>CDYQ01017470.1_pt1 | contig 195027 bp, 180 predicted proteins | sample 557451 | NCBI WGS metagenome assembly CDYQ01 (sample SAMEA3182059, study PRJEB8094) | gut metagenome | biome: human; feature: gut; material: Stool; isolation source: human stools | place: Canada | collected 2012-11-26
GTTCTCTCTCAATTAGTCGGTGCCGATAGCGGTGAGGGTCCACCTGTTCCCATTCCGAACACAGTAGTTAAGCTCACTTGCGTCGACAATACTCGATGGGCAACTGTCCGGGAAGATAGATAGGCGCCGACACATATGCAGCTTTAGCTCAGTTGGTAGAGCAACTGACTCTTAATCAGTGGGTCCAGGGTTCGAGTCCCTGAAGCTGTACCAAACCGATAAGGAATAGGCATTAACCTATTCCTTATCATTTATATGGCTCGTTAGTCAAGCGGTTAAGACGTTGGCCTCTCACGCCGAAAACGGGGGTTCGATTCCCCCACGAGTCACCATTTTTCTCTAGCACCGAATTTCGCGCCAATAGCTCAGTTGGTTAGAGCAACCGGCTCATAACCGGTCGGTCCGGGGTTCGAGTCCCTGTTGGCGCACCACCAATAGGGGTATAGTTCAGTTGGTAGAACGACGGTCTCCAAAACCGTATGTCGAGGGTTCAAGTCCTTCTGCCCCTGCCATGATTTAAACCGCAATCCATAATGGAATGCGGTTTTTGTTGTTTTATGCGGTCAGAAATGATCGCGTTTTTTATTTTGTTTTATGGAAACAAAATTCACTATCAGATTGATATATTACCGAAGGACGTCCTTTACAAGTTAGTTCCTGTAAAAATAGGGGGGCATGATTACTCTCAATTAATAAGATGGCAAAATCAACAATTTGGCGCATTTGAATTTGTATACTAATACAGATTATAAAATAATCGCAATTTCCTGCAACGTTTGTTCTGTATATATTGTTTTAGTTATATAAGACGGAACAAATCCGCACTTAAAGGAGGAACGATCATGAAAAATGTCATGCTTGCAGGCGTACTTACGGCAATGATGCTGACAAGTGCCGCCACAGCCGCCGTTCCATGCGCACAAGGCATAAACAACGCAAATAATGCAGATAGCGCAGGGAGCGTAATTACAGTTACATCGAGCGCAAAAGCTTCTAGGAAAAGCACCGCTGTAAAGCTTAGCCGCCTTTCCGACTGCACTGTGATATACCCCGAGTATGCAAAGGTATGCGGCGAACCCTACGTTGCGGAGCTCACGAAGGATCGCACCATACAGGGAAAGCTTGAGTTATATGATGGAGAAACACTTTATGTCCCTTCAGGATATACGCTCACGCTGAATAGTTCGTCAGCATTGTACGGAGGTACTTTGTTCGTCGAAAATGGAGCCAACCTTATTATTAAGGACAGAATGACTATTTACGATAATGCAAGTCTTATATGCGACGGTAGGATAAATGTAGGCAGACAGGGATCCATATGTATGTATAATGGCGGTATTCTGTATACATCTCCTGAGAGTACGATAAAGCTCAATGCGGACTCACACCTGTACAGCACAGATTATGCTTCCATCGCCTGCCTGGGTGAGATGATAAAGATAAACGGTCTGGAAGATGATAAACGCCGTACATTCTTCCCGGCTATAATAAGCGCAGTTAAGACGACCACGGATTCAGACGGAGATATATTGTCCGCTGAGGCAGTTTCTTGTGAAGACGCTTTGAAGGCTCTTTCCGCGAAATGGTATACTCTTGCCGAACTGCCCGCTGGAGAAACGAGCGAGAATCTCACGGTACTGTTCAGCAATGGGTCATCAATGAAATTCAGCTTTGAAAATGGTGAACGTTTCGGGATCCAGGATACCTCCGTAAGGGATATCTGGGAATATTCAGCAGACAAGTAAAAGGAGGGGTAATCATGAAAAAAACTATTCTTGCAGGCGCTATCGCAGCTATGATGCTGGCAAGCGCCGCCACGTCTGCCGTTACCTTCGCGCAGGACAATAATGCAAAAATCGTTACAGTAACATCAGCCGCAAAGGCTTCCGGGAAAAACAGCGTAGTTAAGCTCAGCCGCCTTTCAGACTGCACTGCTGTATATCCCCAATCCGTACAGTCAAACGGCGGAGCCTATGTAGCAGAGCTTACAAGGAACCGTGTTATAAAAGGCAGACTTCAGATGGTCAGCGGTGAAACGCTCTATATACCCTCGGGAAAGACCCTCACGCTGAACAGCGAGTTCTCTATGTTCGGTGGTACTGTGTTCGTTGAAAATGGAGCTGCGCTTGTTTTAAACGGCGCTCTATATATCAATGAAAGTGCAAGCGTTATCTGTGATGGAACTATCAAGCTGAACAGCCGAGGCAGTATCCATGTCGGGGACGGCGGCATACTCTATTCTTCGCCGGAAAGCACCGTTAAGCTCAATTCTTCCGCGTTTATGTACAGCAGCGACTACGCCACAAACGTCCTGCTCGGTGCGGTGAACAAGAACGGCGGCTTATCTACGGATACCAAGCGTACGTTTACTCCTGACATAGTCAGCGCGGTCAGGACTACCACGGATATCGGCTGTGATGTCATAACTACTGAGACGGTGAAACCCACAGACGCTGAAAAGGCCCTCTCCGCGAAGTGGTATACCCTCGCAGAAATACCCGCCGGAGGCACCAGCAAACTTCTGAACGTACTGTTTGACAACGGCTCCTCCCTAAAGTTCAGCTTTATGGGAGACAGGCTCTTTGGAATTCAGGGTACCTCGATAAGAAATATCTGGAGCTTATCCGAGGACAGGCTGACGGGTTACGACATGCTGGGTAACGCCGACGAGGACCAGACGGACACGCAGTTCACCGGAGGTCAGCTCGACGCGGCGGTCAGCGAAAGCTGCAATGTAGTCAGGGCGAAGCTGAAATCAGTCGAGGAGAAGCCTAGTACTGTCAACTACATTTTTACAGTCACCGACCAGTTAAAGGGCGAGACCGCAAAGAAGATCTGCGTAAAGCTTGAGCGCTCATCGGACGGCGCCGACAAGAAGGAGTTCACCGTTGGCGGCGAGTATCTGCTGTTCCTGAACCCCGTTGACTACGTATTCACCGACCTGTACTATACCCTGACATACTCAGTGGCGGCGGAGATAAGCGGCGGGAAGCTGACTGCCGTGAGATATTACGGCAGGAGATACACCCCGGCGCAGGAGATCTCCACGGTTGACAAGGTTTGCGAGCGGATTAGCGAGACCGCCGACATGGATTCCGAAACCCCTCAGGGCGGCGGGTACCTCCACAGCGACGACGTCAGCGAGATAGTGAAGTATTCCCCGTATATCGTCAAGGTGAAGATAACCGGCGAGGGCAAAACGCTGGGGCTGTCCGACGACGCATGCGTCTATGCGGTGGAGCTGGAGGAATCCTATAAGCTCGCTCCGGAGACTCCGATGAATCTTGTTCTCCAGAAAGACCGCGTTAAGGTCGGCGAGGAGTATATTGTCTGCCTGCTGACCTACCCCTACGTATCCCGCGAACTGAAGTATTATCAGGAGTCCTCAAAGAACAGCGTATTCAAGCCCGGAGACCCCGCCCTGAAAGCAGCTATGGAGGATCTGTACCTATAATGTCAGATAATACACAAATGCGCCTTACATTATTGAAATATATGTAAACTATGGTTGACAGCGGGTATAAAATGCGGTATAATTATCACAGACTATAAATAAATACAAGGGAGTGTGTGATATATGCCGAAAATAAGCGGCGCGAAACAGATAATCAACCCTGACGAGAAGGAGAAGATATGCCGCGAGGTGCTGACCTCCCTGCCCGAGTGGTCGGGCAAGGATAAGAGCATTGACGAGCATGCGGCGGCATGCCGAATGCTCCCGCTGTGGGCGGATATCGACGAAGGAACGGTGCGCGGATTCATAGCTCTGCGCGAGACCAGCCCCTACGCTGCAGAGATATACGTTATGGGCGTCAAGAAGGAGTATCAGCGCCACAAGATAGGCAAGGGAATGTTCACGGCTCTTCTGAACTACGCCCGCCGCCAGGGATACGAGTACCTGCAGGTCAAGACCGTCAAGGAAGGCACCAGCGAGCAATTTGATACCGCGAATACCTTTTATCAGAGCCTGGGCTTCCGTGAGCTTGAGGTTCTTCCGCTTTGGAGCGAGAAGATACCCTGTCAGGTGTATATACGCAATGTAAATTACTAAGAAGGTGCGCCGATTCAACGGCGCACCTTTTACTTTGCCGGTTTTTCACCGGTTTCTGTTGAAAACGCGGTGAAAACTGTTGAATACTTTCCGGCAAAATTACCCGCTGTTTTCTGGAATATTATATTCTACTCTGAGGAAATATTGCAGAATGTATACTGACAGAGCGGTTTTACCGATGGTTTTTGGTAAGTTAGTTACTTTCCGTATAATGCGGCAAAATATAACCCGTTTCGGTTAAATGTGCATTCGATTAAACTAATTGTTAAATACTATGTTGAAAAGGTTGAAAACTCGGCTTTTTCACAGTTTTAGTTGAAAGGTTTTCAACTTGTTAACGCGCCTGCGTTGAAAAATCGCAGAACACCACCGCGTTTCCGCCGCTTGTGTGCAGTACGGACATTGCCGACCCGCGAAAAAGCGGAGATGTCAGGCGCATTTCCCATAGAATATTACTCAGAGGTATGCTCCGGTGTCTGTGAAAGATAATACCGGAGGTTATTTCAACCACATTATTACTCAGGGTGTAATGAGCTGTGAAGTAATACAGGCTCCACCAGACTGAGGTAGCGGCTGCCGCGGCTCCTGCCGCGATCAGGACGCGCCCGGCGGCAAGGCATAACAGAATGTATATCAGGATAATTCCGGCCTCCGCCAGCCAGAATACTTCCCAGCGTTTTTTCATATTTTATTCACCGCCGACACAGGATTTTCAGATTTGGAATACAATATTTTCTGCTCAGATGGATATTTTTATGCATGCTGCTGAAAATCTCTGTGCAGTATTGACATAAGGTATTTAACAGTGTTAAAATATGTCTGCATTTAATATTTGCGTATGTTTCATATAAGGCAGGTGATAATGTGTTCTTTTTTGCTGATATGCTGTGGGAAAACAGCGATTTCATCGGCAATTCGTATCCGCCGGAGGTGTGCGGTGCGATACTGCGCAGCATGGAGAAGCTCAGCCGCATAAAGTCGGAAGGCGTGATAACCGGCATGACTCCGTCGGAGTTCTCGGTGCTGTGCTGCGCGGAACAGTTCCCCAGGAAGCACGGCGGTACCGCGGCGAGTGTAGCGGATATCGCGGCGCTTATGGGAGTATCGGTTCCGGCGGTGTCCAGAACGCTGCGTTCCCTTCAGGGGAGAGGCTGGATAGAGCGCACAATCGACGAGGACGACCGCCGCAGCGTGCGAGTTTCGATAACTCCGGCGGGCAGAGAGAAGCTGCTGGACAACATGTCGCGGGTAGTCGGGTCGCTCAACCGGATACTGTCCGTGTTCACGGAGGACGAGATGCGCGACGTGGCAAGACTTTACTCGAAGTTTGCTTCCGCAACGGCGGAGCAGCTCGGCGAGAGATAGAAAAGGCACAATGAAAGGAGCATATAATGCTTGAGATCAGAAATATCGTAAAGAACTACGAGACCGGCAGCGAGACGGTGCACGCCCTCAAGGGAGTGTCCATCGCGTTCCGTGAGAGCGAGCTGGTAAGTATCCTGGGTCAGTCGGGCTGCGGCAAGACTACGCTGCTGAACATCATAGGCGGTCTTGACCAGTACACCAGCGGCGATCTTATAATCAACGGGCAGTCCACGAAGCAGTACAAATCCGCAGACTGGGACATCTACCGCAACCATTCCGTAGGTTTCATATTCCAGAGCTACAATCTTATCCCGCACCAGAGCGTGCTTTCCAATGTGGAACTGGCGCTTACGCTTTCCGGCGTATCCAAGGCGGAGCGGCGCAGACGCGCTAAGGAAGCTCTCGAAAAGGTGGGTCTGGGGAACCAGCTCAACAAGCGGCCGAACCAGATGTCAGGCGGTCAGATGCAGCGCGTAGCCATCGCACGAGCGCTTGTCAACGACCCTGATATCCTGCTTGCCGACGAGCCTACCGGCGCTCTGGACAGCGAGACAAGCATTCAGATAATGGAGCTTGTAAAGGAGATCGCGAAGGACCGCCTTGTAATAATGGTAACTCACAACCCGGAGCTTGCCGAGAAGTATTCTACGCGTATCGTGAAGTTGCTGGACGGACAGATAGTCGGCGACAGCGATCCGTTCGACCCGGCAAAGGAGCCGGCGCACAGCGAGGTCAGAAAGACCGAGGTAACGAAGGGTCAAAAGACCTCCATGTCGTTTCTTACAGCGCTTTCCCTGTCGAAAAACAATCTTATGACCAAGAAGGGACGCACCTTCCTGACATCTTTTGCGGGCAGCATAGGTATCATCGGTATCGCGCTTATCCTGTCGCTTTCCAACGGCGTGCAGGAGTACATCAACAGCGTGGAGAGGTCTACGCTGGCTTCCTTCCCGGTGTCGATACAGCATGAGACGGTGGATTACACCAGCCTTATGACTTCGATGATGAACGTGCGGGACAATGCAGAAGAAAACCGCGACCCCGACAGGATATACACCAACGACATCTCCACCGAGATGATGAAAACAATGCTCTCCGAAATGCAGACCAACAACCTTGCCGAGTTTAAGGAATACCTCGAGAGCGACCCTGACGGCATAGGCGCAAGCATTGAGGAGATACAGTACAGCTACGACAGCAATCTGTATATTTATGGACACAGCGCAGACGGCGATATTATGCAGATCAATCCGTCAACGGTTATGTCGGCAATGATGGGGCAGTCGATGGCGGATAACGTCAGCCAGATGACCAACACATATTCCTCGCTGATGGGAAGCAGCTCCATGAGCTCTTACGACGCATTCAGGGAGCTTCTCAGCACAGATATGCTGAAAACAGAGTACGAGGTGCTTGCGGGACGTCTCCCGGAGGCGTACAACGAGGTCGTGGTGCTTGTAACCGACCGCAATGAGCTTTCAGACGTAACGCTGTATACGCTGGGTCTCCGCGACCAGGGCGAGCTCGAGGGCATGATGTCGAGCGTTATGGCGGGCGAAAGCTTCGACCTTGACACCGGCGACCTTTCCTTCAGCTATGACGACCTGATGGGTATGGAGTTCAGCATGCTGACCGCTCCCGAGTTCTACCAGAAGAACGACGATGGCACCTGGACAGACATGCGCAGCGACAGCGAATTCATGGAGCAGGCTGCGGAGAACGGTCTGAAACTGAAGGTAGTAGGCATACTCAAGCCTGACGCGGATTCGCTGATATCTTCGACAAATTCCGGCGGAATAGGCTACACCCACGCGCTGACAGAGTACATGATAGACAAGACCAACTCCAGCGAGCTTGTTAAGGCGCAGAAGGAAAATCCGGACGTAGACGTGTTCACCGGCATAGAATTCCCTAAGGCTGACGAGGAAGAAGAGCAGCCGATGTCCCAGTCCGAGGCAATGGAAATGCTCACCGGAATGCTCACTGAGGAGCAGCGCACCAAGCTCAACGAGGGCATAATGGCGGCTCTCACCGAGGAGCAGCAGGCTCAGATACAGTCCGCGATGATGGGCATGGTATCCGACGAGCAGATGAACAGCATTATGATGGGCGTGCTGACTCCGGAGCAGCTTACGCAGCTCCAGAGCGGAGCGGACGTAAACAGCCTGCTGACCGACGCACAGAAGGCGCAGATGTCGGCGCAGATAGCGGCTTCGCTCACAGCCGAGCAGAACGCGGAGCTTTCTGAGATGATGAACGGCATGGCAGACCCGACCAAGATGTACACGATATTCATGCAGGTGCTGACCACTGATCAGCTCCGCCAGCTTATGGACATGACCAAGGAGCCGGAGACCACCGACGCCACCTATGACGGCAACCTGAAGCTCCTGGGCGTTGCGGAGCTTTCCGAGCCAAGTTCCATGAAAATATACGCGACCGATTTTGAGAGCAAGGAGAAGATAACTCAGCTCATTGAGAAGTACAACGATTCCAAGATAGCGGACGACAACCAGGCGGACGTTATCAATTACACTGATTATGTAGGGCTGATGATGTCAAGCGTGAGCGACATTATCAATTCGATATCCTATATTCTGATAGCGTTCGTGGCTATTTCACTGATAGTATCCTCGATAATGATAGGCATAATCACCTATATTTCGGTGCTCGAGCGCACAAAGGAGATCGGTATACTGCGTGCGATGGGCGCTTCCAAGCGCGATATCTCCAACGTGTTCAATGCGGAAACGCTTATCGTCGGGTTCTCGGCGGGAGTTATCGGCATAGCCGTAACGGTGCTGCTGAATATTCCGATAAACATTATAATCGAGAATATAACCGGCATCGCGAATGTTGCACTGCTTCCGTGGCAGGGCGGCGTGATACTTGTTGTGATAAGCATGCTGTTGACTTTGATCGCGGGTCTGGTTCCTGCGGGGGTTGCCGCAAAGAAGGATCCGGTAGAAGCGTTGAGAACGGAATAATTCTGAATATAAAAACGAACCCTGACATTTGTCAGGGTTCGTTTGGCTCAATGGAAAGAAAACTATAATTTAGCGGCGCGTGTTCCGCTTACCGCAATCCCTAATCGGGAGTCAAGGGGGACGCGTCCCCCTTGCGAGTCGAGGGCAGAGCCCTCGTCGCCGTCAGGCGAAACCTCCGCACGAAGTGCGGATACTCCGTGCGGAGCACGGCTACTCTGCGCGCCGGCGCGCAGTTAAACGTCCAAAAAGCGCTAAAGGGGTGTGGGGGAAAACAAGAGTTTTCCCCCACAAGCAACATATAAAATCTAGTTGTACATATCCTCCGAAACAGTCCGGTGGACTGTTTCGGAAGCATTCTACACAGCTAAATTACAGTTTCCATCACCAACGTGGTTTTTCATGCGGACAATATGCGCTTCTCTTCGCCGCCCGGAGTTCGACATAACAGCCGCATTTCTGGCAGGTACCGCTGACCAGAAAATCGCACATGCGGCATTCCGAAAGCCTGGCGGCGTAGTCCTCGGCGGAGGCTCTCTGCGAAGCCGGGAGAGCGGCTATACGCTGCTGAATCGCTTCCATGAGCTGGGATTCGTCTATATCCTGGAGCAGGCAGCGGCGGCAGGGCTTGCGCTCCATCACAGCTTTATCGTGAGCGCAGCAACGGAGCAGGGCGGGAGAATTATCTCGGCTCTGCCGTCGGAAACAGTCACAGCGAGTGTCTTTATGGCTACCCTGTCAGGCTCCTCGAAGGTGTTGAGCGCGTGTACATCGTCGGTGAGTACGCGTCCTTCTGCGGACTTTATCCCGGCAAATGCCGCTGCGATATCCACCTTGAAGCTCTCGGAAAGCGAAGCGTTAGACAGAGTTACGAACACGTCGCCGTCAGCATTGACGGAAGCCGACTGGCTCAGCGAGGGAACTCCCTCGGCTGCGTTGGAGTTCTGAATGTGGCTGTATATCAGGTCGGAATCCTGGTGCTGCTTGTATAGGTCGAATACGTGGTAGGTCGGGGTCTTGATGGTCTTTGAACCCTCGGTCAGCAGTATGGATTGCAGAACGTTCACCGCCTGCGCGATGTTAGCCATCGGTATACGCGCGGAGTGCTGATTGAATATATTCAGGTTTATCGCCGCAACAATGGCGTCCCGCATGGTGTTCTGCTGATAGAGGAATCCGGGGTTGGTTCCCGGCTCAACGTCGTACCAGGTGCCCCATTCGTCGACGATAAGACCTACCTTGTGCTCCGGGTCGTATCTGTCCATAATACCGGAGTGGCGGATTATCATTCCCTCAATGCCCAGAGTGGAACGTATCGTCTTATAGTATTCTTCTTCATCAAATTTGGTGGCGCTGCCCTTGTGCCACCAGTCGCCGTTTGGAACGGTGTAGTAATGCAGGGACATTCCATTCATATTCCACGGCGTTATCTGCTTCATCAGGACCTCAGTCCAGTTGTAGTCATCTGCATTGGAGCCGCTTGCGACCTTGAAAAGCTGATTTCCACTGTAATTGCGGCAGTATGTAGCATAACGGCGGTAAAGGTCTGAGTAGTATTCAGGGCGCATGGAGCCTCCGCAGCCCCAGCTCTCGTTTCCTATGCCGAGGTACTTCAGCTTCCAGGGCTGCTCCCTGCCGTTGCGCTTGCGGAGCTCCGCCATCGGGGAAACTCCGTCGAACGTCATGTACTCCACCCAGTTGGAAAGTTCCTCAACGGTGCCGCTGCCTACGTTGCCGCTGATGTAAGGTTCGCAGCCGACCAGCTCGCAGAAGCGCATGAATTCGTGGGTTCCGAAGCTGTTGTCCTCGACAACGCCGCCCCAGTTGGTGTTGACCATCTTCTTGCGCTGCGACTTCTCGCCGATACCGTCGCGCCAGTGGTATTCGTCGGCGAAGCAGCCGCCCGGCCAGCGCAGCACGGGAAGCTTTATCTGTCTGAATGCGTCGACAACGTCTGTGCGGAAGCCCTCTGTGTTGGGAATGTCGCTGTTTTCGCCGACATATATACCGTCATATATGCAGCGGCCGAGGTGCTCCGAGAAATTTCCGTATATTTCGGGGTTGATGTGGGATTTCTTCTCAAGCGGGTTGAGGGTGAGGCGGAGTGTGTTCATATGAGATATCCTTTCATGATTTATTTGATGATTTGATTATAGCAGATTGACAGCCGTATTTCAATGATGTATAATATCAATAAACTGATATATCCTACTATACTTCTGCCGGAGGTGCTGCATGAAACTTCACGCAATGGGAATAGGCTACCGTCATGATGAGAATTTCCGCATATTTCGCCCGGAGGGCTCCGGAGACAACCTGCTTGTGATATTCCGGACGCCGGCGTTTGCCGTTGTGGGCAACGTGCGGGTGGAGCTTCCGGCGGATTCCGCGGTGCTGTATAAAAAAACCGCTCTCCAGGAATACGGGGCGGTTGGTGTCGAGTATGTAAACGACTGGGTGCATTTCGAGTGCGACGAAGCTGATACATTCTTCGGGCGGCTTGGAATACGCTTCGGGGAGCCGGTTTTCGGAGTTCCGGCGTCGGCGGGAAGCATACTTGAGCTGCTCAAGCTTGAGAGCATATCCGATACGCCGAAAAGCCGTGAATGCACCGGATTACTGATAAGGCTGCTTATCGCGGAGGTATTCGGCGGCGGGAGCGGCGCGGCTGTATCGCCGCACAGCGACGGGCTGCACCAGCTTCGCGCGGAGATATACGGCAGTCCTGCGGGAAACTACACGATAGAGGAGCTTGCGGCGCGCATGTCGCTGAGCGCGTCCTATTTCCAGACGCTGTACCGCGCGGAATTCGGCGTGAGCTGCTACGAGGACGTGCTGCGTGCAAAGACCGGGCTCGCGGAGTACTACCTCGCAAATACGGACATGCAGGTGCGGGAGATAGCGGCGCTGTGCGGGTTCGAGAACGACGTGCATTTCATGCGGCAGTTCAGGAAGCGCACCGGATCCACCGCGCTGGAGTACCGGCGCAGGGCGAAAGGTCAGCAGAGGGTATAGGGAGTGCGGTTGATACGCGCGAGCATGCTCTTGGTCATATAGAGCTTGTGAGTACGTCCGGTGGGGTCTGCATAGTAAGTCAGGCGGGTGGACATGCGGTCAGCGGGGACTTCAACGCGCAGGGTGAGATCCTTCATGTGAAGCACGAGCTTCTTGTACACCTTCAGCAGGCACGCCGGGCATTCGATGAAATCGCCGTTAGGGGTGGAGAAACCGCTGGTAATGTAGAGCTTTCCGCGTTTTAAGCAGAGATCCTTAGTGCGGGTGGAGTAGCTTGCCTCGATAACGCAGCCTGCGTTGGAGTTATAGCAGCCGAGCGGGAGTTCCTCGTTTATCTCGCCTGCCGCGGGGAGGTAGAAGTAGTATTTCGAGCAGTGGCTGTCAATGATCGAGGTATCGCCGGAGATGATCTTGCTGCCGTTCTGCTTGAGTATCACGCAGCCGAGGTCGACTGCGATCTGCGCGAGCTGGGTGAATACTTCGCGCTCCATGTAGTAGGTCATCTGTTTTCCCATGTATAATGCTTCCTTTCAGTAATTTCAGATTTCCCGCGCAGATTGGTCAGAATGCGGTGATATGCGCGGAGGGGATAGCTGATTTTTATTCAAAAAGGGTATTGCAATTCTGCGGGGAATGTGCTATTATATATTGGTGCCTTGAGACACGAAAAATCAAATACGGTGTTTTCTTTGTCCAACCACCGTTAAAAAACAAGGAGTTTTTTTATGCCTAAAAACGAGATCTTTCAGACCAAGAACCTTGTACGCCTGGCGCTTGTCGCTGCGCTGTACGCCGCGCTTACCCTGGCGCTTCCGGGGCTGAGCTTCGGAGCTATCCAGTTCCGTTTTTCGGAGATACTGGTGCTTCTGTGCTTCTACCGTAAGGATTACAGCATTTCGCTGATACTTGGGTGCTTCATTGCGAACTGCTTCAGTCCGATGGCGCTGATGGATATGATTTTCGGTACGCTGGCTACAGCTATTGCGGTCATTCCGATGTTCTATATCAAGAATATATGGTTGGCTTCGCTGCTTCCTGTTGTAAGCAACGGAATCATCATTGCGATAGAGCTGCTGGTTTGCTACGGAAGCGAGCCGCCCGTATGGTTCAACATGCTGACTGTTGGCGCCGGAGAGCTTGTGGTAGTCACCATTATCGGGTGCGTACTGTTCAAGCTGGTGTTCGAGCGCAGCAGCAGACTGATGAACGTGATCGGCGCGAACAAGCCGAACTACTTCAAGAAGAAGCCGGCTGAGATCTGACGGCCGTTATAAAATGCCTCTCCGAAAGGGGAGGCGTTTTTATTTGGAATTCCGGTGCCGCTTGCGGCGGATCATGCGAATGTGGTCACTTTAACAGGGAGTTCCACCTGCGGTATTCCGGGAAATGCGCCTCAAGGAACGCGTAGAACCTTGCGGAGTGGTCGCGGTGCCAGTAGTGGGCGTATTCATGCCACACCACTGAGAGAACGGTCTGGCGCGGGTAGGGCGCGAGCCGTATGTTGATGGAAATGTGACCCTTGGCGGGAGTGCAGCTCCCCCAGCGGGTTTTCATATCCTTTATGGTGATGACCGTCGGCGGAGGCGTCAGCCCTGAGTTTATCAGGGATCCACGCACCTCGGCGTTCAGCTTTCGGCAGAGTTCGACAAAATTGTCGGCGGTCCAGCGTTTCAGAAGCTCTTCCGCGCGCTCGGGAAAGCGTGTGAAAACGCGCATTTCCTCCTGCTCCAGGACAGCGGCTTCCCGGCTGCTGGAGATGACCCGCACGGGGTATTCCCCGCCGAGCCAGCGGAATATATCCGCGCGTATTTCAGAGTGCTCCTCGCGTTCGCTGATACGCTGCTGTGCGCGGCGTATGAACGCCTGCTCGGAAATGATGAACTCCTCGACGCGCTTTACGCTTACCCGGGGGCTGGCGGAAATGCGAAGGGAACCGTCCTCCTTCACGCGGAGATTTATATTTTTGACGGGCTTGCGCGTCAGCTCGTAGAGCACCTCGCTGCCGTCGGGGAATTTAAGGGAAGTCATTCAAGAATGTACTTTCTGATAAGCGGGTAGATGGCACGGTAGCCGTCCTCGTTGATGTGCATGCCCTCTATCGTGTATTCGGCGCGCAAATCGCCGTTTTCGTCCTTCAGCGGGGCGGTGACGTCGATGTAACTTGCCCCGAAGCGGTCTGCGAGCATCTTTACTTCCTCGTTGGCGCGGGCGATCTTTTCATTGCTGCGTATAAGCAGACAGGGCTTCATTTCTGGAGTGGCGGCGCTGTAGTTAACGGGGTAGTACGCCATGAGGTACATTCTGACATCTGGCACAGCCTTTTTTACCTCGTCAAGTATCAGGGCGTAGTTGGACATTATCTGCTCCATGCTTCGGGAGGCGTCGCTGAGGTCGTTCGTGCCGATGTTTATGAATAGTTTCTTCGGTGCAAGGTCGATTATGCATGTATCGACGGCTGCGATGAGTTCATCGGTGATGAAGCCGCCCACGCCGCGGTTGTAAACCGTTACTGGGAGACCGTCCTCATGCGCGAATTTTTCCACCGGAAACATTTCCATAAGCGATGAGCCTGCAAAAAGCACGCAGCCTTTTTCAGCGGTAAGATTGAGCTTATGATAACGCTCCAGCTTGTATTCTTTAGTCCAGGTGATTTCTTCAATCATGATTTTAATCCTCGACTGATAATAGAAAATCGTTAATTTATTATAACACCATGTAAAAGAAAAGTCAATGAAAAATGCCGGTAAATGGAAATTAAAAAGAAATTTTTTGTTTTAAAAGGCTGTTACAGCACAAAAAGCCATAAGTGTGTAATAAAAAGCAAGCTTACCATGTAATCACAATGAGAAAGGCATATTGAGAAGCAGAGTGCGCGTCATTTTTCAGTTTTGCAAAGCAAAACGTCCGTCCCAATCCGGGACGAGCGGGAAAACGGCGCAGACCAAATAAGAAAACCGTCGAGGAGACGGTTTTTTTATTTGAAAATAGTGACCTACTTTGATACAAAATGCACACCCCTTACGACCTTTCGTTAAAAGGTGCCGAGTACCGTTAAAAAGTGCACACCCCAACAAATGATGTGGTTTTTAATTCCTTCTCAAGCACGTCCGCATACTGCTGTATAGCATTTCCTAGCTTCCCCGACAAAGCCTGCAGCTCGGCACTTTCCAAATATTTTTGCGGATTTTTTCTAACCTCTAAGGCGGTTTCAAGTGCGGTGATGTTGTGGAATAAACAGTTTTGCAATGCCCACTCTCCGGCAGCCGTTTTGGAAATGATTTTTCCGGTACGAAGTGTGTAAATGCATCTGGCAATATCCAAAAGCCAACCAAAAGAATAGATACTTCGTCCGGTACTGCTTGCATATTTTCGAATCGTATCGTAATGAAATTGTATATTTGTTTTTATGTCCTCAAAAGAAGGCGGAGTCAATTGTCCCCGTATGTCTTTTCCATGTAAGAGACGGCTGTAGTCAAGCAGTTCTTTCATGCAACACGCATCAAAATGATAGCTGTCAGTAATTCTTTGTCCACTTGTTCCCCAATAGACAACTCTATCCGGAACCTTGCGAATAAATGCGTTCAGTGTCAACATGCCACCCTCAAAGCAACGGTAAAACGGATTATCGGACTCGGCGGCAGTAATACTCTGCCGGAGGCAAACAAGTTCATTAGCCTGTTGTTCGGAAATAGACTTTTGGGTTAGAACGAGAATATCTATATCGCTCCAGCCGTATTGAAAATCATCTAACACATAAGAACCATAAATGTAAACAGAAGGATCGTTAAGCGAAAGAACATCGGCAATTTTGGTAGTCATATTTTTTATCGCAGCATTTAATTTCACTTTATTCCCTCCTACACATTTATTGAGAAAAATGAACACCAATCATGATACCTATTGTATCACAATTGGTGTCCAGTTATGGTGCGGGTGACAGGACTTGAACCTGCACGGTGAAGCCACCAGAACCTAAATCTGGCGCGTCTGCCAATTCCGCCACACCCGCATATAAATACTGACAGCATATTGATTATAGCAGATTTCTCGGGCAATGTCAAGCGCATGGAACAAAAAATGCAGGTATCAAAGAAATTGTACTGGACAAAATAACAAAGCTGTGATATAATATATACTGTATATTTATCTCCACGCACCGGAAAGGCGCGCGGACAGCAATGCACAAATGAAAGGAAATACAGCAATGAAAGTAACAAAGGACACAATAATCGGCGATATTCTCGACATCAACGCAGAGGCTGCTGCTCCCATCTTCTTCGGAATGGGCATGCACTGCCTTGGCTGCCCTGCTTCCCGCGGCGAGTCCGTTGAGCAGGCATGCATGGTGCACGGCGTGGACGCTGACGAGATCGTTGAGCAGCTCAACGCAGCTCTCGGCGAATAATGGTGAAACTTACCGGCAGGCTCAGCGCCGCCGCAGCTCTCTGCCGCAGAGGGGTCATCGTCTGCGACGTTGGGACTGATCATGCGCTGCTTGCCTGCTACCTTGCGCAGAACGGCGCGAAGGAGGTCATCGCTTCCGATGTGAAGGAGGGACCTCTCTCCGCCGCACGGCGCACTATCGCAGAACAGGGTGTGACAAATGTCACCGCAGTGCTTTCCGACGGGCTTGACAGGATAGACTATGCCGATGATGTAGTAATATGCGGAATGGGCGGGGAGCTTATCATGAAGATAATCTCCGGATGCCGGTTCCTGTCGGAGGATACGCGGTTCATTTTACAGCCCATGACAAAGGCGGATACGCTTCGCCGGGAGCTTTACCGCGGCGGCTTCGATATCATCGAGGAACGCGCCGTCAGGGAGGGCGACCGGTTTTACACCGTCATGCTGGCGAGGTACACCGGCGCGGCGCAGGAGCCGGACGAGCTCTTTTGTCTGTGCGGCAGGATAACCGATCCGGACATGCTCCGCCATATAGCGGAAAAGCTGTTGAAAAACGCGGCGGGAATGGAAGCTTCCGGAGCAAACGCAGAGCAGGCTCAGCACCTGCACGCGCTTGCGGAGCAGATATGCGCCAAAGCGCAGGAATACACACACCTTAACGGAGGAACACAATGGCGGCAACAGTAGGTCAGGTGCTGGAGTTCCTTAACACCATCGCACCGATGAACACGGCGGAAAGCTATGATAACGTGGGTCTGCTGACCGGAAATTCAGCGGAGAACATCACCGGCATAGCCTGCTGCCTTGATATAACGCAGGAGATAATCGACGAGGCGCTGTCCAAGAACGCAAACCTCATCGTATCTCACCACCCGGTGATATTCCACCCGCTCAAGAGAGTGATGGCGGGAACTCCGGTATATTCGCTGGTTCGCAGCGATATCAGCGCCATCGCAGTACATACCAACTTCGATATGTGCGAAGCGGGCGTAAACGACGCGCTCATGGAGCTCCTCGGCTGGCAGAGCAGCGGAGTTCTCGAGCAGACCCAGCCTACCGGTCTAGGGATCGGCGGTATTGCGGATCTTCCGCTCGGATTCACCGCGAAGGCTCTTGCAGAGCACTGCAAGAAATCCCTCGACCTTGAAAGCGTGAAGTACTGCGAGGGCGACATTCAGGCTATAACCCGCGTGGGCGTGTGCTCAGGCTCCGGCGGAGACCTCCTTGCAAGGGCTGCCGCGCTCGGTTGTCAGGCTCTCGTGACGGGCGACGTCAAGCATTCCGTGTGGGCAGAGGCTCATAACCTCGGCATGGCGCTTATCGATGCCGGACATTACGGCACGGAAAAGTGCGCGTCCCATCGCCTGGCTACTCTCCTCAGCCGCGCTTTCCCGGAGATACCGGTATTTACAACGGACGCAGAATGCGAGCCGTGCAGCTATGTTTAAAATCCGGAATTCATAATTCGGAACTACTGCGCCGCTGACGCGGCGGTTTTCCGATTGTATCAACATAAACTGCCGCGAAGCGGCACCATAATTCCGAATTCAAAAAAGTGGGGTGGTTGAATTGTCACTTGACGGAGCATTTCTTCATATTGTAACGAACGAGCTTCAGCCGCTTATCGGCGCGCGAGTGGACAAGGTGTATCAGCCCTCCCGCGAGGAGATAGTCGTTTCCCTGCGGACATTCCGCGACGGAGGAAAGAAGATTGTGCTATCCGCGAACAGCGTCAGCGCGCGTCTGAACCTCACGGCGGCTTCGTTCGAGAATCCCCAGCAGCCGCCGATGTTCTGCATGCTGCTGAGAAAGCACCTTTCCGGCGGAAAGCTCATGGCGATACGCCAGGACGGCCTGGAGCGCGTTATCTCCCTCGATTTTGAATGCACCAATGAAATAGGCGATATCGTGACGAACACTCTCATCGCTGAGATTATGGGACGTCACAGCAATATAATCCTTGTCCGGGACGGCAGGGTCATCGACAGCGTGAAGCGCATTACGGACGACATCTCCTCCGTGCGGAGAGTGCTCCCGGGGATACAGTACGAGGCTCCGCCGCGACAGGCCAGATTGTGCCTGCTGGAGTGCGCTCCGGAGCAGGTGCTCGACGCCGTGAAGGACAGCCCGGAGCGGCTCTGCAAGAAGCTCACCGCCGTGCTGGAGGGCGTGTCCCCGATACTCACCCGGGAAATAGCATGGTACTGCGAGAAAGACACCGACGTCACCTGCAATGCGCTAACCGAGGGCGGACAACAGCGCCTGCTGATACTCCTCTACCGCATAAAAGGAATGCTTAACGGCAGTCCCGGCGAGTTCACGATAGTTTCAGAACCGGGCGGAAAGAAAAAGGATTTCTGCTTTATCGGCATCACGCAGTATTCCGGCTCGATGACTACCGCCCGCTGCGAGACAGCAAACGGACTGCTGGACGAGTTCTTCGCTTCGCAGGACAGGTCCGAGCGCACGAAGCAGCGCGCCCACGATCTGCTGAAGCTCCTGATGAACAGTTACGAGCGCATTTCGAGGAAGCTCGAATTGCAGAAAAAAGAGCTTGAGGAATGTTCGGAGCGGGAGGTTTTCCGAGTCCGGGGCGACCTGATAAACGCCAACATCTGGCGCCTCGAGAAGGGTCAGACCAAAGCGGAGCTGGAGGATTTTACCACAGGCGAACCGGTCGAGGTACAGCTTGACCCGCGGTTGACCCCGGCGCAGAACGCGCAGAAGTACTACACCGAGTACCGCAAGCTTGACACCGCAGAAAAGAAGCTCACCGAGCTTATCGCAAGCGGAAAGCAGGAGCTTGTCTACATCGACAGCGTGTTCGACGCGGTGAGCCGCACCGACAGCGAATCCGACCTTGCGGAAATACGCAGGGAGCTTCGCGAGCATGGCTACCTCAAGGGCGGCGTAAGGGCGGACGAAAAGGTGAAAAAGACCTCGGAGCCGCTGCATTTCCGCTCCACCGAGGGATTCGAGATACTCGTGGGCAGGAACAACCGCCAGAACGACCAGCTGACGCTGAAAACCGCGAAGGCCACTGATATATGGCTGCATACGCAGGGGATAGCGGGTTCGCACGTTATAATCCGCACCGAGGGCAGGCAGCCCGGAGAACAGACCCTGTTCGAGGCGGCGCAGCTTGCGGCGTTCCATTCAAAGGGGCGCAGCGGTTCGGGAGTTCCGGTGGATTACGCTGCGGTGAAATTTGTCAAGAAGCCCGCCGGCGCAAAGCCCGGAATGGTGATATTCACGAACAACCGCACTCTGTACGTCACGCCGGACGAGAGCCTTGTGAACTCGCTTAAAGCGAAATAACGCTAACGCGTAAATATATCCGAAAACGAAAGGACAACATTGCAATGAGAAAGGAACTTGCAAAGACCTACGCCCCGAAGGAATTCGAGGATCGTATCTATCATAACTGGGAGGAAAAGGGCTATTTCCACGCTGAGATTGACCCCAAGAAGAAGCCCTATACCATCGTTATCCCTCCGCCAAACATCACCGGACAGCTCCACATGGGTCACGCGCTTGACAACACTCTCCAGGATATCCTTATCCGCTGGAGAAGAATGCAGGGCTATTCCGCGCTGTGGCTTCCCGGCACAGACCACGCTTCAATTGCGACCGAGGCGAAAATAGTCGGCAAGATGAAAGAGGAAGGGCTCACAAAGGAGCAGATAGGCAGAGAGGAATTCCTCAAGCGCGCATGGGACTGGAAGCGCGTTTACGGCGGACGTATCGTTCAGCAGCTCAAGAAGCTGGGAAGCTCCTGCGACTGGGAGCGCGAGCGCTTTACCCTTGACGAGGGCTGCTCCAGAGCCGTTCAGAAAGTGTTCATGGATCTCTACAACAAGGGTCTTATTTATCACGGCGTAAGAATGATAAACTGGTGCCCGAACTGCAAGACCTCCATCTCCGATATCGAGTGCGAGTATGAGGAGCAGGACGGATTCTTCTGGCACATCAACTACCCGCTGGCTGACGGCTCCGGCTTCGTTGAGATCGCAACCACCCGCCCGGAGACCCTTCTCGGCGATTCTGCGCTTGCTGTAAACCCGAACGACGAGCGCTACAAGGACATCGTCGGCAAAATGGTTAAGCTCCCGCTGACAGACCGCGAGATACCTATAATCGCCGACGACTATGTTGACGTGGAGTTCGGTACCGGCGTTGTTAAGATCACCCCGGCGCACGACCCCAACGACTTCATGGTAGGTCAGCGCCACGACCTGCCGGTTATCTCCATGATGAACGACGACGCGACTATCAGCGCCGACGTAGGCGGCAAGTACGCAGGCATGGACCGCTACGAAGCAAGAAAACAGATGGTTGCAGACCTCGAAGCGCAGGGTCTGCTTGTAAAGGTAGAGCCGCACAAGCATAACGTAGGCTGCTGCCAGCGCTGCGGCACCACCGTTGAGCCGCGCGCGTCCCTCCAGTGGTTCGTTTCCATGAAGGAGCTAGCACAGCCCGCTATCGACGTTGTAAAGTCCGGAGAACTGCGCTATATCCCGAAGCGTTTTGAAAACGGCTATCTCTACTGGATGGAGAATATCCGCGACTGGTGCATTTCCAGACAGCTCTGGTGGGGTCACAGAATTCCGGCTTACTACTGCCAGAACCCTTCCTGCAAGCACACCGCTATCTCCCTCGACCCGCTGGAGAAGTGCCCGAAGTGCGGCGCTCCCGTAAAGCAGGACGAGGACACACTGGATACATGGTTCAGCTCCGCGCTGTGGCCGTTCTCTACCCTCGGCTGGCCCGACAAGACCCCTGAGATGGATTACTTCTATCCGACCAACACGCTGGTAACAGGCTACGATATTATCCCGTTCTGGGTTGCGAGAATGATATTCTCCGGTCTGGAGCACACCGGTCAGAAGCCGTTCAAGGACGTTCTTATCCACGGTCTGGTTCGCGACGAGCTGGGCAGAAAGATGTCGAAGTCCCTGGGCAACGGCGTTGACCCGCTGGAGATAATCGACAAGTACGGCGCAGACGCGCTTAGACTTACTCTCGTTACCGGCAACGCTCCCGGCAACGACATGCGCTGGACTGAAACCAAGGTAACGAACTCCAGAAACTTTGCAAACAAGCTCTGGAACGCTTCCAGATATATCCTGATGAACCTCCCTGAGGACTTCGGAACTCCGGTTCTCCCGGAGAACCTCCCCATCGAGGACAAGTGGGTGCTCAGCCTGTTCAACGACACTGTGAAGAACGTGACCTCCAACCTCGAGGCGTTCGAGCTTGGCGTTGCAGTCCAGAACCTCACCGACTTCATCTGGGACGTTTACTGCGACTGGTACATCGAGCTGACAAAGCCGCGTATCGCTGAAGGCGGCGATTCCGCCCTTGCAGCGCAGAACGTGCTGGTTTACATCATGCAGGGTATTCTTAAGCTGCTGCATCCGTTCATGCCGTTCATCACCGAGGAGATCTGGCAGTCCATGCCCGGCACCGACAGCGAGAGCATAATGATAGCTAAATGGTGCGAGTATGACGAAAAGCTGCACTTCGGCGAGGCTGCCGAGGAGTTCTCCCGCGTAGTCAACACCATCAAGGCTATCAGAGTACAGCGCAACGAGCTGAACGTACCTCCGTCAAAGAAAGTAACTATGACAGTTGAGACCCAGTTCGTACAGCTCTTCACCGACTGCCGCAGATTCTTTGAGAAGCTTGCGGGCGCAGGCGAGTTCACAGTAACTGAAAAGGTGGATTCCACCGAGGGCATGATGACCGTTGTTACCGATTCCGCGCGTGTATTCATGCCGATGGGCGAGCTTGTCGACAAGGACAAGGAGCTTGCACGTCTCGACAAGGAGAAGAAGGCGGCGGAGAAGGATATAGAGTTCCTCTCCAAGAAGCTGAACAACCCGGGATTCCTTGCGAAGGCTCCCGCGCAGCAGATCGAGAACGAGCGCACAAAGCTTGCTAAGGCAGAGGAGAAGCTCGCGAAGATCAACGCTTCCATCGAAGGCTTAAAGTAATGGAGATACGCCGCATGGAGCCGCAGGAAGCCGACGAGGCGGCGCGGCTCTATGTCAGGAGCTGGCAGGCGGGATACAAAGGTCTGCTCCCGCAGTACTACCTTGACCTGCTCTCGCCGGAGCGCTGGAAAGACAGCTTCGCGGGGCTTCCCGGCAGCTTCGTGCTGACCGAGGGCGGAGTTATCGCGGGGCATTCCTGCGCACGGCCTGCCGCGGACGAAAAAATGCCCGGCTGGGGCGAGGTGCACACGCTGTACGTCCTGCCGGAATACTGGGGCAGGGGATTCGGCACGGCTCTGCTGGATAATTCGGTCAGGTGGCTGAAAAATCAGGGCTTCGACCGGATATACCTCTGGGCGCTGGACGGAAACGTCCGGGCGCGCAGGCTCTACGAAAAATACGGCTTCACGCCGACCACGGACACGCTCCTGTGCCAGGTCGGAAACGCTGAAGTAACAGACATACGATATATTTGGAATAATGCGCGAAGCGCACTCCAGAATTCCGAATTCCGAATTCATAATTCCGAATTTAATTAAATGGGGGCATTATGGCAAAGATGACTTTGATAGTCCTTGCGGCGGGCATGGGAACGCGCTTCGGCACAAGGATAAAGCAGCTTGAGAAGCTCGGCCCGAGCGGCGAGCTGCTGATAGATTACTCGGTTCACGACGCGGTGAAGGCAGGCTTTGACCGCGTGGTGTTCATAATCAGGCACGACATTGAGGAGCTTTTCAAATCCACAATCGGCGCGCGGGTCGAGAAGCGCATAGCCACTGAATATGTGTACCAGTCGCCGGATCAGCTCCCGGTGCGCGGCGGGGATTTCCCAGGAAGGACTAAGCCCTGGGGTACCGCTCAGGCGCTGTACTGCTGCCGCGATGTGATAGACGGACCTTTCGCCATCGTCAACGCCGACGATTTCTACGGTCAGGACGCATTCCTGCAGCTTGGCGGGTTCCTAAGCGATTTCACCGCGGACGCATGTTCCGTGGGATTTCTGCTGAAAAACACACTGTCCGATTTCGGAACGGTAAACCGCGGAGTCTGCAAGACCGACGCGCAGGGACTTCTCACCAGCGTTGAGGAAACAAAGGCGATAGGCAGAGCCGCTGACGGCGTTATTTCCGGAACTTTTGCGGGGGAGAAGCGCATACTCAGTGAAAACGACACCGTTTCCATGAGCATGTGGGGCTTTGGCGCGGACTTCATGCCGCGTCTGGAGCGCAGGCTCTCGGAGTTCCTGGAAAAGCTCCCGTCTGGCGAGCCGAAGGCGGAGCTGACCATCGCCGACGCGGTGGACGCGGAGATACACGGCAGCGGCTTCCGGGTGATGAACCTTGCGACAGACAGCCGCTGGTTCGGCATAACCTACGAGGCGGACGCGGACAACGCCCGCGAGACCCTCAGGAACTGCGTCAGCGCAGGAGTTTACAATTCCCCGCTGTGGGGCTGATATTTCACGCAGCACTAAGGAACCACTGATTAAATCACGCCTGACGGCTTGCTGCGTATCTTGCTTGCATATTTTCCGTCATCTTGCACAATTCGTCCTAGCAAGGCGACAGCCTTGCGTCGTCCTCATTGTATAATCTGACGAAAAATCTGACTGCGCAATATACGCACCAGATTTAATCAGTGCTTCCCTAATCAGAGTCAGGAGCGGTCACTATGTTAATTGTTCCGATAGATAACGTCACCGAAGGAATGGTACTGGCGAAGGATGTTGCCTCAACGTCTGCAAGGGATTACAAGACCCTGCTGATGAAGGGAACGCTCATCACCGCCGACATGATAAACCTGCTGAAAAGGAAGGGCATCAAGAACGTAACCATAAAGGGCGAGCGCGCCCTTGACCAGGAAATAGACAAGCCGCCGGAGGAGGAATCCCTCGAGGAAGCCACAGATGTGATAAAGAATCAGCACATCGGCAAGGCGCTCGACGAGCTGAGCACGATTTTCGAGCATAACGGCGAGATACAGCAGCTTTCGCAGAAAGCGATAGAGCAGGTCGACGATATCGCGGACGATATCCTTGTAGATATCGGAAACGACTCCACCTACCTCGGGAACCAGATGATCGCGCTGCAAAACTATGACGACTACACCTACAAGCACTGCCTGCGCGTCGCCATGCTTTCGACCGGTATCGCTAACGAACTTCATCTGTCCCAGGGCGATATCAAGGAGGTCATACTTGCGGCGCTGCTGCATGATATCGGCAAATCCAACATCGACCACGAAATAATAGTCAAGCCGGGAAGGCTCACCGACGAGGAATTCGATAAGATAAAGCAGCACCCGTATATCGGCTACCGGATACTCAAGCAGACCGGGGGCTACAGTGCGAACGTGCTTTCGGGAGTGCTGTTCCATCAGGAGAAATTCGACGGCAGCGGCTATCCGATTGGTCTTGCGGGGAAGAAGATACCGCTTATCGCGCGTATTCTGACCGTTGCGGACGTGTTCGACGCGCTGACCTCGAACCGCCCCTACCGCCGTCCGTGGTCGGTTGCGGAGACCGAGGAGTACATGCTTGGCGGGTGTGGCGTTCATTTTGATTTCGACGTTACTGCGGCGTTCCTGCGGTCGTTCAATCCGTATCCGGTGGGCACTATGGTGTCGCTTTCGGACGGACGTCACGGCGTCGTCGTGAAGAACAACACCAACGTCTTGCGCCCGGTCGTAAGGATATACGGCGAAGGCGCAGGCGAGGAGATAGACCTCGGCAATGATTTCCGTTTCCTCTCCCTGATGATAACCGGGATATACAGCGGAAATTACAACATATAAAGGAGAAAAGACATGGTCATTATCGAAATGGAAAACGGAAAGCAGATAAAGCTCGAGCTTTATCCTGACAAGGCTCCGATAACGGTGGAGAACTTCCTCAAGCTGGTCAGCGCCGGCTTCTATGACGGGCTGATATTCCACCGCGTTATCAAGGATTTCATGATACAGGGCGGCGACCCCGAGGGTACCGGAATGGGCGGCGCTAAGGAGAAAATCAAGGGCGAATTCCTGATGAACGGCGTTCCCAACGACCTTCGCCACGAGCGCGGAGTTATCTCCATGGCGCGTGCGCAGAACCCGAATTCCGCGAGCTCGCAGTTCTTCATCTGCCACAAGGACTCCTTCTTCCTGGACGGGCAGTATGCTGCGTTCGGCAGAGTTGTCGACGGCATGGACGCGGTTGACGAGATCGCAGAGGTTCAGACTGATTACAGCGACAGACCTCTCACCGAGTGCAAAATGAAGCGCGTTTTCGTTCAAGACTGATAAATAAAGCGGCCGGACGGCTCCTGTTTCAGGACGTCCGGCTGTAGTTTTTTCAGCCGTTTCTTTGTGCATATTAACCATATGCCGCGATAAAATAAAGCATAATTTGTCCATATTCCGGGTAATAATTGACTTTTTCGCGGCTGTTGCTATTGACAAAATCGGCGTTTTATAGTATCATTAAATAATAGGGGTATAGTCTGTTTTTGGATTATATCATAACGATAATAACGCGTCTGCAATTTATGCAGCGTGAAAGATAAAAGAGGTCAGAAAATGCAGTTTGGCAGTGTGGCATTCTTCAAGGTGCTTATCAAGACCGTTCTCTGCATAGTTTTCTTCGTGCCGCTGGTGCTGTGCGTGGTCTTTGCGGTGCTGCTCTGGAACAAGAGCGCCGAGGTCAGGGATATACAGCAGGATAACGAGCGGCTGGAGTACTACGCCGCAATTCTCAGCGGAGAGCGCGAACCTACCGTCAAGGGGTTCTACGATGTTTACGCCCGCAGCGGGCTTTCAGACGAGGAGCTTATAGAATACGTCCTCCACGGAAAGGACGAGAGCCAGCCCGCAGCTAACATGAGCGGCGGCACCAGCTCTGACAGCTCCGCAAGTTCAGGCAGCTCCGGGAATTCCGCATTTCAGACCGTGGATACCGCCGAGGCGGAGTCCTCTGCTGAAAGCGAAGCTGACGCCGCAGAGACAAATCAGACGACGCAGCAGGCTTCGCAGCCGGAAAGCCCCTACGCTGACATCTACCCGGATATGATGGTGAATGCTCCGGCGGAGAGCGACTACGTCCGGGAGCTCGGCACCGTGTATCTCACATTCGACGACGGCCCTTCCGATAACACTTACAGCATACTGAGCTATCTCGAGCAGTACAACGTAAAGGCGACGTTCTTCGTTGTGCCGAACCGTTCCGAGGGCTGCTATGCCAAGCTGAAGGCTATCGCTGCTGCGGGGCACTCGATAGGCGTACACAGCGCTTCGCATGTTTACAAGGATATTTATTCGTCAGTGGATGCGTATCTTGACGATTTCCACGAGGCATGGGATATAATCTACGACGCAACCGGGATAAAGACCGAGATCTTCAGGTTCCCCGGCGGCAGCGTAAATGATTTCAACACCGAGACCAGGGATGAAATAATCCAGGAGATGACCCGCAGGGGATTCCGCTACTACGACTGGAACGTAGAAAGCGGCGACGTGGACGGCGCTACCTGGACTGACATGTACAATTCGATCCCCTTTGATATCGCAAACTGTTACCGCTCTATAGTGCTGATGCACGATTCCAACTCCACGCCGAACACCGTGCTGGTGCTTGGCGACGTGCTTCACGCGCTGGTAAGCGACGGATATAAATTCGACAAGATAAACAACGATACTAGACCTGTTCAGTTCACCGGGCCGTTCGCCTGAAGTTAGGCTGCACAGCAGAAAAAGAAAGGATCTAATATGGGTATCAAAGATAATTTTTCACAGGCGGTAAAGGAACTGTGGAAGAAGGACGGTCTCGAGGAAACCGGGGAAAAGACCGACAAGCCGGCGCAGCCGACCGAACTTGACAGATATCTCAACGCTCCCCAGGAGCAGTTTCAGCAGGAGCAGGCGCAGCCTCAGCAGATGATGGGGCAGACCGCACAGCAGTCTGCACAGCCTGTTCAGCCGGCTAATCCTTCGCAGCCCATGCAGTCTGCTCAGCAGGCTCAGAATGTTCAGCAGTCGGCGCAGGCTCCGCAGCAGGGTCAGAATACGCAGGGCTATCAGTTCAGCCAGCAGGCAGACGCGGGCGCGGCAGGAGCTCCGCTTGAAACTTCGTATTACCGTGACCAGAATGCACAGAATAACATGGGCGCGCAGAACGCTCAGAATATGCAGAATCCCCAGATGGCTCAGGGAATGCAGAACGCACAGGGCGTTCCGAACTACGGCGCGGCTAATAATCAGGGCTACGGCGGATTCGGCGGCGGTAACGGATATGTTCCGCCTGTGCCTCCCACGGCGCCGGGGCAGTCTATCGACGCTCCCAGCGACACCGATGAGGTTACGGTCATCTCCCGCAACACCATAATCGACGGTAACGTACGAAGCCTCGCAAATATGCAGGTCGATGGCAATATAAAGGGCAACGTTGAGACCACCCGTGATATCGAGATGTCCGGCAAGGTGGTAGGCGATATCAAGTGCAACAACGCTAACATGAACTCCGCAGCGATGCAGGGCAATCTTAACCTCAAGGGCAAGGTGCGCATGGACCGCGACACAATACTTATCGGCGACCTCAGCTCCCAGTATGCCGACGTTAACGGCAGAATCCGCGGTAAGCTCGAGATCGGCGGCAAGGCTGAGCTCAAGCGCGACGCCATCGTGTTCGGCGACATAAACGCTTCCACCATCGCCGTAACAGACGGAGCCATCATTCAGGGTTATGTCAACACGACCTTCCTTTCGAAGGAAGACAGCCGCAGCGTATTCCCCGAGGCTATTTCCGTTGACAAGGCAGCTGAAAGCAAAGCGTGACCGCTGTAACCACGAAAGCACGAAAGGCAGTTAAACTGAATGAGCACCAAAAAGAATTCCAACAATATTCCACTTATAGCGACAATAGTTGTGGCTGTGGCAGCGATAGTGCTGGCAGTAGCCGCAATGATAATGATGAACAAGGCTCCCGCTTCCGATAATCAGAACAGCGGAACCGCTTCGCAGCAGCATTCCCGGGATACCTCCTATATCACACCGGAGTATCAGCAGGAGTGCGAATACGCGGCTCACGACCTGCTCAACAGCAGCCATGAGATACTCCGCCTGTTCGTGACCGAGGGGCTTTACCATGAGGACGAACCCTATGGAAACCTCCCGGAGGACGGCTACTATACCGTCAACAGCACCGATTACAACTCCCTAGAGCAGATCGAGGAGCTGGTGCGCTCCGTTTACGCCGAGGACGCCGCAGAGCAGATACTGAAGAACTCCGACGGCAAGGGCCTGAAGGTCTACGCGAACCGCGAGCAGCTCGTAAGAGTTGAGCAGCCCGAGTCCACTGCGGAGACCACCGAGCAGGCAACTCAGGAGAGCGGCGCAAAGTACGAGAAGGTATACAAGCTGGGCATAAGCTCTGATTTCGTCCCCGACGAGAGCAAAAGCTGGTCAAGCTGCGCTATAACTATAGACTACCTTGAAGAGGGCAGATGCGGACTTACCGTATACCTCGACGGCGTGGATTCCTCAAACGGCGTCACCGATGAGAACCGCGATTCCGTTCTTGAGATGACTATGGTTAAGCTGGACGACGGCTGGCGTCTTGCCGAGTTTGTCACAAGAGGCTGATATGAACAGAAAAAAAGGCGCTTTTTCCGCGTACGCGGTGGCGAGCCAGTTCGCGTTCGTGATACTTTCACCGCTACTGGTGTTCATCGTTGGCGGACATTACGCCTGTGAGTACTACGGCCTCCCCGACTGGGTGATGGTCGTGTGCATACTGCTTGGGGTGCTGTTCATGATAGGCGGCGCGGTCTCTCACCTGATGAAGATGATACATCTTTACGGCAGGGATGAGAAAAAGCCCCCGCGCTATAACACCGACCCCAGGGACAACGATTACTACGACGACTACAGCCACCTGCACAAGTGAGGGATATCATGGCGAAAAAGAACGACATAACCGTCAGCGAAATGCGCGCTCTGCTGCCGTGGTTCCTCGCGGTGAACGCGGTGTATTTCGCGCTGCTGCTGGTGCTGTTCTTCGCGTGCGGTTTGAATTACACGATGCTTCTCGGCGGCGTGTGGGGCAATCTCGTGTGCGCCGGCAACTTCTTCCTGATGGGGAAGTCCGCGGAAAAGTCGCTGCGCAGGGGCAGCGGAAAGTCCGCCCAGAGCTACATGAACACTATGTACTGCCTGAGATATCTCGGACTGTTCCTTGCAATGACAGCCGCAGCGTTCGTTCCGTTTATTGATCTTATCTGCGCGGCGGTGCCGCTGTTTTTCCCGAAGATCATCATTACACTGAGAGGTCTGTGGGAGAACCGTACACGGCGCAGTAATGATACCGGGCGGCAGTGATGCAGACCGGAAAAAAGGTAAAGGAGGACTGATTAAAAATGCCAGCAGCTCTGCTTTTGGCATCAGAGGGCGGGTTTACCGTTACCGGACCCCACGTCATAACCAGCTTCGAACTGTTCGGAATGACATGGAATCTTACTGAGACCGTGTTTATCCAGTGGATCGTAATGCTTGTTCTGCTGGTGGTCATGCTGATCCTGACCCACAAGATGGAAGTCATACCCAAGACTAAGCGTCAGGCGGCGGCAGAGTGGCTCGTGACCTTCGTCCGCAACATGGTGGATACCACGATGGGACCGAAGTACAAGGGCTACACCACCTATATCGGTGCGCTTCTCTGCTTCCTGCTGCTGAACAACCTGATGAGCCTTTTCGGACTGAAGAACCCGACATCGGATATCTCGGTTACCGGAGCTATCGCGCTCATCACCTTCACGCTGACCCAGATCAACCGCGCACGGACCGGTAAGCTCAAGGGCTTCCTGCATGCATTCATTGAACCTATGCCGTTCATGCTGCCGTTCAACATCATCGGCGAGATCGCGAACCCGCTTTCACAGGCGCTTCGTATCTTCGGCAACATGGTCGCAGGTATGGTCATCGGCGGACTGATCTATTTCGCGCTGGGCAACTTCGCGATACTCGTTCCGGCAATCACTTCGCTGTATTTCGACATTTTCTCGGCGGTTATCCAGGCTTACATCTTCACCACCCTGACGATGGCGTACATCTCAGGCGCAGAATGCGAGTGATCGCAGCTTTAGGCTAATTTCCCCTCGGGGATAGTATTTATATCAAATGGAGGAACTAACAATGACAGAAGATATGCAGCTCTTATCCAGCGCCATCGTTCTTGGCGCGTCCGCGCTCGGCGCAGGCACAGCAATGATCGCAGGTCTTGGCCCTGGTATCGGTGAAGGTATCTGCGCGAGCAAGGCTGTTGAGGCTATCGGCAGACAGCCCGAGGCTTCCGGCGCTGTTACAAGAACCATGATCATCGGTGACGCGCTCGCCGAGACCACCGGTCTGTACGCGCTGGTTATCGCGCTCCTGCTCCTTTATGCAAACCCCCTGTTCAGCAACCTCACCGCACTGTTCAAGTAATGACAGCAAACGCATAAAGGGAGGAGTTGAACAAAATGCTGACACTTATCAGTGAAAGCGCAGCGCAGGTCAACCTGCCTCTTGTTACGATCGACCCCGGAACCATCGTGTTCACCCTGATCAATACGCTCATAATCTTTATCCTGTTCAAGGTTTTCCTGTTCAAGCCGGTCGGAAAGATCCTCGACAAGCGCAACGAAATGGCAGCGGCTGAGATAGCCGAGGCAAAGCGCGCGAAGGAATCCGCCGCAAAGACCGAGCAGGAGTACATCGAGAAGCTCGCGAAGGCTAAGGAGGAGGCTGCCGACATCATGAAGCAGGCTACGCTCCGCGCCCAGAAGCGCGAGGAGGAGATCGTGAACGAGGCTAACCAGAAAGCCGCTGAGATCAAGGCGAGAGCCGAGGAGAACATCGAGCGTGACAAGCAGCGCGCAGTCAACGATATAAAGGACGAGATATCCGATATCGTGATCATGGCTGCGTCTAAGGTCGTTGAGAAGGAAATTTCCGCAAAGGACAACGAGGCTATCATCGCGGATTTCTTACAGAACGTAGGAACAGCGAAGTAAGGCTCGCCGGGAAAGGAATTTTTGTATGAACGACAAGGCTGAAAAGGTTTACGCCGACGCGTTCTTCACGCTGTGCCTGGAGGAAACTCCGGATACGCTGAAAAACACCCTCGGCGAACTCAGCGCGCTGGACGGGATATTCCGGGAACAGCCGGATTTCGTCAAGCTTCTGGGAACGCCCACCGTTACTATGGACGAAAAGCTCGGCATGATTAAGGATATCATCGCCGACGGAGTTTCAGAGTACACGGGCAACCTGCTGTGCGTCCTCACGGAGCGCGGCAGAATGGGCTGCTTCAGCGGTATCGTGAAGAATTTCCGCGCGCTTTATAACGAGCATTTCAGAATAGCTGAGATCACAGTCACGGCGAGCGCTCCGCTGTCGGAGTCCGTCCGTGAAAAGATTGCGGCGAAAATGTCCGAGGTGACAGGAAAGACCGTATCCATCAAGGAGAAGGTCGACCCGTCCATCATCGGCGGCGTCGTTATCGACTACGGCAGCACACGCTACGACGGCAGCGTCCGCACAAGGCTGAACGAGCTCAAGAAGGAGCTAGGCGGCGTTATTGCATGACAAGTCCGCTCAATAGCAGAAAATAAACAAGAAAGGGATGTATTTAATGGATTTACGCCCCGATGAAATAACGGGTCTTATAAAGTCCCGCATCAAGAATTACAACGCGAAGATCCAGCTCGGCGACGTCGGCACGGTTGTTACCGTCGGCGACGGCATCGTGCGTATACACGGCCTCGAGAAGTGCATGCTCAACGAGCTGCTCGAATTCGAGAACGGCGTACAGTGCATGGCGATGAACCTCGAGCAGGATTTCGTAGGCGCGGTAATGCTTGGCTCTGACGAGGACATCAAGGAAGGCTCCACCGTCAAGAGAACAGGCTCCATCGTGTCCGTTCCCGTCGGCGAAGAGCTGCTGGGACGCGTTGTGAACTCTCTGGGACAGCCCATCGACGGCAAGGGCGCTATTCTCGCAAAGGAAACACGCCCCATCGAAAAGATCGCCTCCGGTATCATCACCAGAAAACCGGTAACAGTTCCGCTTCAGACCGGTATCAAGGCGATAGACAGCATGATCCCGATAGGAAGAGGTCAGCGTGAGCTTATCATCGGCGACCGCCAGACTGGTAAGACCGCTATCGCGATCGACACGATCATCAACCAGAAGGGCAAGGACGTTATCTGTATCTATGTAGCCATAGGTCAGAAGAACTCCACTGTTGCAGGCGTTGTTGAACAGCTTCGCGCAGGCGGCGCGCTGGATTACTCCATCGTCGTTTCCGCTACCGCTTCCGAGCTGGCACCGCTTCAGTACATCGCGCCCTATTCCGGCTGCACCATGGGTGAGTACTTCATGGAGAAGGGCAAGGACGTCCTCGTAGTTTACGACGACCTCTCAAAGCACGCCGTAGCTTACCGTACCCTCTCCCTGCTGCTCAAAAGACCGCCAGGACGTGAAGCATACCCCGGCGATGTATTCTATCTGCACTCAAGACTTCTCGAGCGTGCGGCAAGACTTAACGAGAACTACGGCGGCGGTTCGCTGACCGCGCTGCCTATCATCGAGACCCAGGCAGGCGACGTTTCCGCGTATATTCCGACCAACGTAATTTCCATCACCGACGGTCAGATATACCTCGAGAGCGAACTGTTCAACGCCGGCGTACGTCCCGCTGTAAACCCGGGTATCTCCGTATCCCGTGTAGGCGGCAACGCGCAGATAAAGGCGATGAAGAAGGTCGCAGGTACCCTGAAGCTGGATTACTCCCAGTACAGAGAGCTGCAGAGCTTCGCACAGTTCGGTTCCGATCTTGATAAGGATACAAAGGATCGTCTTGCAAAGGGCGAGCGTATCGTTGAGGTGCTCAAGCAGGATCAGAACTCTCCGCTGGAAGTAGAGGAGCAGGTAGTCATTATCTACGCTGTTATCAACAACTTCCTCAAGGATATCGCAGTTGACAAGATCAAGCAGTATCAGGCTGACCTGCTGGATCACATCAAGTCCACCTGCCCGGATATCCTCACCAGCATAAAGACCGAAAAGGTAATGAAGCCCGAGATCGAGGAGCAGCTCAAGAAGGTTCTCGCTGACTTCGCCAAGGGCTACGCGGCTTAACTGCGAAAGGAGCATTTTATGAAGCAGGCTGCTTTTGTATTAGGCGTTATCGCCACTGTACTGTCCACCATCGCCGTTCTGGGCGTTTCCTGGCTGTACATCGAAAAGAAGGTAAGATATATCACTACCGACGACAACGTGCAGTGATATCTTACGCCGCAATGAATTTCCGGGGGTGATATTATAGCATCAGGAAATATGAAGGACATCAAGCGGCGTATAAAGTCCGTAGGCTCCACCCGCCAGATAACCAAGGCTATGGAGCTGGTGTCCTCTAGTAAGCTCCGCAAGGCAAAACAGCGCGCGGAGCAGGCTCGTCCCTACTTCAACGAGCTGTATAAATCCATGTGCGAAATTGCCTCGGCTAATACGGATTTCTCCACGGTTTTCACGCAGAAGCGCGAAATAAAGCACCGTCTGTTCATCGTGGTGGCGGGCGACAGAGGTCTCGCGGGAGGTTATAACTCCAACGTGCTCAAGCTGGCTGCCGCCGCCCATGCGGACGACGCTGAGAAACCGAAGATAATCGCGATCGGCAAGAAGTCCATCGAGTATTTTTCCAAGCGCGACTACGACATCGTGGGAAGCTACCCGAATATCGCCGAGAACATCAAGCCCGCGCAGGCTCAGGATATCGCCGATACGGCGATAGAGATGTTCCGCCGCGGCGAGGTGGACGATGTGCAGGTGTTCTTCACCATGTTCGTTTCCCAGCTTGCGCAGGAGCCGCAGCAGCTCGCTGTGCTCCCGATGAAAACGCAGAAGCTGGAGGGATACGGCGCGATGAATTACGACCCGTCCCCCGAGGCGGTGTTCGACAGAATCGTGCCGAAATTCACCGCGAGCCTTGTGCAGTGCGCTGTGGTAGAGGCGTATGCCTCCGAACAGGGCGCGCGCAGAACAGCGATGGAATCCGCAACGGACAATGCCGACGCAATGACCGAGAGCCTGTCCCTGCTCTATAACAGAGCGCGTCAGGCAAGCATCACGCAGGAGATCACCGAGATCGTATCCGGCGCGAACGCACTTGAATAATGTAATTCATAATTTAAATCATTTTTGCTCCGGCTCTGCCGGAGGAAAAAACGCATCTGTCTCAGCAAGTGTGCGAATTTCAGGCGAAGCTGGAAATTCGTGCGCGCGGCTGAGAACCCCGGCGTGCAATGCACGAAGTGCATTGTGCGGCGAGTTATTTCCAACCACATCAAATGGAAAGGAAAAATCACAGTATGACAAATCAGAACGTAGGCACGATCGTGACAGTCATCGGTGCGGTTCTTGATATCAAGTTCCACCCCGACCACCTGCCCAATCTGCTTAATGCCATCGAGATCGACAACAACGGTCATAAGCTGGTCGTTGAGGTCGCTCAGCATATCGGCGACGATATCGTGCGCTGCATTGCGATGGGTTCCACCGACGGCCTTGTAAGAGGCATGGAGGCTGTGGATACCGGCGCGTCTATCAAGGTTCCTGTCGGAAAGGAGACCCTTGGCCGTATCTTCAACCTGCTCGGCGAGGCAGTTGATAACAAGCCGCAGCCCGAGACCGAGGAAAAGTGGGAGATCCACCGTCCCGCTCCGAAGTTCGAGGAGCAGGAGGCTTCCAACCAGGTTCTTGAGACTGGTATCAAGGTCGTTGACCTTATCGCGCCGTACCTCAAGGGCGGTAAGATAGGTCTGTTCGGCGGTGCCGGCGTTGGTAAGACCGTCCTCATCATGGAGCTTATCAACAACATCGCCAAGCAGCACGGCGGTATTTCCGTATTCACCGGCGTCGGCGAGCGTACCCGTGAGGGTAACGACCTCTACAACGAAATGACCGAGTCTGGCGTTATCAACAAGACCGCGCTGGTTTACGGTCAGATGAACGAGCCGCCAGGAGCAAGAATGAGAGTAGCGCTTTCCGGTCTGACTATGGCGGAGTACTTCCGCGATAAGGAAGGTCAGGACGTGCTGCTGTTCATCGACAACATCTTCCGTTTCACACAGGCAGGCTCAGAGGTTTCCGCGCTGCTGGGACGTATGCCTTCCGCCGTTGGTTATCAGCCGACTCTGGCAACTGAGATGGGCGCTCTCCAGGAGCGTATCACATCTACGAAGAAGGGCTCCATCACGTCCGTACAGGCGGTTTACGTTCCTGCGGACGACCTGACTGACCCGGCTCCGGCTACTACATTCGCACATCTGGACGCTACCACGGTACTTTCCAGAAACATCGCTTCAATGGGTATCTACCCGGCTGTCGACCCGCTGGAATCCACCTCCAGAATCCTCACCCCGGACATCGTGGGCAAGGAGCACTACGAGGTAGCAAGAGCGGTGCAGTCCATTCTCCAGCGCTATAATGAGCTTCAGGATATCATCGCGATACTCGGTATGGACGAGCTTTCAGACGAGGATAAGCTGACTGTATCCCGTGCGAGAAAGATACAGCGATTCCTGTCCCAGCCGTTCTCCGTTGCGGAGGCGTTCACCGGAATGCAGGGCAAGTATGTTCCGCTGAAGGAGACTATCCGCGGCTTCAAGGAGATCATCGAGGGCAAGCACGACGACCTGCCCGAGTCCGCATTCCTGTTCGCAGGAACGATCGACGAGGTCATCGAGAAGGCAAAGAAGGGCTGATCGGAGGTAATATATGACGCCGTTCAGATTAGAGATAATCACGCCCGAAAAGACGTTTTTCGACGGTAATACGGAGCAGATAATCGCCCGCACCACCGTTGGAGATGTCGGTATCCTTAATGGGCATGAGCCTTATTGTGCAGCGCTTGGCATAGGGCAGATGCGGGTGATGATCGACGGTAAGTTCCGCCGTGCGGCGACTTCCGGCGGTATCATCAAGGTATCGAAGGAAAAGACCGTTATCCTGGTGCAGTCCTGCGAATGGGCTGAGGATATCGATGTTGCTCGCGCCGAGCATGCAAAGCAGGTCGCAGAGGATCGCATGAAGGCTGCGGCGGGCGATAACGAGTTCCGCCTTGCAGAGGCGAAGCTCAAGCGCGCACTCAATCGTATTGACGCTGCACATCTCAAGTAATTATAATAAAAAGGGGGCGAAAGCCCCCTTTTAGTTTTAATGTTAAATATACGGAACGTCATAATATTCCGCAGATATACGCTCTGTCAATTCATATATTCGCCGCTGTATTCCAGCAGTGTAACGCTTTCAACTCCGTCGATGGCGTTGAAACGGCTGAGATAGGTGGTGTCGTTCCTGCGGATCTTGACTTCCACGGTGAGCTCTATTTTATTTCCGGTCTGGGTCTTGTTCTTCAGGCGGTACTTTACAGCCCCAAGTACGCCGTTGACGTTCATCTCGCAGGAGGCGTCATATCTCACGATTAGAAGGTAGCTTTTCTTTTCCTTGCGGAAAATGGTGATGAGTATGTACAGCACCGCGATAACGGCGGTTCCGAGCAGAGCGACCCAGTAGAGCTGGGCTCCCGCGGTGATTCCCGCTGCAATTCCCCAGAACAGGAAACCTATGTCCAGCGGGTCTTTTACAGCCGCGCGGAATCTCACGATGGAGAGCGCGCCGACCATGCCGAGCGACAGCACTACGTTGGAACTTATCGTCATGATGATGAACGAAGTAACAATGGTGGTAAGGATTACGAGAATATTGAAATTTTCGTTGTAAATAACGCTGCGGTTAAAGAAACGGTACACGAGATAGATCACCGCTCCGCAGACTGCCGCAGTGAGCAGCGTAACAAGAATCGTAGCAATGGAAATGTTCGCAAGCTCGAAGTCGGTGCCGAAAAGTTCGATAGCGTCGGTTAGCTTTGAGCCGCTTGTCAGGAACTGACTGATCACGTCAACCATGGGTTAATACCTCCAACATTCTGTCTGTGCAGATCATATATTTTGATACTGACTGCTGCGGAGCGTTCAGCCCCTGCAATGCCGCCTGTATACTTTCGGGAATATAGCTGTCGAATTTAACTTCAAGTATGATATTTCCGCCGAGAACCGGAGTGTACTGTGCCTCCGGCGCGAACATATCCATTGTGTTGAAGCACGCGGAAAGCTGCTTGTCAAACGTAATGCGGACGTTTCCGAAGCGGGATATCAGCGCCTGGCGGCGGTAGTCCACTATCACCCTCGGGCGCAGCTTGGTGAGCAGGTCGGCGCGGTAGAATTCCCCGAAGGAATCCTCGTCGCTGTCGCTGTCCGCCATGAAGCCGCAGTCGCAGGAAAGCAGCGCCCGGTATTGTTCATCGGTAAGCCGCCGGGAGAGCTTTGAAACGTAGGAGGCGTCCTTGTGCTTGGATTCCAGGGTTATAAGCGACGGGTCTAGGTCGTAGGCGCGTATGCGGAATTTCCGGCGCGTTTCAATGCCGTTGACCTTCTGCCAGTAAGCCGAGTTGTAGACATCGTCGAAATAAAGGCTGGTGACGCGGTATTCGCCGTTGAGCCCGTGCGAATCGACCGTCATGAGCGGCGCCAGGCGCGCTCTCAGCATGAGGTAGGTGCCCTCGTTTATTATGAATTTCAGTTCGTGCCGGAGCTTCCTCCCGCCGGACAGCTTTGTGTGGTCGCGGAGCTGGGGAGCGTGCACGCGCGTTTCCTCGCTTCCGAGCCTAGGTATAAGTCTTGTGGATTTCAGAAGCCGCATTCCGGCACCTCCCCGAGTAAATAATCGTTTACAAACGTATAATATAAGTATAACAAAAATACGACATAATTACAAGCCCGTTTTTTAGTATATTATCTAGCATATTATACTTTCGGTTATCGTATAAATGAAAATATCGGGAAATTTTAAAAAAACCCTTGACAACGCTTTTATAATACGGTATAATTAATTATTGTTGACAGTTGTGTGCGGAAGAGCTATATCCAAAGGCAGATTCCGGTAGAACATACAACGATACTACCATGTTGAACAAAGGGGGGTCTATCAATGAAAAGAACTTACCAGCCCAAGAAGCTTCAGAGAAAGCACGAGCACGGCTTTATGAAGAGAATGGCAACCAAGAACGGTCGTAAGGTTCTCGCTCGCCGCCGCGCAAAGGGCAGAAAAAAGCTGACCTACTGATCTGACTGCAATGTCTGAATTCAAAAAGAAGTACATTGTGATCAAAAACAACCGCGATTTCAGCTTCCTCTTTAAAAGAGGGGAGAGTATCGTCACATTTGCCTTTGTCTGCTATGTCAGGGAAAGGCGCGGGCGGTGCAACCGTCTCGGTATTGTTACCGGGAAGAAAGTCGGGAACGCGGTCAAACGAAATCGCTCAAGGCGGATAATAAGGGAAGCCTTCCGCCTTTTCGAGCCGATTTTGAAAGAGAAAACACAAAAGCGTTACGATTTCGTCTTTGTCGCAAGGAGCAAGACCCCGGAGCTTAAATCCACAAAGATCTACTCCCTGATGATGAAGAATATTCTGTCCAGGCTGTCATGAAGTATATTTTCCTTGCTGTCATCAAGCTGTACAGACTTACGCTGTCAAAGATCTTACCGCCGTGCTGCCGCTATTATCCAAGCTGTTCCGAATACGGGCTTACCGCTATTCGGCGTTTTGGTGCGGTGAGGGGCGGTTATTTGACGTTATGGAGAATTATGCGGTGCAACCCTTTCGGTGCAGGCGGCATCGACCCTGTGCCGCAGAAGTTCTGTTTCCATCCCGAGAGGCTGCCTGTGCCGCCGGATTTCGGGATACCTGACGACGACAGCGCAGACTACCTCAGCGAAGATATAAAGCGATCCTACAAAGATAATTAAAAAGTGAAGTCAACTGCGGCTTTATGCGCCGTGTTATCATATACCATTCCAAAGACGCCGGAGCCTATCCGGTCGGACGCACACAGCAGCGCGCATACCGATCCTTCCACAGCGCTGCGCCAAATGAAAGGACGTGGACACAATAGAGTTCCTGTACAGTATCATAGGCTACCCCCTCGGCTACATCATGTGGGCGATCTATGAGGTCATCTGCAAGAACACGGGCGCCAGCATCGGCGTGGCTATCCTGGTGTTTACCTTTATCGTAAAGCTGGCTATGCTGCCGCTGTCGATAAGGCAGCAGAAAAACACCGCTAAATCAGCAATTTTCGCACCTAAGGTAAGAGAGATCCAGCAGAAATACAAGAACAATCAGGAAAAGCAGCAGCAGGAGCTTGCGAAGCTCCAGCAGCAGGGCTACAGTCCGATGGGCGGCTGCGGCACTATGGCTATAACCTTCCTGCTTCTGTTCGGCGTACTGGACGTAGTTTACAAGCCCATGACCCACATCATGCACATGGGAAATACTGCGCAGATAATGCAGGAATCCTACTACGTTTCCATGACAAAGATATTTGTCGACGAGTACGGCAATACTCAGGAGCTTACCGGCGAAGCGCTCACGAAGCATGACGAGATCGTCCGCGACGCGAAGCAGATTCTTGAGTTCTACAACGAAAACTGCCTCGGCGACGGCGAGGAGCCTCTCACCGAAGACGTGTGGGCAAATCTCGACGCCACCAGCAAGAACATGGTGAAGAAGGTCGTCACTAAGGCTACCCTGACCTCTTTCAATGAGGACAACGGCAACGACCTGTTCACCGAGAGCGACCTCTACTCCATCACCAAGGCGGAGCAGGCTGAGGTCGACGCTATCGGCGATGAGACCGAGAAGAACGAGTACAGACAGGCTCACAGCTTCTCTGCTTCCACAAGAAGCGCGGTTGAGACCGTACAGCGCAAGTACGGTTCTGTAAAGGCTACCGCAGACAGCGATACCCTCACCTACACCCAGGCGTCTACGCTCCAGAGAGAGCTTTACTCTATTGAGATGTACGGTCAGGTATCTGAAATAGATCCGACCGCTTCCGCTTACAGCCTCCAGCAGTCCGATAAGGACAACATGGCAGAACTCAACGACAAGCTCGAGTTCCTCGGAATCCCGCTTGGCAAGGATCCTGCAAGCGACCTCGGCTGGCCGATGATCCTTATTCCGATACTGGCGTTCGTGTTCTCTATGGCGCAGACCCTCATCTCGATGAAGACGATGGATACAAGCGCTGCCGGCGGAAATTCCGGCTGCATGAAGGCTACGTTCTTCATCATGCCTATCTTCTCCATCGTGCTGGTATTTACCGTACCTGCCGGCGCGGGCTTCTACTGGACGATAAGCTATGCGTTCGGTATTTTGCAAACATTGCTGCTCAATAAGGTCTACAGCCCTGCAAAGCTCCGCGCGCAGGCTGAGGCTGAGTACAACGAGCGTATGAAGAACGCCGCGAAGGAAGAAAAGCGCAAGAGACAGACAGAGGATCTCAACGCAGTTTCCGAGTATGAAGGCGAGAAGCTCACCCAGAAGGAGATCAACCGCAGAAAGCTCGCAGCCGCAAGAAAGGCTGACGCTGAGAAGTACGGCGAGGAATATCATGAGGATAACGACGACGATACCTGACGTATCACAGGAGGGTGAAATATGAAAAAGGAATTCACAGCAAAGACCCTTGATGAAGCAAAGGCAATGGCAGCCGCTGAGTTCGGCGTTGCTGCCGAGGAGATAGATTTCGACATTCTTGAGCAGCCCAGAAAGGGGCTGTTCGGAATGAAGGGCGTTGCAAGAGTCATGGCTTCCTACGAAGCCCCCGAAGCTCCTGCAGCGTCCGAGACGGCCGCAGTTTCCGAGGTTTCTGAAGCTGCCGAGCATTCCGAGCCAGCAGAGGAGACCCATGCAGAGGAGCCGGCACCGGCTTCCTTTGAGGACGAGGGCGAAAAGGACATACCGGAGCTTCCCGAGGATTTCGATATCGAGGGCAGCGCAAAGGTGCAGGCAGCGAAGAAGTACCTCACCGACGTGCTTCACGCTCTTGGGCTTGAGAACTTCCAGATTAACGCTGTCCGCCGCGACGGAAACGTTGTTCTTGACATCACCGGCGATAAGCTCGGCGTAGTTATCGGCAGACGCGGCGAGACTCTTGACAGTCTCCAGTATCTGACTATCCTCGCAAGCAACCGCACTGAGGAATCCTACTGCCGCATCTCCATCGACTGCAACGGCTACCGCGACAAGCGCCGCGAAACTCTGGAGTCCCTTGCAAAGCGCACTTCCGCGAAGGTCATCAAGCAGGGCAGAAAGATCGCTCTCGAGCCGATGAACCCCTACGAGCGCCGCATAATCCATAGCTGCGTTGCTGAGATTGAAGGCGTATCCAGCCATTCCACCGGTGTCGAGCCTTACAGAAAGGTCGTAATCTACGCCGACAAGCCCAAGTTCGACAGCCGCCGCGGCAGACGCGGAAATGGCGAACGCAGCGAGCGCGGTGAACGCGGGGAGCGCGGGGAGCGCAGAGGTTCCGGAAACGGGAACACACGCAACTATCGCCAGTCCACTGGATTCTCCACCAGCTTTGAGCGCGAGTACAAGCGCCGCACCTATGAGCCGGACGAGACCGCAGACGCAGGCGAGTTCAGCAAGGAGACCGTTGAAGCTGAGAAGAGCGCAACACTCTACGGAAAGATCGAGCTTTGATTTATTAAATAGCTTACGGCAGCCTGAAAAGGCTGCCGTTTTTTATATGGCGCATTTATCGAGAATAGGCTGAATATCGGAGAGGTAATCCTCGAGAATTCCGCCGTTTTCGATCAGCACGTCTCCGATGTACTCCATTGCGAGAGCGTTGATCCGGTCGTATTCCGTTTCGGGCATTACGCTGCGGGAGCGGCAGAGCGCCTCTCCGCAGCCGTCCCGGACTGCCTTCAGCAGCGCGATATCATCGTGGGTGAGCGACTGCGCGAATTCTCTCCAGCCGTCGGGAAGCTCCGTGAAATTCCCCGGTACGTCCATTTGCGGCGCTGGCGCGGGAGATTCGGCAGTATCCGGGTTTCCATAGCTCTCAGCAAATCCTGCGGTCTGTTCGTCGAAATCGTCCTCGGATATGCTGGATATGCGGTCGGTAAGCTCCTCGGGAGTTACCGTGTCGGCTTCCTCGACTATGAGCTTGCGGGTTGTCTCGTCGGACTCCTCGCGTATCTGCGACAGCTTGGAGACGTCGATTTCGATTTTTACGGGCTTCTGCGGGGCGGAGGGCGCTTCTGCGGGAGCCTCGTCATAATTATAGGAGCTGCGTTTTTTCGCCTGCTTTTTCGGCGGGAAAACTCCGTTTTTATCGCACCACGCGTTCACCGCGTTCGGGATAAGCTCCGAAAATTCAGGAGCGTCTGCGGCACGCACCAGCTTGTCACGGTTCAGGAAATCGTTCAGCACCGGGGTGATATTTGGTGAAATTCCGTAGCGGAAGCCAGTTCGCTTCCGGAGCACCGATTCTACGCTTTTCAGTATCCACCCGACGAAACTGCGGTATGGCGACGGCTCGAAGGTCTCAAGGCATGGCTCCCCGCGCTTGGTGGTGTACTGTTCGGTAGGGCTTATCCTGAGATTGTGGAAGCCGTCCATGCGGGAAATGTCGACATACGCGCCGTTGAACGGAGACCAGAAGAAATCCTTTCGCAGCTTTCCGCACAGCAGCTCGAACATAGTCACGCCGGATTTTTTAAAATAGCCGTCCAGCGCGGTCAGTGCGGACTCAAGAGCGCCCTCCATCAGCGGGCGGGTCTCGTCGGTCAGGAATATGCTCCCCCGGAGATTGTAGGAGGAGATACCCATGAGGTATTCCAGCTTGCCGGAGTAGCGGCATTCGAGTATATCCAGGTCATCCGGAGGGCGGGTGTCCAGGGCGGATTCAGCGGGACAGGCGGCGACACCGCCGATGTCGTTGTAGGCGCGGAAATCCTTGAGCCAGCGCGGGAGGACGGTGTCCAGAGCCGGGCAGAAGCCGCGGCAGCCCTCCCACACGGCAGAGAGCCGGTTGTACGCGTCGGCGGAGGACATCACGCCGATCTTGTTCAGGAGTTCGTAGCAGTAGAGAATGATGTAGGGCTTGTCGGTCTGGCTGTACACGCCGTTTCGGGCGGCTGTTCTCCAGGTGAAGTAGGTGCGGAGCTGGTCGGTGGACATAGCGCCGTATATCGGGCGGTCGATGTTGCAGAAACAGTTCCAGCCGAAATTGTCGGTGACGTCCTTCATGAACTCGCCCTGCTTTATCAGGGTTTCGCCGGCGTTTTTCTTGAGCATGAAGCCGGTGTAGAACGTGTGCGAAAGATAGCGCATTTCAGTTATTTTTGCGCGGATATCGGCGCCCTCGTCGTCGGTCTCGTGCGTTGACGGAGCATATGCAAGCTCGTCGGGCTGGAGGCGCTCCGGCTGCTGTTCCACGGGTTTCCCGGTGAGGTAATCAAGGTTTTCCCGCGGCGGGCGTGCCGGTATTTTCTCGCCGTAGTATCTTTCGTCCTCCTCCGCAGTTTTTATCGCTTCATTCACTATGGAGCTTATCTTGTTCTGTATGGAGCGCTTCACCGCTTCGCTGACCTTTTCCCGGACGGCGGGGTCGAACTGCTCGTGGGACGTTTCGATGGGATCCACGGGCTGATTTTTCAGCTCGATCATGCGGTGGAGCTCCTCTTGTATCTCCTCTTTCGATTTTGCGTTGTTGTCCATCATAAGGCGGAATTTATCAGCCACGGCGCTCACCCCTTTTGCAAAAAACGGCAGAATGCTCCGCCGTTTTGTCTTTAGTTTTCTGAATTTCCTGCGTTCTCGGATCTTTCAGGTTCGCCGGCCTTCTCGTCGTCGAATGCGATGAGCTTTTCCCAGTCCTCCGGAAATCCCAGATCCTTGAGCCGCAGTACGTCGGAATTTTTGTAGATAAGCCTTGAAATAGGCTTCACAACGCGCTGGTTCCATGCTGCGTGATCATGCGCGAGCTGCTTGAGCACGATTATGTACCCGAAAACATCAGGTTTCAGCTCGAGGTCAAGCCCCTTTGGAACGCGCGGCTCTACCTGGAACGTGTTTCCGTAAAGGCGGTTGTAGTGCGCGCAGTAGTTGCGGAGTTCGTTAAGGCAGAACAGCCAGTTGTCGAGGTCTGCGCTGGAACAGCCGTAGTAGCGGTCGGCAAGCTCCTTTTTGTCGCCGGAGTGCATATCCTTGTAGAAAAACGCCAGCGTGCCGAAGCTGAACAGTTCCATAACTACCCACAGAGGGAACGCTCCACAGTATTTCGAGTTGTAGTGCCGTACGAATTCCCGGTCGTCGTTGACTTCTATGAGGTGCTTCACCTTGTTCATGAATTGCTGGTGGTTGTGCCGGAAGTCGAACGAGGAGACGTTAAGGTAGCCCAGGGCGCCGTATTTCAGCGCGTGGTAGTTCGAAACGGCGGCGCGCATTGAGATCTCCGTTTCCTCAAGTGAGGCGAGCAGAATGCTCCGCAGCTTGCGGTCGGATTCGTACACACGCAGGATATTTTCAAATGTAGTGCCATTTTCGTACTGCCCTTTACACACGGTGAACGGTGCGAAATAGTCCGACAGCCGGAAATAGTTGATGTAGGTCAGGGTCTGTTCAGCCAGCTTTTCGTCCTTTATTATGCAGCCGCGGTCGCGCAGCTTCTGTACCTGTTCCTTTATGGTGGCTGGTATCTTCTGATTCATGTGGGCACCTTTCAAATAGTTGGTCGTGGTTGTCGGGTTATATCAGTCCATCCAGAATACTTCGCGCTCGTGCTTGCTCTTGCGCGTCATAAGCGCGGAAATGCTCGCTTTCGGGTCAGATCCCTCGTAGCATATCTTTACTATCTGTTCGATTATCGGCGTGTCTATGCCGCGCTCCTGCGCTAATTTGTAGGCGATTATGCTGCTGGTGTAGCCTTCCACGGTGCCGACCTGCTTTACTGCCTCCGGGGCTGGTATTCCCTTGCCGATGAGGTTTCCGGCGCGGAAATTACGTGAGTGCAGCGAGGTGCAGGTAACGATAAGGTCGCCTATTCCAGCCATGCCGGTGAAGGTCTTCCAGTTTGCACCGAGACCTACGCCGAGACGTGTTATCTCGGTCATTCCGCGGGTCATGAGGGCGGCTACGGTGTTGTCGCCGAGACCCATTCCGCGGGCGATGCCGCAGCCGAGGGCTATCGGGTTTTTCAGTACGCCGCCGAGCTCGCAGCCGGCAACGTCGTCGTTGACGTAAATGCGGTATTTCTCGTTTGAGAGCGTGCGCTGGATATACTCCGCAACGCCGTCGCTATTGCTTGCGCAGACCTCCGTTGTGGGAACCAGGCGTGCGATTTCCTCCGCATGGCAGGGACCGGTGATAACGCCGACCGGGTTTTCCGGAAGCTCCTCGGAGATTATCTGGGACAGCCTGTAGCCTGTAGCGGCTTCCAGACCCTTGCTGACGTTTATCATGATGGTGGATTTATCCACATAGGGCTTCACGGTCTGAATGGCTTCCCGGAAGAACGGCGAGGGGATAGCCACAAGCACGATATCTGCGCCGCTGACGCATTTCGGGTCTGTGGTGACGCCGAGGGATTCCGGCAGTTTTACGCCGGGGAGGAGCCGCTTGTGCTCGCGCTCGGTGCGGAGAAGCTCCGCTTCCTGCTCGAATTTCGTCCAGGTGACTACCTCGTGCCCGAATGTGGTGAATAATACGCCCAGAGCTGTGCCGTAGCCGCAGCCCAGAATAGTGATCTTTGCCATTGTGACAGCCTCCGAAATTTACTTTGCTTTTTCGCCGAGCTTCTTCTCAGTGTGAGCGGCAAGGCGCTTTATATTTCCGCGGTGCATGTAGATAACGAGCGCGGCGGTGAAGAATGCGATGAATGTGCAGACGATACCGGCGGGGTCGCCGTCCATGAAGTACACGAATCCGAGCGTGCCGAAGCCGTACAGCGAGGAAGCGATGCAGCTTCCGAGGGAAACGTAGCGGGTAACAGCCACGATGATTATAAATACGGCGAGCAGTAAGCAGCCGGTGCGCCAGTCCAGCGTGAAAATAGCGGAGATAGCGGCGAGAACGCCCTTTCCTCCCCTGAACCCGTAGTAAACTGGGAACACATGGCCGACTACAGCCATGAAACCTGCCATGTAGCCTACCCAGTTCATGTCGTTTTCGAGCACGGTGGTGTCAACGCCGCCGATGAACTGGAACGCGAGCCTGACCGCCCAAATCGCGAGGACCGCCTTTGCAACGTCGCCGAGAAGTACTATCCCGGCAACCGCCTTGCCCTGGGTGCGAAGGGTGTTGGTGAGTCCGGCGTTGCCGCTTCCCATCGTGCGGATATCCTTGCCCGTTTTCAGCTTGGTGACGATTATTGATGTATTAACGCCGCCCAGAAGATAGGGAACGACGATCATGATTATATAACAAAGCCACATCATTGTGTGTTATGTCCTTTCGTTTTTTGGAGGCGCGGGTCAATTCTGCGCGTTTTCTTTTTCTACGGTCTCAGCGGTTCCGGGCTTTATCTCCGGATTCTTGCTGCGAAGCACCGCATACAGCACCCCGGCGTTTTCCCTGGGTTTTACCGGCATGGTTATGTCGCCGGAGGAAGTCACCAGCAGCAGGTCGCCGTCATTTTTCAGGGTTATCATTTTTATTGCGTCGTAGCGCAGCAGGAGCGCCCTGCGCGCCGTGTAGAACAGTATATGCTCCGGCATGAACCAGCGCTCCCCGAGGGTCTTTGCCGACGGGTAGGCGGATATAACGCCTTCGCGTTCGGCCTCCGGCATATTGCTGAGCTGCTCCTCCAGACGGCACCTTGCCACTCCGAAGATATCTACGAACGCCTTAACCAGCAGTGAAGCCACGGCGGCGGAGACCACGACGGCTCCTATAGTCCAGACGAGCCTGAACCAGTCCGCCCAGCCGCCGGAAAACATCAGCGGGATCCACGCCGCCGCGGCGAATCCCACGGCGATGAGTGCGCATTTAATGAGCATTCCGGTGCGGCGGCGTATGAAATCCGACAGGATCTGCTTCATTATTCTCCTCTTTCACGAATGGTCAGCTTGATCGGCGTTGCAGTCAGTCCGAAGGTCTCGCGGAGCTGGTTCTCGATATAGCGCTGATACGAGTAGTGGAACAGCTCGCGGCTGTTGCAGAAGATAACGAAATTAGGCGGGCATACGGAAGCCTGGGTCATGTAATAGATCTTCAGGCGCTTGCCCTTGTCTGACGGCGGCTGCACGCGTGAGGTCGCGTAATTCAGCATATCGTTGAGCACGCCGGTGGAGATACGCATGCAGTGCTGCTCGTGTACGAACTTTATCAGCTCGAACAGCTTGTCTATGCGCTGACCGGTCTTTGCGGAAATGAACACGAACGGCGCGTAGGACATGAACGAGAAATCTATCTCCAGCTTCTTGCGGAAGTCGTCCATAGTGCGGTCGGTTTTGTCCTCGACTGCGTCCCACTTGTTTACGGCGATTACGCACGCCTTGCCCTTGTCGTGGGCGTAGCCTGCGACCTTGCTGTCCTGCTCGGTGAAGCCTACCGTCGCGTCAATGACGATAACGCACACGTCGGCGCGGTCGACTGCCATGAGGGCGCGCAGAACGCTGAAATGCTCGATGTTCTCGATGACCTTAGCCTTGCGGCGCATTCCGGCGGTGTCGATGAAGATGAACTTATCCTCGCCGCGCTGTATCTCGGTGTCTATCGCGTCGCGGGTGGTTCCGGCAATGTCGGAGACGATGGAGCGCTCCTCGCCGGCTATCTGGTTGATGAGCGAGGACTTTCCGACGTTCGGCTTGCCGATGACGGCTACTTTGATGGCGTCAGCGTCGTATTCGTCCGGCTCCTCCGGCGGGAGGTTCTCGAAAACGGCTTCCAGGAGGTCACCGGTGCCGTGTCCGTGCACGGAGGAAACGGGTATCGGGTCGCCGAGACCGAGGTTGTAGAACTCGTATATTTCCGGAGGCGGAGTGCCGATGCCGTCCACCTTGTTTACGGCGAGGACTACCGGCTTGCCGCTCTTTATCAGCATGGAGGCTACGTCGCTGTCGTTGGCGGTGACTCCGGTGGTGATATCGGTGACGAATATGATTGCGTCGGCGCGCTCCACTGCGAGCATTGCCTGCTCCCTCATCTGCGCGAGGATGACGTCGTCGGTCTTGGGCTCGATACCGCCGGTGTCGATGAGCATGAACTCCTTGCCGAGCCACTCGCAGCGGCTGTAGATACGGTCGCGGGTAACGCCGGGCTTGTCGTCCACGATGGACAGGCGCTGACCCACCAGCTTATTGAAAAGTGTGGACTTTCCCACGTTCGGGCGTCCTACTATTGCTACTACCTGCATATTATTTCTCCTGTTCTCAGTTTTTAAACCATATAACTATAGTATAGCATATTTCAGCGTTATTTTCAAGGAATTATATGTATATTTGACGATAACTCTTAAATTGTTTATAATCAGCAAAAATCCCCCCGGCTGAACCGGAGGGACTTCCCGTAAACTTGTGTTTAGTTACTGAATGAAGGCAAATTATGCTTCCTTAGCGATAACGACCTTATCATTGTAATAACCGCAATTGCCGCATACTCTGTGAGCGAGCTTGAGCTCACCGCACTGCTTGCAGCGAGAGAAGGACGGTGCAGATAACTTCCATACCTGTGAACGTCTCTTGTCGCGTCTTGCGCGGGATACCTTTCTCTTCGGAACTGCCATTATTGCACCCCCTTAATATAACATTTCATTTCCTAAGAGTTCATATAATGAACCCTTTTACAGTCACGCATAATATTATAACATGCGAAATCCGTTTTGTCAAGGGTTTTCGGACATTTTACAAAAAATATTCCGGGTTTTGTCGAAATAGTCACTTTTGCACCCGAATTGCCCGTCCAAAACGGAATTATTGACTAAAATCATCAGGCTGGCGCGGAGCGTTTCAGCCCGGCGCCAGCCTGAAAAAGTCAGCCAGAAATTAAACGATGAACTTCTTCATAGACTCGGGCAGCTCGGAGTTATCAGCGGAAATAGTGCAGGTGATAACGGTGTCGCCGGAGACCTTAGCCAGCTTCTCGAACAGCTCGCCAACCTTAGCGTAGTCTCTGCCGGTGATCTTGAGTGTAGCGTCAACGAACAGATCTGTGCAGTCGTAGTCGGAAGCCAGAATGCCGGAAACGAAGCCGTAGAATGCGTCAACGCCCTCTACTGCGTAGTCCTCGATGTTGATAAGGCGAACCTTCGGGGTGATGTCGGTGTTGAGGGAAGAGCCCTTCTGGATAGCAACAACGTTGCCGTTGGACTTGTTCTCTGCCTCGTGGATAGCGTCGATAAGGATCTTGGTCTTGCCGGTGCCTCTCTTGCCTGTGATAAGCTTAATCATAGTATACCTCCATGAATAGTGTTGTATTATTGCGAGGAAAGCGCCGCTAGATCGCGGATCTCTCCATTTTTGCCTTTGTTGGATCAGAGGCCGAGCTTAGCCTCAAGCTCTGCCTTCTGAGCCTCGTAGCCGGGCTTGCCGAGGAGAGCGAACATGTTCTTCTTGTAGCTCTCAACGCCGGGCTGGTTGAACGGATTTACACCGAGCAGGTAGCCGCTTATAGCGCATGCCTTCTCGAAGAAGTAGATGATGTAGCCAAGCTCGTACTCGTTAAGCTCGGGAGCCTCGAGAACGATGTTGGGAACGCCGCCCTCGGTGTGTGCGATAACGGTGCCCTCGTAAGCCTTGCGGTTTACAACGGACATGTTCTGGTTGGAAAGGAAGTTCAGACCGTCAACGTTGGTGGGGTCGTCCTTGAGGAAGAACTCCTTCTGGGGCTTTGCGAACTGCATAACAGTCTCAAACATTACGCGGGAACCGTCCTGAATGAACTGACCGAGGGAGTGCAGGTCGGTTGAGAATACAGCGGAGGACGGGTAGATGCCCTTGTTGTCCTTGCCTTCGCTCTCGCCGAAGAGCTGCTTGTACCACTCGTTCATCATTGCGAAGCTCGGCTCGTATGCGATGAGCATTTCAACGCTCTTGCCCTTGCGGTAGAGGATATTGCGGAGCGCTGCGTACTTGTAGCAGTCGTTCTTCTGGAGGTCGCAGTCAGCGTAAGCGGCGCGTGCGTCAGCGGCGCCCTTCATGAGCGCGTCGATATCGCAGCCTGCGCATGCGATGGGGAGAAGGCCTACTGCGGTCAGAACGGAGAATCTGCCGCCTACGTCGTCCGGAACTACGAAGGTCTCGTAGCCCTTCTTGTCGGAGAGCTCCTTGAGAGTTCCCTTTGCCTTATCGGTGGTAGCGTAGATACGTCCCTTTGCGCCGTCTTCGCCGTACTTTTCAACCAGCAGGTCGCGGAATACGCGGAATGCCAGCGCAGGTTCGGTGGTGGTGCCGGACTTGGAAATGATGTTTACAGAGAAGTCCTTTCCTTCAACGAGGGAAACTACTTCGCTGAGGTATGTCGGGCTGATGGAGTTGCCGATGAAGTAGATGTCGGGTGTGTCCTTCTTCAGGCTGTTGTAGAGGGAGGACTTGATAGCCTCGATAACTGCTCTTGCGCCGAGGTAAGAACCGCCGATACCGATAACGATGAGGACATCGCTGTCCTTCTTGATCTTTGCGGCAGCCTGCTTGATGCGTGCGAATTCTTCCTTGTCGTAGTCGACCGGGAGGTCTATCCAGCCGAGGAAGTCGCTGCCCAGACCGTTTCTGTTAACGAGCTGGTCGTGCGCTGCCTTTACTGCGGGAGCGATGCCAGTGAGTTCATGCTCTGCAACGAAACTGTTTAAATATCTGTCGTTAAGTTTGAGTGCCATATCTAGATTTCTCCTTTCGCGGCGCGACATTTCTATATAATGTCAGGAACTGGTTTCCTGCTTGAGCCGCACCGGTTATGCCTGTTTCTATTATACCTTATATTTATTTTTTTTGCAACAGATTTTCGGGCAAGCTGTTGAATTTGATTAAACAAAACGAAATTTCATTGCGAAAAATGTGCATGTTTAACAAAAAGCGGCGGCGCATTTTGCGCCGCCGCTGAATCATTTATCCTACGGACGCGACCAGAATACCAACTGTAAACAGCTTTTCATTTTCTGCTTCTGAAGTCCGGACGTTCCCGGACTGCTCAGCGCCCGGCGTTCCCTGGCTTGATTCGCGGGATAGGTTGGATAAGCTAGACGCGTTGGATACGTCCGGCGCGTCATCTGACGGAGTATTCCCGGAACAGCCGGTAAGCAGCAGCGCCGAAGCGAGTATCAGAATGCGCTTTTTCATAACGATCCCTCCCTTTGTGATGGTCACCTCTAAAAACCTTGTTTGAGTGAAAATGTGTATAGCACACCGCCTGCTTCTTCAAACCTCCTCGTAAGGCATACAGCCTTACTTCGTCGGCTTTCATCGCATTCGGCGCACTCTACACATTTTCCCTTTTCAAACCAGTTTTTAGAGGTTCCCTGATATTATAATGCATGCTGCAATAAAAATCAAGTGTTTTTGTTGACTTTACAGTTTTTTTTTGATATAATATGAAGTACACATATTCAGCTTATCCATGCAAAAACGGAGAATAAACATGACAAATTACAGATACATCGCGCCCTGCCATTTCGGCATAGAAAAGACCCTTTCCTTCGAGGTGAAGAAGATAGGCGGCGAGGACATCGCCGTATCGGACGGAAAGGTCGCGTTCAGCGGCTCGCCGGAGCTCTGCGCCAAGGCTAACATCTGCCTTTCCACAGCGGAGAGGGTGTGCATAGTTCTGGGGCAGTTCCGCGCCAAGACGTTCGACGAGCTGTTCGAGGGGATACGCGCGCTCCCGCTGTCGGAGTACATCGGAAGATACGACGCATTTCCGAACACGGGTCACTCGCTGAATTCGGTGCTGAAGAGCATTCCCGCCTGCCAGAAGATCGTGAAGAAGGCGATGGCGGTGAACCTCTGCAAGGCCTACGGATTGCAGACCATGCCTGAAAGCGGCGCGACAGCTCAGATACGCTTCTCCATCATGAAGGACGAAGTGACCCTGATGCTGGATACCAGCGGAGTAGGGCTTCACAAGCGCGGCTACCGCCGGGAATCCAACGCGGCTCCAATCAAGGAAACGCTGGCGGCGGGGATCATCGACCTCGCGCGTATCCGCGAGAACGACACGGTGTGCGATCCGTTCTGCGGCTCGGGGACGCTGCTGATAGAAGCCGGACTGAAAGCGCTGAACATCGCGCCGGGACTCAACCGCAGCTTTGCGGCGGAGCGCCTCGGCTTCGTATCCGACAAGGCGTGGAGGGCGGCTCGCTCTGAGGCGGCGGACGCGATAAAGCGCGGCGCGAAGTTCCGGGCGTTCGGCTACGATATCGACGGCGAGTGCGTATCGCTCACGCTGTCCAACGCGAAGAAAGCCGCGCCGCAGCTCAATATCACCGCCGAGCGCCGCGATATCCGGGACTACGCCCCGCCCGCAGACGAACTCAAAATAATCACCAACCCGCCCTACGGCGAGCGTATGCTCGAGGTGGAGCAGGCGAGGGAGATATACCGTGCGATGGGGGAAAGGCTGCTTCCGCTGAACGGTTCGCAGCTTTATATCATCACGCCCGACGAGGAATTCGAGACCATCTTCGGGCAGAAGGCGGACAAGAACCGCAAGCTCTATAACGGCATGATGCTCTGCCGGCTGTATTCCTACTTCAAATGAGCGCGAAAACGCCCGCTGCCGCTGTCCGGAAAACCGGTCAGATATTCGCAGCGATGATATATTTTTTCAAAATGACTACAAAAACACGCGTCAGATATGACGGAGCTTCTCCGGTTCCGATAATATGCTATCTTGTATCAGTGTGCGCTGCGCTGATGTACACGCTGTGCCGCAGCCAGTTCCTGCCATGCGTGCTGATAATGGCAGCGCTTACGGCGGGAATATTCATGCTGTTCTACTGCCTGAGGAAAAAGCCGATGTGGATCACGGCGTGCGTCCTGCTGATCGTGGGGTCGTGGGTGAGCGGCACCATCGCGGGGCGGCACGAGAATGCAGACGGCGGATTCATGAATTTCCTGTTTACTGCTTCGGCGAATTTTGACATAGTATTCGCGGCTGCTTCGATATTCATGTTTTCGTCAATAATCGGCTTTATCGGGTTCTATTTCTCGGTGGACAGCCCTCGGCCGTGCTTCCTGCTGCTTCTCAGCTTTATCCCGCTGATACTTTCGTCCAGGACTATGCGGGAGCTTCCGGTGTATTTCATGCTGATAATGACCGGGTGCTTCATCTTCGCTTCGGCGAACCTCTCCGTGCCATGCTTCCCGGGAGTCAAGAACTTCGAGGGAAAGCACACGCGCCTGCGCCGCGCCATGCTGTCCTGCGCTGCGTCCCTGCTGATGACCCTGGCCGCGGCGGTTCTCCCGAAAAGCACGGAAACTCCGCTGGAGGACTACCTCAATAAAATGGTTCCGCAGACTGGCGGCTACAACATCAACGCGGGGCTTTCGCAGAACTTCGCGATACGTTCCTCAGTGAACACGGGAAATAATCAGCAGCCGGACAAAATACTGTTTTCAGTGGTGACGGAAAAGCCGCAGCTTCTCAAGCGCTGGGTGTTCGACCAGTATGACGAGGACGGCTGGACGGCGCTCGACGATTTTAACAACGGAGAAGCCGGCTGGGAGAACAACGCGGATTTGTGCAATGCCCAGCGCCTGCTTGAGGATATGGTTTACTATCCGGATATGGTAGACGAGAATTACAGCTATCTTATGGATGGTTTGCCGGATTCCGACCTCGAAAACTATAAAATGATAATCTACCTGCGCGGAGAGGTTCAGACCTACGTGATACTCCACCCGGAGACGACCTATATGATGTCGATACCGGACGAATGCGGCAGGAGCTATATGACGCCCCGCGGCGACTGCTTCTCTGAAAAACCCATGCCGGACGGTACGTCGTATGTCCTGCGCTGCACGAACCCGGCTCCTAATGCGGAATTCCTGCGCAGAATGGATAAAAACACGTTCCTCGGGCTGCTCGACAGTTCTTTAACTACGTACAGGTCTTCCGCGCTCAGGGCGCAGTATATGGACGCGCAGACGTACCGGAAAACGGTCGGGGATACCGGTATAACTCCGGAGATACAGGCGCTTGCGGACGAGATAACCGCCGGACTTACCAACGACTTCGACAAGGCGGAGGCGCTTGAAAAGTGGTTCGGCGACGATGGCTTCGTATACGATCTTTCCTACGCTCCGGCGGAGCATACCCCGAACTATTTCCTGCTTGAAAGCAAGCGCGGAATATGCAGCGACTACGCCTCCGCGCTGACGCTGCTTGCAAGGGCGGCGGGGCTTCCCGCGCGGTACTGCGAGGGCTTCGCAATGCCGCAGAGCGCCTACAACGAGATCACCGGAGCGTACGATATTACCGGTTCGCAGGCTCATGCCTGGACGGAGGTCTACATACCCGGAGGAGGCTGGATAGCCCTCGATGGAACGCGCTGCGCCGCCCTTGCAGAGGACGGCGGCAAAATGCCGGACTGGGTGTTCGCGGCCGCAATAGCTGCGGCGGTTATACTGGCGGTGTTCCTGCTGAGGAAGCCGCTTGCCTGGGCGGGATTCAACCTTTTCTATCCGCTGAGGAGCACTGAAAGCAAGGTACGCGGAGTGTACGTCTATACGCGCAGGCTTGCTGCGGGGCTGTCCGGCGCCGATGAAGAATGCATGGCGGCCGGAGAGGTTCGGCGGCTGCTTACCGACCGCCTCGGAATGCCGCAGGAATCCGGCGCTATATGCAGTGCCGCCGATGCGCTGATGTACTCCGGCGGGAACATTTCAGAAGTTGATCCGAAGTCTTTGCTGAAGTATCTGAAGGCGCTTCGCAGGCGCAGAAGGAGGCTCGGAAAGTGAACGTGAACAAACGGCTTCGGCTGAACATTCTCGGGTATGTCCAGGCGCTTTTGTTTTCAGCGATGCTGCTTATCTTTATCAACGGTGAAGCGGGCTGGGGAATGATCTACATTATCGCGTCGGGTATCGCGGCGTCCACGGTGGTTTTCGCGGCGTCGCACAAGCATTTTACGGTGGAGTGCAGCAGCTTTTCCGGACTGTACCGCAAGGGTGATACAGTGAAAGCTGAACTGGTGTTCCGTGCGAAGGGATTCTGCATTCTGCCGCACATCACGGTAAACGGAGACTTCATGGGGAAGCCCTTTACAGTGCGCTGCGACCTTATCGGAAGAACATGCCGTGTGGAGATCTCCATGGCTGCGGAGTACTGCGGCCTTAACAGGCTCAGTATAGAAGATGTGATACTCCGCGACAGCCTGGGGCTTATAACCTACCGGTCTGACATTATTCCGGAGAGCGGTGCGGCGGCTGTGCTTCCGGATATCGTGGAGTATATGGGGCCGGAGGTGCTGCCGAGCGCGCTTCCGTCCGACAATGACGAGGAAGCAGAGGAAGGCTCGGTTTCGGGAGGTTTCCCGGGGTACGAACACCGCGGCTATGAACCCGGAGACCCGCTCAACCGCATAAATTACAAGCTTTCAGCCAAGAAGCGCACGCTGATGGTGCGCCGCGATGAGAATACCTCCGCGCAGAGCACGGATATCGTTATAGCTCCAGGCTCTGACGATACCTGCATGGAGCAGGCGCTTGCGCTTGCAGGGAGGCTGGTCGGGCTGGGCGGAGCGGCACGGGTCATCTGCGGCGCGGACAGCTTCGGCGTGGCTTCTCCGGCTTCACTGGACCGCCTGCGGGAGTGGCTGGCTTTCCGGGATCTTTCATCGGATAAGCTTGCCGAACCGCTCAGGTCGTCCAGCGTGTCGCATTCAGTCGTGACTATATCGCAGGACGGAATATCGGTTCAGCAGATTTCTGCATGATAAGTGTAAAATAATTGAGCGGCTGTTGATAACAGCCGCTTTTGCGTTTAAGGTTATTTAAGTCAGCGAGTATTTCCCGTTTGGCTCTAGCTGAATATGTCCGAGTATCTCAAGCTCCGTGAGCGCTTCCACGGTCTGGGCGTAGGGAAGCCCGGTCTTGTCTACAAGTTCGTCGACTAAAAGCGGAGATTCCTCGATCAGCTTCAACAGCTTTGACTGCACCTCGTTGAGTTCAGCGTAGATATCCGGTGGAACCTGCCGTTTCGAAGGCTCTTCCTGGGCGGGTTCCTGCACTGTTTCCGGAGCTGTCTGTGCGGGAGCTTCCTGAGGTCTCTCGCTTGGCGCCGCGCGTTCCGGCTTAGGACGTTGAGTTCTTTCGGCGGACTGCTGCGTGCCGGGTTCGCCGTGTATTTTGCTCAGGAAGTGATACATGTACTCGTTGACGATATCGAGGTAGTCGAACACCGGGATAGCGCCGTCGCGCAGGAACTGCACAACTCCTGCGCAGCTTTCCCGGGTGATATCCCCCGGAGGTACGCAGAACAGGTCGCGACCCTGCTCAATGGCGTGATTTGCAGTGATAAGGCAGCCGCTGCGCGTGGAGGCTTCCACAACGAGGGTGCCGAGTCCAAGCCCGGATATCATGCGGTTGCGCTGGTGGAAGTACCTCCCTTCAACGCCGGCATGCGGAAGAAGTTCGGAGATGACCGCGCCGCCCCCGTCAACGATACGGCGTTTCAGTTCCTCGTTCTCGGCGGGGTAGTTCACGAGCTGACCGCAGGCGAGAACTCCGATGGTGGGAGTTCCATGCTCCACAGCGCAGGAGTGCGCTGTCGCGTCGATCCCCACCGCCAGACCGCTCACCAGCACTGTTCCGAGCCGCGCGAGATCGCTGCACAGCATTCGGGCGGCTCTGCGGGCGTAGTCCGATGGGTGCCGGGGACCTACCACGGCGAGGGAAACCTCGTTTTCAAGGCACATGAGCGAACCGCGTACAAAAAGCACGATAGGCGGCGAGTAGATGTTTTTCAGCAGGGTAGGGTATTCCGGGTCGTCAAGAGTGATGATCCGAATGTCGTTCTGTGCGCACTCCTGCATGATCTGGCCGACTTCGCGGCTGCGGATATTGCGTGCACGCTGCTTCTCGGCCTCGGAAAGCCCGGGGCAGTTGCCGTCGCGGATCGCACAGGCGAGTTCCTCGGCGGAATCGAAGTGCTCCAGAAGCTCTGTGGTTTTGCGGTTATACGGACACATAACAAGCAGAAGCCATAGCCAGACTTCTATTGTTGAAGGTTTCATAGTATCACTCCTGTTGGTTTAAATTTCGTTATTTTGCGCGGGGATCTTTTTGGTTTTTCTGCATTCCGACAGGACGTTCGCCCAAAAGCCAGATGCCGAACAATGCAAGAAAAACGGCAGGATACACTATAAGCGATAAAGAGATAACGGAAAGCATTCCGGAATTGAAGTGCCATGCGCCGCTGATTGCCGCGTCAATAAGCTTTAAGATGATTCCGGCAGCCAGGGAGGGTACGCCGGTACATAACCAGAATTTCAATGTTCCCGGTTCGCCAAGCCGTCTGCGCGTTTTAAAAAGCCTGAAAGCGTATGCAGCCCCGGTGATATGCCCGGTAAGTAACAGCAAAGCAAAAAAACCACCCGATAACGGAAGAAATCCCGATAAGGGCAGAGCACCCGAAAGCGCCAAGGCAGCATGTCAGTATGCCGATGAGAATAAGCAAGGTAACTGCGGAAGCTTTTTTCATAACTGGCTCCTTTCCGCCGCCATATAATTACATTTTATTTCTGCGTGAGCGCGAATATCTCACCAACATTACCATTCCAAGCACCGCCGTAAATCCCGCCACGTAAATAATGATATATAGTGCGACGGCGCTCAGTCCGGAGCCGTCATCCGCGAAGAACATTCTGACAGACATCAGTGCGGTCAGCGCTATGGCGGGAGCGCACGCGCAAATCAGAAAAGCAGGCTTATTGAGCCAGCCGCACTTCTCAAAGCGTTTCTGCACCTCCGAAGCCGCCCAGACATGCCCCGCGAAAAGGGCTAAGGCAAGCGGAACTCCAACGACTGCCAGCAGCGACATTGCCGTTATGACATACATCACGAACATCAGCATGGTATTTGTGAGGACAAGCAGGATCATTGCGGAAACTTTTTTCATAACTGCCGCCTTTCCGACGCTCTTTTATTACATTATATCACAAATTCGGTCAGATTCAAGTTTTTTCGGGCAATTTCCGATTTTTGATGTGAGAAACAACATGAATTATCAGCAGGACTGATCCCAGAACCACGAAGAACGCGCCGGAATACACGAACATGTAAAGTAACGCAAAAAGCTCGAACAACCCGCCGAAAGATCCGGAAAAATGCCCATGCGCCTTGAGTATGAAAAATAGTATTATTGAAAACGATCCGATTAGCACGCTGGGAAGCCCGGCACAAATCCAGAAAATCGCCTTGCCTATCCGCCAGCGCCGCTGATACAGCCTTTGCAGAAACACAGCGCCGACTACATGACCGCCGATCACAAGCGACAAAATCACTGCCGGCAAAATCACTGTTCTCAGTACTTCTGTGCCTAATACTAATGCGGCAGCAAGCAGCAGACCGCCGAGTATCAGCCCGATGCCGCAGGCAAGTATTCCGCCGAAGATAAGCAGTATAATTGGAAGAGCCTTTTTCATAACGCACCTCTATTCGTTAACAGTACATTTATAGCCGAGGACCGACACAAACACCGCCATATAGGCAAACCCCGCAAAAGCATAATAAACAGAGCGCCAGGGAAGCATTTCGATACTGCTGAGAGCGATCGAAAGAAAAAGCGCCGCAAGCCAGACGCTCCCCGCAGGAGCCGCCGAGCATACCCAGAACAATCGTCTTGAAAGCCACCCGTGCCAGCAGAATTTTGTGCTCAGTGAGAATGCAGCTTTTGTCTCTATCCTCAGCATTATCAGGCAGATCACATGATCTATCAGAATTAGCAGCAGTCTAAACCATGCAAGTGGGGGTACCCAAAAGAGCGTGTCCCATAAAAGGACGGTCGCTCCCGCTGAAGCATTCAGCGCTATAAAGCTGATGAACGTCAGCAGGACTACAGCTTTATCCTTCCTCATACTGCACCTCTTTCGTGCCGCAATAAATATGTAGAAAAATACCGCCGGTGAGTGTCCTATGATGACCTTGCCGACGGTATTGCGTTAGTGATCCTAGTAATTTACAGCTTGAAAACTGCGCTTGTGAAGCCCGGGAGAGTCAGCCCGCCAAGCTCCATTGTTTCCCCGGTGAGGAGATCCTCCTTTGCGCCGGAGGTATTGAGGTTGAATGTAAACGGATTTGCGTCCGCGTTGATAACGGTCAGCAGAGTCTCGCCCTCGGCGCTGCGCGAAAATGCGTACTGCCTGTTGGTGAGCTGGACCTGCTTGTAGTCGCCCTGAGAAGCCGCCGGGTGATTCTTCTGTATCTCGGCGAGCGCCTTTATGTGGGCGGTCAGGTCGCGGATACCCTCGGACTTCATCTTTTCAAGGTCGAACTCCGGACGGAGCTGGTCGTCGCCGCCCTGATTCTTGTCGCCGAGTACGCCGAACTCGCTTCCGTAGTAAACCGCGGGGATTCCCGGCATCATGAACATCAGCGTGTAGATATCCGGCAGATGCTCCTTTGTTTTAAGCATGGAAGCTATGCGGTTCACATCGTGGTTGTCAACGAAGGTGTAGAGGTGCTTTCCTCTGTAAAGGCACCAGTTCTCGCTTCCGAACTGGCGGTTTATCGAGTGCGCTATCTCGAACATGTTCATGTCGTTGAAGCTGGAGAACAGTCCCTTGTAGCACTCGTAGTTGGTAACGCTGTCGAGCATTTCGGGATTCATCCACTTGTTGTAGTCGCCGTGGAGGGTCTCGCCGAGCAGGAAGAAATCCTCGGCGAGCCACTTGCAGTGACCGTGCAGCTCCTTGAGGAAGTTGAGGTCGAGGCAGTACGCTACGTCAAGGCGCAGGCCGTCTATCCCGAATTCCTTCTTCCAGCCGGTTATGCAGTCCTTGAGGTACTGCTTCACCTCGGGGTTGTAGAGGTTTAGCTTTACCAGCTCGTAATGACCCTCCCAGCCTTCGTACCAGAAGCCGTCGTTGTAGCCGTCGTTGCCTTCGCGCACATGGAACCAGTCCTTTTTAGCGCTGCCGAGCTTGTTCTCGCGGACGTCCCTGAAAGCCCAGAAGTCGCGCCCGACATGGTTGAACACGCCGTCCAGAACGACCCTGATACCGTTTTCGTGAAGCGCGTCGCAGACCTTCTTGAAATCCTCGTTTGTGCCGAGGCGGCGGTCTATCTTGGTGTAATCAGCGGTGTCGTAGCCGTGCGCGGAGGATTCAAATACCGGCCCGAAGTATACGGCGTTGCAGCCAAGCTCCTTTATATGCGGGATATCGTCAATGACCCGGAGTATCTTGTGGGTCGGTTCAGACGTGAAATCGTTCTGCCTGGGGCAGCCGAAGTATCCGATTGGGTAGATGTGATAGAATACAGCGTTTTCAAACCAGTTCATAAAGCAGTTCTCCTTAGGTTTTAAATAAGGTCACCTCTAAAAACCTCATGTGAGCGAAAATGTGCAGTGCGCGCCATCTTCGTCGTCAAACCTCCTCGTAAGGCATACAGCCTTACTTCGTCGGCTTTCCTAGAATCTGGCACACTCTGCCCATTTTTGCTTTTCACACCGGTTTTTAGAGTTTCCCATAAGAGATGCGTGCAATTCACAAGATGTTTTACATATAAATCATGTCGTAAACAACTGAGAAATTAGCTAAAATCTCTAAAAGTGTGCAAATACAGTATATCACATTTGTAACCCTATGTCAAGTTTCTTGTGCAAATTCTACAATTTATTTTATATTTTATTGCCTTTCTATGAAAAACTTTTACAAAGCCCTTGCAATTAACGAAACAATTTGGTATAATATCTTTGATTCAATTTGTTTTATTGCCTTTTTTTGGTGTTTACGCGGTAATATTTTGACAATAATGTTAGTAAATCCACCGCATCATATATCGGAGGTGCTTCATGATAAGGAAGTGTTTGAAGAAAGCCGCAGCGTTGGCGGCAGCGCTGATGATGGCGCTGATGTTCATTCCCGCCGGGGCTTACGCCGTTTACGCTGCCGACGTCGGAAACACGGTAGTTGTCGGCGTTAACGCTGATTACGGCATTTCCGCCGTGGGAGGGAACTACACGGGCTACGCCTTCGATTTCCTGAGAGAAATACAGAAGCGCTCCGACCTGACCTTCACCTTCGTGGAGGGCACCGCGCCCGAGCTGGCTTCAAAGATAGCAAAGGGAGAGGTCGACGTTATCCCATGCGTAAGCTCAAATGAGCTAGACGCATGGCAGGGCATGACCTCCGCGGCAGAACCCACCGCCCCCCTCCGCCTTACCCTCACGAACCTTCCGCTCACCACAAAGTACACCGCGATATATATTCCGGCTGACAGCGACATATCGTTCCAGGATTACGAAGCGCTGAAAAGCAGCCGCATAGGTTATTTAAAGGAAGACTACAGCAAGTATTTCATAAACGGAGCGTTCATCGGCGCTGACATCCGCAAGGCGGAGTTCGTCGGATACGATTCCGAGTCGCAGATGAAAAACGACTTCGAATCCGGCAAGATAGACGCTGTTGCTAAGGACTGCTACCGTATCTGGGGAGATGAGCTGGTAGCATGCCAGGTAGCCACCGAGGACTGCTACTTTATGACCTCCTCCGCGAACGAGACGCTGATAAGCGCGCTGGACACAGCCGTTGCAAGCGTTATCATGAGCGACCCGGAATTCACCTTCGACATTTACGAGAAGTATGTCACGAAGTACGGCGCACAGCGCTATGCTTTCACCGAAGCCGAAAAGCACTTCATTGAAAAGAACCCGGTGATAACTGTTGCCTATAACCGCCAGGCGGCTGTTATAGACCGACTGGAAAGCAGCACTGACTCCCTGAGCGGCCCCACGGACAAACTTCTGAAAATGATCTCCAAAGCAACCGGTCTGGAGATAAAGGTAATAGGCTGCGACTCCCTCGGCGACTGCGTGACAGCGCTGAATAACGGCTCCGCGCAGATAATATGCGGCGGCGTGAATTCCAACAGCATGTCGAAGTATCAGGGACTGAAAATATCACGCCCCTACGCCAAGGTGCCTATAGCCGCTGTCGGAAAGGCGGGCTCTTCCGTCGGCGCGCATTCTATGATAGCGATCCCCGCCATCGGCGATGATATTTCAAAGTACATTTCCGAGATATATCCCGGCGCGCAGATACTTCATTTCGACACCGAGCAGAAGTGTCTTGACGCGGTTCAGAACGGCGAAGCGGACGTTGCATTCGCCGGCGCATACGAAATGCTGTACTATCTCGACCGCGGCTACGACGGCCTGGACATCATAGATGTCAGCCCCGCGATACATGCGGAGTGCCTCGCGTTCAGCTCTGACATGCCGGAGCTGTCGAAGATGTTTGGCAAGATCATCAGCGGTATGAACTCCAACAGCTCTGGAGTATACACCTATGCTTATATCGTAAGCGGCGGCAGCCATTCCGCTGCCAACGAGTTCGTTGAGAAATACCTCGTTTGGATAATCGCCGGAATACTTGCCATACTTGCGGCGGTGTTCGTTATCGTATGCGTGTCCTCGTTCCGCTCACGCAGGGTGGCTGACGTAGATCCGCTCACCGGCGGCAGAAGCAGGGCGAAGTATTTCGAGGATACCAAGAAGCTGCTCAAGCGCTCCAACCCGGAGGGCTGGGCTATCGCGCTGTTCGATATCGACAAGTTCAAGTATGTCAACGACCGCCTCGGCTATGAGGAGGGCAACCGCATGCTGGAACGCCTCTACAAGACCATCTCCGATCATCTTGATCACGACGAGGTTTTCGCGCGCATGGCGGACGATAACTTCGTGCTGACCATACACAATGCGACAGATATCGAGCTTAACGGGCGCATAAGCGAGATATTCAACGAGTTCATGCGCCGCAACAGCCTTTTCGTAAAGTACCCTGTCGTATTCAGCGCGGGTATCTGTCGGCTGAACCAGTGCGTTCATGAGAGCAAGCACGGCGAAGTGGACATCAACGCCGCTATCGACCGCTGCAAGATCGCAAAGAGCACGCTCAAGGGTACGCATTTCTCTTCCATCGCGTTCTACGACGGCTCCATCAGGGACCGCGCGCTCCGCGAGAAGGATTACGAGAGCATTATGCCGGGAGCGCTCCAGCGCCACGAGTTCCAGTGCTACCTCCAGCCGAAATACGGGCTGCGTTCGCGCAACATCGAAGGCGCGGAAGCTCTTATACGCTGGAACAGCCCGGATTTCGGGTTCATTTCCCCCGGAGATTTCATTCCGATAGCAGAGAAAAACGGCTTTGTAGTCGAGCTGGATTTCTTCATTCTCGAAGAAGTCTGCCGCTGCATGCGCCGCTGGATAGACGACGGAAAGAAGCCGGTGGTAATCTCCGTTAACCAGTCGAGACTCCACCTAAATTATGACGATTATATCTGGCGCCTGCGCGAGATAGTCGATAAATACGATATTCCGTATGAGTACATCGAGCTGGAGCTTACCGAGAGCGTATTCACTGAAAACGCCGAGAAGCTGCTCAAGATAATGCACAAGCTGCATGAGATAGGCTTCAAGCTGTCCCTGGACGATTTCGGCTCCGGTTATTCCTCGCTGAACATGCTCAAGGATATGCCGGTCGACGTTGTAAAGATCGACAAGGAGTTCTTCAGCGACACGATGAACACCCAGAAGGGCAGGGCGGTAATTTCCACCGTTGTCGATCTCGCGAACAACCTTGATATGGACGTGATATCCGAAGGCGTCGAGACCCGCGAGCAGGTGGAGTTCCTGACCGAGATACACTGCGCGATGGTTCAGGGCTACTATTTCGCGAAACCTATGCCGATTGCCGATTTCGAGAAGCTGTGGTACTCCGACCTTGAGGATATCCGCCGCAAGAAGGAGCGCGCCGCGGCACAGCAGCAGGCACGTCTTGACGCTCACTCCGCCGAGCACAGCGGAAATGCGGCTGATAAGGCTGACTCCGAACAGACGGAGCAGGGCGGTCAGGATGCTCCGGCAGAAGCCGAGGATACCTCCGCTGAGGCGAAGGAGACGGAAAAAACCGACGGCTCCGGGGAACCCGCAGTCACCACTGAATAAAGCATAAGCGGAGGCACAGCGCCCTCCGCTTTTTTCAAAGGAGAAAAAATGAAAACAGAAGTAAAATACATCGGAACTGTTCCGGTTAAATTATTCACCGGGGAAAAGCCGGCAAAATCGGTGCTCGCGGTGCATGGTTTTGGTGGAAGCAAGGACAGCCTGGCTATAGAGGGGTTGGCTCAGCGGCTCTGCGATAAGGGGTTCAGGGTTGCCGCGCCCGACCTTCCCTGTCATGGGGAGCGTACCGAAAAAGAGCGCGAGCTGACTCCGGAGCGCTGCCTTTCTGATATCCTTGCTGTGGAGTGCTGGCTGCGGGGGCTTGGCGGGGAGGTCTCGGCGTTCGGCACCAGCTTCGGAGGGTGCCTGCTTTTAAAGCGAATGGAGCTTTACGGAAATTCGTTCCGGAAGGTGGCGCTGAGGGTCCCGGCGGTCAACATGGCGGATTCGCTGATACGGTGCATGCGGCTGTTTCAGCCGGAATTCACGCTTGACGCTGCAAAGCAGAGCGGATTCCACGTTAAAATGAGCCGGGAGCTGAATATTCCGTATGAATTCTACAGCATGCTGCTGGAACTGAACGAAGTGCGGCACTCCGATATCTGGGACAGCTCCGATGTGCTGGCGGTCTACGCAGGGCTCGACGAGCTGGTCGCCCGTGCGGATACCGAGGAATTTCTGAGGCTCAACCCGCATATTCAGCGGCTGTGTATCGAGGAGACCGGTCACAGAATGCTCCGCCCGGAGCACCTCGCGCAGGCTCTTGACAGGGCTGCCGAGCATTTGGCCTGAAAAAATCCCGTTAAAATGCGAAAATTTTCAGAAAATTTTAAAAAACATCTAGCAATTTTTCAGAATATCTGTTATAATAAATGATGTGATAGAGTGTGTTCTTGTAATTGGAATTCTCTGTCAGAAAAAATCAAAAACGCTGTGCCTGCTCGTGCACGGGCGGTTCAGCGATCAAACAAATTCAGGAGGTATATACCAATGGCAAACAAGTGGGTCTACATGTTCAGCGAAGGCGACATGACCATGCGTAATCTCCTCGGCGGTAAGGGCGCAAACCTTGCCGAGATGACCAGCATCGGTCTGCCCGTACCCCAGGGCTTCACCATCACTACCGAGGCTTGCACTCAGTACTACGAAGATGGCAGAAAGATCAACGACGAGATCATGGCTCAGGCTATGGAAGGCGTTAAGAAGATGGAGGAGATCAACGGCAAGAAGTTCGGCGATCTCAAGAATCCGCTCCTCGTTTCCGTACGTTCCGGCGCACGCGCATCCATGCCCGGTATGATGGATACCATTCTTAACCTCGGTCTTAACGACGACGTTGTTAACGCTATGATCGCAGGCAACCCCGATCCTAAGTTTGAGAGATTCGTTTACGACTCCTACAGACGCTTCATTCAGATGTTCTCTGATGTAGTTATGGAAGTAGGTAAGAAGTACTTCGAGCAGCTCATCGACAAGATGAAGGCTGAGAAGGGCGTTCAGTACGATATCGACCTGACCGCTGCTGACCTCAAGACTCTTGCAGAGCAGTTCAAGGCTGAGTACAAGAAGCAGCTCGGCGAGGACTTCCCGTCCGATCCTGTTCAGCAGCTCAAGCTCGCTATCGAGGCTGTATTCCGTTCTTGGGACAACCCCCGTGCAAACGTATACCGCCGCGACAACGATATCCCGTACAGCTGGGGTACCGCAGTAAACGTAATGCCGATGGTATTCGGCAACCTGAACAACGAGTCCGGTACCGGCGTTGCGTTCACACGTGATCCTGCTACCGGCGAGAAGAAGCTCATGGGCGAGTTCCTTATCAACGCTCAGGGCGAGGACGTTGTTGCTGGTGTTCGTACTCCTATGCCCATCGCTCAGATGGAGAAGGAGTTCCCCGAGGCTTACGCAGAGTTCATCAAGGTTTGCGACACCCTCGAGAACCACTATCACGACATGCAGGATATGGAGTTCACCGTAGAGAACAAGAAGCTCTACATGCTCCAGTGCCGTAACGGTAAGAGAACCGCTCAGGCTGCTCTGAAGATCGCTTGCGACCTCGTTGACGAAGGCCACAAGACCGAGCAGGAAGCTGTTCTGATGATCGATCCGAGAAACCTCGACACACTGCTCCACCCGCAGTTCGACGCTAAGGCTCTGAAGGCTGCTACACCGGTAGGCAAGGGTCTGGGCGCTTCTCCTGGAGCTGCTTGCGGTAAGATCGTGTTCACAGCAGACGACGCTGAGAAGTGGGCTGCTAAGGGCGAGAAGGTAGTTCTGGTTCGTCTGGAGACTTCTCCTGAGGATATCACAGGTATGAAGGTATCTCAGGGTATCCTGACCGTTCGTGGCGGTATGACCTCCCACGCAGCCGTTGTTGCTCGTGGTATGGGTACCTGCTGCGTATCCGGCTGCGGCGACATCAAGATGGACGAGGAGAACAAGAAGTTCGAGCTGGCAGGCAAGACCTACCACGAGGGCGACTTCATCTCCATCGACGGTACAACTGGTAACATCTATGATGGCATCATTCCGACCGTTGACGCTTCCATCGCCGGCGAGTTCGGCCGTGTAATGGCTTGGGCTGACAAGTACAGAAAGCTCAAGGTTAGAACCAACGCTGATACTCCTGCTGACGCTAAGAAGGCAAGAGAGCTGGGCGCTGAGGGTATCGGTCTCTGCCGTACCGAGCATATGTTCTTCGAGGCAGACAGAATCGCAGCATTCCGCGAGATGATCTGCTCCGACACTGTTGAAGAGAGAGAAGCAGCACTTGCTAAGATCGAGCCGATGCAGCAGGGCGATTTCGAGAAGCTTTACGAAGCACTCGAGGGCAATCCTGTAACCATCAGATTCCTTGATCCTCCTCTCCACGAATTCGTTCCTACTGAGGAAGCTGACATTGAGGCTCTTGCTAAGGCTCAGGGCAAGTCCGTTGAGACCATCAAGAACATCATTGCTTCCCTGCACGAGTTCAACCCGATGATGGGTCACCGTGGCTGCCGTCTGGCTGTTACCTACCCTGAGATCGCTAAGATGCAGACTGCTGCCGTTATCAAGGCTGCGATCAACGTCAAGAAGGCTCACCCCGACTGGACTATCGTTCCTGAGATCATGATCCCGCTGGTTGGCGAGGTTAAGGAGCTCAAGTTCGTTAAGGACATCGTTGTTAAGACTGCTGACGAGATCATCGCTGCTTCCGGCTCTGATCTGAAGTACTCCGTAGGTACCATGATCGAGATCCCGAGAGCTGCCCTGACTGCTGACGACATCGCTAAGGAAGCTGAGTTCTTCTGCTTCGGTACAAACGACCTGACCCAGATGACATACGGCTTCTCCAGAGATGACGCTGGTAAGTTCCTCAACGCTTACTATGACGCTAAGATCTTCGAGAACGATCCGTTCGCTAAGCTCGACCAGGTTGGCGTTGGCAAGCTGATGAAGATGGCTATTGAGCTGGGTAAGAAGACCCGTCCCGAGATGCACTGCGGTATCTGCGGTGAGCACGGCGGCGACCCGACATCTGTTGAGTTCTGCCACGAGATCGGTCTGGATTATGTATCCTGCTCTCCGTTCCGTGTTCCGATCGCTAGACTGGCTGCTGCTCAGGCTGCACTCAGATAATCGCGATCTGAAAGCGATAGCTTAATTACAAGACCCACTCCGGAAACGGGGTGGGTTTTTGTCATATTGACACAATAAGCGAACCGTGATATAATGTACTTGCAGAATGTTATTATATGAACATGGAGGGATTATGGAAGGCATAACAAGGTATGATGTAAACGAGGAATGGGCGCATTCCGGAATGATCAGGGCAGGTGATTTCTGCTTTCTGAATTACTGCGCGGGGAATGTTGGCGGAACTGTCGAAGAGCAGATAAACGGCGCGTTCGACGAGATGGAACGTCGCCTGGCTCTGGCTGGGCTTACGTTGGAAAACGTGGTTCAGATGGACTGCCTGTTCCGCGATGTATGGAATATCCCGGTGATGGAAAAAGTGATAAAAGAGCGGTTTAACGGAAGATATCCCGTTCGCAAGTCGGTACAGACGAATTTTGCGCATGTCGGCGGCGAAACAGGCGGTTTGCTGTTCCAGGTAGACGGCATTGCGTATTGCGGAAAGTGAAGAAAACACAGAAAAAGCGAGGTACATAAAATGGCAATAACAATAAGACGCGCGGAGTCCCGCGACCTTGATAAAACGCTGAAACTTCTCGGCGAGGTGCTGGAGCTTCACGCGAAAATACGTCCGGATATCTTCATTTCAGGCACGACAAAGTATACCCGTGAGGAGCTCCAGGCGATATTCGACAACGACCAGACCCCGGTGTTTGTCGCTGCCGACGACAGCGGCGAGGTGGTAGGGTATGCGTTCTGCGTTATGAAGCGTCAGCCGTTCAGCACCAACATGAAGGATTTCAGCACGCTGTTCATCGACGACCTGTGCGTTGACGAGAACTGCCGCGGTCAGCATGTGGGAACGCTGCTGTTCGACTATGTGAAGCAGTACGCCAGGGATAATGGCTGCTATGACGTCACGCTGAACGTGTGGGAGGGCAACGATAACGCCCGCCGATTCTATGAGAAAATGGGAATGTTCGTTAAAGAGACCCAGATGGAGATACTTCTCGACAAATAGAAAAATCCCGCCGACCAGTGGTTCGGCGGGATTTTCAGTATGAATTAAATTCAGTTTGCGGCGGGTTTTGAGGGGTGCTCCACCTTGAACAACTTTGCGGTATGCGGTTCCTTGAGGAGGAACACTGCGCCGATGATGGTGAACGCCATTTCCGGAAGCATGTACAGCCCGTTGTAGCTTACCGAGTAGATGAACGGATTCCAGCCCTCGGGAGCCCAGCTTGCGAAAAAGATAACGCCGCTTATAACGTGGCTTACCAGGCGCATTACGAGAGCAAGAGAGATACCTAAGATGTAGCCGGGAACTCCGTGCTTTCTGAACAGGCCGGCAAAACCCAGCACCGTGAACGCTATGATGTAATCGAATGCGATACAGCCTGCCAGCGCTGCGGGTGTAAGTCCCCAGCCGAGAACGGCTCCGATACCGAGCAGAAGCTGCGACAGCGCGTAAACAAACGAGCAGAACAGTCCCCACTTGCAGCCGTACATGATTGCAAGCATGCAGACCGGCAGCATACTCAGGAGCGTCACAGATCCTCCCAGCGGCATTTCAAATATTTTCACCAAGCTGAGTGCGGCGGACAGAGCGACCATAACAGCGCTCATGGTGAGTTTTTTTACGTTGACATTTTTATTTTTCGGCATATTTTCAGTCCTTTCTATGAATATGCGGTGAATCCCGGACATTCATTATATTACAAAAATCTTTATGTTTCAATATGGGTAAAATTTAGTGAACACTCATTAAGTTACCGGCCAGAAAGATGAAATTATTGTGAAATTACGGAAATTGTATTGACTTAGAGTGTGCTCTAAGATGTATAATATACTTACCAGGGTAGTTGACCCTGCAAAGCATAGTTATTATAACAGGAGGTATATAATATGAGAAAGAATTTTGGAGCAAAGCCGATAACCTATCCGCAGCCGGTGTTTATTATCGCGAGCTACGATGAGACTGGCAAGCCCGACGCAATGAACGCAGCCTGGGGCGGGATCTGCGGTGACAAGGAGATTTCCATGTGCCTGAGCGCGGGTCACAAGACTGTCAGGAATATTCTGAAGCGCAAGGCGTTCACAGTAAGCATGGCTGACGCTGCTCATGTTGCCGAGTGCGACTACGTTGGAATAGTATCCGCAAACAAGGAGCCGGACAAGCTCGAGAAGGCGGGATTCCACACTGTAAAGGCTGAAAATGTTGACGCTCCGTTAATTGAGGAACTTCCAATGGCGGTGGAGTGCAGACTCGTAAGCTACGATCAGGACAGCATGATAATGATCGGCGAGATAGTTAACGTCAGCGCTGACGAGAGCGTGCTCACCGATGGAAAAATTGATCTGGCGAAGCTCCGTCCGATCACATTCGATCCGGTAAACAATGCTTATTGTGTGATCGGTGAGAAAGTAGGAAACGCGTTCAGCGACGGAAAGAAGATCAAGTAAATATTAGTGTCCTCCGTTTACGGAAAGCATTTCAGTTTGTCGGGGATTTGTGGGGTGATAAATGGTTGTTTAGAGGCGGAACGCTGCTTGTGAGGGAAAACTATAATTTAGCGGCAAGTGTTCCGCTTACTGCAACCCCAAATCGGGAGTCAAGGGGGACTAGTCCCCCTTGCGAGTCGAGGGCAGCGCCCTCGTCGCCGCTAGGCGAAACCTCCGCACGAAGTGCGGATACTCCGTGCGGAGCACGGCTACTCTGCGCGCCGGCGCGCAGTCAAAACGTTCAAAAGCGCTAAAGGGGTGTGGGGGAAAACAAGAGTTTTCCCCCACAAGCAACACATTGTCTTTATTGAGCCTGTCCTCCGAAACAGTCCGGCGGACTGTTTCGGAAGCACACTACACAGCTAAATTATAGTTTTCTATCACAAGCAGCGTTTTGCCTCTAAACAACATTTATCGCAATAAAACTAACAACTTGTCTCCCATGACGCGCCGTCCTCAAGCACAGTTCCATCAGAATAAAACGCCCTTAACAGCAGATCATTTTTCCCCGGTCGGAGCTTAACGTCCTTCCAGACAAACACAGTCGGCAATCTGTTGTCCGGAACTTTTCCAAATCCGAGGGAGTTCCCGTTCAGCAGCAGCTCAGCGCGTTCCGCGTTGGAGTAGGCGCGAATTTCCGGAACATTCGCTGGGCGCTCCGTAAAGCGCTTCTCTGTAAGCCGGCAGGTCTTTTCGCCGCTCCACACAGAGCGATAGAACCAGTAGGCGTCCTTCGTTACCCGCTCGCGGGTGCAGAGCCCCTTGTCGTTTATTCCGGCTGTGTCTCCCTCCCTGCGACCCGCCGCCGGGAAGTCGAACATACACCATACCAGCTTCGCCCAGAGGTAGTCAAGGCTGCCTATCTGCGCCCAGATCTGCTCATGAAGCCTCGATTGATAGTTTTCATAGTGCCGCTCTCCATTCGGGTCTATGTCGGTCAGCCAGTTGACGTTGTCCTTGTGCTGGGATATCGCTCCTCCGCCGCCGTACTCCGAAATGCACAGCGGACGTGTTTGCTCCTCGTGAGCCTTATCGAACCACTCACGGAACTGCTCCACGCTTCCGGCTTCCTTATACCACCCGAAATACCGGTTGTAACCCACTGCGTCCGCGGGAAGCGTGCGAAACTTTCCCCAGAACTGTGCGTCAGCGTAGACTGCGGCTCTTCCGCCGCCGTTTTCGCTTATATAATCGTACATCTGCTCATAGAGCGAGTGTATGCTGTCCGACATCTGGTAGATCTCATTAGACATTCCGTAGAACATCACAGAAGGGTGATTGTAGGTCTGCGCGATAAGCTCGGTTAACTGCTGCATGGCGCTGTCGGCGAATTCCCGGGAAAGCTGCGGCTCCGCAGGCTCTCCAGGACACAGCTTGCCGATTATGCCGATTTCCGTCCACACGCACATGCCAAGCTTATCGCAAAGCGCGTATTCCTCGGCGGAGTGTTGATAATGCGCCATTCTGACCGCATTGCAGCCCATGTCGCGCATTACTGCGTAATCCCGTTCGCGCTGTTTGTTGGTCATAGCCCAGCCAGCGCGCGGAGAGTCCTGATGATAATTCACGCCGTGCAGTGGAGTGTGCTTTCCGTTCAGGAAGAACCCTTTCTCGCGGTCAATGCTGAACTCCCTCACTCCGAACTGCTCCGTAACGCCGTCCAGGGCAGTTCCGCCGGAAAGTACGGCTATCTTCGCTGAGTACAGGAACGGGTCGCGAACTCCGTTCCACAGGTGCGCGCCGGGAAGTTTCAGTGAAAACTCAGCAGACGCTTCTCCAGGTGCGATCGTGAGTTTTGCTTCTCTCTGAATATTCGCTGCGCCTCCGGATATCGTCACACGAACAGTTGCGTTTTTTTCCTCAGCGGAATCATTCTCCAGCTTTACAAGCACGCGTATTTCCGCGCCGCAGTCAGCTTCCGGCTTTGCTGTTATGTACACGCCTGAAGAACCGTTGTCACGCAGTGCAATGCGCAGCTTGTCAACGGCGATGAGCCTTACGGCGCGGTAGATTCCGCCCATTTTCGTGAAATCTCCGCAGTCGCCTATGGGTGCCACGAATTCTGACGTTGCGTTGCTGACATACACCGTGAACTGATTGTCGGCTCCTGGCCTTACCAGTTTCGTGATGTCAAACCTGAATGCGGAATACCCTCCGACATGCACTCCTGCCTTCTTTCCGTTGACAAAAAGCACCGTTGTGGTATTCGCTCCGGCAAATTCAATAAACACATGCTTTCCGTGATACTGCTCGTGCGGCAGCTTTACCTTCCTGCGGTAGCATCCTGCGCCGCGGTAGTACCCTTCGGAGTATTCCGGAGCCCTGCCGGAAACCCCGGTGCAGTCGGCGGCATTCCATGTATGCGGAAGCTCCACCAGTTCCCAGCCGTTGTCGTCGGACTTCGGCTCAGTCTGCCTTCCCTCGGGAAGCCCGCCGACCTTGCTGAACCGCCAGCCGCTGTTAATATATTCGTATGTTCTCATGCGATCTCTCCGTTTTCCCTATACGCTTGTATATGCAGCAAACCGTGCTGCTTTAATAACTAAAGTATAGCACGGTTTGCTTATTATGTCAACGGGAAATCGTCCAGAGCGGCTTTACTTGCTCTTGTAGTACAGCATGCAGTGGCAATAGCCCTCGAAATCCGGGTCGGCTATCTGGCGTCTGAATTCCTCGCACATGCACTTGTTCTCAGGCGTGCGCTGTATTCTGCACGGGCAGTAGCCGCCGGTCTTTTCCAGACCCTCGCGTATCTTTTTTACGATTTCCTTGTTTTCGTTTTCTGTAACCTTCATAATATCTCCTTAAAACCAAAGACGGAACATTTCTGTTCCGTCCAACTTTGTAGAAAAAATCGTAGTTTGCCCGCGAAGCGGGCTTTTGAGATCAGTTTTTTGCTCCGGGTCTCCCGGAGTAAAAAACACTTCTATCCGCACAAGTGTGCAGTTTGTCGGCGTTGCCGACAAACCGTGCGCGCAGGGCGGATGTTTCGGCGGAAAAGTCCCATCGGGACTTTTTCGACGGTTTCATACGGAACATTTCTGTTCCGTCCTTTTGTATCAGTCGATCTCTACGGAGATCTTTTCGTCTGCTCTGACAGCGCCCGCGCGCATTACAGTACGGATAGCCTTGGCGATCCTGCCCTGCTTGCCGATGACTCTGCCCATATCCTCCTGTGCAACATGGAGGTGGTAAACGACAACGCCCTCGGCGTCCGGCTCGTCAACAGTTACCTGGACTGCCGATTTGTCCTCTACAAGCGCAGAGGCGATAGTTACCAGAAGCTCTTTCATATATAGTCCCTCCTGTGGGATAAAGGGGAAATCCCCGGTACGTTCTTAACGGGCTGCGACGCCCGCGTTACTGCCGTGATTACTTCTTGAGAAGTCTCTTAACAGTATCAGTGGGCTGTGCGCCCTTCTTGATCCACTCGTCAGCCTTAGCTGTGTCGATGTTTACGAGAGCCGGCTCCTTGGTAGGATCATAAGTGCCGATCTCCTCGATGAAACGGCCATCTCTGGGGTAACGGGAATCAGCTACAACTACACGGTAGAAGGGAGCCTTCTTTGCGCCCATTCTTCTGAGTCTGATCTTAACTGCCATTTTATTTTCTCCTTTCAGCATTGATATATTCATCATGCGCGTTAAGCGCAGTGAAATCATATCAGCTCCGCCCTTTTCGGGCAATATCGTTTTATTTCAACGGCAAAGCCGCTGTTTACTTACATTGGGAATCCGCCGGGGCCGCCCATGTTGCCCATCTGCTTCATCATGTTCATGGGAATGCGCATTTTCTTGCCCTTACCCTTGCCTGCAAGACCCATCTGCTTCATCATTTTCTGCATCTGCTCGAACTGTCTGAGAAGCTGGTTGACGTCCTCGACCTTTGTGCCGCTGCCCGCTGCGATACGGCGTTTGCGCTTTGCGTCGATGATGGAGGGCTTTTCGCGCTCCTTCGGCGTCATAGAGGAGATTATCGCCTTTGTGCGGGGCATCTTCTTCTCGTCGATGTCCTCTTCCTTTACCTTTCCGGCAACTCCGGGGATCATCTTCAGCAGGGAGTGAATGCTTCCCATCTTCTCTATCTGTTCGAACTGTGCGTACAGGTCGTTCAGGTCGAATTTGTTTTCCTGCATCTTCTGCATGGTCTTGGCGGCTGCCTTCTCATCAATGGTGTTCTTCGCCTTGTCGATGAGGGTCAGCACATCGCCCATGCCGAGGATTCGGCTCGCCATTCTGTCCGGGTGGAACGGCTCGATATCGTCGAGCTTTTCGCCTATGCCCGCGAATTTTATCGGCTTGCCGGTTATCGCCAGGACTGTCAGAGCGGCACCGCCTCTGGTGTCGCCGTCCAGCTTGGTGAGGATAACGCCCGTGATGTCGAGGGCTTCATTGAAGCTCTGTGCGACGTTCACCGCGTCCTGACCGGTCATGGAGTCGACAACGAGGAGTATCTCGCTCGGATTTGTCTCGCGCTTTATGTTGCGTAGCTCGTCCATCAGCGTTTCGTCGATGTGGAGACGTCCGGCGGTATCCAGCAGAACAATGTCGAAGCCGTTGTCCTTCGCGTACCTGATACCTTCCTTAGCGATCTTCACCGGGTCGGTCTGACCCATTTCGAACACGTGCGCGCCTGCCTTTTCGCCAACTATTTTCAACTGGTCGATAGCCGCGGGTCGGTAGATATCGCATGCTACCAGCAGCGGGCGGTGATTCTGCGCGATGAGGTGCTTTGCGAGCTTTGCGCAGTGGGTGGTTTTACCGGCGCCCTGTAAACCGCACATCATGATAACGCACGGCGGCTTTGAAGGGAAGTTGAGCTTCGCTGTGGTGTTGCCCATCAGCTCGATAAGCTCACGGTGAACTATGTCGATGACCTGCTGCGCAGGAGTAAGGCTGTCCATGACCTTCTCGCCGACCGCCTTCTCGCTGACCTTCGCCACGAAGTCCTTAGCGACCTTGTAGTTTACGTCCGCGTCCAGCAGCGCCATGCGAACCTCACGCATAGCGTCCTTGATATCCTTTTCGTTGAGCTTGCCGCGTCCCTTGAGTTTGCCAAAAACATTGTTCAGCTTGCCGGAAAGTCCTTCAAAAGCCATGTACTCACCCCTTTATAATTCGGAAGTCGTTCTTTTGGGAATGCCTCACAGGCCGCGCCGGATATCTGATAGTATCCCGCCGAGCCTTTCAAGGCGCTGGTCGCTGTTTTCCTGCTTCATTAATGAAACAAGTTCTGACGCCTGGTCCAGCTCCACCGAAAGAGTTCTGAGCCTTGCCGCGAAGCCAAGCTTCTGCTCCAGTTCTTCCAGGCGCTGCTCGCCCTTTTTTATCGCGGAAACCACGCTCTGCCTTGTAACTCCGCCCATTTCTTCGGCGATCTCCGCCAGGGAGAGGTCTGCGTTATACCGCATATCCAGGGCTTCGCGCTGGGAATTCGCCAGCAGCTCGCCGTAGATATCAAGCAGTATCACAAAATCAAGGCTGCGTTCCATCGGTGTTTAATTGCTCACTTTCATTCAGGTGTCAGGTAAAAACGCTTTACAGCAACGTTAATATTATATCATGTGGATGCGGCTTTGTCAAGGGGTAAACGCGGATTTTCTCCATATTTCCGCGATTTTTTCATAACATGGCGCGGTAAAATCAAGGGAATTTCCAGAATAAGTTTTCCACGGTTTTAACATAGTTTTCAACTTTTCCGGACTAGTTTTCATGCGGGATAAGCCTGTTTTTCAACGTTTCTGTTGAAAAATCTGTCGAAATAATCAACCATTCAACAGTTTTAACCGTACTTTCAACTGTTTTCACCGTTGAAAATGTGGAAAACTTCTCTCCCTTTTGCACAAAAAATCGGGAGCAAAGCTCCCGACACATCATATGCGAAGATTGACGAAATATTAACAACATCTTGTTGCGCGTTCGCCATATACTGCGGATGACTGCTCCGGAATTCGGAATAGACCATAATAGCCTGACGGCGAAAAAGCATATGTTGTCAGATCGACCAGTCGAATGCACAAACACCGAATTGAGACATGCTCTAAGCCTCCCTGCGGGTAAGGCGGTTTACGGCGATGAACGCTAACGTTATCCAGATGGTTCCGACCGCGATGCCTATAGGGTATAACGGATTATAAACGTAGATAAGCGTTCCCGAGCTCCATGTTTTGTACTCCGCAGCGCCGCGGACTGCCGCGACTATAAGCGCGATAATATTCACCGGCAGCACCGAAAACATAAGATAGTGCCGGAAATCCGCGCCGCTCCGTTTCTCAGCGCCGCGCTCCATGAATGCCAGGAACGCCGCAAATCCGGCGGCGGCAAGCGCCCATATAACTTCGTATACCGGATTGACCCACACGAACATTCCTATAAAGAACAGCACCGATTGTACGATCAGGTTTACAAGTGCGTCAAAAATATAGGTTCTTGTTTTTTTCATATGAACACCTCCGCTGACAATTATTGCTTTTCTTTAATTGTATCATGTGATTTTGATTCTGTCAATACGTAACTCTCAATTTTAAGAAAATTGTATGTTTTTGATAACCAAAGAAAATTTGTTTGGTGATATCTCACAAAAAACCCCGGAGACGGCTCCGGGGCGTGAAATTATTGTCCTGTGACCAGATTCATGAGCTTCAGCACTCCGCGTGCCGCAAATTGGAACGTAAACGTATCCGCGGCGAGCACGAGCGCGATTATAACGGTCGCGCGGGTGAAAAATACTCCCCAGCGCTTTGAAGCCGGGACGTCCCACATCTTCGGGACTTTGTAGCGCTTTATCTTCCGCAGCTTCACAATAGCCATCAGAACTCCGATTATCATGAGCATTATCACGAAGAAGCAGAATATCAGGTAGCATACGACTGCAGGGGTCTGTACGCCTTCCATGCCGCGTTCCTTTGCAAGGAGGTAGTCTCCTACGTCGTCAAATGTGATGAACAGAAGCAGCAGCCCGGAAATTCCGTTGAACATCGCGTGCATTATCGTGGTCGTCACGATGGAATTTGTGGAAACCGCGATATATCCGAGGCATATTCCAAGAACCGTAGCATAGAAGAACTGGCTGAAATTCGCGTGGGTCATGCCGAACAATATTCCGGAAACGAATATCGCGAAACCGTTTCCGTAGGGTCTGAGCGACTCCAGGACGATTCCCCGGAACCAGAATTCCTCAAACAGCGGTGCGATTATCACGAGCTGAAACAGCAGAACCCCGGCACAGAACAGATTGTCCGGCGCAAGGTCGTTCACTGTGTTGAAAGATTTGTACAGATCGGTGTTTTCGAACAGCTTTGAAACCAGCATGGTCAGCAGGTTCACAAACAGCGACAGCCCGTAGAACGCGGGGAACATTCCCATGGCGCTGCCAAAGAACTGCGGCTTCCTGTAGACCTTCGCGCACATTCCAGAAGGCTTCAGAAGCGCAGCCGCGCAGACAATGGGAATGATGTACAGAAACAGGAAGCTCACCACGGTCTGAAGCAGATACGACATATTCGGATCCATTCCGTCGAACATTCCGAGATTCACCGCCGCCGACAGCAGCACGGTTTCCAGTCCACGGGATACGAAAATAATTATCATCATCGCGCCAAGCTTCATGCAGACTCTTTTGAATCCGGGCATTTTCGACATGTCCTCGGGAATTATCCCTATCGTGTTTTCCTCCATTTCCGCTCCTTTCGTCAAAGCAAAACGGTCACTTTCCCGCAATAAGGGAATGCTCGCCGACTATCTCCTCAACAATTTCCTCGATGGATTTGCCGGCGCAGTCCACGGTGATGTCAGCGTACTCCTCGTAAAGCGTGCGGCGCCTGCGGAAAACGTCCTCGATGGAATCGCCGGGGCGCATTGCTATGCCGCGGGTCTTTATGTTGTGCAGACGCTTTTCGACCTGCTCCACCGGAAGGGCGAGATAGTATACGTAGCCGTGTTCCTTAAGGTACATCATCGCGCTGCGGGAATACACCGCGCTTCCGCCGGTGGCGATAACGCAGCCGCCGCTTTCCTCAACGGACATTATTGCCCGCTCCTCCTCAATGCAGAACCAGTCGAGCCCCTTCTGGTCGATTATCTGCTGAAGGAGCATTCCCGTGCGGTTCTGGATAGTGATATCAGTGTCTATGAACCGGAAGCCCATTGCCTTTGCAAGCAGCACTCCGATGGTGGATTTGCCGCAGCCGGGCATTCCTATTAAAATTATGTTTTTCATGCTGACGCGTCCTTCTACTGAATTACCATGTTACGCGGTCGAGCCGCATGGTCGCAACGGCGTTGAGGTCAGAACCGGCGATGTGACCCGCCTTGTACTCATAATACGCCTGACAGCCTATCATTGCCGCGTTGTCGCCGCACAGGGCCAGCGGCGGGTAGTATACCTTCATGCGGTTGTAGTCCGCGCGCTGCTGGAGCATGCTCCGCAGCCCGGAATTCGCCGCAACTCCGCCTGCGAGAGCCAGCGTCTTGTAGCCGCCCTCCTTCGCCGCCGCGATGAACTTCTGCGTGAGGATATCCGCAACGGTATACTGGAAGCACGCTGCAAGGCTGTTGACGTCGATCTCCTCGCCCTTCTGCCTGGCGTTGTGTATGAGATTTATGACCGCGGTTTTCAGCCCCGAGAAGCTGAAATCGTACGGATTTGCAGTGTGCGGGTGCGGAAGCTGGTATTTCTTACGGCCGCCGGTCTGTGCCGCCTTGTCGATGTGGACTCCGCCTGGGTACGGATAGCCCATAGCGCGCGCCGCCTTGTCGAAGGCTTCGCCTGCGGCGTCGTCGACAGTCTGACCTATCGTTTCGAACTCCGTCCAGTCGTTGACCTTCACGATATGGCTGTGAGACCCGGAGGCCACCAGGCAGAGGTACGGAGGTTCAAGCTCCGGGTGAGCCAGGTAATTCGCCGCGATGTGCCCGCGAATGTGGTGCACCGGGATAAGCGGCTTATCCAGCGACAGCGCAAGCCCCTTCGCAAAGTTGACTCCTACCAGCAGCGCGCCGATAAGCCCCGGTGCATAGCTTACGGCTATCGCGTCGACGTCCTGCGCTTTCATGCCCGCCTTCTGGAGCGCTTCGTCAACTACCGCGACTATGCTCTCGCAGTGGCGGCGGCTGGCTATCTCGGGGACTACGCCGCCGTACAGCTTGTGCTCCTCTATCTGCGTTGCCACGACTGAGGAGATTATCTCCCTGCCATCGCGTATTACTGCGGCTGCGGTCTCGTCGCAGCTGCTTTCTATTGCTAAAATATCCATTTAAATACCCACTTATTTTAATTCGGAATTATGAATTCGGAATTCGGAATTTCGGTGCCGCCTTCGGCGGTTATTTTAAATCCGTCCCACAAAGCAGAACAGCTTGATTCCGGATTTTATTTAACGTCTGGCTTTCTTGAGGTTATGAACTCTATCGCGCGCTCGATGGAGCTTCTGACGTGCTCCATGTCCTCGCTGTGGAGCTTTCCGGCGTTGCGGTAGTCGAAGCTGTTGCAGAACTCGTTTACGTCGCTGTTAAGCTCCTTGATGTAGTTTTCCACAAGCTTGTCGGTGGCGGCGATGAATTCCTTCTGGTCTGCTTTCGGCAGCTTGGAGGGAACATGCGACATTATCAGATTGTAGTGCGGTATGCAGATGTATTTCTGCGTGGAGTACAGATTGCGGAACTTCGCGTCCTCGCGGAACATCGTGAATACCGTTTCCAGCATGTGTTCAACGCCCCAGTCTACCTTGCTGCACACGAAGCAGGTGTTCTCTATTTCGCTGCACTTCTTTGCCTTTGCTCCCTTTGTGAAGAATATGCTTTTATTCTCGAATATCTCTCCGCGGAGCGTACCTAGGTAAGTGTTGAGCATGAGCCCCAGCGACAGGCGGTTGTTCTGCTTGAGCAGGCTGTTGAAGTGCGTATGGCAGAACCCAAGCCTGTTAGTTTCCATGCGGACGTCCGGCTCCATCATCGCGGCGCCCATTATGTACTCGCTGATATGCTGCTCGACAGTGTTACGCATGGCGCAGATGGGGCAGCCCTCCCGCGGCTCGAACACTTCGTTTATCGGTATCGTCAGAATACTTTCTCTCATTGTAAGTCCTTTCCTTTTGCGTGAATAAGGTGAAAAGTCGCTGAAAATACAGCGGATACTCTTGAAATTATACTCCTATTGTATTATAATTAAGACAAATAATCAAGGGGTTTACGAAAATTTCTATGAATTACACCATACAAAATAAAAATTTTGATATCCGCCGGACGTTCCTGTGCGGTCAGTGCTTTCGCTGGAGCGAGGACGAAAACGGCGCGTTTTCCGGCATTGCCGGCGGCAGAAGCCTTACTGTAACGCAGTCCGGCGATGAAGTCACCCTGCACGGCGTATCCGAGCAGGATATCCCGTTCTGGGAAAACTATTTCGACCTGGGCACGGATTATTCCGCGTACATCGAAACGCTTTCAGCGGACGAAACGCTGAAAAAAGCCTGCGAATTCTCGCCGGGTATACGCATTCTGCGGCAGGAGCCGTTCGAAACGCTCATCAGCTTTATTATCAGCCAGAACAACAATATTCCGCGAATCTCCGGGATAATCGGGCGGCTGTGCGAGAGCTTCGGAACTCCGGCGGGCGGGGGATACGCATTCCCGACGGCTCGGCAGCTTTCCGGGATAGCTCCGGAGGATCTCGCGCCGCTTCGGGCGGGATTCCGCGCGCGCTACATATGCGACGCGGTGGAGAAGGTGAACTCCGGTGCTGTTGATTTCGCGGAAATCGACAGGCTGCCGCTCGCGGAGGCGCGGGAGCAGCTCAAGACTATAGTCGGCGTAGGCGATAAGGTCGCGGACTGCGTGCTGCTGTTCGCGTTCCATAAGCTTGACGCCTTCCCGAAGGACGTGTGGGTAAAGCGGCTAATGGCGCAGTTCTACCCCGGAGGTCTGCCGGAATGCACCCTCGGCATAGAGGGCATCGCGCAGCAGTACCTGTTCGATTACGTCCGCAACGGCGGAGGTCTGCTGGTCACGAATGACTGATTCATGAAAGGGAGTATACATATGTTCTGTCCAAAATGCGGCAAGAAAAATGATGATAACAGCCTGTTCTGCACATGGTGCGGCGCGGGTTTCGGTTCGGTATCCACGCAGAGCCTGAGCGCCGCTTCGGCGGCTTCTGCTCCTGTGGAGGCTCCGGCGACACATCAGGAGCTTCAGACGGTTTCTGCTGCGCCCATTGTATCTGCTGAGAATTCCCAGGCGGCGCAGTCAGCCGGGGAGATAAAACAGCCTGAGCCGACCGAACAGCCCGCGTACAGCGTCCCCACGCCTGGAGTGATCCCGCAGAGCAGCGCGGAGCACACAGCCGCACAGAACTCTGCCAGCGGCGCTTTGAATGCTCAGGCGGCTCCGGGCAGTGCTGCAAATCTACTGTCATTTAATAATGAAGTCCCGGTGGCTTCCGCGCAGAAGCCCGAAAAGGAGCGCCGCTATTTCACAGCCGCGCATATCGCGATATGTCTCGCCGTTACCGGAGTTATGGCGGCGGCAGCCGGGATTTTCGCCGGTCTGTATTTTTCAACGATACTCTGATACTACATTTCAACATGCTTTTAATGCCCTGCCGGTTATGTCCGGCGGGGTGTTATTTTTTGGTATGATTATGCACAAAAACCCCGGGTTCGTATTATTTCATTTTAACAATCTTGCGTTTTGTAAGTTGACTTTTTTTAGGCGGTATAGTATACTTAATTTGGATATTTCTATCATCAAAGTCTGCGTCAGATTTGATTACAGAGAGTATTACGATCCATTTGGGAGGATTACATAATGTATTGTGAAAACTGCGGCAAGAAACTGATCCGCGGCTATCAATTCTGCATGGAGTGCGGCACGCCTGTTCCGCCGGAAGTGGAAGAAGAGGAAGAGAACGAAGATGCTCAGGCAAACGAGCAGTCTGCTAGTGAACAGCCCAGCGGGGAAATGCCGGGTATCCAGCCAATCGGTAACGAGGAGGGTACTCTTGTTTTTTGCCCGACCTGCGGCATGAGAATGCAGAAGTCCACCGACCACTGCGAAAAGTGTGGCATGAAGCTGAACGCGAATGGTTCCTCAGGGGTTCCGCTGGTTAACACCGACCCGCTCGGCGGCGAGTTCGGCGGAATTTCCGACAGCGACCTCGCCAGAATAGACAATTTCGTCAATAACAGCGGCTTGGGCGGAGATATCAGCTACGATGTGAGCGGCGGCTCTGATGATATGGGAGGCCTCGGCGGAGGTCTTGGCGGTATCGGCGGTTTAGGCGGCGGAGATCTCAACAGTGAGATCGAAGCGCTCAACCAGCAGTTCGCCAATCTAAACGCGACCTCAAGCGATATGCCTGCAATAAGCGCGCCTGCTCCCGAGCCTGAACCCCAGCCTGAGCCCGTTCCGCAGGAGCCGGATCTTGGCACCTTATCCCGCCGCGTCGAAGATTTCAGCATGGAAGCCGGAATGCCTGAGACCCAGTTCCTTTCAGAGAGCGGTCTGCCGGTAATAAACGGCGGTGAAATGGCAGAGCCTGACGAGCCGATGCAGCTCGAGCAGAATTACGATGATATCAATATTGACATAACCGCACCCGCTCCCACGGCGGTCGCTGAGCCGGAAGCACCTGCATACACCGAACCGGAAGCACCTGCGTACGCCGAACCGGAAGCCCCCGCGTACACCGAGCCGGAAGCCCCCGCGTACACCGAGCCGGAAGCCCCCGCGTACACCGAGCCGGAAGCACCTGCGTACACCGAGCCGGAAGCACCTGCGTACGCCGAACCGGAAGCTCCCGCGTACACCGAGCCGGAAGCCCCCGCGTACACCGAGCCGGAAGCACCTGCGTACACCGAGCCGGAAGCACCTGCGTACGCCGAACCGGAAGCTCCCGCGTACACCGAGCCGGAAGCCCCCGCGTACACCGAGCCGGAAGCTCCTGCGTACGCCGAACCGGAAGCCCCTGCGTACACCGAACCGGAAGCACCTGCATACACCGAGCCGGAAGCCCCTGCGTACACCGAGCCGGAAGCCCCTGCGTACACCGAGCCGGAAGCACCTGCATACACCGAGCCGGAAGCTCCCGCATACACTGAACCAGAATTCACACAGCCCCGCCGCCCTGAACCGGAGCCTGCGCCTGCCGCTGAAAGCTCTGAGAATGACGGAACTGATCTCGGCAAGCTTGTTTACTGCCGCAACTGCGGTCAGGATATGTACGAGAAGGAAGCCGTCTGCAAGAACTGCGGCTCCCCGAATAAATGGAACATCAAGCCGCTCAAGAAGAATGTTTCCGGTTCAGCGGCAAAGAGCCAGAAGCAGCCGACTAAGCTGTTCGGCATATTCCCGATACCGACGGTCATCGGAGCCGCTGTGGTTGTCGTCGGAGTTATCGCGCTGATAGTTGCGACCTCTACAGCCAATAAGTCTGAGGATCTGGTGAGCCAGCCTGCAACTCCTACCACGGCTTCCACAGTGCCTGATACGCCCGTTGAAGCGGACGAAAACGCAGAGGCAAATGTGCCGGATGTACCAGACGTTTCTGACGTATCCGATGTGTCGAGCGTCCCCGAGGAAGTCAACCCTATAGTTACGAACGAGAGCCAGCCGGAGCCTGCAGCTACTGAGGAAGCAGCCAAGCCCGCGACTGCGGAAGTTTCCGATGCTGAAAGCAGCAGACCCTCTGACACTTCTTCATCACCGGCAGCAACTCCTGCTGTAACCACCAGACCTAATACGTCAGTTACAACCAGACCGAATTCAGTTGCTACAAGTCCGGCTGTTACCACCACTCCGAAGCCCGCTGTCACTGCCAGGGAACCGGCGGTTGTCTCCACAAAGCCTTCCGCGACTGTTACCAACGAGGATAAACAGCGCGAAAAGATACTTGACGCGTTCGAGGCTGTTTCCGCCGAGGTCGGAAAGCTGCACCTCTATTCTCAGGCTACCAGCTATGCAATCGACGCAGGATTTACAAAGACAAAGTTCACCTCCGGAATGACCAGCGTGCTTTCCGGCGGCAAGAGCAATGTCTCCAGCCTGGTGAAGAACGCCAAGCCCTCCAGCAGCGAGCTTTCCAGCGCGTACTCCTCGCTCCAGAAGCTGTACGACCTGTATACCGATTACTACACCTATGTGACCGGCACCAGCGATTCCGGCAGCAAGTATACTTCCACTGCGGATTCCAAGCTCAGCAGCTTCAACTCCGCGGCAAAGAGCGGTCTCAGCTTCAAGAGTCTCCAGACCGGAAACCAGACCAGCTCCGATAAGTCACGCCAGTATGCGGATATGCTGTCCAATGCGGCTTCTGCGGCTTCCAACGCGGCTTCTCAGTTCAACACTGTAAAGAACTCCGTTGCTGACCTCAAGAGCAGCAAGTATGAGTCGGATGTAATGGGCGTTATCTACAACGATAAGACCTCCGCCATCATGAAGGCTGCCGGCTATGCGCAGGTAGTTTCCAACTACGACGAGATGATGTCCGGCGCTCCGGCTGAGTATTCCTCCGCGAAGTCCTCGCTTACAAAGGCGGCTTCCGACCTTGACGGTATGCTCGGCGTATTCATCGACGCGGCTTACAATGACCTGTCCGGATTCAAGTCTGAGTTCAGCTCCTACAAGACCTCCGTTGACAAGGCTGTTGCCGCTGTAAACAAGGCTGTATAAGGCTTTTCGCTAAGCGCTCACAGAGAATAACTGATCCCCCGCTTTATTAGGAGCGGGGGACTTTTTTAATTCGGAATGTGGAATTATGGTGTGCGCTTCGCGCGGAATTTCAAATTGCTGCGAATTGCTTGGTTGAATCTTCAGGATAGCCGGCTTTTTATTCAATATCCAGATCCTCTAGAAGCCTGCTGACTTCCGTAAGACCTCTCAGGCGGATACCCTCTTTGAGCAGGGCAGCGTCTGCGGGGTTTACGTCGGCTATCGGGGTGGAGTACTGCGCGATAGGCTCTGTGCCGTCGTCCGAGAAAAGCGCTACGCTTCCGTTGTATTCCCTGAGCACATAGCAGGAAAGCTGCGCCGCGGTCTGCTCGGCGGCTTCCAGGACGCTCCCGGCAGCCGAAGCAACATACGCCGCGCTGCCTCCCACAAGGGTCAGAGCTATCAGACCTCCAGCCATTTTTCCGTAAAGTGACATATTATCCCTCCTGTGTCGTGTAAATCTGAGGCTGGTATGATTATGCCCGATTTTTCACAGCTTATCCGCCGGGAACATTTCTTTTGCAAAATTTGCGGTCTTTCTCAAAAAAATATACTCAGGCTCTTGTATTTCAGCAAAAAAAATGGTACAATAAAATGTGTATAATCATCTGGGGGGCTTTAGTGTTGAATCCGAATATCGACTATCTGCGCGACAAGGCGAACCGCCTGTCCCTCAGCCCCGGCGTGTATCTCATGAAAGATAAGACCGGTAAGATAATCTACGTCGGAAAGGCGAAGGCGCTCAAAAACCGCGTGACCTCCTACTTCCGGCACGATTCCAACCACAACGCCAAGACCCTGAAGCTTATCGACAATATCGCGGATTTCGACTTTATCGTCTGCCCGAGCGAGCTTGACGCACTGGTGCTGGAATGCAGCCTTATAAAGCTCCACAAGCCGAAATATAACATACTGCTCAAGGACGACAAGGGCTACAACTACATCAAGATAAGCAAAGGAGCTTACCCTCGGATATCCTACGCGCTGAACACCAACGACCCGAATGCGGATTACCTCGGGCCGTTCACCAGCGGCTTCACAGTTAAGCAGGCGGTGGAGGAGGTCAACACCATTTTCATGCTGCCTACCTGTAGCCGCAGGTTCCCCATGGATATCGGCAAGGAGCGTCCCTGCCTTAACATGCATATCAAGAAATGCATGGGCGTTTGCCGTGGTAAGATATCCTCCGAGGAGTACAAGAAGATAATCGATGAGGCTCTCGAGTACCTTAAAACAGGCAGTCAGAAATCAGTTGATCAGCTCACGGAGGAAATGAACGAAGCCGCAGAAAACCTGGAATTCGAGAAGGCGGCGAAGCTCCGCGACCGTATCCAGGCGATAGCAAGGCTCAAGAATTCACAGAAGATATTCGACTATAAAACCGAGGATTACGACATAGTTGCGCTTGCGCAGAACGTCAGCCTTGCAAGTATCGCGGCGGTGAAGTACCGCGGCGGAAGGCTGGTCGACAAGGAAAATTTCTTCATCGGCGACGAGTACGACCCCGGGGAAATGCGGCGGGATTTCCTGCTGAGCTACTATCCCGACCGCGACGATATCCCGAAGGAGATCTACATCGACGAGGAATTCGACGATATGGAGCTTGTGACTCAGCTGCTGCGGGAAAAGGCGGGGCACGCTGTCAAATTCGTGGTTCCGCAGCGCGGAAACGGACTGTCGCAGATAGTGCTCGCTAAGAACAACGCCAGCGAGTACCTGGCGCTGAGGGTCGGAAGAACTGCAAAGGAAATAAACGCGCTTGAGGATCTCCGCGACCTTCTCAATCTTGAGAAGATACCGCTCATCATCGAAAGCTACGATATGTCGAACTTCGGCGAGACCGGGCGTGTCGGCGGCATGATAGTCTACCGCAATGGCAGACCTTTCAAGCCGGGCTACCGCAGGTTCAACATCAAGGACGTGGTTGGAATAAACGACTACGCCAGCATGCAGGAGGTGCTCCGGCGCCGCATGCAGCGCTACCTGGACGGCGACGAGAATTTCGCTCCGCTGCCGGATCTGATACTGTTGGACGGCGGTCAGGGACATGTCGCGGCGGTATCGCAGGTTTTCGACGAAATGGGGATAAACGTTCCGCTTTTCGGGCTTGTCAAGGACAGCAAGCACCGCACCCGCGCCATCGCAAAAGAGGGCGGGGAGATACAGATAAGCGCAAACAAGCCGCTTTTCAAGCTGCTCACAAATATACAGGACGAGGTGCACCGCTACTCCATCAACTTCCAGCGTGTGAAGCATAAGCAAAAGACCTACGAGCTTGAGCTGACCGAGGTTCCCGGAATAGGGCAGGCTAAGGCGCAGGCGCTGATGAAGGCGTTCAAGACAAAGCAGGATATGAAAAATGCCACGCCGGAGGAACTCCGCGCGGCGACTAAGATAGGCGAGGAAAAGGCTCAGGAGCTGTATAGGTTCATTCAGGAGCGTTTCTGAGCGAAAAAGACATACAGGAGTGACATATGAGAGTAATTACCGGAACAGCGCGTGGACGTAAGCTCGTCACCGTTGAGGGCACCGAGGTAGTCAGACCCACCACCGACGGAGTGAAGGAAGCTATTTTCAGCGCTATTCAATTTGAGATAGAGGGAAGAACAGTGCTCGACCTGTTCGCAGGAAGCGGGCAGCTTGGAATAGAGGCGCTCAGCCGCGGCGCGAAGGAAGCGTACTTTATCGACAGCGCGGCGGTTTCCATCAAGGCGGTTCGCGAGAATCTGAAGTCCACCGGGCTGGAGGCGAACGCGCGGGTAGTGAACATGCCGTTTTCGGCGTTCCTGAAAAGCACCAGGGCGGTGTTCGACATAGCGATACTCGATCCGCCCTACAACTACAAGATAATTCAGAAGGCGCTTCCGCACCTTGTTGAAAAGATGTCGGAGAACGGAGTTATAATCTGCGAGCACGAGAAGGAATGCGTGCTCCCGCATGATATCGGGAGATATGAGATAGTAAAGGTGCTGCGGCATTCCCGCACGTCGGTGACTATCTACCGCCCGAAGCAGACCGATGACGAGGACTCCGGAAAGGAGCCGGAAGCATGAAAACAGCGATATACCCAGGCAGCTTCGACCCGGTGACTAACGGACATCTCGATATAATCCAGCGTGCTTCCAAGATGTTCGACAAGCTGGTCGTCGTGGTGCTGATAAATCCGCTCAAGACCTACAGCTTCAGCATGAAGGAGCGCTGCGAGTTTCTTAAAGAAACCACTAAGGATATCCCGAATGTCGAGATAGCGAGCTTCGACGGGCTGCTTGCGGATTTTTTCAATCAGCGCAGCGACGTCGATGTTATCGTGAAGGGTCTGCGCGCTACCACGGATTTTGAGTATGAATTCCAGATGGCGCACACTAACAAGGATCTGAACCCCCGCGCGGAAACGGTGTTTATACCCGCCAGTCTCAAGACTACGTTCGTTTCGTCGAGCATGGTAAAGCAGGTGGCGATGTTCAACGGAGATCTGAGCAAGTATGTTCCGGCGTGTATCCACGAGCAGATACGCAGCCGGCTGACGCAGGACTTCGACGCTGCAAGGGAGCTTGCAAGAACGAAATATCACGAAAAGTCAAATTCTACTGAAAGGAACTGAATATAATGGAATACAATCTTTTAGACCTTATCGCAGCCCTTGAAGAGGTAGTTAAGAAGGCGGCTCCGTTCCCCATCGGCAAGAAGAGCCTTGTGGACTGCACCGAGATAGACGAGATAGCGACTGAAATGCGCCTTGTCCTGCCACGTGAGATACAGCAGGCGCAGAACATCGTCGCGGATAAGAACCGCATAATCAGCGACGCTAAGAAGGAGGCCGAGGCGATAATCAGCAAGGCTGAGCAGCAGCGCCGCGAGCTTATCGACCAGAACTCCATACTCCAGGAAGCGCGCCGCCGCGCCACCGAGGAGATCAGCGCGGCACAGCAGCGCTCCAACCTTATCAGAAGCTCCACGCAGGATTACACCGACAAAATGCTCTCCCGCGTAGAGGAGCTGATGGTCAAGGACGTGAACGAGCTGCGTATCCTCCGCAAGACCCTCAGCACCGGCACGGAGCTTGCAAAGCCGCAGCAACCGGCGCAGCTCCCGCAGGGTCAGCCGGTTCCGCAGCAGAAGAAGTGATCAGGTCTGCCAGATCTGCGAATAAATCAAAACCACCTTTCCGGACAGGAAAGGTGGTTTTATGCGATATCAGTATCTGAAAAGTTCCCGTTCAAAGCGCTCGAGTGAATACTCGAACGCGTCCAGGCTGTCGATGTTGGTCGAGCCGTCGTCGAGCCGCACGTCCTTGTGGAGGCTCTTTTCGTCCCAGACTGCGGTTTTGAGCGCTTCAATGAGGTGCGGGCATTCCGAGCTGATGTGCAGCCTTCCTGCGGAGATAAGTCGGTTTACCATGTTTATCCGGGTGGAGACCGGTTTTTTCATCGCGTTCCTTACTTCCAGGCTGACTGCGCTGCGGAAGCTCTTTATCAGAAGCTGCTCCGCGCTGTCGCAGCACGCCATTTCAAGCGTGGGGAAGCGCCCGCGCTCCTGCGTTACAAAGTCCGCGAATGCGGAGATCAGGCTCTCCGCGCTGACATTCCGTTTGTCGTAATGCTCCGACAGAACGTACACATTGCTGAATCCCGCGTCAAATCCGGTGTGGACGAACGCGCTTGCGCTCTTGTTCCCGCCGTAGTCCACGCCGATCACCGAGGTCGTCAGCGGACTTTCGGACAGCCGCTGGCGCAGTTCCTGCGGGGAGATCACGCATTTCTGCGAGAAATCCTCGTATATCCTGCCCTCGGCGGCGGTCCAGTTTCCGAGTATGAACCGGTCGTAGAACACACCAGTGTACTCGGTTTTCAATGCCCTGACGTATTCCACAGGGAGGAACGGATTGTCGTCCAGCGTGAATTTCAGGTCCAGGAGGTCGAGTGCATCGTTATCGAGGTAGTTCCGCTTGAGCCAGTGCCCGGGATTGTCCGGGTTGGTGGTCGCTATGAGCTTTGCTCTGCTGACCGAGAGCCTTGACAGAAGCATTGCGAAGAAGTCCTCCGGGAACAGCGACAGCTCGTCGCAGTAGGCGCCGTTGAGGGTCATTCCGCGTATTTTGCTTTCTGCCTGCGCGTTAGAGGCTCCCTCAAGATAGATCTTTCTGCCGAACAGCCTGCCCTCCTTCTTGCTGAGGCTGTAGGTGAAGCAGCTCCCGAACAGACCGCACATCGGCTCTAGGACGTTTCGGCGCATAGTCGTGAGAGTTTTCCCCGCCATGAGGTACGCGCCGTTTTCCGGTGCGGAGGCTACCCAGAATCCCCACATTATCATGGAGATCCAGGTCTTTCCGCTGCGGACGCTCCCTTCAAGGAGGTTGATACGCCGCAGTCCGCCGGACTTCACAAGCCCCAGTGCGGATTTCTGCTTTGGTGAAAATACGTCGGTCATTCGCCGTCCTCCGTTTCGCCGGCGCCGTCTGTCTCTCCCAGCTCGCCCATTTCAGAGTATGCGGAGATCATTGCCGCAAGCTGCGCGTTGCTGTCAGGGGAGTTTTCCTCCAGCATTTCAAACACCAGCTTGAACACCTTCGCGAGCTTTTCGAGGTCTTTTTCAGCCAGGGCGTTGATAAGTTCCTGGTCGGTGAGCTTTCGGGTGAACATTCTGCCGAATTTCATAAAAGCGGCGTTATTCTTGTCGAAGAACTCCGCCGAAGTGATTTTTTTAGCCATAAACAGCTCCTTTCTACAGGGTATATTCCTGCATGCTGATGATATCAGGAAAGGAGGTGCAAATTACTGCAAAGGAGAAAAAACATGCCATTTTCACAGCAGTCAGTTGATTTTCTGTTTGAAAACCGCCTGCACGACAGCCGCGAGTGGTTCCGCGACCACAAGCAGACCTACGCCGAGCAGGTAACGGAGCCGATGAAGCAGCTGATACTTGACGTTGCGCCTGCCGTACTGAAGATCGACCCGCTCATAGAGATAAACCCCGCGCGTATCTCAAGGATATACCGCGACATGCGCCTTAATCCGGATTCCATTTTTCGCGACCACATCTGGTATACGTTCAGCCGCACGCGCGAGCAGTATCATGCGCTGCCGGGATTTTATTTCTCGATAGGCGCGGGAGGGATAAGCTACGGCTGCGGATATTACTGTGCTTCCGCTCAGTCCATGCAGAAGCTGCGCAGGCTCATTCTGGCGGGGGACGACTGCTTCAAGGAGGCTTTCCTGGCGGCGGAGAAGCTGAAGGGCTTCGAAATGTTCGGCGACCTCTACAAGCGCAGCAAGTTTCCCGACCAGCCCGAGGAGCTGCGCCGCTGGCTCGACCGTAAGAGCATAGGGTTCTCCTTCGACGCCAGCGACCCGGAGATAATGTTCTCGGACAAGCTTTCCCAGCGCGTCGCGAGGGACTTCAAAAAGCTCGCGCCGTTCTACGAACTCTGCATGAAGGCGGAGGCTTCTCCGGAATAATTTTCGTCCGCCTATTGACAAATCCGCGCGGCGGGTATATAATGTAATTACGGCGAGGTTTCGCCGAATACATTTTATCTGTTTCGGGGCGGAGTGCAATTCTCCACCGGCGGTGAAAGTCCGCGAGCCGCATAGGCTGAACCGGTGCAATTCCGGTACCGACGGTATAGTCCGGATGAAAGAATCAGAAAACAAATGTTGTATCGCTTCTGCGTGCATATTTGCGCCCCCTGTACAGCCATTTTGTGCGTGCAGGGGCTTTCTGTTTCCCCAGAACAATGGAGGAAAACATGAACAACACAACAACAAAAACAAAGCAGACTATCGACGTCCGCAAGCTGGTGTTTACGGCTCTGCTGAGCGCAATGGCAGTAGTGCTGATGAAGTTCCTTGCGTTCAAGATACCGATAATGCCGGGATTTATCAGCTTTGATTTCTCAGATGTTCCGGCGGTGCTGGCTTCTTTAACTATGGGGCCGGTCTCCGGAGTAGCGGTGTGCCTTATAAAGAATCTGGGAGGGTTCCTTCTTGCAGGCTCCATGACTGGCGGCGTCGGCGAGGTTTCGAACTTTATTCTTGGCTGTCTGCTGGTAATCCCTGCGGGGCTTATCGCGAACAGAACAGGGCATTCCATGAAGCATGTGGTTCTGGCATGCCTTGCGGGCGCTGTATCTATGGCGCTGGTCGGCGTTGCGACCAACTATTTCATCGTATATCCGCTGTACACCGCAGTTATGCCGATGGAAGCCATCATCGGAATGTATCAGGCGATATGGTCGGGCGCTGATTCGCTCATCAAGTGTCTGGTGGTATTCAATCTGCCGTTCACTTTTGTAAAAGGACTTATCGCTGTGCTGATATCCCTGCCTCTTTATAAGAGACTGCGCCCGATATTCAGCAGCAGATCCCGCACAGAAATATAAGCCGCGTATTCCAGCGGCAAAAGGAGCAAAAAATGTCGCTGAAAGGCTTTTTCGGACACCTTAGAACCATAAACCGACATCGCCACAAGGTAATTGCGCACTGCGCAAAGGCGGGGATACTCTGGCAGGGGCTTCGCCACGACCTTTCGAAATACTCGCCCACCGAGTTCATACCCGGCGTGAAGTACTTCCAGGGCACGCGCAGCCCGAATGAAGCCGAGCGTGAGCTGAACGGCTACTCCCTGGCGTGGATGCACCACAAGGGGCGCAACCGCCATCACTTCGAATACTGGATAGACGTCGACCCGGTGGAGAAGATATACAAGCCGGTCAAGATGCCGCTGCGGTTCCTTGCGGAGATGTTCTGCGACAGAGTTGCGGCAAGCAAGATATACCGCGGTGAAAAATACCGGGATTCCGACCCGCTGGATTACTTCCTGTCCAGAAAGCCTACACGTTCGATACACCCGGAGACCTCCGACATGCTTGAAAAGCTGCTCCGCATGCTGGCAGAGCAGGGGGAGGAAGCTGCGTTCGCTTATCTCAGGGAGCTGGTTAAGGCAGGTAAGGAATACTAAAATACTCAATGCAATAAACAAACGCCCCCGGAGGCTGCCGTCTTTATCACAGCAGCGTCCGGGGGCTATATTATCCTCATTCAAGCCTGTGGCTGACTATCCATGAAGAATTGTTTTCGATCCGCCGCCGGAGTTGTCCGGCGAACGGAAGATATATTAGGGGGAAGGAGAAAAGCTTACTGACGGGCGATAGTCACCGTGCCGCTGGTGAGGGAAGCGGTGAGCTGGTGCTTGTTTGCACCGCCGAATTCTCCGCTGGTTCCCTTGCCGAGGTTGATGAAATTGCCCTTTTCCTGACCGAGATCGGTTTTTACCATGCCGGAAACTCCGCTGACTGAGAGGTTAACGCCGGAATCCTCCGGGAGCGAAACGTTGACGTTGCCGCTGATGAGGCTTACGTTGAGGTCGCCGTTCCATTCCGCGTAGCTTACGTTTACTGTGCCGCTGGTAACTGAAATGCTGCCCTTGCCGGAGATGCCGTCGACTGTGGTCGTACCGGATACGGAGTGTATTCCGAACTCTTCGGCGCGGTAGCCGGAAACAACCGCGTTTCCGCTGACTGTGCACACGCTTACCGACTTGGAAACGTACTTTGCAGGAGCGGTCTCTTCCTTATCAAGAGAAACGGTCTGCTCCTGCTTTTCCTTGTCTGCAAGCGGGTTGGTGAGCTTAATGCTTCCGCTTGCAGACTGGAGCTTGACATCGTTGAAATATGCGCTGATGTCTATGTTTCCGCTGGCTGTGTTCAGGCTGAACTGCTCCGCGGAGACTTCGCCGACTTCGACTCCGCCGCTGGCGGTGTTTATTTTGAGCTTCTCAAAGGTCCTGAGCGGCAGGTACACCGTGATGGTGTAGCCCTCGGCGGGCTTGCTTCCGAAAATGCTGAAGCTGAAGCTCTCCTTGAGGGTCAGCGTCTTTCCGGAAAGCACCGCGCAGAATTCCGGTGAATTCTTCGGGTTGTCGTACTCAACGTAGATATCCGCGCGGTCCTGCGGGATAACTACTATCTTCGCTCCGAGGGAGCTTACCTCGACTGTTGTGATGTCGTTGGAAAATGTATAGGTCTGCTTGTCTGCCATGATGATTACTCCTTTCAGAATGTGTTATTCGTTTTCTTCTGCTATTGCGGTTTCTTCCAGTGTGAATGTGGTCGTGATATTGCGGGCTGAGTTTTCCGCTGCGCTGACGACTGCCGTGCCTATCTCCACTGCAGAACTGGTGGAATTTAAGACCTTGATATCGCCTGCGGAAACCGAGAGGTTCACTGTGGTTCCGCCGCCGTTTATGGAGATGATGTCGCCGTCGTCGGCGTGCCTGTTTTCGCCGCCGACCATTATGCGGATATCGCCTGCGCTCTTGTCGCAGATGAATTTAGCGGAGGAGTCCTCCGGGATATCGAGGGTCACGTCGCCAGCGCTGACGTCTACATTGCATTCCTCGTTAAGCTCAGCAAACTGGAGCCTTGCATTGCCTGCGGAGACATCGGCGCTGCCGCTGCCGGTAAGTCCGTAAATGTTTGCGCTGCCTGCGCTTACATCGACTTCGTAGTTCCCCGCCGCCATGTTTTTAGCAATGAGTGAACCCGCCGAAACATCGGCAGAAATATGATCGGCGCGGAATCCGGCTGGCTGAGTGTAGGTCATCGAGCCTGCGCCAGCGTTCAGGTAGACGTCTTTCGCCTGAATTCCGTCGGAGACCAGCGAGCCAGCTCCGACATACATCATGACCTGCTCGTAGGTCTTGTCGGGGACCTTCAGAAGCACTTCGGTGCTGAACGCCGAGCCGTTGAAAATATTCCGGAACATGCTCCAGTTCCAGTTTTCGCCCCAGCTCCAGTCGGATTCAATGGTCAGCCTGTCTCCGGATACCCCAGCCTTTATACGGCTGGATTTATCGCCGGAGACCGTCACCTGCGTCTTGTTCTCCGACCACGGCTTTATCGTGAGCTTGTACGCCCCGATATCAGCCCTTATGCTGGTGAAGCTGTCTGTTATGTCGTAGGTGTTTGCGCCGCTGTCGCTGATGGTAAGCTCGCTTATCGCTGTATCAGCGGTAATGGGCTGAGTTCCGAGGAACATCACCGATATGCCGAACGCGATGAACGAGAATATGCACAGCGGGATAAATATTCTGAGTACAACTTTCATGCCAACGCCTCCTTAAAGTCCGTAGATAGCCTTGACATGATCCATGACTATCGCCTTAACCCAGTGGAACACAGCCTTGAAAAGCCCACATATTCCACAGCCGACCAGCACAGCGCCGCTGATCATTCCTGTGCCGAGGAATATCCTGCTCAGCGGGTGGAACTGCGAAACACCGAATATTTGGTCGAATCCTCCGTTCAAAAGACCCATCGCCATGGAGCCAAGACCGCCGAAGATCATTGAAATCACCAGCGGAATAAGCCACGACCACAGGAGCACGTCAAGGACTATGCAGGTTATCAGCTTTCCGGCGTTGCAGTTGGGCTTCATGCCCTTGATGTCGCTGAACTTAAAGCCGCCGTCCTTCGCGTGCTTTCCAACCGGGGGAACGCACTGCGGAGGAACCTCGCCCTGTCTGCTCGTGGAATTGTACTGATACCGCTCGTCGGTCTGCTTCGGTATGGAGCCGGAAGCGCTCTGCGCGTCGGGAGCAGGCTGCTCGGGAGCGATGTGCTGCGGAGTGTACTCCGGCAGCGGCTGAGAAGGCTGCGCGGACGCTGCGGCCTGCTTTGGAGCCTCCGGCTCGCAGGCGATGTGCTCCGGGGTGTATTCACGAGGCGCTTCCTGCGCGGGAGCTTCGGGCTTTACAAGGTTTATTCTCGGGGAAGCCGGAACGGTCTCCTCTGCGATATGCTCGGGGGTGTACTCCCTGATGGCGGGAGTTTCCGCCGGTGCGGCGTCTGCCTGCCCTCCGACGAGGGAAAGGTCTGCCGGGAGTTTCTCGCCGGGCTTCGTGAGGGATACGCGGCGCTGATTTTCAAGAGCGCCTGCAACTATGGAATTTATGCGGGTGCTCTGGATATCAAGGTAGTTCCGCGCGATCTCCTTTACATCGCCGAGCTTTTCGCAGGTCTCCTCCTCGGTGAAGCCTTCCTCCTGGCTTGCCTTGAAGTGCTCCTCGAAGTCGGCGAATATCTCCTCGTCGTCGTCGATTCCTATTCTGTGTAACTCGTTATGGAGATTATACAGAAAGTCTCCCTTATTTTTTGCTATCATTTACTCGTCCCCTTTCAGCAGCGCGTTTATGCTGTCTACAAACTCAAACCATTCTTTCAGTAGCGTTTCCTTTTCCGCCCTGCCGCTGTCAGTTATCTTATAGTATTTCCTGGGCGGTCCCTCCTGCGATTCCACTATGTAGGAATCAATCATGCCGTTGTCTTTCAGCCGCTTCATCAGCGGATATATCGTGCCCTCCGTTATCTGCATGCACTCGGATATCCGGTTGACCAGCTCGTAGCCGTAACAGTCGCTTCTGCACAATATCGAAAGAACGCACAGCTCCAGAGTTCCTCGTTTTAGCTGAGAGTTCATTTTTCACCTCCGATGTATGCCCCCTGACCTTCAACAGTGCCTTTGTGTTTCAAGGTACTTTGTTTCACATGGTAGCGTCATCAAAAAAATCGGAACTTTCCTGTTCCATGCTCTTATTTTACCACAAGGTATTATGTTTTGCAAGGTACTGAATGCACAAATTCTACGCGATTTCTCAACTGATTTATGTGCATGTTGAACAATAAGGCGTTCTGCTCCGATATCCGGGAGCCTTACGTACCCGTGCCGCCTGTTTATTATATGCAGAATGAAGTGCAAAAAATGCGTGCCGGAAGCGTTTTTATGCAAAAAACTCTTGTATAAATCGACGTTTTGTGCTAAAATAAAATAGTATTTTATACTTTATAAACCACATAAGGAGAAAAACAATGTCAAGAGATTATTCCACCTATGAAAGCCCGTTCTGCACACGCTATGCAAGCAAGGAGATGCAGTACATCTTCTCCGCAGACAAGAAGTTTTCCACATGGCGCCGTCTGTGGGTCGCTCTCGCAAGGGCAGAGATGAACCTCGGCATAGACAAGATCACACAGGAAATGGTAGACGAACTGGAATCCCACATCACCGACATCAACTATGAGGTCGCTGAGGAGCGCGAGAAGCTGGTACGCCACGACGTAATGTCCCATGTATACGCATACGGAAAGCAGTGCCCCAAGGCGGCGGGAATAATCCACCTGGGTGCGACCTCCTGCTACGTTGGCGACAACACCGACGTCATCATCATGCGCGACGCGCTCCAGCTTGTAAAGAAGAAGCTCGTGAACGTTATCAACAACCTCGCGAAGTTCGCCGACGAGCACAAGAGCCAGCCCTGCCTCGCTTATACGCACCTCCAGCCCGCTCAGCTCACCACCGTCGGCAAGCGCGCTTCCCTGTGGATAAACGAGCTGCTGATGGACTACGAGGAGATCGAGTACCGTATATCCACGCTGAAGCTGCTCGGTCAGAAGGGTACCACCGGAACCCAGGCAAGCTTCGTTGAGCTTTTCGGCGGCGACAGCGCAAAGATAAAGACTCTGGAGAAGTCCATCGCAAACGAGATGGGCTTTGACGCATGCGTACCGGTAAGCGGTCAGACCTACTCCAGAAAGATGGACAGCATGGTCCTCGCCACCCTCGGCGGGATCGCACAGAGCTGCTCCAAGTTCAGCAACGACCTGCGTATCCTGGCAAACTTCAAGGAGATGGAAGAGCCGTTCGAGAAGAACCAGATCGGTTCCTCCGCAATGCCCTACAAGCGCAATCCTATGCGCGCTGAGCGTATCACCTCCCTTGCGAGATATGTGATGATCGACACGCTGAACCCCGCGTTCACCGCAGGCACACAGTGGTTTGAGAGAACCCTCGACGACAGCGCTAACAAGCGTATCTCGGTTGCTGAGGCGTTCCTCGGCATCGACGCTATCCTGAACATCATGATAAACATAACCGACGGCCTCGTAGTATATCCGAAGGTCATCGAGCAGAGAGTAATGCGCGAGCTTCCGTTCATGGCTACCGAGAACATCATGATGAGAGCGGTAGAAAAGGGCGGCAACCGTCAGGAGCTTCACGAGGCTCTGCGCGGTCACAGCATGGCTGCGGCAGACGTTGTAAAGAAGGAAGGCGGAGAGAACGACCTCGTTAAGCGCATCGCAGCAGACCCGATCTTCCAGATCACCGAAGAGGAGATCAGATCCGTGCTCAAGCCGGAGAACTACACCGGCCGCGCGCCCGAGCAGGTGGAGGAATTCCTGCGCGGCTTCGTCCGCCCCGTCCTTGAGAAGAACAAGGAGCTTCTCGGCGAGCACGTGGAGCTTAGCGTATAACAGGCAATAAGCAAAAGGAGCAGCAAGGTTGAAAAAGTGGCTATGTGCGGCGTCACCCGCAGCAGATAATGAAATAACGCAGCAGTTCGGGGAACTCCTCGGCGGAGTAATGCTCAGCCGGGGGATAACCTCGCTTGACCGCGCCCGGGAATTTTTCGGGTGCAGCAGCCTGTCAGACCCGCTGCTGATAAAGGATATGGAAGCGGCTGTGGAGGTCATTCGCGGCGCGCTTGACGAGGGAAAGAAGATCACCGTTTTCGGCGATTACGACTGCGACGGCATAACCTCCACGGCTATGCTGTACGGCTACCTCAACGCGATGGGCGCCGAGGCTGATTACTACATACCCGACCGCAGCGAGGGCTACGGAATGAATCTGGAAGCGCTGAAGCACATTCTCGATTCCGGCACCGAGCTTATCATCACGGTCGACAACGGGATTTCCGCCGTTGAGGAAGCAAAGTACATCGCAGAGCGGGGCGCTCAGCTGGTCATTACAGACCACCATCAGCCACCGCAGGAGCTTCCGGTATGCGAAGCGTGCGTCGACCCGCACCGTGCCGACGACAACTCCCCGTTCAAGGAGCTTTGCGGCGCGGGAGTTGTCCTGAAACTGCTCTGCGCACTTGAGGAGGACGAGGATTTCGTACTCGAGCAGTACGCGGACCTCGCCGCAGTCGGCACCGTGGCGGACGTAATGCCGCTTATCGGAGAGAACCGGTTCATTGTCCGCAGGGGACTTGAAAATATCCACAGCAGCCAGAACCAGGGGCTTGACAAGCTGATAAGGAGCGCGGGTATCGAACCGGTCAGGGTGGATTCCACAAGCATTGCGTTTTCGATCGCTCCGCGCATAAACGCCGTTGGGCGTATCGCAAGGGCTGACCGCGCGGTGGAGCTGCTGCTCACCGAAAGCCCGGAGCAGGCGGGGCTTATCAGCGAGGAGCTTGCATTGTGCAACTCCCAGCGCACCGCGGAGGAGACCCGCATAATGGAGGAAGCAGCGCAGCAGATAGAGCAGCGCCCGGAGCTTCTCAGGGAGCGGGTTCTCGTGGTATCCGGCGAGGGCTGGAAGCATGGAGTTATAGGTCTGGTATGCGCAAAGCTGCTTAATAAGTATGGCAAGCCGGTGCTTGTCATATCAGTCGAAAACGGGGAGGCAAGAGGTTCCGCAAGAGGCATCGACGGCTTCTCTATATATAAGCTGCTGGAAGGGTGCAGCCGCGTGCTGACGAAATTCGGCGGCCACCCGAAGGCGGGAGGATTCTCCCTCAGGCCGGAGGACGTGGAAACATTCCGGCAGATGGTTTACGCCTACTGCCGCGAGTGCTATCCTAAAATGCCGGAGTACTCCGTCAGCGCAGACATGGAGATAACCGGCGACTGCCTGACCGTGGAGCAGGTCACCGAGCTGATGAAGCTCGAGCCCTGCGGCGAGGGCAACCGCAAGCCGGTGTTCCTGCTCAGGAACTGCACGGTGCAGTCAAAGCGCGCGCTCAAGGAGGGGAAGTTCACCTCGATGGAGCTTCGGACAGGCGGCGCAGTTCTGAAGGCGATAAGCTTTGCAATGCCGTTTGCGAAATGCTTCGCAGATATCGGCAGCAGCGTGGACGTCCTCGCGACGGTGGAACTGAACGAGTTCCGCGGGAACACCTCGGCGGAGCTGCGGATCATTGAAATGCGCCCCGCAGGATTCCGGGAGGACAGGTTCTTCGCGGCGCTTCGCACATATGAGGAGATATCCCGCGGCGAGGGCTGCGACAAGCGGCTCGCTCCGCGCGTGATACCCGACAGACCGGCGCTGATGTCCGTGTACGACCTGATACGCGCACACGGCGGCAGTATGTCCGCAGAGGAGATGTGCGTCTATGGCGGCGGGGATCTTAATTACTGCATGCTGCGCATTGCGCTTGACGCGTTCAGCGAAGCGGGAATGGCTCAGGTGTCCGCTGACGGCGGGAGCGTCACGCTCATTCCGGTAAATACAAAAACGGATCTGATGGCGACGGGGGTCATCTCGCGGCTGCGTCAGAGTCTTACGGCGTAAAACGGCGAAAAAGGGAACAAAGGGGAACACTAAACAGAATGAAGGGTGGCATTCAGCATGACTAGTCAGACAGGCGCCGCGGGTACGGCGGTAAAGACATTCGAGCAGCTTGTGGAGAAAATCAGGGCAAGCGAGAAACCCTACGACCTTGAGAAGATAACACAGGCGTATAAGGTGGCTGAAAAGGCGCACGAGGGACAGCTCCGCACCTCAGGCGACCCGTATATAACGCACCCGCTGGCTGTGGCGTCTATCCTGCTGGATTACTGCATGGATACCGATACCATCTGTGCGGCGCTGCTCCACGACACCGTGGAGGACACCGACGTCACCCTTGACGAGCTCCGCAAGAAGTTCGGAGAAGATGTTGCGCTGATGGTCGACGGCGTTACAAAGATAGGACTTGTCCCGCTGGTTTCCAAGGAGGAGCAGCAGGCGGAGAATATCCGGAAGATACTCATGGCTATGTCGAAGGATATCCGGGTAATAATCATCAAACTTGCCGACCGCCTCCACAACATGAGAACTCTCGCGGCGCGCCCGCCTGAGAAGCAGCGCAAGACCTCCCTTGAAACGATGAACTTCTACGCCCCCATCGCCCACCGCTTAGGTATGAGCGACGTCAAGGAGGAGATGGAGGATATCGCTATCCACTATCTCGACCCCTACGGCTGTAAGGAAGTCGAGGAGCAGATAGCCCTCCACAAAGAGGAGCGCGACGCATTCATCGACAGCATTAAAAAGCGCATCAGGGAGCGCATTTCGGATATCAAGCCGGAACCCATCATCGAGGGCAGGGTAAAGTCTATCTACAGCATATACAAGAAGGTGTATGTGAAGAACAAGCGCTTCGACGAGATATACGACATTTACGCGGTTCGCGTTATAGTGCAGTCGGTCATCGAGTGCTACAACGTGCTCGGCGTTATCCACGATATGTTCCGGCCTATTCCGTACCGCTTCAAGGACTATATCGCTACTCCGAAGCCTAACCGCTATCAGTCGCTGCACACCACAGTTATCGGGCGCGAGGGTATCCCGTTCGAGGTGCAGATACGCACGGTGGAAATGCACAATACCGCGCAGTACGGCGTTGCGGCTCACTGGAAGTACAAGGCGGGCATATCCGGCAACGTATCCGGCGAGAAGCGCTTCGACTGGATAAGGCAGCTACTTGAGCGCCAGCAGGAGGCAGATGACGTAGAAGCCATCGCTGACGCAATAAAGACCGACCTCTCTCCGGACGAGGTGTTCGTGTTCACTCCGAAGGGCGACGTTGTTGCGCTCCCCACCGGGGCTACGGTGCTGGATTTCGCATACCATATCCACACGCAGGTCGGCAATAAAATGACCGGCGCGAAGGTCGGCGGCAGAATGGTCAGCTTCGATTATGTTGTGCATACCGGCGAGATCGTGGAGATACTCACTTCCGGTTCGCCTAACTACGGTCCGAACCGCAACTGGATAGAGATCGCAAAGACCACCGAGGCAAAGAGCAAAATAAGAAGCTGGTTCAAGAAGGAGTGCCGCGAGGAGAACATCGAACGCGGCAGGGAGGAACTCGAGCGCGAGTTCAAGCGAAACAATATCGCGATAACTCCGGAGCTGCTCCAGACCTCCGCGTCGCGCCAGCGGCTGGACTCCGTGGACGACCTGTACGCTGCGATAGGCTACGGCGGCGTTTCCATGGCGAAGATAGTCCAGCGTATAAAGGAAGATCAGCTCCGCAACCATAAGGAGCAGCAGGCTATCCAGGCGGCGGCTGAAAATCCGATGGAGAGCATAAGCGAGAATAACCGCCGCAGCCGCAAGAAGGGCATCATAATCGAGGGCATGGAAAACTGCCTCGTGAAGTTCGCGCAGTGCTGCAACCCGCTTCCCGGCGACCCGATAATCGGCTTTGTAACCAGGGGATTCGGCGTATCTATCCACAAGCAGGACTGCGTGAACGTTGTGAACAACCGCGACGACCCTGATAACAAGGATCGCTGGCTCAAGGCGACATGGGCTGGCGTTGAGGATTCCACCTACCGCGCGACCATCGACGTTATCGCAGAGGATCGCATTACGATTTTCGCGGATATCACCACTGCGATAGCCGCCAACCATATCCCGCTCCAGGAAATGAACGGACACCACTTGAAGAACGGCAACCTCGACCTAGTGGTAACTGTCGAGATAGCCGGCGTGGAGCAGCTTTCCAACGTAATGGGCAGGATACAGAAGATACCCGGAGTTATTTCAGTTGAGCGTACCGGTAAGCAGTAAAAAAGGAGAACGACATGCCGCAGATATATCAGCTCCCGCTGGGAGCGCTCGGAACCAACTGCTATATTATCCCCGGCGAGGATTCCCGGGCGGTGGTCATAGACCCCGCGTCTGCCGCAGAAGTGGAGATGTTTCTCAACACCCACGGTCTGAAGCTCGGGACGATCATTGTGACGCATGGACATTACGACCACTTCGCGGGCGCGGCTCAGCTCATGGAAAGCACCGGAGCGTCGCTGCTGGCAAGCGCGCCGGACGAGGCTATGTACTCCAGCGCGGCGAAATGCTGGGCGGATTTTATGCCGGTGGAGTTCAGACCAATAAAGCCGGATAAGCTGTTCTCGGACGGTGAGGAGTTCACCGCCGAGGGGCTGAAATTCCGCGTGATGGGCGCTCCCGGTCATACCGCGGGAAGCTGTCTGCTGTTCACTGAGATTGGCGGCGAGCCTTCGGCATTCTGCGGAGACGTGGTGTTCTGCATGGGCGTAGGAAGAACGGACGGCTATTCCGGCAGCACCCGGGATATGCTGGACAGCCTCGAGAAAATAGCGAAACTGCCCGGCGACTTCAAGCTGTATCCCGGTCACGGAAGCACCACAACGCTTGACTACGAACGCCAGAACAATCCGTACCTCGGCAGGTACGCCTGAATACAGCATTAAGGGGGAGCGAACATGATAACCGAACAGAACTGCACCATGCTGTGCGATTTTTATCAGCTCACCATGGGCAACGGCTACTACAACACAAGGCACGCTGACCGCATCGCCTATTTCGACGTATTTTTCCGCAAAGTTCCCGACGGCGGCGGCTACGCCGTCTGCGCCGGGCTGGAGCAGGTGATAAACTACATTCAGGGGCTGCATTTCACCGACGACGATATACAGTACCTCCGCGGGAAGAAGATATTCAGCGAGGGATTCCTCGAATATCTGCGGGATTTCAAGTTTACCGGCGATATCTGGGCTGTCCCGGAGGGCACGCCTGTGTTCCCGTCGGAGCCGCTGCTGACTGTGCGCGCTCCCGCGATACAGGCTCAGCTCATCGAGACCATGCTGCTGCTTCTGATCAACCATCAGTCGCTTATTGCAACTAAGGCTAACCGTATCGTTCGTGCGGCTCAGGGGCGCGCTATATCGGAGTTCGGCTCCCGCAGGGCGCAGGGCGCGAGCGGCGCGGTGCTCGGAGCCCGTGCTGCGTACATCGGCGGCTGCGCAGGCACTGCCTGCGTTATCGCGGACGAACTTTACGGAGTTCCCGCCACCGGTACGATGGCGCATAGCTGGGTTCAGATGTTCGACAGCGAGCTTGAAGCGTTCGAAAGCTATTGCAGGACGTACCCCGATACCTCCACTCTGCTGGTGGACACCTACAACGTTTTAAAGAGCGGTGTCCCCAATGCGATAAAGGCGTTCGACAACGTTCTCAAGCCGCTTGGAAAGCGCCCGTGCGGTATCCGGCTGGATTCCGGAGACATCGCGTATCTTTCCAGGGAAGCGCGCAAAATGCTCGACGAGGCGGGCTACCCCGACTGCAAGATAGTCGCTTCCAACAGCCTTGATGAGCGTATCATTTCCGACCTGCTGAGGCAGGGAGCTGCGATCGACCTTTTCGGCGTAGGAGAGCGGCTTATAACTGCGAGCAGCGAGCCGGTATTCGGCGGAGTTTACAAGCTGGCCGCAGTGGAAGAAAACGGCGTGATAACCCCGAAAATCAAGATATCCGAGAACGTTTCGAAGATAACCAACCCGCATTTCAAGAAGCTCTACCGGATATACGAGAGCAACGGCAAGGCTATCGCGGATCAGCTCTGCGTGTATGACGAAACTATCGACCCTTCCAAGCCGCTGACCCTGTTCGACCCGGATTTCACATGGAAGAAAAAGACACTCACTGATTTCACGGTGCGGGAACTCCATGTGCCGGTATTTAAAAACGGCGAGCTGGTGTACGACAAGCCGTCTCTCCAGGATATACGCAGCTACTGCAAGCAGCAGATAGACACTCTGTGGGACGAGGTGCTGCGTTTTGAGAATCCGCACAATTATTACGTCGATCTTTCCCGGAAGCTGTGGGACATCAAGCACGAACTTCTTGACAACGGCGGAGTTCTGCGCGCACGCGACGGGAGGGAGAGATCGTGACGCTCCTGGACGCTGTAAAGAGTTTCGGTCCAAAGATCACAGAAAACTACCGCGAAACGCGTTTCTGCGACTTCGCGCCGCCAGATGAAACAGTCGGCGTGATAGACGTTTCGGCTTCCGGGAACGGCAGCCGGGGCATTGCGTTCCTTATCGACAGCATGATAGTCAAGCTGGACGGCGCCGCACGTCGGATAGACTACCGGGATATCCGCGTTATGGAGACGCTTCCGAGCTATGAAACTCCGTTCGAGGACGAGCTGCTGATAGCTTCTCCGGCGGGGGATATACGTATCTCGGACTGTTCGATGAACAAGTTTTTCCTGCGGCAGCTCATCAGCAATATGAGCCGTATCAGCCTGAGAATGACCGATTCCGACCGCGAAGCGCTCAGCGAGGTGCTGACCTCCGACGCACTCGATCACTATGCGGAGCAGTTATTTTCAGAGCCTGAGCCTCCCCGCACCGAGGTGCGAGTAGAAGCTGCCGCTGCCGTTCCGGAGATAGCCAGGGCAAAAAAGGCGGCGCTGGCTGATCTGCAGCCGAAGCCCATCGACATTCCGGAGGAGGTCGAGTGGCTGAGCACCCCGCATGTCAGCAGGCAGAGCGAAACGTTGAATCCTGCGGAGTCGGAAGAGCCGGAGAAAACTCCCGCGCCGGTAACGCCAGACGCCGAGCCTGTCAGCCTGACTGAGCCGCGCCAGCGCGACGAGGATATTTCCGATATGTCACACGAGGAGACGATGAGTTACCTCCTGGATTCCATTGCAGAGATAAATTCCACTCCAGAGCCTGAAAATGCGGCGCAGCCTGTAGAATCTCCCGCAGCGCCGGCACAGCCGGAGGAGAGCCGGGCTGTTTCCGGTGAACCTGCTAAAACTGAAGCGGTGCAGTCCGAGACGTCGGAACCGCCTGAGCCAGTGGAGATTCCGACAATTCCTCAGCTTACTAAGGAGCCTGACAGCCCCGATATCTACATACAGGCAAGCAGCCGGATACGCGGTCTTATCGAGGACGGAAGGCTCACGATGGAGCAGGTGAGCACTGCGGTGCGCGAACAGCTTGTCGAGGCCTCGGAGGTATATTCCGGGCTGGATATTGAGAACGCACAACTACCGGAAGCGGTGAAAAAACGCGCGCGTCAGCTTGGCTCGGCCACGGATCGTCTGCCGGAGTATTTCACGCTGGGCGAGGATATCGCGGCGCGTGTGATGTTTTTCATGCTGTATCAGATGCTGTCCTACACCGACAGGGTAGTGCAGTCCGACGTGACAAAGCAAAAGCTGAACTATTTCTTTGTACGCTTCGGCGCGGCGGGAATGGTACTTTCCATGCTGGACGCAAATAATTAAAAAGGGAACGCGGTGAGCGTTCCCTTTCTGCTTGTCGAAAAAGTGTCTTTTACCCGCGAAGCGGGCATTTGAAATCCGTTTTTTGCCTCAGCTCTGCCGAGGCAAAAAACACTTCTATCCCAGCAAGTGTGCGGGTTGGCGGCAAAGCCGCCAAGACGTGCGCGCGGCTGGGATGTTTCGGCGGAAAAGTCACTTTAGTGACTTTTTCGACGGTCTAAAGGGAACGCTGTGAGCGTTCCCTTTGGGGTTATATAACGTCTATCTGAACTCCCCGCATTACTGCGAGCGCCCTTTCGTGGGCTTCGGGGTCTGCGCAGGAGCACGCCGAATGGTCGACGGTTACGCGGCTTTCCGGGAGCGCCGCCTTTGCTATCACGGCGTTCGAGATAACGCAGATATCCGTTACCAGACCGCACAGCTCCGCTTCTTCCGGAGCCAGCCTCCGAAGGAGGTCGGCAAGCTCCAGTGAACCGAATGCGGGCTTTTCGATCACGATATCGTCAGGCTTGACCGCCTCTGCGACTCTGCCGTACAGCGCGTGTCCGGGTGTTCCCTTGATGCAGTGCGGCACGGGGAGCTTCCTGCCCTCGGCGGTGCTGAGGTATTCCTCGCCGTGGGTGTCTAGGGTGAATATCACCTGACCTCCCGTGCTGCGGCAGTTCGCTATTTTGTCGAGAATTATCTGTTCCAGCTTCTCTGCACCCGGGAAACCAAGAGCGCCGTCCACGAAATCCACCTGATAGTCTACAACGACAAGAGCTTTCATAAGTACCTCACTTTTTCTTGCGCAGGGCGTTTTTCCCCCAGTTTTCGATGACCCTCATCTGACCTCTCTCGACCGCAAGGGAGTTATCGGGAACATTCTTCGTTACTGTCGAGCCAGCCGCAGTGGAGGCGTTTTCGCCGACCTCCACCGGGGCGATAAGGTTGGTGTTGCAGCCGATGAACGCGTGATCGCCTATCTTCGTGCGGAACTTGTTTATTCCGTCGTAGTTCGCGGTAACGCAGCCGCAGCCGAAATTGACCCCTCTGCCGACGTCGCTGTCGCCTACGTAGGTCAGGTGAGCAACTGCGGTGTTCACGCCGATATCGCTGTTCTTTATCTCCACGAAATCGCCTATCTTCACGCCTTCGCGGATAGTCGTGCCGGGTCTGAGCTGTGCAAACGGACCTATCTTCACATTGTTTTCTACAACGGAATCGTATGCCTGAACATTGTTGAGCTGTACGTTGTCGCCGATGGTGCAGTTTTCAATGTGGGAGTTAGTTCCGATGGTGCAGCCTTTTCCTATGGTCGTATTTCCGAGTATAACCGTGTTCGGGAGTATCGTGGTGTCGCAGCCTATCCTGACGTCAGTTCCGATTATGATACCGTCCAGCGTGATGAAGCTTACGCCTTCGTCCATGAGCCAGGAGAGCTTGCGGAGTCTTGCGAGCTGGTTCAGTTCCAGCAGCGCGCCGCGGGTATTCGCGCCGAGCACGATATCAGGGTTTGCTGACTTGTACGCCTGGCGGCGGGACATCATCTCAACGCAGTCGGTAAGGTAGTATTCCCCGGCGGCGTTGTTTGTCGACAGCTTCGGGAGCGTTTGAAGCAGCGCCTTTGCGCTGAACCAGTATGCGCCGCTGTTTACCTCGCATATTTCAGCCTCGGCGGGGGAACAATCCTTTTGTTCGCGTATTGCGGTGAATTCACCGCTGCTGCGGATAATTCTGCCGTAGCCCTGCGGGTCGTCAATGTCGGCGGTGATGACCGTCACCTCGCTGTTTGAGCTTGTGTGAAGCTCCAGTGAAGCCCGGAGGGTATCCGCGTCGATGAACGGAGCGTCGCCGTTGAGAACGCATACCGCGTCGCAGCGGGAGATCACATCTTCGGCGGACTTCACGGCGTCCCCGGTGCCTTTCTGCTGAGCCTGGTGGCAGAGCGTGACCGCCTCGCCGCGGGAGGAAACGTACCCGCCGGTAAGTTCAGCTCCGAATCCGGTGACAACGGCTGTCTCATCGAATCCGAAATCCTTCGCCGCGTCAAGCACCCAGCCGAGCATAGGCTTGCAGAGTACTTCCGCGAGTACCTTCGGGCGCTCGGACTTCATTCTTTTTCCCGCGCCGCCCGCGAGGATAACACATGCTGTTTTCATAGAAAAACCGCTCCTTTTTATATGATATGGAATTTATAATGTATTTCTTGCTGCGCCGGATATTCCTGTGCGTTGACCTCGCCCGGGATACCGTGCGCGTGTCAAAGGGACTGCTTTTGCGCCGACAGTTCTGCATACCGTTTTCGGCAGTCACGAAGGTGGAGGTACGCCGCACGCCCGTCTTGCGGCTGCTCCGGGGGAAGCGCGTGGAAATAAGCACGCTCTCCGGCGGCGTGAGCTTCTACATGAAAGCCGTGGAGCATATCCCGTTTCTGCCGGAAAACGATGGCGCATATATTCGGGCGAAGCCGTTCCAGTCGGTGGTCGGAGCCTTCGTTGATACACGGGCGCTCAGCGGAGTTATTACGTTCGGGCTGTTCCTGAACCGTATCGGCAGCGTATTCGGCGATGAAAGCTTCGGCAGGATAATGACCGCGCTTGCCGGGGCTGCGGAGGAAGTCACGAAGCTGCTTGCCGCGCTTCATATCGGAGTTCCCCGGGTGACGGCGTTTGCGGCGGTGTTCGTTGGCGTCGCATGGCTGTTCGTGTTCCTTGGGAAGGCTCTCGGAATGCTGCGGTTCCGGCTCTCCTGCGAAAGCGGATTTATCACGGTACAGCGCGGCATACTCACATTATATGAGTGCCGCCTTGTCCGGAATAACCTCACCGGAGTGCTCCGCTGTGATACCCTGACAACTCTGCTGCTAAGAGCCGCGCCGCTTTACGCGCACGACGTGCTTCTGTTCCCGCCGGTGAGCCGCCGCACCGCAGAACGTATCCTTACGAAAATGTGCCGTATCCCGCCGCCTAGCGGTCATGTGAAACCGCCGTTTTCCGCGATGTTCGGGCATTGCGCGGCTCCGCTCGGGTGGCTCGTGGCGTTTACTGCGGCGCTTTTGCTGACGTTCATTGCTGAGCCGGTCGCCGCCGGCCTTGTTCAGTCGGTGCTGTGGTGCGGAATCGTTGTGAGCCTGTGGTTCACCGCCGCTTATGCGGTATATATGCGGCTGAGCTGGTTAAGCAGTTGTCCCGTGGAAACCGCCGGGATTTCGTTCCGCCGCGGCGCGCGGCTGTACACTGCGGTGATGCCCGCGCAAAAGCTGGCGTTCACGATCACCGGCAGGAACATCTTTCAGCGGTTCTCGGGAATGTGCGACATCACGCTGTGCAGCGCCGGCAGGAAGCAGTACCGTCTGCGGAACGTGCCGTACGACGAGGTGCGGCGTATTTTCCCGCCGGAAAAGCCAGCGTGAATCAGTCGAGGATCTCTACGGATTTCACGCCGTAGAGCTTCAGAGCCTCAACGGCTTCGCTGTCGATACGCTCGCCGGGCATTACTATCGGAATTCCGGGCGGGCATGAGACCTGAATTCCGCCGCAGACCTTCCCGTTTGCTTCGTCGACGGAAACGCTGTGCTGTTTTGCGAACACCGCTTCGCGAATGCTGGTTTCCTGCTTCGGACGGATAACCGGATATTCCGCGAGTGGCTTTGCTGTTCGGCGGGGGATAAGCTCCAGCGAGACTTCCGCGCGCTGGCAGTCGTCCGGGGAGGTTATCGCGGAGAACAGCAGAACGACGTAGTTTTCGTCCGCCATCTCGCATTCAGCGCCGTGCGCCCGCAGGAATGCCGCAAATTCCGTGCCGCTCCAGCCCCAGGCGCGGGCGTTTATCGTGACCCTCAGAGGGTCGGACCTTTTCAGCGTAAAGCCGAGGGCGGTGAGCCGCTGTTTAAGTCCTGCAACGGAGGCGCAGGCGCGGTTAACGCTGTCGGGGTCGCTGAGCAGCCTGCCGTTTACCTTGTCGAGGCTCTCCATGACGAGATATGAGGGACTTGTGCTGCCGAAAAGCGCGGTCATTTCCTTGGCGCGGGAATAGTCCGCGCCATTTGAGAAGTGCAGGTAAGCCGCACCGGTCAGCGCCGGGAGGGTCTTGTGCGCAGACTCTGCGGAAATCACCGGGAACCCGAATTCCATCGGGTGGAGGTACTCCCTGCCGAAACCCGCCTTGCTGACGAATTTCAGGTAGGAGCCGTGCGCGTTGTCAACAACCACGGGAATTCCCGGGTCGGACGCGCGGCAGGTGCCGCCGTAGTAGTCGATGTTGGTAAGGAACAGCGCGTCCGACCCGGAGAGCGCCTCCTTTGAGCAGTCCACGTCTGCGGAGGGGTATTCCTTCGGGTAAAGCCACTTGACCTCCAGACCGAGCAGAGCCGCCGATGAAACAAGGCTCCGGTGGGAGCAGCGCCCGGCGGCGATGGTCTTGCAGCCCTGCGCCCTGAGAATGGCAAGAGCCGCCTGGATAGCGAGGGTGCTTCCTCCGGCGGAGTAGCAGGTGCGTTCCGCGCCAAAAAGCTTCGCGGCGATTGCCTCGCTGTGCGCGATTATCCCCCGGGAGCTGTCGGTTTCGTAGAGGCTGTCCGCGCCGGCTATCTCGGTGATATCGTGCGGAGTCTCGCCGTTGTGACCCGGCATATGCAGGCGCAGCATGCCTTTTTTCTCATAGTCTTCAAGAAAATCTGCGATCGGTGTGTTCATATGTATCTCCGTGTGATTGCTGGTCAGTCAAGACCGAGTATTTCAGAGTTTATCTGGTAGCTGTATTCAGTTTTCCACTTTTCGTATTCCGCGTTATAGAGCTTCGACTTCTCGTTTTCAAGGAGGTACGCCTGGAGATCCTCCGTGCTTGCCTTGAGCGTATCAGCGTTTACGGACACCTCGTCTACATATTTCACGATGTAGTAGCCGAAATCAGTTACCGCGGTGGCTACGTCGCCGGGATTCTCAATGCTCATTACGCATTCTTCGAATTCCTTGCCGTAGACCTCGGTGCCGGGGGTGACAAGGAATGTTCCGTTGCCGCCGTCCTCGCCGTATTCCTCCATCAGCTTGTCGAAGTCCTCGCCGGCGTCGATCTTTGCCATTATCTCGTCATATCTGTCCTGGATATCCGCGAGCTTGTCCTGGCGGTACTCGTCGGCGTCGTCGTTGCGGTTTGCGCTTCTGAGCTGCTGCATGAGGGAATACACGGTTGAATTGAACCCGACAAGTATGCCCTTGACGGCGCGGGATCCTTCCGGGATCCAGATATTAGCGTAGGTCTGACCGTAGAATGCTGCGGGGTCGCTTTCGTACTGCGACTTGAGCGAATCTATCAGCGTGGACATCTGCTCTTCCGCCTGCTCGTAGGAGTAGACCGCGTCCTTGCCTATTTCGTCGGTGAGCTTCTGCTTCATGGCGGTTATTTCCTGCCATGCGTAGAGGTTGTCCATTGTAAGGCCGCAGTCGTCGAGTATCTTCTGGAACTTTTCCTCTGCCTGCGCGGTCAGCTCCTCGTCTGTGAGGGTGTCGTCAGCGGATGCGAGAGTGGATTTCAGGGTCGTCTTTATGCTTTCAATGCCGGATTCCACCTGACTGTGGATATCCGCTTCTTCCTCGTCGGAGAGGGTCATGCCGTAATCGGCGAATTTCGCGCGGACTATCCTGTCCTCGATTATCGCGTCGATTATCTGCTGACGCGCCTGCTTTATCGTGTCGGCGTTGGAGCCGTCGGTGTCGTTTTCGTAGCCGCTGCGCTCAAGGAAGTACTTGTACTCGCGCAGGAAGTCCCCGAAGGTGATATCCATGCCTTCTGCGCCGTTGGACGGGGAAGCCGCAACGGCGTCCGCCGCTGTGCCGGATTCCGCGATGGACGGAACAGGCTCAGGCTCTGAGGTTTCGGCTGACTGAGCCGTGCTCTCCGCTGCGGAGCTGCTCTCGGTGCCGGAGGATTCAGCGGTAACGGCGGAGCTGTCCGTTGAGGACGTGCTCTTTATGCTGCACGCGGTCGAGGATAATATTACTGCCGCCGCTGTAACTGCGGCGAGGGTCTTTGTGAGTTTCATTTTTTATCGTCCTTTCAGGATCAGGCTGCGGTGGATTCCGCCGAGGAGGTCTGCTCGGGAACGGAGCTTTCCGCTGCGGAAGCAGTTGTGGATGCAGCCTCGGCGGTGTCTGATTCGTTTATATCAAGCTTAGCGTAGTCAAAGTCGTATGCGTATTCCGTGCGCCAGCCCTGCATTGCGTTGTTGTATGCGCTGGTGGCTGCATTGGACTGCATGTTCTCGTAAATTGCGTCGATGAGCGCCTTTTCGTTCTCCTCGGTCATTACTGCGTCTGCTGCATACATCACTACATGCCAGCCGAGGTCCGTACCTACCAGCGTGTAGTCACCGACGTTCTGAAGCTCGTAAGCCGCCTGCTGGAACTCCTTGTAGTAGGTCTCGCCGTTGGGAACGACCAGATAGCCGTCCGGATTGCTGGAAAGCCCGGTGTCCTCGGAGTATTCCTTTGCAAGCTCGTCGAAATCCGCGCCGTTGTCGAGCATGTTCTTTATTTCCTCGATACGCGGACGGAGGTTCTCAAGCGCCTTTTCACGCGCCTTTTCCGCACCTGCTTCGTCGTTGTTCCCGCGGCAGGCGGTTATCTCGGCGGAGTCATCGGAATCAAACTTTATAAGGATATGCTTTATCATGCGGGCGTTATCCGGCAGCCAGTAGTACTTGTAATATAAGTCCTGCTCGTAGTCTGCGGGGCTGTTCTCGTAGACCTGCTTTATACCAGCCACAATTTCGCTGTACTGCTCCTCGGCGTCGCTGTACTCTACCGGGTCGTCCTCCGCAAGCTTTGCCTTGAGCTTGTCGGCGGTCTTGGCGTTGCGGTACCACATCAGGATATCGTCACGGGTCATTCCGCATTCGGTCAGCTTTTCGTCGAAGATCTTCTCGGCTTCCTCAAGTATCGCGGCGTCTCCGCTGACCTCGCCGGTGCCGGATTCCCCGGCGTTTACGTAGCTCCTGAAGCTCTCGATGGAGCTTTCTATGTAGCTGTTGTAGTCGCTCTCAATGCTGTCAAGTTCTTCGTCCGTGAACTGATCCACGCCGTAGTTCTTCGCCTGCTCCAGCACTATCTTCTCGTTGACGAGGTAATTTATTATCGACTCGCGCTGAGATCTGCACTTGTCCTTGACTTCGTCGGCTGTGTCGTCGGGTATCTGGTTTACCAGCAGCCAGTATTTATACTCCTTGCTGAACGCGTCGTAGCTGACGGTGAGCGCCTTTTTGTCGGATACCTTCCCTGTGGGCCATGCGGCGTCAGACGAGGAGCGCACCGAGCAGCCGCAGACCAGCGCCATCATTATGGCTGCCGCTCCGGCGGCTATTTTTCTGAAATGCATTATTTTGTCCTTTCCGGAGCGCACGGCTCCCTGTATCACATATCATAGAACATTATAGCATATCTCTGCGAAAAAATAAATACAAAAAATCGCGATACCGAATGAAATATTTCTGAAAAGTGATGATTTTTTCCATGATTTATGGTATAATGAAGAAGTACAGGCATATTGCGCAGCAATTTGAAAAACTGCATGTATATTTACCAATACAATATACTGGAGGTATTTGATATGAAAAACAGGATACTGAAAAGCATAGCGGCGGCTCTTGCGCTGTGTACTGCAATGCTGGCCTTCACGGCATGCAGCGGCTCTGGCGATACGTCGGGCACAGCGGAAGGCACCGGGGAAGCGACGGTTGATACCACAGAGGCAGAGCCTGCCGCAAAGATAGGATTTATTTACAACGGCACCGTGGACGGAAAGAGCTTCACCGCGGACATCAATACTCAGCGCATAATGGCGCAGCAGTATTCAAACATCGAGTCTGAGTACATAGAGAACGTCAGCGTTACCGATTTTGCAAAGGCGGTAAAAATGCTGGTTGAGGACGGCTGCACTCACATTGTGTCAGGAAGCCCGGTTTTCGCGCATTCTATGAACCCGGTTTCCCAGCAGTACATGAACATCAATTTCATAGACTACGGCTCAAGCATGCGGTCAGTGAATATCTACGCTTACACCGAGGCTGTTTACCAGGGCGCATATGTAGCGGGAATGGTGGCGGCTTTCAACTCTGACAGCGAGAAAATAGGCATGGTCGTAGACCCGTCAATGCTCTACACCGTTCAGGTTGTGGACGCTGCGGCGCTCGGCACTCAGATAGTGTATTCCACCGCGCAGCTCGTGACCGCCACGGCGCATGCTGACAGCGAGATAGACAAGGCGGTCGACGCCCTTGCGGCGCAGGGCTGCGAGGTCATCATAAGCTACACGGCTTCCGGCGAAACCGTGGATTACTGCGGCAAGAAGGGCATAAAGGTCATAGGCAACCTTGACTACACCGCTGATTCCGCAGACCACGACACAATGCTGATGTACTACTATTCCTCACGTGACAGCTTCTATCTGTCACAGTACAAGGCGATGCAGCTCGATACATGGCAGCCGGAGTCCTACATGGGCACGCTGGGCAACGGCGTTATCTGCATATCTGACGCGCTTCCCGCCGCAAAGGACGGCACGCAGGACATCATGAACACGCTTGTGCCGAAGGTGTCCACCGGCGCAGCGTATATATTTGCGGGTCAGCTCGAGGACATCAACGGTTCCATCAAGCAGCGCGACGACGCGATGATGGCGACGAGCGAGATACTCAATCTGTCCTGGTATGTCAAGGGCGTGGATAATTCGCTTGACAGCTTCATTGAATCGAAGGATACGGTCGAAAGCGAGGAGCTTGTGATCAAGAAGTAACCAAGAAACAAACAACAAAGGAGATCCACCGGGGTCTCCTTTTTGCTATGGGTTTCTCGGGGAGTATTCAGCGGCGGGGGCTCCGGCGCGTTTTTGCCCGGCGAGGACATGCAGCTCCGTTATGCGGGAGCTGTCGGTGAACTGCACCTTTACCACCGCTTTTTCCCGGCGGAGTTCCTCGCTGGAAATGCGGCAGACCGGTTCTCCTGCGCGTGCCATGTCCCCGGTCTGAACGAAATACTCCGCGCCGCAGGGGAGCAGCACTTCAAGCTCCAGGCCGTCTCCGGTTCTCAGGCGGAATGTGGCGTTCTCTGCGGCAGTGACGGCTCCGTCAGCGGGGGAGAGCACTTCGGCAGCAGGAGCCAGCCGATAATACAGCCGTGCAGGGAAACTCCTCGCGCTGACTGCGAAGCCCTCGCCGCGGTGGCGCTCACCGCCGGTGTTAAGCTCGCACAGCGACGACACCGCTCCGTGAACGGGGCTGTACAGCTTTCTGACTTCTCTCATACTTGCGACCTCTCTTCCTGCATTGCGCGCCGAATTGACCCAAAACGCCAAAAATTCAGCACGTCTCACCGGAATTATTGTTTACAATTATCCTTGAATTAAACCGGGGTATACGATATAATTATTAAGGTGTAAAATCAGATATCAAAGAAAGGAAGCTTATCATATTATGGTAGATTGCTTTAAGAATCTGGCGATAATCCTGATATCCGCAAAGCTGATGGGACTTCTTGCGAAGAAGTGCAAGGCTCCCCAGGTGGTCGGTCAGATACTTGCCGGACTTATCATCGGTCAGGCCGTGCTTGGCCTTGTCGCCGCAGACAGCTTCATCAAGACCCTTGCTGAGATAGGAGTAGTTATCCTGATGTTCTCCGCCGGTCTTGAAACGAACCTCCGCGACCTGCTTAAAACCGGACCAGTCGCGCTGTGCGTAGCGCTGGCTGGCGTTCTTGTCCCCCTTGGCGGAGGATTCCTGATGTACAATATCTATTGCAGCATCAATCCGGACGCTGCAATGGGCGGAAACGTCTTTAATCAGGCGCTGTTCATAGGTACGATCATGACTGCTACGTCAGTGTCTATAACAGTTCAGGCGCTCCGCGAGCTTGGACATCTGAAAAGCCGCATCGGAACCACGATAGTCAGCGCGGCGATAATCGACGACGTTATAGGAATTATCGTGCTTACAGTCGTTATCGGTATCGAGGGCGGCAAGGACGACAGCGGATTTGCCATCACTGGTCAGCCTATCGCCGATGTGTTCATCAAGACCGGACTTTTTATTGCGTTCAGCTTTGGCGTGGGCTTCCTGATGTATTTCCTGTTCAAGTTCCTGGACAAGAAGTTCTACCATCAGCGCCGTATCCCGATATTCGGACTGGTGCTGTGCTTCCTGATGGCTTACTGCGCTGAGACGTTCTTCGGCATTGCAGACATCACCGGCGCATATGTTGCGGGAATAATTCTCTGCAACCTCCGCGACGCTGAGTATATCGCGGGCAAAATGGATATCAGCTCCTACATGCTGTTCGGACCGGTGTTCTTTGCAAGTATCGGTCTTAACATCACGTTCGACGGATTCACTATTGATCTGCTGTGGTTCTCGCTGGCTTTCGTTGTGGTTGCTCTTGTCGGAAAGGTCATCGGCTGCGGGCTTGTCTCGAAGGCGTTCGGCAACAGCTGGAAGGATTCCCTGAGGATCGGCGTTGGAATGATGACCCGAGGAGAGGTCGCGCTGATAGTCGCGAACAAGGGACTTGCGGTCGGCATGGTGGAACAGCGGTACTTCCTGGCGGTCATACTGCTTATCGTGGTATCTTCGATATCCGTTCCCATTCTGCTGAAGCTGCTGTTCAAGGGTGAGAAAACTCCCGGCGACGGAGAGCACCCTGACCATGGCGTGACTGACGAAGTTCCTGCGGAATATTAAATTCATAACAAAAATCTGCCCCGGTCAACACGGGGCAGTTTTATTTCCTGTTTTTCGATAAGCTGAGCCGCATGTGGTTTTACATGCGGCATTTTGTTTTCATGCGGTTTTCACTTTATTGTCAGATTTATTTTCCTAAACTTATAGAGTTACTTAAATGAGTAAATAACGCAAATTTCTGATTTTTATTTGAATCTATGCAAAATGTACAATAGTTTTCACCGATGCTATGTTCTATTCACGAAGTTGCGTCAATGGTGTTGACTTTAGGTTAAACATGTGATAAAATAAGCTTGCGATTAAGTGATAAGGCACCGCAGGTTAATCAAATTAGGCTAACAACGCTTATCACCTAAATTACTTAAACACATACGACAGTGGAGGTAACAACATGAAACTCACAAAGGCAATGGCAGGTATCATTGCAGCAAGCACTATTCTCAGCCTGGCCGCTTGCTCCAGCAACAATTCCAGCACCGCTGACAATTCCAGTGCAGGAACTTCCGGTGCAGCAGACAGCTCCTCTGCGGCTGACAGCTCTTCCGCAGCAGACAGCAGCACAACAACTACTGACGGTCTGACTCTGAAGGTGCTCACACACCGTACCGACCGTATCGAGGACGGCTCCCTCGCAGAGATGACAAAGGCTTTCGAGGAAGCTAACAACTGCAAGGTTGAGTATCAGGGCTTTACTGATTATGCTTCCGATGTTTCCACAATGATGAACACCACTGATTACGGCGATGTTCTCATGATCCCGGATACAGTTAAGGTTATGGACCTCGGCAACTTCTTCGAACCGCTCGGAACCCTCGAGGAACTCGATCAGAAGTACTACTGGGCTGACAAGAAGGCTTATGACGGCAATGTTTACGGTATCGCTCACCTGGGTACTGTTGCAGGCGGTATCTGCTACAACAAGAAGGTTTGGGCAGATGCTGGCGTTACCAAGCTCCCCACCACTCCCGAGGAGTTCATTGAGGATCTGAAGCTCATTCGCGACAATACCGACGCTATCCCCTACTACACCAACTACGCTGACGCAAGCTGGACTCTCGTACAGTGGGCTTCCCTTGTAAACTCCGCTTCCGGCAGCAGCACATATGAGAACGACATTCTCACCTCCAAGCGCGACCTGTTTGTCGAGGGCGACGCTTACTACGAGGTTTACAAGATGATGTTCGACATCTTCTCTGATCCCACCCTCCACGAAGAAGATCCGATGACCACCGACTGGGAAGGCTGCAAGCCCGCCATCAACAACGGCAAGATCGCTACAATGGTAATGGGAAGCTGGGCAGTATCTCAGTTCCAGGAAGCTGGCGACAATGCTGATGATATCGGCTATATGCCCGCTCCGTTCAGCACCAGCGGCAAGCAGTACGCTGAGTCCGCTCCTGACTACTGCATGGGCGTTAACAAGAATCGCTCCGATGAGATCAAGGAACTCGGCAAGAAGTACATTACATGGTTCGTTGAGGACAGCGGCTTCGCTAAGAAGGAAGGCTCCATCTGCGCACTGAAGGGCTCTGAGATGCCTGAATACCTCACCGACTTCGCTAACTGCGAGCTGTTCATCACCGCTGCTGCTCCCGAGGGTCTGACCGGCGTTTGGGACGCTATCAACAACGACTCTGAGGTCGGCACATGGCAGGGTGACGCTGACAACTTCAAGATCAAGATGGCTGAGGCTGCATTCGCAGGCCAGGGCGAGGACGCATTCAAGCAGATCGTTGCTGACACCAACGCAAAGTGGAACGCTACCCGCGACGCTAACGCAGACCTGGCAGCTTACCTTGAGGCTAACGGCTGATTTTCAAACAAGATAACCCCTCTGATTAAAATAGATTTCTCCTCGGCTTTCCGAACGGGGCGCTTACAAGCGTCCCTTACGGATGGCTGAAACCTTTGTGATTACCCGGCTCCGCACCGCGGAACGGTGAAAGGAACTTCTATGACGGCAAATTCTGCTGCGCCCGCAAAGAAGCGCAGCCTTATGCAGTGGCTGAAAGGCTACACCGGGCAGAAATATACTACAACACTGCTGTTTCTGCTGATCCCCGTTGTTCTGCTGATACTGTTCACGGTTATCCCGGCGATCAACATGGGAATATACAGCTTCCAGAAGCGCGACCAGCTCGGCGTTAGCTGGGAATGGGTAGGCTTCGACAATTACGTCAGGATATTCACCGACGGCGCGTATCTTCAGACTTTCGCGAACTCCATCTACTATCTGATAGGTTCGTTTGTTCAGCAGGCATTCGCTCTGCTCATCGCTTCGGTGCTCTGCTCCAAGATCAAGTTCGGCAATGCGTTCAAGGGAATACTCTTCTTCCCCTACATGATGAACGGCGTTGCAGTTTCCCTGATATTCCGCCGCTTTTTCCAGAAGGGCGACGGCATCACCAACACCGAAGGTACGCTCAACAGCATTCTCATGCTGCTCGGAGGCGAGCCGGTAAGGTGGCTCAGCGACCCGAATCTTGTCAATATATGCCTGGTGTTCGCGTCTATCTGGCGCTACATCGGCTTTGACATAATTATGTATATAAGCGCGATACAGTCTATATCCCCGGATATCTATGAGGCTGCTGACCTCGACGGTGCCAACGCATGGCAGCGTTTCTGGTACATCGTGTTCCCGAGCATTCGTCCTATCGTAGGACTCCAGCTCATACTCGCAATAAAGGGCGCTGTATCCGTTTTCGAGATACCGTACATCATCACCGAGGGCAAGAATGGAACCAGTACGTTCGTTATCAAGACGATAGAAACGGCGTTCAAGTATCAGAAAGTCGGACTGGCTTCGGCGATGGCTGTGGTGCTTCTGGCTATAATCCTGATAGTCACGGCGATACAGAAGGCATTCTTCAAGGAGGAGAAATAGCACATGAGCAGCGTTGCAAAGAAAACAGGCAAGAACAGCATTGAGGACAAGATGTACCGTCAGTCGCGGATATTTTATCAGATACTGAAGTACGTTTTCCTTACCATGTGCTGTCTCATGGTCATCATTCCTCTTATTGTCGTACTCATCGGCGCGTTCAAGACGCATGATGAATATATCTCCACCGGAGTTTTCACTCTCCCGGAGGTGCCGCAGTTTGAGAACTTCAAGATAGCCTTTGTGAACGGCAAGGTAATGCAGGGACTTTTAAATACTCTGATAATCCTCGCGGTTTCCTGTTTCGGTACGATCTTCACCGGAACAATGACGGCGTTCGTGCTTCAGAGGTTCAATATGCTGTTTACCCGGGCGGTCAAGATGGTGTTCCTGATCGCGGCGCTTCTTCCGAATATCTCCATGCAGGTAACGGTCTTTCAGATCGTCAGCAAGCTGGGTCTTTATAACACGCTTGCGGCTCCCTGCATACTTTATATAGGAACGGATATCATCTCTATTTACATCTTTATCCAGTTCCTGAATAACATCTCGAAGTCGCTTGATGAAAGTGCGATACTCGACGGTGCGAGCTATCCGCGGGTATACTTCAGCATTATCCTTCCTATGCTGAGACCCGCTATAGCTACCGTGCTGGTCATCAAGTTCGTATCCATCTACAACGACTTCTACACCGCGAACCTCTACATGCCCAGCCAGGATCTTGCGGTAGTATCGACGGCGCTGTACCGCTTCATTGGTCCGTACGGAGCGAAGTGGGAGATCATCTTTGCCGGTATCATCATCTGTATCATACCGTCTCTGGTTATTTTCCTGTGCCTCCAGAAATCAATATACAGCAATCTTGTTACTGGTTCGGTTAAGGAATAAATACACACACCACCATTTTTCCTATACACAATACCGCCCTTCTGCACCCGCAGGAGGGCGGCGTTGTATTGACAAATCCCGGTTCGCGGTATATAATTACTCTGTGACGGCGCAGAAAGATATACACAGCGCCGCAGGAGACGATATGGATACAAATGAACTTTTCGGAAAAGAGAAAATAAGCAAGGTGCTTTTAAAGATAGCTCCGCCGGTAATGCTGGCTCAGCTTATCCAGGCGCTGTACAACATCGTTGACAGCCTGTTCGTGGGGAACTACTCGGATTCGGGACTTACGGCGCTGTCGATAATCTACCCGATACAGCTGCTGATGATTGCGCTTGCGGTCGGCACTGGGGTCGGTATTAACACGGTGATGGCGGCGAAGCTAGGCGCGGGAAACCGCGGGGAGGCTGAGGAGCACGCCGGAGTCGGAACTCCGCTTGCGGTCGCCGCGTGGGTGATATTCGCGGCGGTCTGCTGGGCGATAATGCCGGCGTACGCGCGGCTTCAGACCGACACCCCGTAGGTCATCGCAGACGTCGTGACCTACGGTCGGATAGTCTGTGTGTTCAGCTTCGGGCTGTTCCTTGAGAGCATCTGGACTAAAGTACACCAGGCGGAGGGGAACATGCGGCGCCCGATGGCGGCTCAGATAGCCGGAGCAGTTACTAATATAATTCTTGATCCGCTTCTTATCTTCGGAATGTTCGGGCTGCCGGAAATGGGCATCGCCGGAGCCGCCTGCGCGACTGTCGCAGGTCAGATAGTCGCGGCGCTTGTCGTGATGAAAAAGGGCTTCCGCAAACCGCCGGAGCTTCGGAAGTTCCCGCGCTGCATAGCCGCGATTTACCGCCTGGGAACTCCGAATATCCTCATGCAGGCGGCGTACACCGTTTACATATTCGGGCTCAACCTGATACTTGCGACATTCTCCGACCAGGCCGTGACCGTTCTTGGTCTGTATTACAAATGGCAGTCGTTTTTCTTTATTCCGCTCGGATCAATGCAGACCTGTATAGTTCCTGTGGTGAGCTACAATTACGCCGCCCGAAACATCGGCCGCTGCAAGAAAACCCTCGTCACCGCGATAGTCTTCGGAATGGCGCTGATGTTCCTCGGCACGCTGTGCTTTGAGATAATCCCCGGCCCTATGCTGCAGGTGTTCTCGTCTGACGAAAAGGTCATCGAGATAGGCGTTACAGCATTCCGGATAATCGGCATCAGCTTTATTCCGCTGGTTTCGTCGCTGACGTTCCCTGTGTTTTTTCAGGCGGTCGGCTGGAGCCTTAAAAGTTCGCTGCTGACGGTTTTCCGGACGGTGGTACTGTTTGTTCCGCTGGCGTTTATTTTTTCCAGAATAGGCGGTCTGGACTGGTTCTGGCTGACCTTCCCGGTCACTGACTCGCTGTCCACGCTGCTTGGATTCATATGGTACAAAAAGTTCATGCGCAGGCCGTATGCTTCCGGAAAGAAGCCGGACGACACGCAGAAGCCCGAGGAGATCATAAAGCCTTCAAAGCCGGGAGTTATCATCACGATCGCCCGTGAGCACGGTTCGTCTGGGAAGCAGGTCGGAAAGCTGGTCGCTGAAAAGCTCGGCATACCCTTCTATTATAAGGAGATGACCGCCCTCGCCGCACAGGAGAGCGGACTTGACAAGGAGTTCATTTCGGATATCAACAGGAATTCTCCGGATATGCTGCACGATATGTACCTGAGCACGAAAGCGGTTCAGCACGCTGTGACTGCTCAGAACAGCATGATACGCAGGATCGCAGAAAACGGAAGCTGCGTTATAGTCGGGAGAGCGGCTGATTATATCCTGCGCGGCCACCCGGACGTTGTGCGCGTGTTCATCTACGCTCCGGAGGAATACCGCATAGCAAAGGTGATGGAGGTCTACGGCGACACCCGCGCCGAGGCGGAGAAAAATATCCGCCGTTCCGACGACGCCCGCGCCGCGTACTACAAGAGCATTTCCGGCAGCGACTGGGGCGACCGCCGTCACTATGACCTGATGGTTGATTCCTCGATAGGCGCGGAGGCTTCCGCAAAGATCGTGGAAGAATATATCGCTGGATTTGAAAAGTCAAGGAAAAAACACATGACAACATGACAACGTAATAACGTGACAAACTGAATCTGAACACTTCTGAACCGGACGGGCGGCTGCCTGTCCGGGTTTTTTATGGTCACCTCTAAAAACCGGTTTGAAAAGGGAAAATGGGTAGAGTGCGCCGAATGCGATGAAAGCCGACGAAGTAAGGCTGTATGCCTTACGAGGAGGTTTGAAGAAGCAGTCGGTGTGCTATACACATTTTCACTCAAACAAGGTTTTTAGAGGTGACCTATTCTTCCGTGACCCGATATGAACTTTTAAGAGCCGAATCAGCGTTGGCTTCGGCTCATAACCAACCCAATTTGTTAGGAATGCACAATTGGAATCAACATTTGCTGTCAAAATGTACGAAGTTAGGGCTGAAATGAATATTTTTGGTCTAAACTACTTGATTTTTGGTTTTGGATATGATAATATATAGTCAGAACAAATCAAACAAGTTCAGAACAGTTCAAAAGCAATCAACAAACAGAAATCAAGAGGATCAGAAAATGTTAACAGAAGAACGTCACTCCATAATCACCGACACCGTGAACACGCGAAAAAGCGTGACGATAGCAGAGCTTTGCAGGATACTCGACGTATCCGCGTCGACGGTCAAAAGAGATCTGAATATTCTTGCGGAGGCAGGAAAGATTACTAAGGTGCGCGGCGGTGCGATCTCCCTTGACGAGAGCTTTTCCGCAGTAGAAAAGAACGTCGAGGAGAAATCCGCGATATGCACCGAGGAAAAGACCGCCATAGCAGCATACGCGGCGTCACTTGTGGAAAACGGCGATTTCATCTTCCTCGACGCAGGAACAACCACTGAAAAAATGATCGAGTTCCTGCCGCAGAAGGACATCACCTTCGTCACCAACGGATTTATTCACGCGAAGAAGCTCGCGCAGAGAGGATTCCGGGTGTTCATCACCGGCGGCGAGATCAAGGCGGCAACGGAAGCGATAATCGGAGCTGAGTGCGTTCTGACGCTCAAGAACTACAACTTCACGAAGTGCTTCATGGGAACCAACGGCATTTCCCTTACCGCAGGATTCACCACGCCGGACGTAAATGAAGCCCGCGTGAAATCCGCGGCGATGGAGAGCAGCCGGAGATCCTACATACTGGCTGATCACTCGAAGTTCGACGAGATAAGCTCCGCGACATTCGCGCAGCTTGGCAAGGCGAACATTATCACGGACAGGCTTTCGAACAGGAAATACGCAGAATACACATCTATCAAGGAGGTCATGTAAAATGGTTTACACAGTCACATTCAACCCGGCTGTCGACTATATCGTGCATACAAAGCAGCTCATAGCGGGCGCTACGAACCGTTCCGACAGCGAGGAGATCTACTTCGGCGGAAAGGGCATCAACGTTTCGATAGTCCTCAGCGAGCTTGGAGTTAAGTCAAAGGCGCTGGGATTCGTGGCGGGATTCACCGGCGAGGCTATTGAAAAGGGCGTTGCCGAGAAGGGAATAGACGCTGATTTCGTCCACCTGAACGAGGGATTTTCAAGGATCAACGTCAAGATAAAGTCCGGCGAGGAGACCGAGCTTAACGGCCAGGGTCCGAAGATAACCGACGAGGCTATACGGGAGCTTTACGCAAAGCTTGACGAGATACAGGACGGCGACACACTGGTGCTTGCAGGGTCGATACCTTCGTCGCTGCCGGCTGATATCTACGAGAGGATACTTGAACGGCTGAGCGGAAAGAAGATACGCGCGGTTGTGGACGCCACAAAGGACCTTCTGCTGAACGTGCTGAAGTACAGACCGTTCCTGATAAAGCCCAACAACTTCGAGCTTGGCGAGATATTCGGCGTTGAGATGAAGTCCACGGAGGATATCGTGAAGTACGCCGGAAAGCTCAAGGAAATGGGCGCGCAGAACGTCCTCGTTTCAATGGCGGGCGACGGCGCGGTGCTCCTTGACGAGAACGGAAAGACCCACGTCTGCGGCGTGTGCAGGGGCAAGGTCAAGAACTCCGTAGGCGCGGGGGATTCGATGGTCGCGGGATTTGTTGCGGGCTGCGAAAAGGGCGATTACGAATACGCCCTGAAGCTAGGAACCGCTTCCGGAGGCGCAACAGCGTTCTCCGAGGGTCTTGCTGAAAAGGACAGGATATACGAACTGCTCGGGCAGTTAGGCTAAAGACAAAGCAGACTGATTTGGATAAACGGACAGGTTACGGATAACAATAACAGGAGGAAATGACATGAGAATAGTTGATCTTCTTAATAAAGACAGCATTCTTCTTGGCGGCGCACCAACCAGCAAATCAGAAGCTATAGACATGCTGATCGACTTACAGGTAAAAGGCGGGAATATCGCAGACAGGGAAGCCTACAAAAAGGGCATTCTGGCGCGTGAGGCTATGAGCTCCACCGCAGTGGGCGAGGGGATCGCGATACCCCATGCAAAGAGTGAAGCGGTAAAGGCTCCGTCGCTTGCGGCGATGACGGTACCTGGCGGGGTTGACTACGAAGCGATGGACGACGAGCCGTCCAACCTGCTGTTTATGATCGCGGCTCCTAATAACGGCGACGTTCACCTCGAGGTGCTTTCAAGGCTGATGACTCTTCTGATGGACGAGGATTTCCGGGCGAAGCTACTGGCGGCTGACAGCAAGGAGAGCTTCCTGGCGGCTATTGACGCGGCTGAAAGGGAGAAATACCCTGACGAGCCGGCGGCAGCCCCTGCGGCTCCCGCGGAGAGCGGCTACAGAGTACTCGCAGTTACCGCCTGCCCCACCGGTATCGCGCATACCTACATGGCGGCGGAAGCGCTCGAAAAGGCGGGAAAGCGGCTCGGTATCTCCATCAAGGTGGAGACGAACGGCTCCGGCGGCGCAAAGAATATCCTCACCCCCGAGGAGATCGAGAAGTGCGACGGTATCATCGTAGCCGCAGACAAGACCGTTGAAATGGCAAGGTTCAGCGGCAAGAAGGTCATCTCGACAAAGGTATCCGACGGTATCAAGATTCCTGACGAGCTGATAAACCGCATTGTGAACGGCGACGCTCCGGTCTACCATCACGAGGGCGGGAGCGGCTCGACGGCTTCCTCCACCGGCAGCGAGAGCTTCGGCAGAAAGATTTACAAGCACCTGATGAACGGCGTTTCCAACATGCTTCCGTTCACGGTCGCAGGCGGTATCTTCATAGCGCTGGCGTTCCTGATAGACACTATCGCAGGCGTACAGCCCGGCGACAATTTCGGTACGGTTACTCCCGCGGCGGCATGGTTCAAGACCATCGGCGGATTCGCGTTCAACTTCATGGTTCCTGTGCTGGCGGGCTACATCGGTAAGAGTATCGCAGACCGCCCCGGCTTCCTTGTAGGTCTGGTCGGAGGATACCTCGCAACCACAGGCTCGACATTTGCAAGCGTCGGCGGCGCAATGCCGTCCGGATTCCTCGGCGCTCTGCTGGCGGGCTTTGCGGGCGGCTTCATCATGCTGGGTCTTGAGAAGCTCTGCGACAAAATGCCGAAGGCGCTCAACGGTATTAAGCCGGTACTCATCTACCCGCTTGCCGGACTTGGAATAATCGCAGTGGTAATGTGCGCGATAAATCCGTTTATGGGCATGATAAACACCGGTATCTCGGATTTCCTGAGCAATATGGGAAGCAGCAGTAAAATACTCCTCGGCGCAGTCCTCGGAGCGATGATGTCCATTGATATGGGCGGTCCGTTCAACAAGGCGGCTTACGTATTCGGAACCGCAGCGATCGCGGCGGGAAGCTACGACGTCATGGCGGCGGTAATGGTCGGCGGTATGGTTCCCCCCATCGCGATAGCGCTCTCTACCACGTTCTTTAAGAACAGATGGACCGAGGAGGAGCGCAAGAGCGGCCCTGTAAACTACATCATGGGTCTGAGCTTCATCACTGAAGGCGCGATCCCTTACGCTGCGGCTGATCCGCTGAGAGTTATCCCGGCGTGCATGGTCGGCGCAGGCCTTGCAGGCGGACTTTCAATGGCGTTCAACTGCACGCTGATGGCTCCGCACGGAGGTATCTTCGTGTTCGCGGTAGTCGGCAACTGGGCGATGTACCTGGCAGCGCTCGCTGCGGGTTCTATCGTGGGAATGCTCCTGCTGGCTCTGCTCAAAAAGAAAAAGGTATCTGCGAAGAAAAAATAATTATACAGAACAAAGGAAAAAGAAATTCACCCGGAGGGGGCGTTCAGCCCCCGTACATCAACACGACAAAGGAGAAATCATCATGGTAACAAAGACAGTAGAAGTAAAGAATGAACAGGGTCTGCACATGCGCCCGGCTGGAATCCTCGCGGCAGAAATGAAGAAGTTCGCGGGCTGCACCGTGACCCTCAAGACCGCTGACAAGACTGCAAAGGCTTCCGCAGTAATGCAGATAATGGCGGCAGGCATCAAGTGCGGAACCCAGGTAGAGATCATTGCAGACGGCGAAAACGAGCAGGCAGCGCTCGACAAGGCAGTAGAGCTTTTCGAGAGCGGATTCGGAGAGTAATATATAAATTCGGAATGCGGAATTAAGAATTCGGAATTATGGTGCCGCCTTCGGCGGTTATTAAATACGTCCCACGAAGTGGGACACATTGATTCCGAATTCCGCATTCATAATTCCGAATTAAAAAGAGTGGGGTGTTTGTATGAAAAAGTATTCCGGCAAGGGCGTATACGGCGCTATAGCCATCGGAAAAATTTCCGTACTGAAAAAGAATGACGCAGCAGTCACACGCGTGCATGTAGAGGACGCAGCCGCTGAAAAGGCGCGTGTCGAAAAGGCGAAGCAGGCGGCTGCGGAGCAGCTTCAGGCTATTCACGACAAGGCGCTCAAAGAGGTCGGCGAGGCAAACGCGCAGATCTTCGAGATACACATAATGATGCTGGAGGACGAGGACTACAACGAATCCATCGCGAACATCATAGACACCCAGCAGGTCAACGCGGAATACGCCGTAGCCGTGACCTCCGACAATTTCGCAGAGATGTTCGCCGCAATGGACGACGCGTACATGCAGGCGCGTTCAGCCGATGTCCGGGATATCTCCAACCGCATAATCGCTAACCTCACCGGCACTGCGGACAGTTCCGCTGAGTCCTGCGACAGCATGATAGTATGCGCGGACGACCTCGCTCCCAGCGAGACCGTGGCGCTCGACAAGGACAAGGTGCTTGCGTTCGTTACGGCGCACGGCTCGTCAAATTCCCACACCGCCATACTTGCTAGGAACATGAATATTCCGGCTGTAATAGGCATGGGCGATGAGTTCCTGACCGAGATATCATCCGGAACTCCGGCGATAGTGGACGGCTACACAGGCACCGTGATAGTCGACCCGGACGAGGCGACAGTCGCCGAGTACACCGCAAAGCGCACTTCCGACGAGGAGAAAAAGCGCCTTCTTCAGGAGCTCAAGGGCAAGGAGAACGTCACCGTTGACGGCAGAAAAATCAACATCTACGCCAATATCAGCGGAATCGACAACATCGGCGCCGTGCTGCTCAACGACGCGGGCGGCATCGGACTTTTCCGCAGCGAGTTCCTGTATCTTGAGAACAGCGATTTTCCCACCGAGGAGCAGCAGTTCCACGCGTACAAGCGCGTTCTCGAGAGCATGGCTGGCAAGAAGGTCATCATACGCACGCTGGATATCGGCGCTGATAAGCAGGTAGGATATTTCGGGCTGAAAAAGGAAGAGAACCCCGCGCTAGGCTATCGCGCTATCCGTATCTGCCTTACCCGCCCCGAGATATTCAAAACGCAGCTCCGGGCGCTGTACCGCGCTTCCGTTTACGGCAATCTCGGCATAATGTTCCCGATGATAACCAGCGTGAAGGAAGTCGAGCGTATCAAGGAAATATGCGAGGAGGTCAAGGCGGAGCTTCGCAGCGATGGCATTGAGTACTCCGACAAAATCGAGCTTGGTATCATGATAGAGACTCCCGCAGCCGCGCTGATAAGCGACAGGCTGGCTCCGATGGTGGACTTTTTCAGCGTAGGCACCAACGACCTGACACAGTACACGCTTGCCTGCGACCGACAGAATCCCGATATTGAGGAGTTTATCGACACGCACCATGAGGCTATACTCAGGCTCATTGAAATGAGCGCCGAGAACGCCCACAAGAACGGCGCATGGATAGGAATATGCGGCGAGCTTGCCGCAGATACCACGCTTACGGAGCGGTTCCTCAGAATGGGAATAGACGAGCTTTCCGTATCTCCCAGCTTCGTGCTGAAGGTGCGCGACGCAGTACGCCGAACTGATCTTTCCGAATGATATGACTGATTCCCCGCATGCATGTGCGGGGGGGATCGTTTTTGTTCGCTTTTGTCGCTTTGACCTGAGCAAGTAGTTTTCTGCCGAAAATTGCAGGATACTGGCGCAGTTTAAACGGTAGAATTTGAGGTGTATCGGGAATATCGTCTTGATTTTTCCGGCGGGGTGTGATAAAATATAAATAATAATTTTTCGGCCGGAACTCAATGGCCTGCAGACAGAAAGGACGCGCTTAAATGCTGAATAGATCGGGAATTATAGGTCTGTGCTGTACGGCGGCAAACAAAGAGCCGTCCAAGCCTATAATCGACGCCATCGCGAAACATCTTGAAAAGACCGGAAGTCACAAAATGCTGGTGTTCCAGTGCTTCGAGGATATGCACATGAACACCCCGACGGATATCGGCGGCGCTTCCGTGTATAAGCTGATAAATTACGACATGCTCGACGCAATGGTCATCGTGCCGTTTTCTATGCACGATCACGCCGTTATCGACCAGGTAGTGCAGGAGTGCATAAAGCATGATGTTCCGCTTATCTCCATTGATATGGAGATACCCGGCGCGTTTACCGTGCAGTTTGGCTATGAAGAAGCGTTCGGCACTATCGTGGAGCATGTTCTGGACGTCCACGGGTGCAGGCGGATAAAGCTGTTTTCAGGTCCTGCGGACAATCCATTTTCGCAGCAGCGTGTCGAGCGCTGCCGGGAGATAATGCGGCTGCACGGTCTGACTCTGAATGACAGCGACATAATATGCGGCGAATTCTGGGAGAATCCGACATACGAAGCAATGGACAGGTTCTTTGAATCCGGCGAACCGCTGCCGGAAGCGTTCATCTGCTGCAACGACGCAATGGCTATGGCGGTCTGCCTGAAACTTACGGAGCACGGATATTCCGTGCCCGAGGACGTGATAGTGACCGGCTTTGACGGGATAAATCTGGAGCGGTACCACAAACCGAGGCTGACTACAGCTTCCAGGGACCATTCCCAGATCGCGGACACGGTGCTCGGCATAATTGCCAGAATATGCGCGGAGCCGGGTCTGGAGCCTTATAAGGTAGAGCTGAAATACGATCCGGTATTCAGCGAGAGCTGCGGCTGCGGAACAGGGAAGAGCGCGGATCCGAACCGCGTGGTCGCGGATATCATGGAGGACTACAGGAACGCTCTCAACTACGAGGAGTACGTGAACCACATGGAAAACGAGATCGCCGCAGATCCTGCTCCGGGGAACGTTCACAATGTGCTGAAAAAATACTGCCCGGGTAATGCGATGATTTGCCTTACAGAGGAACTGAACCGTTACTTCCACGGTCAGGACGACTCGCTGCCTGCGTTCACCGGATTCGGGGACATGCGGGTTTTCCTGTCGACATTCGAGGGCAGGAGCGACGAGGGAACGGTATTCCCGGCGGCAAGGCTGATACCGCAGCTCGAGAATTCCTTCGGTGCGAACAATACGCTGTTCATAATCCCGCTGCACTTTCAGGATACGGTGCATGGGTACTTCATAACGCATTACGTGCTTGACGAACATCACAACGAGCGGCTGTACACATTCTGTACCAGCCTCAACCGCTGCCTTGAGACGATGTGCGCGCACGAGCATATGAGTATACTTAACCGCCGTCTGGAGTTCATGTTCACACATGACCATCTTACACAGATATACAACCGGTATGGGTTCTACAATGGATTCCGCAGGAGCTGCGCTGATATCGTCGGCTCCAGGGAGGTCTTTATTGTGTCAATAGACCTCAATGATATGAAGTACATCAACGACAATTACGGTCATTCGGCAGGCGACGACGCATTGTGCATTACTTCCGCGGCACTTACCCGGGCGGCGGAGCACTGCGGCGGGAACGCAATATGCTCAAGGTTTGGAGGAGATGAGTTCGTAGCGGCAGAAGTCTGCCAGGGCAGCGCGAAGGAGAAGGCGGATAAGTTCCGCGAAGGCTTTGTGAAAGCCCTTGCCGAGCTGAACGCCGCGAGCGGCAGACCGTTTGCGGTGAAGGTAAGTATCGGAGTGTACTCAGCTTCACTTGAAGGCGTGGATTCCATTGATGAGCTGATAGAGCTGGCAGACCGCCTGATGTACTCTGACAAGGCAAGGCACAAGCGCCACCCCAGAAACTGAGCATTTCATGACATTATATAAAATACCCCCGGCATATGCCGGGGGGTATTTTTAATTATCAGTTGTACATGTTCTTCTGGAGTACGTTTGTGTAGACCTTTTCCATGTCGGGTTCGATACCCTTGATTTTGAACAGCTCAGTGACGGTCACGAACTTGTAACCCTGCTTCTGAAGCTCCGGGATTATGGTGTCCAGCGCTTCCACGGTCATGGAGTTGCCCTCTGCGTCGTGGAGCAGGATTATATCGCCGTCCTTAGCCTGCTTGAGGATCATTTTAGCGCGCATTTCAGCGGTTACTCTGTCCTCCCAGTCGTTCGCGCCGATTCCGGCAATGAACGGAACGTCGATATTGTCGAACACTATCTGATGTACCGAAATGTACGGCGGGCGGAAGAACTTCGTGTGTTCGCCGGTTATCTCGTAAACCTTTTCATCGGTGTATTCGAACTCTGCCCTGATATCCTCGGCGGAAAGCTCCGTCATGTTGCTGTGTGTGCGGCTGTGGTTGTTTATCTCGCAGCCGAGGTCGTAGGCGCGCTTTACCGCCTTGGCGCTCTCATCGTTGATGTTGTTTCCGATGAGGAAGAACGAGGCAACTATGTCGTACTTCTCCAGCTTGTCTATAACATCGTTCGTTGTGGTAGCGTTAGGGCCATCGTCAAAGGTCAGCGCGATGTACTTTACGTCCTGGCTCATTTCTGTTTCCTCCGCTGTATCGTTTTTTGTGCTGTCTGATGTTCCGGCGGTGATTTCTTCGGTGAGCTTTTCCACTTCGGAAGTTATCTTCTCGATAGTGCTTGAAACGCTTGCAGAATCCGCCGTGCTTTCCGCGCCCTGCGTGGAGTCTGCGGAACTGCCGGACGGCGCTCCCGTGCATGCGGAGAGCATCGTCACAGCGGTAAAAGCTGCCAGAATTGTTTTGATTATCATGCTCGTTTTCATCTTACTTTACAACGATGTTTACAAGCTTGTTCGGAACTGCGATCTTCTTAACTACAGTCTTGCCGTCGGTCAGAGCCTTTATCTCGGGGAGATCGAACGCGAGGTTCTCAAGCTCCTCCTTAGCGCAGTCAACGGGCGCGTTGAAACGAGCCTTTACCTTGCCGTTGACCTGAACTACTATCTCAACGCTGTCCTCAACGCAGAGCTTTTCGTCGTACTCTACCCACTTCTGCTCGTTGAGCACGCCCTCGTAGCCCATTACCTGGTACAGCTCCTCGGTGATGTGCGGAGCGAACGGATTGAGCAGTATCAGCAGAGTTCTGTAGTCTGCGCGGGTCAGAGAGCCTGCGGCGTCTATTTCATTAAGCAGACCCATCATCGTAGCGATGGCGGTGTTGAACTTAAGTGTTTCGATGTCCTCGCTGACCTTCTTGATGGTCTTGTGCATGGAAGCGCGGAGCTTGTCGCTGTACTCGTCGCCGGGAACTACCTTCTCCTGCATAGCCCATACTCTGTCGAGGAAGCGCTTGCAGCCCTTTATGCCGTTCTCCTGCCACGGAGCAGCCTTTTCGAAGTCGCCTACGAACATCTCGTAAAGACGGAGGGTATCGGCGCCGTATTCCTTTACAACATCGTCAGGATTTACAACGTTGCCCTTGGACTTGGACATCTTTGTGAACTCGCCGGGACGCTCGGGGTCCTTGCCGAGTATCATACCGTGGGAGGTGCGCTTCATGTACGGCTCCTTGCAGGGAACAACGCCCTGATCATACAGGAACTTGTGCCAGAAGCGGCTGTACAGCAGGTGGAGCGTCGTGTGCTCCATACCGCCGTTGTACCAGTCGACGGGCATCCAGTACTTGAGCGCTTCCTTGGAAGCAAGCTCCTTGTCATTGTGCGGGTCGCAGTAGCGCAGGAAGTACCAGCTTGAGCCAGCCCACTGGGGCATGGTGTCGGTCTCGCGCTTTGCGGGACCTCCGCAGCACGGGCAGGTGGTGTTGATGAAGCTTTCAAGCGTGGACAGCGGGCTTTCGCCGGTGTCTGTAGGCATGTAGCTGTCTACGTCCGGGAGCTTCAGCGGAAGCTCGCTCTCAGGCAGAGCGACCCAGCCGCACTTCTCGCAGTTTACAACGGGGATAGGCTCGCCCCAGTATCTCTGGCGGGAGAATACCCAGTCGCGCAGCTTGTAGTTTACCTTCTCGCGGCCCTTGCCGTTTGCGGTGAGCCACTCCTTGATCTTTACCTTGGCGTCCTCGACGGAGAGTCCGTTCAGGAACTCGGAATTCACCATGATACCTGTAGCGCAGTCGGTGAAGGCTTCCTTCTGAACGTCCTCGCCACCCTTGACTACCTCGATTATCGGCAGGTTGAATACCTTTGCGAACTCCCAGTCGCGGGTGTCGTGCGCAGGAACCGCCATGATAGCGCCGGTGCCGTAGGTCATCAGAACGTAGTCGGAAATGAATATCGGGATCTCCTTGCCGTTTACGGGATTGACAGCGCGGACGCCTTCCAGCTTGACGCCGGTCTTGTCCTTGTTCATCTCGGTGCGGTCGAAGTCAGACTTGCGCGCAGCGGCAGCCTGATACTCGCGGATAGCGTCCATGTTCTGGAGCTTGTCTGCCCATTTTTCAATGATGGGGTGCTCCGGAGAGATTACCATGTAGGTCGCGCCAAAGAGCGTGTCCGGGCGTGTGGTGTAGATGGTCAGCATGTCGCCGGCTGTGGTGGTGAAGTCCACCTCGGCGCCGGTTGAACGTCCGATCCAGTTCTTCTGGGCGGTCTTGATCTTCTCGAAGTAGTCAACGCTGTCGAGGTCGTCGATTAGCTTCTGAGCGTACTCGGTGATCTTGAGCATCCACTGGCTCTTTACCTTGTGGACTACCTCGCCGCCGCAGCGCTCGCACTTGCCGTTTACGACCTCCTCGTTAGCCAGAACGACCTTACAGGAGGTACACCAGTTGACGTTCATTTCCTTCTTGTATGCAAGTCCCGCCTTGAACAGCTTGAGGAATATCCACTGCGTCCACTTGAAGTAGTCGGGATCGGTGGTGTTTATCTCCCTGTCCCAGTCAAAGGACAGACCGAGGCTCTTGAGCTGAGCCTTGAAGCGTGCGACGTTGTTCTTTGTTACAATGGCGGGGTGTATCTTGTTCTTGATGGCGAAGTTCTCAGTCGGCAGACCGAAAGCGTCCCAGCCCATCGGGAACAGCACGTTGTAGCCCTGGAGTCTGCGCTTTCTGGATACGATATCCATAGCAGTGTAGGGGCGCGGATGACCGATGTGGAGTCCCTGACCGGAGGGGTAGGGGAACTCTACCAGCGCGTAGAACTTCGGCTTGGAGTAGTCGTTTTCTGCGTGGAACGTCTTGTGTTCGTCCCAGTATTTCTGCCACTTGTTTTCAATGGCGGTAAAATCATAACCCATTGTTTTGTTTCCTTTCAGCGGGATAGTATTATATTACAAATATATATTATACTCTAAATTCCGGCGGTTGTCAATGATTTTGCGCGATTTGAGGAGCGTTCCCGCGCATTTTTCCGCAAAAACACCAGACCCCCGCGATCGCTCGCAGGGGTCTGGTGCTGGTTTGGTTGGTAATTATATGAAAAGGTGCGGTTGTCATTCTAAGAGGCTTTGGTGTTCCCTCCGCCTTACAGTTTATATTTTACCCGGGGAAGGTGTATTATATACGTTCACAATGTGAAAATGGAGTAAAAGCTTCGCGTTAATGCTTTTCACGATTCTTAGCAAAAAATTTACAAACCGAGGGTTGATTTCTTGCCTGACAAATGATATAATAAATAAGAATAGCGCAAAAACAGAAAAGGCATAATGCCTAAAGACAAGAACGGAGTGTACAACATGAGAAGAACAAAGATAGTATGCACACTGGGTCCTGCGACCAAGGACGACAAGATACTGCGCGCCCTTATAGACAACGGCATGAACGTTGCCCGCCAGAACTTTTCTCACGGCACGCATGAGAGCCACAAGATAGATCACGACCGCGTAATCCGCATAGCAAAGGAAGCCGGCAAGCCCGTAGCTACCCTGCTCGACACCAAGGGGCCCGAGGTAAGGCTGCGTAAATTCAAGGGCGGCGCAAAGCCCGAGATACTCACCGGAGGCACATTCATCCTCACCACCCGCGAGGAGGAAGGCACGATAGAGCGCGCTTCCATAAGCTACAAGGGACTTCCGGGGGATATTTCCGCCGGCACGCGTATCCTCATCGACGACGGCAATGTTATCCTCCGCTGCAACGAGATAAAGGACAACGGCGACGGCACGTCCGATATCGTGTGCTCTGTACTTAACGGCGGCGTTCTCTCCGACAACAAGGGCGTTAACGTTCCCGGCGTGAAGCTCTCCATGCCATACATCAGCGAGGTGGACGAGAGCGATATCCGCTTTGCGGCTCAGGAGAACTTCGATTTTGTTGCGGCAAGCTTTGTCACCTGCGCGGACGATGTCCTGGAGGTCCGCAAGATACTTGAGGAGGAAGGCCGCCCTGATATCCGCATAATCGCGAAGATCGAAAGCGGCGACGGCGTTCGCAACATCGACTCTATCCTGCATGTTGCCGACGGCATAATGGTAGCGCGCGGCGATATGGGCGTTGAAATACCCTTCGAGGAGATCCCGCAGATCCAGAAAATGCTGATAAAGAAGGGCTACAACGCCAACAAGCAGGTAATAACCGCGACCCAGATGCTGGAGTCCATGATAAAGAATCCGCGCCCCACACGTGCGGAGACCACCGACGTTGCCAACGCTATCTACGACGGCACCAGCGCAATAATGCTCTCCGGCGAGACCGCCGCAGGTCTGCACCCTGTGGAGGCAGTGCGCACAATGGCGCTCATCGCTGAGACCACCGAGAAGGCGATAGACTACAAGAAGCGCTTCTACAAGCTTGAGAATCCTGACGTTGTGAACGTATCCACTGCGATATCCCATGCGACGGTATCTGCGGCGATGGATCTCGGCGCTACTGCGATTATCACCGTAACCAAGACCGGCACCACCGCGCGTATGCTCTCGCGCTATCGTCCGGAGTGCCCGATCATTTCCTGCACCACAAGCGAGACCACACTCCGCCAGCAGGCGCTGTCATGGGGCGTTATCCCGCTGATGGCAGAGGAGCGCATGACCTCCACCGACGACCTTATCCACCATGCAGTACAGAAGGCGGTTGAGGCTGATCTGCTGAAAAACGGCGACCTGGTAGTCATCACCGCCGGAGTTCCGCTGGGCGTTTCCGGTACTACGAACCTGATGAAGGTTCACATTGTCGGCGACGTACTTGTTACCGGCTGCGGAGCTACCTCCGGAACCGTTACAGCCACCGCATGCGTATGCAAGGACGAAGCTGAGGCTCAGAAGCTGTTCAATTCCGGCGAGATACTGGTAATTCCGCATACAAGCAACGCTATACTTCCGCTGCTCAAGACCGCCGCAGGCATTATCACCGAGGAGCGCGGCGATGACAGCCACGCCGCTATAGTCGGAAAGACGCTGGATATTCCGGTGATCACGGGAGCTTCCAATGCGACGCAGATACTGCGTTCAGGAACGGCAGTCACCATCGACGCTGAAAAGGGGATAGTCACCAGCGGCGAGCCTAACGGAGACAACGTTTGATTCAACTGAATTTCCTGTTTGGGCTGCGGCAGGGTCATGATTTGCCTGCGAGGTTTTAAAACTTTCAGCAGCACCCTATCGGGAGTCAAGGGGGTGTCTCACCCAGTGGGGGAGGCACCCCCAAATTTGTTAGCCTTTTTTGAAGCGTTCGCGCCGTGAGCAAGGTAAAATAAAGTCGTAAATGGGTGGCTTGACCTGAAACTTAATTGCTGACGCGGCAGTTAAAACATTGATCTATAAACAACAATTTGTCTACCGAAAATCCACATCTCCGTTCTCTGAATCTAAAATTATCAGCAATTTTTTTATTCTACATTTTCTATCTCGCTGTGAATCATTTCAGAATCTCCTGTGAAACTTTTAACGTTTCATTGTGAAAGTAAACAAAAATTGTTCTGAAAATTCCTACAGACTATTCAAATTTGATAAAGACTACTTTACAAACGATTACATAAGTGCTATAATAAAGACAACGAAAAACGGATCGGACTTCGTACCAAGGGGGAAAGATTCGGGGAAAGGATAGATGAATTATGAAACTGCAAAATATGATTTCTGACGGCGATAAGGTACAGGTTTACGAGGTTGACGGAAAGGCTGTCAAGGTTTTCAAGGACCCGAACGAACCCAAGAGCGTAGTTCTTTATGAAGCTCTGACCCATACCCGCGTTGAAGAAACTGGATATAATAAGATTCCGGCACTTGAAGAAGTTACCAAGATAGATGGCAAGTGGGCTATCTCCTACGATTACATAACCGGCGACACAATGGCAGATCTGCTCAAGAAGTCTCCCGAGAAGGCTGACGAGTACCTTGAGCAGATGGTTGATCTCCAGATCGAGATCAACTCCCAGCGTTCGCCCAAGATCAGCCGCCTGAAGGATTACCTCAAGCGCTCTATCGAGAGCCTGGATATGATCGACGATGTTAAGAAGTACGAACTTCTCACCCGTCTGGAGTCCATGCCGAAGCACGTTAAGCTCTGTCACGGCGAGTTCACACCGGATAACATCATCATCAGCAAGAACGGCGTTTACGTTGTGGACTGGCTTAAGGCTAAGCAGGGCAACGCTTCCGCCGATGTAGCAAAGACCTATCTGTGGTTCTGCCTGAATCATCACACAGAGTACGCTGAGAAGTACCTCAAGATGTACTGCAAGAAGACAGGCACCGCTGTAAAGTATGTTCAGGATTGGCTCCCCATCGTGGCTGCCGCACAGCTCAAGTTCAAGCGCCCCGAAGAGCGCGAACTTCTGCTCACCTGGATAGACATTGCAGATTACGAATAATGAACTTCATACCTTTAAGTTTTTCTCCTAGTGTTTAATTCTTATCGGGCATAAAATCCGCCCCTGCACTGTTTGCAGGGGCGGATCGCTTGATAAATTTCCCCGGGGCTTTCGCTCCGGGGATCTTTTTGTATATCGAATACCCCCGGCAATGCCGGGGGTTCAAAAAGCTTTAGCGATTATTGCAGCGACTGTATAACCTGTCAGACGATCAGACAGAATATCAGATCAATGACAGAATGAGCTTTATGAGATTTCTGGGAATAAACCTTTGTGATAAAGTTCCTGATGCGAAGACGATCTGGAAATTCAAGAATGACCTTGCAGAAACAGTAGACAAATTGTTCTGTATGTTTGACGAGCATCTTGAAAAAGAAGGACTGATCAGCCACAAATGTACGATAGTTGACGCAACATTCGTTGACGCACCACGACAGAGAAACAGCAGGAACGAGAACAAAAAAATCAAAAACGGTGAGATTCCCGAGGAATAGGCATTACATGTGCATGGATGAATATCGGAATCACCAATCTGGTATATAACTTTTGCAGGTACAGTTACTTAAAACGAGCCTCTGCCTGATATGGGATAACTGTGCCCTTTTTCAACTAAAAGGTAACGATCAAGGTAAAGTTTTCATTTCAAAGCATTATTTGCAGGTCAATATTTGACCGATTAGGCTAAATGCCTCTATTGGCCTGTATTTTTGTGGGTTTTTAGAGGTTACCTTATTATGTTAGCACGTTATTATGAAACTTCTTAACAATTGAGGGATAATTTCTCTATAACTAAATAACCGCAAACCAACCGGCATAATGAGTGATTAGTATGTTGGTATTGAAATTTTAGTTGGGCTGTGATATAATGAGGAAAATGGGTGTAAATCTGCCTTATAAATTTGGAGATGGCACATTCTTTATTTAGGAGCAAAAAAGAAATGACTAAAATACTTGTTCTGATTTCTGCGGTGATTTTTTTTACAGCCTGTACGGTAAAGACAACGGAAAAGTTGACTGATGTAAGACATCCGTATGGTGTTTTTATCGGAGCAGAAAAGGAAAAACTGTTGTCGCTAAACAACTATGACGTTCTTGTTATTGATGCAGAATTATTGACAGCCGAGAACATTGATGTGATACACCAAAACGGAAACAACGAGATATATTCCTATCTTAATATTGGTTCAGTAGAAGACTTTCGCAGCTATTACGAAGAATTTTTGCCTTTTACCATAGGCGAATACGAGGATTGGGATAATGAAAAGTGGATAGATGTATCATCAGAAAAATGGCAGACACACATCGTTGAAGCAGCGGATGAACTGGTGGATAAGGGAGTTTCAGGACTATTTGTGGATAATACCGATGTTTACTATGTATTTCACGAGCAGAAAATATACAATGCGTTACTAGATATTTTCAACGCTTTTACTGAAAAAGGAATAAAGGTAATTGTGAATGGCGGCGATGTGTTTATAAGTGAAGTAATAAATAATTGCTCTATCCCAACTTGCATAAATGCGGTTAATCAGGAAACCGTATTTACATCAATAAATTTCGATGATAAATCCTTTGGCGAAAATAATTTGGAGAATAGAGAGTATTTTATTGAATATCTTAATGTCTGCAAACAAAACGGTATGGATGTTTTGCTTATTGAATATGGCGCAAACGATAAACTGAGGGAAAAGGTCATGGATTACTGCAATGAAAATGATTATGTATGCTATTTTGCTGACTCTTTGGCGCTTGATTGATAAATAGCCATTTCTCAATCAGACATATCTGCCGTAAATTAAGTGATATGCTGTGTTCGTTTTAGCATACTCAGCTGTAATAGTCAATGAAAGGGGAAGAGCGGAGCATTGAGAAATGAATGCACTGGCTCTACCCCAAAATCTGTGTAAACCACAAACGTGCATTAAGTGAAATCAGTAAGCTCAGGTAACATTTTGATGAGTCCAGATCTTATTCATAGTAACACAAATCAATTGAGTTGTCAATAGGAACTGCTGTTGAAGCGGAGGGCGAAGCCAGGAACGGAAACAGCAGTTCCGGCGCGGCGGTCATTCGGGAATGCGGCCGCTGTAGTACAGTGCGAGCTGAGGGTATATCTGCGCCCAGTCCACTTTTTGGTGATGTCCAGCATGGCGAAATACAGCATCTTGAACAAGCTGTCATCTGACGGAAAAACAGCCTTGGATTTAGTCACCTTACGCAGCTGCCGATTGAAGCCCTCTATGGCATTGGTCGTATAAATCAGCCGCCGAAGCTCCTCCGGGAACTTGAAATATGTGCTGAGATTTGCCCAGTTTTCTCTCCAGGATTTTGAGATCTTAGGATATTTCTTGTCCCAGATTTCAGCGAAATCGTCCAGGGCAGCAAGCGCTGACTGCTCGTCAACAGCCTGATAAACCCGCTTCAGATCTGCCATCAGAGCCTTTATATCCTTGTAAGAAACGTATTTGCTGGAGTTCCTGAGCTGGTGGATTATACAATTCTGAATGTCAGTTTTCGGGAACACAGCCGCTATCGCCTCGCTGAACCCTGTGAGGTTATTTGTGCAGGCAATGAGAATATCCTCGACCTTTCGATTTTTCAGATTATTCAGCACAGAAGCCCAGAATTTCGATGTCCATATGACGCAGCAAAGGCATTCATTGGGCGCAAGCTTCCTAAAATCCTTGGATTGCAGGAAATTGCTCCTGATGACGTAATTCTGCGACCGTCACTTTTGAAACGATAATCTGACATTCCGAACATGGCATTTCGGTATTTCCACATATCATGGATATTGGCGTTGCAATAAGTCTTGCACAAATTTTCCCCGCCCTTAGCACTGCTGCGCTCGCTTTCCGCTTTTTTGCATTTGACCTTAAATTCTCCGCCGAAGGCGGCTCATTAATTCCGAATTCCGCATTCTGAATTCCGAATTAACCAGATTATACCGCTTACCCAGTTACAAAATACAAATGGGGACTGCCACGCAGCCCCCTGAATTTTTACTTATTAGCCGAACCGACCTTCATAAACGGAACCTCGATGCCTTTTTCCTTTACCAGCATACTGAGATACCTGCGCTGATCGTAAAGCTCGATGATGTTGTTGATACGTCTGCGGACGAACCGTATATTGAAAGGCTTCGCAATGACGTCCGCCGCGCCGAGGTCATACGCCCGGGACAGCGATTTGTCGGAGGTGTCCGCGCTGATGATGAAAACCGGTATATCGTCTATATATTTATTGTCCACCAGGTATTCCAGCACGCCGAATCCGTCCATTACCGGCATCATGATGTCCAGCAGAACCGCGCACAGCTTGTCTTTGTTCTTCTCGAACTCTTCTATTGCGCGCTTGCCGTTTTCCGCTTCAACGACTGTGCGGTCGCTGAACGTGTCGCTCAGCATCAGTCGGTTGAACTCGAAATCGTCAACGATGAGCAGAGTATTGCGTTCCTCCATTTATGTATCCCCTCTCCGAATGCCTGTTGGTAAATAAACCTTATGGTTTAATTATATAATAAACCGTGAAAAAAGTCAATAGGCATTTCCACAAGACGTACCAGTTTATTTACAGTTTTTTTGTGGAAGGTATAGTGTAACGTGTGTAACTTAATCCTCAGCCCCGTAAACTATCTGCTTTATCATTCTCAGCGGGCGTACTCCGAGACCTCCGCAGCGCTGTACGAAATACATGAATGTGTAGCCGTTCTTAGGGTCGTTCGCCCAGAAGCAGCCGAGCCAGCCGTCCCAGCCGTATTCACCGGGGTGGGTGGATATTCCCGGCAGGCGCTCCTCCATTGCGACGCGCATGAGATTTCCATAGCCATATCCTATGCACTGTTCCCAGTCGCATGTGCGGAGCTGGTATTGTGTGAGCTGGTTTGAAGTCATGTATCTGACTGCGTTTTTGCTCAGAATGCGCCTGCCGTTGTAGACGCCCTCGTTGAGCAGCATTTCAGCGAATGCCGCGTAGTCGTCCATTGTGGAGCACAGCCCAGCGCCGCCGGACTGGAACTCCGGAGGCTTCCTGCACAGGTAGGTCAGACCTAAATGCTGCCACAGGCAGGGGACTAGCTTTCCGTCCTTTTCCTCGTAATTTTCGGCGAAGCGGCAGAGCTTTTCCTCGGGTACCCAGAAATCGGTGTCCGCCATTCCGAGCGGTTCGAACAGCTCCTCGCGCAGGAAATCGCCGAACTTCTTCCCGGAAACGGCCTCGATAACCGCGCCCAGAATATCCGCAGAGGAGCCGTACATCCACCGGTCGCCGGGCTGGAACGCCAGCGGCACCTGACCTATGCGGTTTGCGTATTCAAGCGTATCAACGGGCTTTCCGGCTGCGACTTCCTCGCAGATCTTGTCGTAGAGATCCTGCATTACGCTGCCTGCGGGGTAGTTCCGGTCAGGATAGGCGAGACCGGAGGTCATATCCAGCAGGTCTTTTACGCAGACCTCGCGGCTCAGCGGCTCAGGACCGTTTTCGGTGAGCACGGTCTGGTTTCTGAATCCGGGAATGAACCAGCTCACCTTGTCGTAGATATCAAGCTGACCGCGGTCAATGAGTATCATGGCCGCCGCCGCAGTGACCGGCTTTGTCATGGAGTACAGCCGCACGATGGTGTCGTCCGTCCACTTTATTCCGCGGGCTTCGTCAGCCATGCCGGCGTTCATGCGGTAGATTGGGCGTCCGTTTTTCATAACGTACGCAGAGCAGCCGACTGCGGCTCCGCTTTCGACCTGAGAGCGCAGCATATCGGAAATACGCTCGAGTTTAACAAGATTCATTTTATGACCTCACTTGATTTTTCTTGCTTCGCAGTAGAAACGCTTATCGTGCGCGTGACCCATCGAGAAGGTCTTTCTGGGGAGCGCGCCGTCCTTGATAACTGTGGGGAACAGCTCCTCCTTGGTCATGGAGGGAAGCAGTAAACCAATGCTGTTCTTTGCGGATGAAAGGCTCTCTACAACGTCCTCGCCGTGTATGTAGTCGATCTTGCCGGCGTTCTCGGAAAGCCACTTGTCGAGGAAGCTCTGAAGGCTGCCGACGGTAAGGTTAGCGGTGGGAGCGCCCACGGAATACTGCTTCTTCGCGCCGTCCAGCAGTACAGTGAAGCTCTGACCGGAGGCACCCTCGGTGAGCTTCAGCGCAGCGGTCATATCAGCCATGAGCTTTGCGGCGTCGGTCTCGGTAATAACGCGGTGGATAGCCTCGAACTCCAGAGCCTCGCTGTGGAGGTTCACTACCTCGGCGAGGGCGTAGCGTGCAAGCGCAGCCTCGGGAGCGTTCGCGCGCTTCTTCTGCTCGTAGCACTCCTTTGCGGTGGCGAGGGAGTGGTTTCCGTCGCCCATTGCGTACAGCAGGACGTCTTCTCCGGTAAGCCCGTAGCGCTTGTTGAAATCCGCCTTGTCGGCGAGCTTGTCGAGGGCGTCGAACACGGCCTTTGCGTGGCCGCCGTCAACAAGCCAGCCCTCGAGATGTCCGCCGTTCTGCATGAGGTCGAAGTCATAGAGCTTGGTGAGCTGGTCGCGCTTTGCCTCCAGCGGCTCGATAACGGTGCGCTTTACATCGTCAATGAGTATCATGATGTGCGGAAGCTCCAGCGCTGCGTCGCGGCGTATCTTCACGCGCGGGGGAATACGGGAGGCAACGGTGGCTTCCGTAGCGCGCACCTGGGACTTGCTGCCCTTGTTGTAGTCGTACTGCTCCAGGTCGATGGCTCCGACAAGTCCGGTGCGTACTTTCCCGTCGGCCTGTGTGCGGCGCATGAGTATCAGCGCGGACTTATACTCGTTGAACAGTCCCTTGTCGAGGTACTCCTGCATGGTGCGGTTGATCTTTGCAATGCGGGCGTCCGCGTCCGGCTCCTCGAGGTAGACCTCGGGGAATATGAGGTTCAGCGTGGAGGGAGCGTCCCCTGCTATCTCGGCGGTCTTAGCCCAGTATTCCGGCTCGCTGGTGTACTGGTCGCATGCGACTACAGACCATTTTGTCATTCCTTCCGCGTCAAGCTTCGGGAGGAGGATATCCGCTGATGTAAATGCTGTCATTGCTGTGGTTCCTTTCTGTGGTGCGTATTTGTGCCGGGTAATTCCGGCTTATATTCAATTACATTATACCATAATTTAAGCGAGTTTACAACAGGTTTTTGGCGGCAGCAGAGAAAACGCCGCAATTTCTTTAAACCTGTGATATATTTTTGCAGGATTCCGAAAAAGTGCTTGCAAAATTCGCTTATCTATGGTATAATTAAATTACATGGGCGCGGGATAGAATGCGCGCGGTAAAATGACAGCGTAAAGAGAGGAAATAACCATGCTTTATTCACAGATGAGCAAAGAACAGCTTCAGGCTGAAAAGACAGCGCTTGAGAAGCAGTATGCAGACTACAAGGCAAAGGGTCTGAAGCTCGATATGTCGAGAGGTAAGCCTGCCCCCGAGCAGCTCAACCTTTCGCTTGACATGCTCCTTCACTGCCTTGACGGCGACTACAAGTCCAGCAACGGCATCGACTGCCGCAACTACGGCGTACTAGACGGTATCCCCGAGGCTAAGGCTCTGTTCCAGGAAATGCTCGGCGTTTCCGCTGACGAGGTCATCGTAGGCGGCAACTCCAGCCTCCAGATGATGTACGACACCATTATCCGTGCAATGCAACTTGGCGTACTCGGCAGCGAGAAGCCCTGGTGCAAATACGAGCATGTGAAGTTCCTCTGCCCGGCTCCCGGCTATGACAGACACTTCGCTATCTGCCAGGCGCTCGGTATCGAGATGATCAACGTTGATTACCTCGAGGACGGTCCTGACATGGACGCTGTAGAGAAGCTGGTTTCCGAGGACGAGGAGATCAAGGGTATCTGGTGCGTTCCGATGTACTCCAACCCGACCGGCATTACTTATTCCGACGCAGTTGTAAAGCGTTTTGCAAACCTCAAGCCGAAGGCTAAGGATTTCCGCATTTTCTGGGATAACGCATACTGCGTACACCATCTCTCCGAGAATCACGACCACCTGCTGAACATCATCGAGGAGTGCAAGAAGGCTGGCAATCCGAATATGGTATTCGAGTTCACTTCTACCTCTAAGATTTCCTTCCCGGGCGGCGGCCTTGCTGTAGTTGCAGCAAGCAAGGAGAACATCGACTTCATCAAGAGCCAGATGACCTACCAGACCATCGGCTTTGATAAGCTCAACCAGCTCCGTCACGCTAAGTACTTCAAGAACTTCGAGAGCATAAGCGAGCACATGAAGCACCATGCAGCAATTATCCGTCCGAAGTTCGACGTAGTTCTCTACATGCTTGACAAAGAGGTCGAACCCCTCGGAATCGGCAAGTGGAATAAGCCCAACGGCGGCTACTTCATTTCCTTCGATGCGCTCCCCGGCTGTGCAAAGCGCATTGTATCCCTCGCTAAGGAAGCAGGCGTTGTAATGACCGGCGCAGGCGCTACATTCCCATATGGCAAGGATCCCAAGGACAGCAATATCCGTATCGCTCCGACATTCCCGTCTGTTGACGAGCTTCGCCAGGCCATGGAGATATTCTGTGTTTGCGTTAAGCTCGCAAGCGTTGAGGTTCTCCTGAATAAGTAATCATAATTTTGATACAATTACTTCCGCTTCCGTATGGAGGCGGAAGTTTTTTGTTGCATTTAATCCGTATAGTTTGCGGAAAACTCCTGATACGCTGAAGCGGTAAATACGAAAAAAATCCCCCGGTTCATGGAACCGGGGGATTCATTGTGTTTATAATTTAAGAGGTTACTAGGTTACTTGATTACTCGTAGCGCTTCTGATACATGTAGTTGTTTACTTCCTTGACAACGAACACAACGATAATGCTGAAGCATACGAGGAAGGAAAGAATGAAGAATACGCCGCAGGTAATGTAGTTGTAGCCCTTGAACTTCGCGGGAAGCTCGGTCAGACCCTGCTCAACAGCCGCATTGTAAGCTGCGAGGGAGTTTGCAACCTTTGTTCCTCTCTCGCCGAATACGGTGAAGATGGAGGAGAAGTTGCAGGAACCTACCATGATGTACAGTGCGAGGGTTCCGAACTTGGAGAAGCTGTAACCGCACCACATTGCGATCGCGAGGAACAGCGAAATACCGCCGAGAGTGATGAAATACATATAGTCCATAGCGCCCAGTGTGATAGCGGTGTAGTGCTGCTTATCCCACATGAGAACTGCGATCATTGTAAGAACGAACTCCAGAATAATGGAGCCTGCGCCGATCATAACTGCGATAGCGGGCTTCTTGTCAGCTTCGCTGAACTTGAAGGAGAGCTTGTTCTTGATCTTTGTGAAAGCGATGATAGTAACTACCGCTGCCGCCACGAAGGAGAGTATCAGGAATACAGTAGCCATCCACCACTTTGCGGTCATGCCGTTGGAGCCTACCCATGCGAGAGCGTCCTCGTCGCCGGACTTCGCAAGCGCCTTGGTGGGATTGTAGGTCTTAAAGATCCACAGGATTCTGAACAGAATGCCGATGAGGTTTGTAACGGTCATAGCTGCGCCGAAGGAGAAGTAGTAGATCATAGCCCACTCGCCTTCGCGAACATATACGATGGAACCGATAAGAGCGACAGCTACGAGGAGAATCAGCACAACGCCCTGTGCAAGACTGGTGTTGTCCAGCCAGCCGATAACGATTGACCAGTTACCGCCGGAGTTGCCGATGTTGCCGTAAGCGCTCATGCCGAATGCGGCGAAAATTGCAGCGGCAGCCATGATGAGGAACATCACGCCGGCAGTCTTGCCGCGCTTCCACATATTTGCGATTTTGTCGGCGGTCAGAAGCATGTCGTCGGCGTATTCAGAGGAACTGTCGTATACGCAGTAAATACATGCCGCGAGGCAGATAACAGCGTCAATGGCGCCGAAGGTGCGCATTGAGTTTCTGAAATTTGCAAAGGGAACAAGAATGGGAGTCAGCGCGATAACGGTCTTTGCGCCGAACACAGCTATCAGGTAGGACTTTGCGAACGCGAATCCCTTGAAATAGCAGAATGAAAGCAGAAGAAGTATTCCGGTGATAACTATGTAGATAAGCACGATGTTGAGAATAGTATCCCACAGCGAAAGGATTATCTGATTGTTAGCGATCTCGTCCTGCGACGCAAAGGTCTTGCCGAAGAGCTTTACGATACAAGCCTTTCCTTCTTCGTTATATGCTTTGCACTGGTTGAATACCGGGTTGATGAACAGCGGCTTCATTACCAGGAAAAACGTAACAACAGCCTCTATCACAGCAAAAGCAACCATGCCGATGCCGAGAGTTTTGTTGTTCAGCGGCGCTTTTCCTGCTGCGGTGTTGTTTACTGCGGCAGATGTCATTTGGTTATTCCTCCTAATTCAGAACAGCGTTTGCGCTTCTCCCCTGCGCAATACGCCATGCTATATAATTCTATTAAATTATACCATAATTCAGACGGATTTGCAAGCAAACGTCCGGAAATTAGGGCATGCGCTTTACACAAATTTTGTTTAAAATATTTGTGCAAATGTACATAATGTAAACGATATCCAGTTGATTAACCGGCGTTTTCTGCATTGTAACTATCGCCAACATCGCCGCCGAGATCGCACGTATAGACGAATTCCACGACATCGCCCTCGTGCAGTGTGAATTCCCCGGCGTAGACCTGCGGAAATTCTCCGTTGACGCGGTACATCCATCCGCTGAGCTCTCCGAAGCCGAATTCCGAGATATATCCGATGCTGCGGACGTAAGTTCCCCAGGAGCTGCCCGTGTAATCCACGCGCACCTGCTGCTGCCGTGCCGCGGTTATCAGTGCGTCGAACGCCGAGGAGCCTTCCGGAAGGGACAGCGTGCACTCTGCGATGACTACGCCGTCCGGCGGGATAACAGACGGCTGATTCACCGACGGGTCGATGGTATCCATTCTGCCGAGCACGGATTTGCAGTCAGCGGAGAAGGTCACTTCCATGCCTCCGGTAACTTCCTGCGCGTAGTACTCTGAAGGGGTGCGTATATCAAGGAGCCACACTCCGCCGCAGACCGCCGCGAGCAGCACCGCTCCGGGAATCAGCAGTTTCTTCCTGCGGATAATCGCCGCGGCGAGCATACCGGCCGCCGCCAGTCCGGACGCAGCCGAAACTATAAGCTTGATGTGGGTTCCGGTGAAGCCATGTGTCTGTTCAGGGGCGGCTGATGACTGCGCCGTGCCGGGAATGACTGGTTCCGCCGTGTTCCCATTCTCCGGATTGCCGGCGGTTTGGCTGTCTGCGGAAACATCTATGTCTGCCGAACCATCCTGGCTGGAGATCCCCGGACTTACAGCGGGCAGCGCGGAAAACAGCCCGTCGCCGCGCTGTGAAAGCGCGAGGGCGGTGAACGCTTCCAGGGTCTGGGCTGTTGCCATGCGGTTGGTGTCCCCTTCCGGGAGGTGCGCGTAGCCGCCGTCCGGTCTGCGGTATTCAGCGAGCTGACGTGCCGCTTCTTCCGCTTTTTCAGTGCGTCCGGCGGCCGCCAGGGCTATCACTGCCTGGGCGGTGCTTTCGCAGTTGCGGACTCCCATCGAGGTGTAGCCGCCTTCGATCTCGCAGAGCCAGTCAGCGCCGCGCTGTGCCGCTTCCTGAGCTTCGTCGGAATCCGCTGAGGCCAGCGCGTAGACCGCCGCGGAGGTTATATCCACATCGCCGCCGTCGCCGAACAGCGAGAAGCTTCCGTCATCGTGCTGAGAAGCGACGATGTATTCCGTCAGGGACTGCGCGGTGTTCAGGGAGTTATCAGGCGCGGTTTCTCCGGTGACGTTCAGCGCTATGAGCGCCCAGATGTACGCGTTGAAGCCCTGGCGGCCGAGGGTTTCGCTCTGGAACACGCCAAGCTCCACCGCCTGCGACGGATCATGCCCCATCGCCGCAAGGAATATTCCGGTGCGCTGCAGCTCAGTGGGTTTCACGAATCCGCCTGAGGAGACTGTTTCCGCAAGCTCCGAAATGCGGTTTTCAAGCTGGGCGGCGTAGGCTTCCGACCCTTCGTAGCCGTGAAGCCGCGCGCAGCAGTAAGCCGCCCAGTCCGAGTTGCTGTCGGCGGCGCTGCTCCAGAATTCCCCGTCCGAGCCGGAGAAATACCCGAAGCACTCTTCCGCGAGAGCCGCCCAGTCCCCGGAATCCGCTGCGAATGCAGTTGAAAAAGCGGCCTGCACCGCAATGATAACTGCAATGCAGACCGTTGAAACTGCTGTTTCTATTTTTTTCATGTATTACTGCTTCTTGCTCATCGCAATGCCAGCGCCTGCAAGGATAACTACTGCAACTGCAACAGCTACACCCTCAACGCCGGTGGAAGGTGAGCCCTTTTCGCCGGAAGCGCCGTCGTCTGCTGCGTCTATGGCATCTTCGGACTCTGCGGCTGCGTCAGCTGAGGGGCTTTCCTCGGTCACAAGAGTTTCTGTGCCAAGGATATTTTCCAGCCTGTCAACTGCGTTGTCTACGTCCTCCTGTGTGGATTCGTACTGTGCCAGGGCCTCGCCTGCTGCGGTGAATGCATATGCCTGCTCGTCGCTGCCGTTAAGGAGATCCTTGTTGTCGGCAAAGAGCTTTACGAGCTCAGCGGTCTTTACCTGCTCCTTGAGTGCGGGCGCTCCGCCCCAGGAGGAGTTGTCAACGCCGAGGTCAGCGCCGTAGCCGTAAACGGTGAAGGAGAATACTACAACGTCGCCGTCAGCGGGGGTGTAGTCAGCAATGCCGACCTGAGCGTACTCGTCGTTTACAAAGTATGTCCAGCCGCTTTCCGCTGTGTAGTCGTATGCGCTCAGCCAGCCTTCTTCGGTTCTGCCGGAGGCTATTGTACAAACCTCTGCAACGGCCTCGGGGAGCACGACATCGTTGCTGTCGGTATCAGCGAAGGCGGTGATGAACGCGCCGTAGCCGGCGTCCTCGGTCTTGATCTCAGCGGCTCTTTCAACGATGTCGAGACCTGTCTCGCCCTCGTAGTAGGGTACCTTGACCGGCTCGACCTCGAAGCCCTGACCAAGAGTGGTCTTTTCAGCCATAAAGTAAACGTATCCTGCGGGCTGGTCGTCTGCGAATGCGCAGAGACTTGCCGCGCTTGCTGCAACAGCCGCAGCCGCAACAGCGGAAATGATATTTCTCAGTTTCATTCTTTTGTTCCTCCAATTCTATGCGGTGAAAATCCGCTCATATCTTTCTATTATATATTATTTCTCCCGATTTGTCAACATTTTGTCATGCCAAACTTTTTTATCGGCGGCAAAATCCGTTTACTCGCTGTAAGAACGGCATTTTTTTCAGATTTTCACCTTTACCCCCTTAACATTTGTCGGAAAATATGCTATAATAATTTCGTATATTGCAAGCAACTGCTGAAAGGACGACCATGAGCGAAAATAAAGATAAAATCACCCGGGAAGAGCAGCTCCCCGAAATAACGGAAGTTACCGCGCAGGAATCCCCCGCAGAGCCGGAAAAAACTGCGAAGCCGGAACATGACGGCGAGTACACCGGAATGTCAAAGGGGAAGGCGGCTTTCCTGAAAATTCTACCCATGCTGATAGTGCTGGTGTGCACCGGGCTTTTCATGTGGGGAATAAAATTCGTGATCGGAATATTCTACGCGCCGCATGACGAGGTGTTCACGAAGCGGGACGGCGACGTCACCTATACTATAGTAAAATGCTATCAGAACCCTTCGTCATATTTCTACGTTTACAACAGCGAGGAGTTTACGTTCAACGAAGCGGATTACGACAACGTAGCCGGCGAGCACAACGACGCCCACCTGCTGAAAGTCCCCGAGGTGTACTTCGTGCTGAACGAATCCGCGCCGGATATGGAGACCACCACGGTGAAGCTCCTTGCAGAGGGAAACGCGCTGAAGGTCTACCAGTTCGGGGAGTTCATACTTTACAGGCTCGAGGGGCAGTACGGCGTATTCGCGCCGCTTCGCGACTACACCGAGAGCGCGACCTCCCGCAAGAACGACCTCTATGTCGTGCGCCAGCTCCTCAAGAACGACGCGTGGAAGGGCTTTGTAATGCCCTACGAGACGGTAGACAACTTCCAGACCATACTCGAGCGCCTGGAGTGGCACCTTGACACGGAATACGTCGAAGATCAGTAAAAAACCATCTGAAAGGAATCAAAATACATGGCTGATACAAGCTATCTTTCCAAGATACGCAATTTCTGCATAATCGCACACATCGACCACGGCAAATCCACCCTTGCCGACCGTATCCTTGAGCAGACCCAGACCGTCGCGCTCCGCGATATGGAGGAGCAGCTCCTTGACAACATGGATATCGAGCGCGAGCGCGGTATCACCATCAAGGCGCGCGCAGTCCGCCTGAAATACCATGCGGACGACGGCGAGGACTACATTTTTAATCTTATCGACACCCCCGGCCACGTGGACTTCAACTACGAGGTTTCGCGCTCGCTGGTTGCGTGCGAGGGCGCTCTGCTCATCGTTGACGCCTCCCAGGGCATCGAGGCGCAGACCCTTGCGAATACCTACCTCGCAGTAGAAAACGACCTGGAGGTGGTCCCGGTCATCAATAAGATAGACCTCCCCTCCGCGCACCCCGAGCAGGTCAAGGAGGAGATAGAGAACGTAATAGGCATTCCCGCCGAGGACGCCCCCGAAATATCCGCAAAAATGGGTATCAATATCCACGCGGTAATGGAGGCGGTGGTGAAGTCCATACCCGCGCCGAAGGGAGACACCGAGGCTCCGCTCCAGGCGCTGATATTCGACAGCTACTACGACAGCTACAAGGGCGTTATCACCTACATCAGGGTCAAGGAAGGCTCCGTAAAGCCCGGCGACCGTATCAGAATGATGGCGACCGGCGCGGAATTCACCGTTGTGGAGACCGGCGTTATGGGCGCCACCGAGCTTGTGCCCTGCTCCGGACTCAAGGCGGGCGAGGTTGGATACATCGCGGCTTCCATCAAGTCCATCGGTGAGACCAAGGTCGGCGATACTGTAACTTCCGCTGACAGACCTGCGGAAAAGCCGCTTCCCGGCTACCGCGAGGTAAATCCGATGGTGTTCAGCGGTATCTACCCGGCGGACGGCGCAAAGTACGTAGACCTCCGCGACGCGCTGGAAAAGCTCCAGCTCAACGACGCTTCGCTGAGCTTCGAGCCGGAGACCTCCATCGCGCTGGGATTCGGCTTCCGCTGCGGATTCCTCGGGCTTCTCCACATGGAGATAATCCAGGAGCGCATTGAGCGTGAATACAACCTCGACATCATCACGACCGCGCCGTCCGTTGTCTACAAGATAGAAATGACCGACGGCTCCTTCAAAATGATAGACAACCCCACAAACTACCCCGACCCCTCCGAGATAGCGCAGGCGTACGAGCCGATGGTAAACGCTCATGTTTACACCCCATCGGATTACGTTGGGAACATCATGGAGCTGTGCCAGAACAGGCGCGGAGTGTTCCGTGACATGAAATACATCGACCAGACCCGCGTTGACCTGCACTATGAGCTTCCGCTCAATGAGATAGTCTACGACTTCTTCGACGTGCTGAAATCCCGCACCCGCGGCTACGCAAGCTACGATTATGAGATGATGGGATTTGTGCCGTCCAAGCTGGTGAAGCTTGATATACTGCTCAACGGCGACGTTATCGACGCGCTGTCGTTCATCGTCCACGCTGATAAGGCGTACGAGCGCGCCCGCAAGATGGCGGAGAAGCTCAAGGAGCATATCCCGCGGCAGATGTTCGAAATTCCGATACAGGCGGCTGTCGGCGGCAAGATAATCGCCCGTGAGACCATCAAGGCACTGCGCAAGGACGTCCTGGCGAAGTGCTACGGCGGCGATATCACCCGAAAGAAGAAGCTGCTCGAGAAGCAGAAGGAGGGCAAGAAGCGCATGAGAGCCTTCGGTACCGTTGAGGTTCCGCAGGAGGCGTTCATGGCTGTGCTCAAGCTCGATGATGAGTGATTTCCGCGGGCTTTATATCCACGTTCCGTTCTGCGTGAGGAAGTGCCCCTACTGCGATTTCTACTCCACGGCGGGGCGCGGCGACCTCCTGGAGAACTACGCCGCGGCGGTGGTAAGGAATCTCCGGGAATATCCGGAGCAGTTTGACACGGTGTATTTCGGAGGAGGAACTCCGAACCTCATAGCGGAGTACATGCCGGGGATTTTGAAGGCGGTCAGCACCATTCCAGGAGCGGAGATTTCCGCAGAATGCAACCCCGCGTCCGCTTCGCCGGAGACCCTCCGGATAATGCGGCGGGCAGGCGTGAACCGCATTTCCGTAGGCGTGCAGTCGCTTCAGGATAACGAGCTGAAAAAGCTGGGCAGGCTCCACAACGCAAAGCAGGCGGAGGAACTTATTGTCCAGGCGCGGCAGGCGGGATTCGACAGCATTTCCGCTGATGTAATGCTCGGGGTGCCCGGGCAGACGGCGGATTCCCTGACGGACACGCTGGAGCGGCTCGCGAAGCTCCCGATACAGCACATTTCGGCGTACATGCTGACGCTGGAACCAGCTACGCCGTTCGGAAAATCGCCGCCTGCGGATATGGCGGACGACGATACAATGGCGGATCTCTACGCGCTGTGCCAGCGGCTTTGCGGGGAGCGCGGCTTCCATCAATACGAGATATCGAATTTCGCCCGGGAGGGCTTCGAGTGCCGACACAATCTGAAATACTGGCGTGACGAGGAGTATCTCGGGATAGGTCCGGCGGCGCATTCATTCTACGCGGGGAAGCGCTTCGCAGTGCCCCGTGATATCGGGGCTTTCATAGCCGCACAGCGACAGCCGACCGAGATAACGGACGAGCAGCCCGGAGATTACGACGAGCGCGTCATGATGGGTCTGCGGCTCGCAGAGGGCATTCCGGAGGAGCTTTACAAGCCGTTTGAGAAGGCTCTGAAACTGATACCGGGGGAGTATTACCGGCTGGAAGGGGGCAGGCTGTCCCTGACCGGGAAGGGCTTTCCGGTTTATAATTACATCGTGTCGCTGCTGCTGGCACACAAGGAGGGCTAACATGCGTGAAATGCGCCGAAAAGACCGCGAGATAACCGATGAAGCAAAGATAGACGAGATAATCTCACGCTGCAGCTGCTGCCGCATAGGCTTCAACGACAGCGGCGAGGTGTACATAGTTCCGCTGAATTTTGGCTATGTGAAGCAGGACGGCAGACGTACCTTCTACTTCCACAGCGCGAAAGACGGCAGGAAGATAGACCTTGTTAAAGAGGGCTACGAGGTCGGCTTTGAAATGGACTGCGGCTACGAACTGCACCCGGGTGAGTCCCCCTGCGACTGCTACGCTGAATTCAGCAGCATTATCGGCAATGGAAACGTTTCGATAGTCGCCGATCCGGATGAGAAGATACTCGGTCTTCAGAGCCTGATGAAGCATACGGCTGGAAAGGAAAACTGCGAATTCCGCCCGGAAATGCTTGACGCAGTGTGCGTTTTCCGCCTGGACGTTGACAGGCTGACCTGCAAAGTACATTTATAAGTATAAGGAGAGCACAATGGCTTACACGATTGAAAAAGGAAAGAAACTGATCCCGGCGGATAACGGCTGCTTCCAGTATGTCGGAAGAATAGACTTTGACGATCCGAGGCGCCCGGTTATGGCATGGCCGGGAAGCTATGCGGACGTTAATTTCACCGGAACCTCCGCGGCGGTGGTGCTGAAGAACATCAACCTCCAGGAGGACACGCACTTTGCAGTTATCGTCGACGGCGTGATGAAGAAGATAACACTCCCTACCAAACGGGAGGACGAGCTGTTCACAGCCGCAGAGGGGCTTGAGGACAAGCATCACACACTGCGTATACTCAAGACGATGGCTTCGCACAACTACATCGAGCTTGTCGGGATAGTGGTAGACGAGGGCGCGGAGGTTACTAACCCCGCGCACAAGTACGACATGAAGCTCGAGGTGTACGGCGACAGCGTTTCCGCCGGCGAGGTCACGGAGGCTCTGTATTACGAGGGTCAGTGCGACCCAGAGGATCACCGCAACAGGCTGGATAATTCCCATTTTGCATACCCGATGGCTCTTGCAAGGAAGCTCAACGCGGAGCTGCACGACATCGCACAGGGCGGTATCGCTCTGCTGGACGGCACCGGATATTTCTGCTCCGACCAGCTCACCGGAATGGAGAGCTGCTACGACAAGATACAGTTCAGCCCCTACGCCGAGAAGAAGCAGTGGGATTTCTCCCGCTGGACCCCCGACGCGGTTATCATCGCCATCGGTCAGAACGACGCGAACCCCGAGCCTGAGCGCATCAAGACTCCGGAGTACCGCCGCTACTGGAAGGACAACTACATAAAGCTCCTCCGCACGCTGATGGAGAAATACCCCGCGGCAAAGTTCGTGCTGATACTGACGATACTCGGTCACGACCACACCTGGGACGACGCCCTCGAGGAAATAGCTCAGGAGGTAAATTCCGAGCGCGTAACGCACTTTATGTTCCGCCGCACAGGCTGTGGAACTAACGGTCACCCCCGTGCCACCGAGCAGGAGGAAATGGCAGGAGAGCTTTACAGCTATTTCAAGAACGAGCTAGGGTTCTGAAAATAATTACATGATATGCCGCCGCTGGACTGCTCTATATGGGAAATCCGGCGGCGCTGTTTTGTTTATAATTCACAAAAATGAAGGCAAAACTGAAATTTATTGCAATGAGAAGTTGCACTTTAAGAGAATGTGTGCTATAATTAACGTATGCGCGGGCAACTTTAATGAGCGAAAGCCTAAAAGCGCCAAAGTCCAAAAGCGCATACCTACATAGAATGGACAAATAAGGAGAAACGTAACATGAAGATCAGAAAGATTTTCGCAGCTATTGCAGCTGCAGCAATGGCTGTTTCCGCAACAGCTTGTGCAAGCTCTACAAATTCCAGCTCCACCGCTGATTCCTCTGCGGCAGATTCTTCCGCTGCAGACAGCAGCACTCCCGCTGCTACAGCAGACGCAGCTTCCACCGCTGACGCTTCCAGCGCAGCAGACGACAGCTCCGCGGCTGAGATCCCCGCTGACAAGGTTTACAACATCGGTATCTGCCAGCTCGTTCAGCACGAAGCTCTTGACGCAGCTACTCAGGGATTCAAGGACGTTCTCACCGAGAAGCTCGGCGCTGACCACGTTAAGTTCGACGAGCAGAACGCTAACGGCGAGTCCACCAACTGCACCACCATCTGTACCGGTTTCGCCGCTTCCGGCGTTGACCTGATCCTGGCTAACGCTACAGGCGCTCTCCAGGCTGCAAGCGCTGCTACCGCTACAATTCCGATCCTTGGCACTTCCGTAACCGATTACGCTACCGCTCTTTCCATCGATGACTGGACAGGCGCTACCGGCACAAACATTTCCGGTACCTCCGACCTCGCTCCTATCGACGAGCAGGCTAAGATGCTGCTCGAGATGTTCCCCGATGTAAAGCAGGTTGGTATCCTTTACTGCTCCGCTGAGGCTAACTCCAAGTACCAGGCGACCCTGTTCGCTAACGCCCTTGCAGACGCAGGCGTAGCTTGCAAGGAGTACAGCGCTGCTGACACCAACGAGATAAGCACCGTATGCACCACAGCTATCGGCGAGTGCGACGTACTCTATCTCCCGACCGACAACACAATGGCTTCTTCCACCGAGACCATCAAGAACATCGTTGTTCCCGCTGGTATCCCGGTAATCGCAGGCGAAGAGGGCATTTGCAGAGGCTGCGGCGTTGCAACTCTGTCCATCAGCTACGAGGACCTCGGCAGAGCTACCGGCGAGATGGCTTACGAGATCCTGGTTGAGGGTGCCGACATTTCCACAATGGACGTTCGCTTCGCTCCCAACGTTACCAAGAAGTACAACGCTTCCATCTGCGCTGAGCTTGGTATCACAGCTCCCGAGGGCTACGAGGCTATCGCTGAGTAATTCTCAGAACACAAACTAATGCATAACGGGGTGCGGGCTTTGTCCGTTCCCCGCTTCTGCATAAATAAAGGCAAAAAATAAACAGTATCGGAGAGAGATCATGGACATTTTTCTGGCTAAGCTATCCACCTTCGGAAACGCCCTCCCCGGTGATATCACTCAGGGACTTATCTGGGGTATCATGGCTATCGGCGTTTTCATCACCTACAAAATACTCGACTTCGCGGACCTTACCGTTGACGGAACCCTCGGTCTGGGCGGCGTTGTCGCGGTAGTTCTCATTTCAAACGACGTGCCTGTTCCCGTGGCTATGCTTATTGCATTCCTAGCGGGCTGCGCTGCGGGTCTGTGCACCGCGCTGCTCAATACCATGCTCGGTATTCCGGGCATACTTGCGGGTATCCTGACTCAGCTCGCACTGTATTCCGTTTACCTCGACATCAACGGAAAGGCTAACGCGCCGGTCAGCGTTGACAAGTTCCCGCTGGTCATCTCGTCAAGATACGTTACCGCCGGCAACGAGGTCGTTGATATTATCCGCACCGTCGGAACCGCACTGCTGTTCGTTGTGCTGATCATCGCAGCGCTGTACTGGTTCTTCGGAACGGAATACGGCATGGCTATCCGCGCCACCGGCTGCAACTCCGCGATGTCAAAGGCGGAGGGTATCAACACCAAGCGCACCACCATCATCGCGCTGGTGCTCTCCAACGGCATGGTAGGTCTTGCGGGCGCGCTGCTGGCTCAGTATCAGGGCTTCGCCGACGTAAACATGGGCAGAGGCGCCATCGTAATCGGTCTTGCGGCTGTAATTATCGGCATGGTCCTGGGCGAGGTTATCCTGAGGAAACACTTCAACTTCATCGGGAAGCTTGCGTTCACCGCTCTCGGCGCTATCATCTACTTCGTAGTTCTGAGAATAGTGCTGCTGCTTGGTCTTTCCACAGACAACACTAAGATGTTCTCCGCGCTTATCGTTGCGATATTCCTGGCGGTTCCTTACCTCCAGAAAACCTCCAAGACTTCGTTCAGGCGTGCTGCAAAGCGCTCCGCAGGCGCAGCTGCGTCCGCTGCGGCGGCTGAATCCGAGCATTTCGGACAGGTAATGCAGAACTCCGTGACCGGCAAGAAGGAGGATAAGTAATGCTTGAACTCATCAACATCAAAAAGGCTTTCAATCGCGGAACCATAAACGAGAAGAAGGCGCTCAACGGCGTAAACATCAAGCTCGATGACGGCGACTTTGTGACTATCATCGGCGGCAACGGCGCAGGAAAATCCACGACGCTGAACGCCATTGCGGGCGTGTGGCCGGTGGACGAAGGCTCCATCATCATCAACGGCAAGAACGTCACCGGACTTTCCGAGCACCAGCGCGCAAAGTACATAGGCAGAGTATTTCAGGACCCCATGACCGGCACCGCAGCCACCATGGAGATACAGGAAAATCTCGCGCTTGCAAAGCGCCGCGGCGAAGGACGCTTCCTGAAGTGGGGAATCACCCGCAGGGAGCGCGAGGAGTATCACGAGCTGCTTAAGATGCTCGACCTGGGACTTGAGGACAGAATGTCCTCTAAGGTTGGACTGCTCTCCGGCGGACAGCGCCAGGCGCTGACGCTTCTTATGGCTACGCTGAAGAAGCCGCAGATACTGCTTCTTGACGAGCACACCGCAGCCCTAGACCCCAAGACCGCAGCGAAGGTGCTTCAGCTTTCCGATGAGATAATCGCGAAAAACCATCTTACCGCAATGATGGTAACTCACAACATGGCAAACGCTATAGAATACGGCAACCGTCTTATCATGATGAACAACGGCAAGATAATTTACGACGTGAAGGGCGAGGAAAAGAAGAAGCTCACCGTTGACGACCTGCTCCAGAAATTCGAGGAAGCAAGCGGCTCCGAGCTCAACAACGACCGTATGCTCCTTTCAGGCAATAAGTAATATATTTATCTCCGATACTAAATATCCCCGCAGGGCGCCTGCGGGGATATTTTTATAGATAAAAATTCCCGGAAATCAACTTTCCGGGAATTCAGTTTGTTGAAAAAGTTAGTTCTGCCTGCGAAGCAGGCATTTGAAATCTTTTTTTTGCCCCGGGTTTCCCGGGGCAAAAAACACTTCTATCCGCGCATGTGTGCGGATGTTCGGCGGAAAAGTCACTTTAGTGACTTTTTCGACGGTATCAAATCCCGGAAATCAACTTTCCGGGATTTGATATTACTGCTGAACCAGATCTTCTGCGGGCTTAACGGGAGTTGCGGGCGCTTCCGGAGCGGCATTTACATGCGATTCGGAGTTGATTCCAGACGCTACAGCCTTTCCGGTGATAAAGCTGCCGACCATCGACTTCAGGTCAACGCCAAGACCGTCGAGCAGTCCTGCGGAAGCCTGGGTAGTGGCTTCGGTGATGTCCTTGACCAGCTTTGCGGTGTTGCCGTCGCCGTACATTGTGATCTTGTCGACATTCTCAAGCGGCTTTGCGATAGCCTGAGCAACCTCCGGCATCTTCTCGAAGTACATCTGGAGCACTGCGGCTTCTTCCATCTTGCGCATTGCTTCCGCCTTCTTGTCGAGACCTTCCGCCTCGGCGATAGCCTTCGCGCGGACTGCCTCCGCCTCTGCGATACCTCTTGCGCGGATACCTTCCGCTTCCTGCTCTGCCGCGTATCTTGCGGCTTCTGCGCGCGCCTTCGCTGCGGCTGCTTCGTTCTGCGCCGTTACAAGGATTGCTGCGGCTTCGTTCTTCTTGATCTCCAGCTCTGCTTCTGCGTTCTGAATATCTTCGTACTTCTTAGCTTCCGCGTTGCGCTGAATGGTGTACAGCTCCGCGTCTGCGTTCTGCTGGGCTGCGTATTTCTGAGCCTCGGCGGTTTTCTTTACCTCGGCTTCGAGGGCGCGTTCCTTGATCTCGGCTTCCTTCGCCTTTATCTCGACTTCCTTCGCCTGCTTTGCCAGGTTTGCGTTTGCGGAGGTTATCTCGATGGTCTTGCGCTGCTCTTCCTGCTGAATGGTGTAGGCTGCGTCGGCTTCCGCACGCTTGATGTCAGCGGCGCGCTTAAGCTCAGCCTGCTTTATCGCAAGCTCGTTCTCGCGCTCTGCGATGGCTGTCTCGGAGTCTACGCGGGCGTCGTTCGCCTTGCGGTTGGCTTCCGCCTGAGCGATTTTGATGTCGCGCTCAGCCTCAGCCTTGGAAATAGCCGCCTTCTTTTTGATCTGCATGGTGTTGTCGATACCCATGTCGTTGATGATACCGTTGTCGTCAACGAAGTTCTGCACGTTGAACGATACTATTTCAAGACCCATCGCACGCAGATCGGGGTCTGCGTTCTGCTTTACCTTGTCGGCGAACGCCTGGCGGTTGGAGACCATCTCCTCAAGCCGCATCTGACCTACGATCTCACGCATGTTGCCTTCCAGTACCTCCCTTGCGACGCCGGTTATGTACTGCACGTTGCGGTTAAGGAAGTTCTGCTGCGCCTTCTGGATTATGTCGGGGTCGGGGGATATCTTGACGTTTACCACCGCGTCAACGGAGATGTTGATGTAATCCGCAGTAGGGACCGCCTGGGCGGTCTTGACGTCAACGGACATCAGGGCAAGCTCCAGCACGTCGCAGCGCTCGAAGAACGGCAGTTTGACAGTCGCCTTGCCTATAACTACCTTAGCTTTGCGCCGCAGACCGCTTATGATGAACGCCTTATCCGGCGGAGCCTTGCGGTAGCCAGCGCTGAAAATGACGATCACCAGTATAACGATGATCACAATTGGGACGAGAAGTCCCGGTTCGATGAAATCCGGCATTTGAGTACCTCCTTATGCCTGCTTGTATTTCTTGGCGATCCCCGCCGCTTTGTAGTAATTTTCCTGGAGTTTGCGGAATTCCTCGCCGCACTGGCTGTGGTCGCCGGAGCGTATATCGTCGACGATCTTCTTAGCCGGCAGGAACACTCCGTTCAGCCCGATGTTTCCGGCAAGACCCTTGAGCGCATGCGCCGAGAAAAGCATCTGCTGATAGTCCTCGCGCTCAGCGGCGGAGGTAAGCTCCAGCACCACGCTGTCCGCAGAATCAAAGAACTTATACAGATATTTCAGAAACATGCTTTCGCTGTCCATGAAATGCTCTATCATATCCTTGACGTTAAGACCAACGCCGTCCCACTCGTCGCAGAATTCTTTTGTAATCATAATCTATCACCCCTCTAATCTATTCTACCATTTCGGGAATAATTCGTCAAGAACTCCGATTTTTTTCGTAGGAATAGACAAAAACGCCCCCTGAAAATTTCAAGGGGCGACAAAACTAAATTCTGATTTTAAATTACTTGAAGTTGTAGAGCTGTATCTGCTCGAAGCCGTCGAGGAGCTCTCCGGACATCTTGAACGCCGCGTCGACGCCGCGCGCAACGCACTCGATTGGGTTTTCTGCAACGAAGCAGGGAGCGCCCACGTTGTCGCTGATAAGCTCCGGCAGACCGCCGAGCATTGCTCCGCCGCCGGTGAGGAGTATTCCGTTCGAGAGGATATCGCCGACCAGCTCAGGCGGAGTGGATTCCAGCACCAACTTTACCTGCTCGACTATCTCCATGGCGTTCTCGTGGATAGCGTCGTAGATGTCCTGATCGGATATCTCAATGCTCTCGGGGAGACCCTTCAGGAGGTTTCTGCCGCGTATCGTCATCTTCTTTTCGCCGGTGGGGTCGAATACGTTTGCGATCTCCATTTTGGCTTTTTCTGCGGTCTTTTCGCCGATGAGTATTTTGTATTTCTGGGTGATGTGGCGGATTATTGCCTGGTCGAACTTGTTTCCCGCCATCTTGATGGAGCGGCTCTGGACGATACCGTTGAATGAAACGATAGCCACATCGGCAGTACCGCCGCCGATGTCAACTACCATGGTTCCGTTGGGTTTGGAGATGTCCACGCCAGCACCGATAAGAGCCGCGATAGGCTCCTCAATGAGGAACACCTTGCGCGCGCCTGCGGACATCGCCGCCTCGACTACTGCACGGCGCTCCACGTCGGTAACGGAGGAGGGCACACACAGAACTATGCGTGGCTTCATCATGGCGCCGCCGTTCACCATGTGGATAAACTCGCGGATCATTGCCTCGGTCATGTCGTTATCGGAGATAACGCCGTCCTTCAGAGGGCGCACTGCAACGATGTACTCCGGGGTTCTGCCTATCATCTTGTAGGCCTCCGCGCCGACCGCGACGACTGCTTTTTTCTTCTTATCGTAAGCCACCACGGACGGTTCATTCAGTACAATGCCCTTTCCGGCAATGGTGATGATGATATTCGCGGTGCCAAGGTCTATGCCTATATCAAGTGCCATATTTATTCTCCGTTCTCTGATTTGTCTTTTCGTCTACACGTTTATTATATGGGGAATTCCAACATAAATTATATCATGTTTTTTGTCGTTTTGCAATATATTTTGCGGCTTCCTTCAGAAGAAATTCACGTTCGTTCGGAAAATTTCCGTTTATTACTTCGTCAAGCAGGAATTTTAGCGCCTTCCCCATTTCCGGAGACGGCTCCATCAGCCCGGAGAGCGCCTTCCCGTCGACCGCAAGGTCTTTCAGCGTGAGACAGCAGGACGGCGCGAGGGCTTCCGCACGGGAGAGAACAGCGCGCCATTCGCCGCAGCGTCCGGCGCATTCCGGAGTTTTCGCCGAGTCGTCGCAGATGTGGGCCAGGCAGATATCCCGGACGGTTTCCAGACCGTATTTTCTGAGCAGCCGGCGCACCGACTTATCCGTATCGCTGAGAGGAACGTCGTGATACCTTACAATGGTGCAGACCCGCTCCCGCAGTGCGTTGCTGCATTTCAGCCGGCGGAGGATGTCCTCTGCGATATCCGCGCTGACGGCGGCGTGACCGTAGAAGTGACCTTCGCCGTCCTCGCCGAGCGTGAATCGCTGCGGCTTCCCGATATCGTGGAGCAGCATTGCGAGGGTCAGCGGGAGCCTGCACTCGCTGCCTGCGGAGATCTCCGCGGCCTTCTGCGCGGACATCACGCAGTGCTCGTAAACATCGAAGCAGTGGAACCTTGAGTGCTGAACGAAGCCTGTGCATTCCCGGAATTCCGGGATTATCACTGCGGCGATATCGCGGAATTCGGTCAGAACCCGGAAAATATTGCGGTGGGAGTTTCTGCCGGTCAGCAGCCCGCACAGCTCGGAGAAAACGCGCTCTGCGGATATCTTATTGAGCAGCTCCCTGGTATCGTGCATAGCCCGTGCGGTGTTTTCCTCTATCTCAAACCCGAGGGAAGCCGAGAAGCGCAGTCCGCGCAGGATACGCAGAGCGTCCTCGCGGAAGCGCTTTTCCGGCTTGCCTATGCAGCGTATCACGCCCGCTTTGATGTCCTCGGCGCCGCCAAATTCGTCGAAATATCCCTGCTTGGGATTGTAGGCTATGCCGTTCATCGTGAAGTCCCGGCGGGAAACGTCGTCGCGGATATTCCTGGTGAATGTGACGCGCTCCGGGCGGCGGCTGTCGCGGTATTCGCCGTCCACGCGGTAGGTGGTTATCTCAATGGGGGAGCCGTCTGCAAGCACCGTGACTGTCCCGTGCTTCAGTCCGGTCTCTATCAGGCGGTATCCCGCAAAGACCTGCTCGGTCTCCGCCGGGAGCGCAGACGTCGTTATGTCGTAGTCATGCGGGATTATTCCCATCAGGCTGTCACGGACGCAGCCTCCGACCACCCAGGCTTCATGGCCTGCGGATTCCAGCATATCCAGCGCGCGGGAGATATTCTCAGGCAGTACCATTGTGCACCTCCGTTCTGTTATTGTCTGATTATTATGGTATTATAGTAAAAAAAAGAACTGTATAAAACAGCCCCCGAAGTATTACTCACGAAATGTCGAAGTAAAGAAAGGAGGCCGTATTGCGATTACCTGGAGATATACTCAGGGTGTTCGTAATACGACCCCTCTCAAAGAGTGAGTCAAAATAAAACCTTCTCTATAAGCCCGACCTGAAAGAACGCTTTTTATCAGCATGTTTACCTGACCGCAGCGGTGAGCCGGAACGGGATTACCCGCAAGGTTTACCATTGCGCGTCACGCTAGAAACCGATGATCTGCGTTTCGTCGGACTGTATTCTTCCGGAATACAACGGCTCCGCCAGCGCGGAGATTGCCTGCGTCCACCGGAGCTGACCGCAGCTTTTGCAGAATCTGTTCTTGCATCTGCCCTGCGCCTTTGACCCCGCCGCTGGACTTTGCGGAAAGGCTGTGATAGCTGAACCCGTGTGTACCCGGAATTCAGGCGCATATCATGTAGACCAGTATCCTGCAGCCGCACCGGGCTGCATACTGCCGCACACCGTCCGCGTCTGCGCCGCCCGGCATGCGAAGGAACTCCGCTGTGCATGTACTTTCCGTCAACGCTCCCGATAGCGATCAGGCTCGCACACTTACAGTTTTATTCATCTTTATTTTATCGCATTTCATGCAAAATGTCAAGTGTTTTTCCCAAAATTCCCCGACTAATACACAAATTCCGTCAAAAAACTCCTTATGTTCCCTAGAACGCGATGATTTCCCCGAGTATCCTCAGCAGGTACATTCCGAAGCTCATTCGGCGGACATCATCCCGGGCGACGATATCCGAGCGGAACACCTCGCTGCCGTCCAGCGTGACAAGAAACTCTCCTACAAACTGTCCCTTTTCCACCGGAGCCTCCAGCTTCTCAACGAAGGTGTATTCGTACTTTACCCTGCCGGAGCAGCCCTTCTTTATAATGCAGTCGCCCAGTGACTTCACCATCGGCCTGACCTCCGCGGTCTCGCCTCGCTCCACCGCTATCGGAAGGAGTTCCCGGCTGTCTGTCTCGGGAGTAAACCGCTCAAATCCGCTGAAACCGTAGTCAAGCAGTTCCTCCGCCTTGTCGAAGCGCTCCGGATCCTCGCCGCATCCCAGCACCACCGCTACAAGCCGCATATCCCCGCGCTGTGCGCACGCCGCAAGGCAGCAGCCTGCGCCGTCCGTGGTGCCGGTCTTGCCGCCCAGAATGCCGTCGTAGTACCGCACCAGCTTGTTGGTGTTCAGAAGCTGAGTTTCTCCGCCGCGCAGGTAATCAAGCCAGGTCAGCAGCCAGCCGCGGTAGTATTCCTTCGTCATAAGCTCCGCCGTCATTATGGCGATGTCCTCAGCGGAGGAGTAGTGGCCTTCTGCGTCAAAGCCTACGCAGCCGGTGAACTTCGTGTTTTTCAGCTTCATTTCCCTGGCGCGTTTGTTCATCAGCTTCACGAATGCCGCTTCGCTTCCCGCCGCGTGTTCAGCGAGGGCTATGCAGGCGTCGTTCGCGGAACTAACGATGACCGCTTCCAGAAGCTCCGCTGCGGTCATTTCCTCGCCCGCTTCCAGCCATATCACCGAGCCTTCCGCAGACGAGGCGTAGGACGAAGCCTTAACAGCGTCCGTAAGCTGGAGCTCACCGGCGTCTATCATATCCGCGAGCACCAGCAGAGACATCACCTTAGTTATCGACGCCATCGGCAGCCGCGCCTGAGCGTTCACCGAGTACAACACCTGCCCTGTTTCGGCCTCCATCAGCACCGCCGCTTTCGGCGTAGCTATGGAGCCGGTCTCGCCGTCCCCGGATTCTTCGGCGTACGCCCTCCAGGACAGACCCGCAGCCAGTATAGCAGCGCACAAAATGCAGCACAGTATTTTTCTGAAGCGTTTCAACGGAATTCCCCCTTTATAGTACAAGCCGCTTTTTATAAAAGGTATGCCGTGGATCAGAAAAAATTGCAGATTTTTTTGCAAAGCCCTTGACAAATCACATGTGCGGGTGTATAATCAAATCAAACAAATGAACAGATGTTCAAACGAACGACCGAAAAGGAGACACCGCCCATGGAAAACGACGCACCGCACTGTGAATTCATGTGCGTACATGCAGACACAGTAGACCGGATAACTTCGACGATGCCCGATGAAGATACGCTTATAGACCTGTCTGAGCTGTTCAAGGTATTCGGGGATTCCACACGGATAAAGATACTCACGGCGCTGAGCCACGGGGAGCTTTGCGTGTGCGACCTGTCGAAGCTGGTCGGAATGACGTCCTCGGCGGTATCACATCAGCTCAAGATACTTCGCAGCGCGAAGCTTGTAAGCTGCCGCCGCGATGGAAAAACTGTGTTCTACGCCCTTGCCGACGACCATGTTACAACGATAATCCGCCAGGGGCTGGAGCATGTCAACGAATAAGGAGCAGAGCCATGACTGATTTCTGGGACAAGATAGCCGGGGTGTACGACCTCGCAGAGAGCATAAACGGAGACGTGTATCACGAAATGTGCGCGCAGACTGAAAGGCTGGTCCCCGCCGGGGCAAAGGTGCTTGACTGCGCCGCCGGCACCGGGGAGCTTTCGCTCGCCGCCGCGAAAAATGCGGAATCTGTAGTCTGTACCGACCTTTCCGAGAAAATGCTGAAAAACGCCCGCCGCAAGGCTGGATTCTTCGGAGCCGATAATATCAGCTTTGAAACGCGCAATATCTTCGATTTGAAAGACCCGGACAACACCTACGATATAGTGATCGCCGGAAACGTCCTGCACCTGCTGAAGAATCCGCAGGGCGCAGTCATGGAGCTTTACCGTGTGCTCAAGCCAGGCGGAAAGCTGCTTCTTCCGACATTTACCGCAAAGAACCGCGGGAAGCTTCTTATAAAGCTCTACAAGGCGATAGGCTTCGACCCGGAGGCGAGCTATTCCCCTTCGGAATACAAGAAAATGCTCGAGGGCTGCGGCATTGGCAGGGTCTACACAAAGCTCATCAAGGGAACTATCCCGTGCTGCTATGCAGTCATAATCAAGAACGAAGCAGAGGATAACTCTGACGAATAAACCAACCGAGAAAGGATACCACTATGAAAAAGACATTCAAGCTCATCGACCTGGACTGCGCGCACTGCGCCGCTAAGATGGAGGAGGCAATAAAGAAGCTCCCCGGCGTTACAAACGCTTCCGTTAACTTCCTTCAGCAGAAATTCACGCTGGAAGCTTCGGACGATCAGTTCGACGAGGCTCTCAAGGCGGCAATAAAGGTATGCAAGGACGTTGAGCCAGACTGCACGATAAAGGTGTAATTTTTTTCAGATAACGAGGTGAGCAGCAATGAGTAAAAAGCAGAAAAAAATGCTGATACGCATAATCGCCGCCGGAGCGATCTGGGCGATCGGTTTTGCAGTAGAGCATATTTTCCCGACGGACGACAGATTCAGCCTGCTGGGATTCATTCATCTGGGGATATTCACCGCCGCTTATCTCGTGATAGGCTGGGATATCCTGTGGAAAGCTATCCGGAACATCGCGCACGGTCAGGTGTTTGACGAGAACTTCCTGATGTGTATAGCTTCGATCGGCGCTATGGTCATCGGCGAGTACGACGAAGGCGGCGCCGTTATGATACTCTACCAGATAGGCGAGCTGTTTCAGAGCGTTGCGGTCGGAAAATCCCGCCGCTCCATCGCCGAGATGGTGGACATTAACCCGGAGTACGCGAATGTAGAGCGCGACGGCGAGGTGTCCGAGGTCTCCCCGGAGGACGTAGCCGCAGGCGAGACGATAGTCATTCGCCCCGGCGAGCGCATTCCGCTTGACGGAACGATAATCTCCGGCTCCTCCGAGCTGAACACTGCGGCGCTCACCGGCGAGAGCGCGCTCCGTGCGGTCGCAGAGGGCGACGAGGTAATAAGCGGCTGCATCAACACGAACGGCCTGCTCAAAGTCAAGGTATCGCGCCCCTACTCCGACTCCACCGTTGCGCGTATCCTGGAACTGGTCGAGAACTCCACCGAGAACAAGGCAAAGCCCGAGAACTTCATTACGAAATTCGCGAAGGTGTATACTCCTATCGTGGTGTTCGCGGCTATCGCGCTGGCGATAATCCCGGGTCTTATAGAAACCTCGATGAATGGCTTCACCGATTTCACCAACTGGATTGGCGAAGGCGGCTGGGTTTACCGTGCGCTGTCGTTTCTGGTAGTTTCCTGCCCCTGCGCTCTGGTTATTTCGGTTCCGCTCTCCTATTTCGGCGGTATCGGCGGGGCTTCGAAGTATGGTATCATGATAAAGGGCGCGAACTATCTCGAGGAACTGTCGAGAGCGCGCACGTTCGTGTTTGACAAGACCGGCACCCTTACAAAGGGCAGCTTTGCAGTCACCGGAGTAACTCCCGAGGGCATGTCGGAAAACGAGCTGCTCGGTATCTGCGCGGCTGCGGAGACCTACTCCACGCACCCGATAGCGCAGTCGATAATCGCGGAAGCCAAGAAGCGCGAGCTTACAACAACGGCTTCCGACGCCGAGGAGATCGCGGGCTACGGCGTTAAGGCAGTAGTTGACGGCAGGACTGCAATAGTCGGAAATCACCGCCTTATGCAGCGCGAGAACATCGCGGCTCCCTCTGTGGACACACCGGGCACTGTCGTGCACTGCGCGGTTGACGGTAAATACGCAGGCTGCATCGTGATATCCGACGAGATAAAGCCTGGGGCACCGAAGGCGCTTGCGGCTCTCAAGGAGCTTTGCGGCGCAAAGACGGTAATGCTCACCGGCGACCGTAAGGCAGCCGCTGACGCCATCGCAAAGGCAGCAGGTATCGACGAGTACCACGCGGAGCTTCTCCCTGATGGGAAGGTATCCAAGGTGGAGGAACTCTACAAGGCTAAGCCGGAAAACAGCTCGCTGGTATTCGTGGGCGACGGAATGAACGACGCTCCGGCGCTTGCCCGGGCGGACGTCGGAATAGCGATGGGCGCAATGGGAAGCGACGCAGCGATAGAAGCTGCGGATATCGTCCTGATGAACGACAATATAGAGAGCCTTCCGACAGCGGTGCGTATCTCGAAAAAGACTCACGCCATTGTAATGCAGAACATAGTGTTCGCGATAGGCGTAAAGGTGCTGATAATGCTGCTTACTGCGGTAGGTATCGGCAATATGTGGATCGCGGTGTTCGGCGATGTCGGAGTTGCAGTGCTTGCGATTCTGAACGCCACACGGGCTATGAGAATAAAGTAAATCGAAACGGGACTGCGGCTGGCAGTCCCATTTTTTTAATTCGGAATTCTTAATTCGGAATTATGGTGCCGCCTTCGGCGGAGGATTTGAAATATCGCGCGAAGCGCGCACGATAATTCCGCATTCCGAATTTAAAAAGGGCTGCCGGCGGCAGCCCTTGATTATTAGTTCTTTAAGCTCTGTAACGGAGCAGGAATGCGTCCGCCGCGGCTGATGAACTTGCTCGCGGAGAACTTGCTTACCGGCATTACCGGAGCGCTTCCGAACAGACCGCCGAACTCTACCATGTCGCCTTCCTTCTTGCCGATGGCAGGAATTACGCGCACTGCGGTGGTCTTGCTGTTGACCATGCCGATAGCGGCTTCGTCAGCGATGATGGCGGATATGGTGTCAGCGGAGGTGTCGCCGGGAATTGCGATCATATCCAGACCTACGGAGCAGACAGCGGTCATTGCTTCCAGCTTCTCAAGGCCGAGGGAACCCTTGACTGCTGCGTCGATCATGCCGGCGTCCTCAGATACGGGAATGAACGCGCCGGAAAGTCCGCCGACGTGGGAGGAAGCCATTACGCCGCCCTTCTTAACTGCGTCGTTGAGCATTGCGAGGCACGCGGTCGTACCGTGGCAGCCGCAGCTCTCGAGGCCGATCTCCTCGAGGATATGCGCGACGGAGTCGCCGACAGCGGGGGTCGGGGCAAGGGAGAGGTCAACGATACCGAACGGAACGCCGAGTCTCTGGGAAGCCTCCGTACCAACGAGCTGACCCATTCTTGTGATCTTGAACGCGGTCTTTTTGATGACGTCAGCTATCTCGCTGATGTTTGCGTCGGGGTGCTTGCGGAGCGCAGCGCGTACAACGCCAGGTCCGGAAACGCCTACGTTTATCTCGCAGTCGTACTCGCCAACACCGTGGAATGCGCCCGCCATGAAGGGGTTATCCTCTACTGCGTTGCAGAATACAACGATCTTTGCAGCGCCGAAGTAGCTGTTGTCCTTGGTAGCCTTCGCGGCGTCAAGTATCACCTGACCCATCATAGCTACTGCGTCCATGTTGATACCAGCCCTTGTGGAGCCGATGTTGACGGAGGAGCAAACGTTGCTTGTTTCAGCGAGAGCCTCCGGAATGGACTGGATAAGCTCCAGGTCGCCTGCGGAGAATCCCTTGTGGACAAGCGCGGAGTAACCGCCGAGATAGTTTACGCCGGTGCCGTCGGCAGCGCGCTGGAGCGCCTTCGCGAACTTCACGGGGCTGCCCTTGCACGCAGCGGAGACCATCGCGATAGGCGTAACGGAGATACGCTTGTTGACTATCGGGATACCGTACTGCTTTTCGATGTCCTCGCCGGTCTTTACAAGGTTCTCAGCCTTGCGCATTATCTTGTCGTATACCTTGTCGCAAGCCTTGTCGATGTCGCTGTCGATACAGTCGAGAAGGGAGATACCCATTGTGATGGTACGGATATCCAGGTTCTCCTCCTGTATCATCTTTATCGTTTCTAAAATATCGGTCGAATTCAGCATTTGTCGGTGTTCTCCTTATCAGATTCTGTGCATCGCGTTGAAGATGTCCTCGTGCATAACATGTACCTGAAGACCCATGTCGCTGCCTGCCTTTGTCAGCTTGTCAGCGAAGTCGATGTAGTCGATGTTGAGCTTGGAGATCTCGATCATCATTGTCATTGCGAACAGATCCTGCATGATGGTCTGTGTAACGTCCATTACGTTTGCATTGTGCTCTGCGCAGATACCGCTGACCTTTGCCAGAATACCTACAGTGTCCTTACCGATAACAGCTACTACGGCTCTCATACTTGTCCTCCTTGTCTGCGGGCATGTCATTATGTATAAAATTATGCACCGCGACCCTTGAATTTTTATCTTTCTTATCTATTATACTAAAAAAAACTGAAAAAGTAAATGTATTCATAGACAAATTTAAAAATTTGTGATAAAATAATAAAAAAAGCATTTGAAAGAGTAATATTATAGTCACTTTTTCAAATCAGACACAGAACAGAAGAAGGTAGACAAATGGAAACTGAAATACTCCGCCATATCCCGGCGGATATCCATAACCATTCCACCCTCTCCCCGGACGGCTGCGACGAGCCGATGAGAATGGCGGAGCGAGCCTGCGGGCTGGGAATAAAGCACTTTGCGCTGACGGATCATATTGAATGCGAAAAGCTGGAAAGCTGGGATTATGCAGGTGCGATAGCAAGGTCACACGATGTGTTCCTTGAGATACAGGAGCGCTTCCGCGGGAAGATGGAGGTATACTACGGCGCGGAGCTTGGACAGGCGCTGTTCAACCTGCCCGCCGCTGAAAAGATACTCGCGGAGCATGACTACGATTTCGGGTTAGGCTCCACGCACTGCACCCGCACTTACCCGCGCCTTGATCGCGTTCCCGACAGCGACGAGGACAGGTACCGCTGCCTTGACGAGTATTTCGATGAGGAACTTCGTCTTGCCGAGTGGGGCAGGTTCTGCTCGCTGTCGCACCTGACTTTCCCGCTGCGCTTCATCAGCGGCGACGTGGGCGGTCACGAGGTCGACATGAGCCGCTACAGCGCGATAATCGACAAAATACTGGAAACAATAATCCGACAGGGTATCGCCCTGGAGGTAAATTCCGCCGGCATACGCAAGGGGCTGCACGTCCCTATGCCGAATGCGGAGTACGTCAAGCGTTACTACGACAAGGGCGGCAGAATGGTGACGGTCGGTTCCGACGCGCACCGGGTCGCAGACGTAGGCGCTGATGACTTCACAGTGTACGATATGCTGCGGGATATCGGATTCACCGAGGTATGCGTTTTCAGAAAGAAACAGCCCATATTTGTTTCAATCAGGTAAATTATATAAGTTGGCGTGAAGCAGTCGCAAAAGCCGGGCTTTTGATTACAGCTGCTCATCGCCGGACTGAACAGGAGGATAATGCAATGACACCTACCAACAAGAAGTTACTTGCCTTATTAAAGCAGAACGCGCGGCTCTCCAACGCGGAGCTTTCCACCATGCTCGGCATTTCCGAGCAGGAGGTCGCAGCAGGCATAAAGGAACTTGAGGCTTCCGGAATAATCATCGGCTACGCAGCCATCGTCAACGAGGAAAAGGCTGACGACAACGCTGTGACCGCTATAATTGAGCTGAAAGTCACCCCGTTCAAGGACAGGGGCTTTGACGACCTCGCACACACCATCATGCAGTACGAGGAGGTAGACAGCGTGTTCCTGCTTTCCGGCGCGAACGACCTGTCCATCACCATCACAGGCACCAGCCTGAGAAAAGTCGCTCTGTTCGTTTCCGAGCGGCTCGCAGTGCTTGACGGAGTTCTGTCCACAACGACCCACTTCGTACTGAGAAGATACAAGGAGAAGAACCACGTTTTCAGCGAGGAACACTCCGATGAAAGGAGCCTGGTTTCCCCGTGATAGACTATGATAAGGTAATCCCTGGAAAAATAAGGGGTATTCAGCCATCAGGCATTCGTAAATTCTTCGACATCGCTCAGCAGGTGGAGGGAGTTATCTCCCTGTCCGTCGGCGAACCGGACTTCAAGACCCCGTGGGCTGCAAGAAAAGCCGCTATAGGTGTCCTTGAAAAGGGCAGGACTGCATATACTGCAAACGCAGGTCTTATTCAGCTCCGCGAGGAGATCTCCAAGTACCTGCTCAACTTCATACACACAGAATACGACCCCAACGGCGAGATAATCGTCACCGTCGGCGGTTCCGAGGCTCTCGACCTTGCAATGCGCGCGCTGATACAGCCCGGCGACGAGGTACTGGTTCCGGAGCCGAGCTTCGTGTGCTATTCCCCGATAATCACGGTCTGCGGCGGAACCCCCGTTCCGATAGTCATGACCGAGGAGGACAAGTTCAAACTCCGTGCTGACGCGCTCAAGGCGAAGATAACTTCGCGCACCAAGGCGCTGATACTGCCGTTCCCGAACAACCCGACCGGCTCCATAATGCGCCGCGGCGAGCTTGAGGCTGTCGCAGAGGTGCTCCGCGGCACCGACATCATGATAATCTCCGATGAGATATACTCCGAGATGACCTACGGCGGCGAGAAGCACGTTTCCATCGCCGAGATAGACGGCATGAGGGAGCGCACCATCGTTGTAAACGGATTCTCCAAGACCTACGCCATGACCGGCTGGAGACTCGGCTACTGTGCAGGCCCGAAGCCCGTGATGAAGCAGATGCTGAAGCTCCACCAGTACTGCATAATGAGCAGCCCGACGGTCAGCCAGTACGCCGCGATCACGGCTCTCACCCAGTGCCGCGACGACGTTGACAGAATGCTCGAGGAGTACGACATGCGCCGCAGGCTGGTGGTAAAGGGCTTCAATGATATGGGGCTTACCTGCTTCGAGCCGGAGGGCGCGTTCTACGTGTTCCCCTGCATAAAGTCAACCGGAATGAAGTCGAGCGAATTCTGCGAGAAGCTGATATACAGCAAGAAGGTCGCGGTAGTTCCCGGAAGCGCATTCGGCGAGAGCGGAGAGGGCTATGTAAGAGTTTCCTATGCGTACTCAGTGCAGCACATCACTACTGCGCTCCAGCGCATAAAGGAATTCGTAGAGGAGCTTAAAAAGTGAGAACCGCGAGCGGGATACGGATCTATAAGCTGAATGCATACGCAAAGCTGAATCTGTATCTCGATATCACCGGAAAGCGCGACGACGGCTACCACCTTCTTGAGACCGTAATGCAGAGCATTTCCCTTGCCGATGAAGTGACTGTTGTGGTCAGCGCCGGGAACGGCATAACGCTGTCCGTCAGCCGGGAGGATATCCCCACGGACGGCCGCAACACCGCTTTCCGCGCCGCTGAGCTGTTCCTGGAAAAAGCGGGGGCTTCCGGCTCGGTCTGCATTGATATCGAAAAGCGTATTCCAAGCGGCGCTGGTATGGGCGGCGGCAGCGCAGACGCTGCGGCAGTCCTGAAAGCGCTGAACACTGCGTTCGGAGAGCCGCTGTCCGAATCGGAGCTGCTCGGGATCGCAGCGCAGGTCGGGGCGGACGTTCCGTTCTGCCTTATCGGCGGGACTAAGCTGTGCCGGGGTATCGGCGAACAGATGTCGGATATCCCAGTGACCGAGGGCGTGTTCCTTGTTGTAAAGCCGGAATTCGGCTGCCCTACCGGGGAAGCGTACCGGAAGTACGACGAAAGCCCGCTTGAAATTCACGGCGGTCTGGAGCGGTTCACAGCGGGACTGCCCGGCAATTACGCTCCGGAGATGTACAATGTGTTCCAGCGGCTGTATTCAGACAAGCGCATTGAGGATATCTGCGCCCGGCTGACCGCGCTCGGTGCTAAGGGCGCAATGCTCACCGGGAGCGGCTCGGCGGTATTCGGCGTATTTGATAACGAAGCGAATGCAAAGCGCGCGTCCGGAGAGTTCCCGGGCTGCTTTACGGCGGTCAGCGGGTGCGTCCGGGAGGGCGTTTCCATCACAGAAAGGGAGGTACTATGATCAAGGTTCAGAACAATATCGGTACGATAACCATTTCGCAGGATTACTTCACATCGCTCATAGGAAGCACCGTGACCGGCTGCTTCGGCGTTGTTCAGATGAATATCAGCAGCGCAAAGCAGACGATACTTGCGGCGCTGCCCTTCGTAAAGAAGAAAAGCTACGAGCGCGGCATAAGCGTCCGCGCAGGGCGTGACAAGCTGGTGGTAGACCTCCACATCACGGTGCTTTACGGCGTGAATGTAGGCACTGTGGTGAAGAGCATCATCAACAAGGTGAAGTACGTCATGGAAGAAAGCACGGGCATTTCCGTTGAGCGCGTGAATGTCTACGTTGACGAAATAAAGACATAATAAAACAGGAAGGGATATCACATAAAATGACACTTACAGGAAAGCTGTTCCGTGACGCGGTAATATCAGGAGCAAACAACATTGCCAACAACCGTGCTGCGGTCGATGAGCTGAACGTATTTCCCGTGCCGGACGGCGATACCGGCACAAACATGTCCATGACCATCGGCAACGCACTGCCTGAACTGAAGGCGGCGGGCGACGGTATCTCCGCAGGCGACGCCGCAAAGCTGACTGCCTCCGCAATGCTGAGGGGCGCGCGTGGAAACTCCGGCGTTATTCTGTCGCTTATTTTCCGCGGACTTTCAAAGGGCCTCGCCGGTCAGGCGGAGGCGGACGCTAAAATGCTGTCCGACGCGTTCAAGCTGGGCGTTGACGCAGCGTACAAGTCCGTAATGAAACCAACCGAGGGCACCATACTCACCGTTGTAAGGGAAGCATGGGAGAACACGAAGGATTCAGCGCAGGAGGGCGGCGACGCTGCCGAATTCCTCGCGAAATTCATCGAAGAAGGCGAAAAGAGCCTTGCGAATACTCCGGAGCTGCTCCCGGCGCTGAAAAAGGCGGGCGTAGTTGACGCGGGCGGCAAGGGTCTGCTGGTTATCCTCAGCGGAATGCAGCAGGTTATCTCCGGCGGCGGTATGATACGCTCCGAGGAGGAAACGAAGCCCTCCGCACCGGCGGCTGTTGCGGCTGCGGGCGCGGCTCAGGAGGATATCAAGTTCGCGTACTGTACCGAGTTCATCGTAAACAAGAAGCCCGGCGCAAAGGACGCGACAGCGCTCCGCGCGTTCCTCGAGACCATCGGCGACTGTGTTGTAGTGGTCGACGACGATGACATCATCAAGGTGCATGTTCACTCCAACCACCCCGGCAAGGCGATCGAGGAGGGCATAAAGTTCGGCGAGCTGACCAAGATGAAGATAGAGAACATGCGCGAGCAGCATCACAATATCATCAAGGCAGACGAGGCTGTCCAGAAGAACCGCAAGGTTCCCGTGAAGCCCGAGAAGGACTTCGGATTCGTTGCAGTTGCGGCGGGCGCGGGTATCGAGGCGCTGTTCCGCGACCTCGGCGCCGACAGCGTTGTACGCGGCGGTCAGACGATGAACCCCTCCACGGAGGATATCCTGGAGGCGATCGGACAGACTCCGGCGAATAACGTGTTCGTTCTGCCGAATAATAAGAACATCATTATGGCAGCGGAGCAGGCAGTTTCACTCGCGGACAGGAACGTATGCGTCCTCCAGTCGAGGAGCATTCCGCAGGGCATAACCGCGCTGATGAATTTCGACCCCGGCGCTGATTTCGTCACCAACCGTAGCAACATGACCGACGCACTCGACAGGGTGCAGAGCGGTCAGATAACCTTTGCGGTGCGCGACAGCGAGTACGACGGCCACAAGATAAAGCAGGGAGAGATCCTCGCGATGGACAACGGCAAGATCGTGTTCACCGAGAAGGACGTCACAAAGGCGCTGGTGAAGCTCACAAAGCGCCTGGTGAACAGCTCCAGCAGCTTTATCACCGTGATGTACGGTTCCGATGTCAGCGACGAGGCGGCGAATGCGGCTTACGAGCAGCTGCGCGCGCGTATCAGCGACAGCATCGACATCAACCTTGTAAACGGCGGTCAGCCGGTATATTACTATATCATTTCTGTTGAGTAAATGGATATCACCTATCTCAAGGGCGTAGGCCCCAAACGGGCGGAATTGTACAGGAAGCTCGGCATTGAAACTGCGGAGCAGCTCATAGAGCTGTATCCGCGGGATTATGTCGATCTCACCGCTCCGGTAACAGTTGCACAGGCGCACATCGGCGAGGTATGCGCCTTTCGCGCTTTTGTAATGAGCAAGAGATCCCCGTTCAACGAGTACGCGAGAATGGCTCTGTACAAGGCGGAGCTTTCAGACAGCACTGGGAATATCACGGCGGTGTTCTTTAATACAAAATACGCGTTCGGCAGGCTGGAAACGGGCAGAGAGTACATCTTCTACGGCAAAATAACCGGCGACGAGATTCGAAAGCAGATCAGCACGCCGCTGTTCGTGGACGTTTCCGAGAACGTGCTCATGCCGAAATATCCGCTTACCGCCGGGCTTTCCAACAACATGGTGTCGGCGAACGTAAAGACCGCGTTGCAGCAGGTGACTGTCGCTGAGAGCCTTCCGCAGCCGCTTATTGAAAAGCTCGGGCTGCTCCCGCGAGAGACCGCGGTAAGGCAGATACACTTCCCACGCACCCGGCAGGAGTATACAGAAGCGCGCCGCCGTCTGGTGCTCGAGGAACTGCTGACCCTGAAACTGGGGCTGTCTTTGATGAAGCGCCGGGGCAGGGAGCACACCGGCGCAGTCATGAAGCCGGCGGATATAACTCCGCTGTGGAGGGCGCTGCCGTTCGAACCTACGAACGCGCAGAAAAACGCCGTCCGGGACTGTATCGCGGATATGCAGCGGGAATTCCCGATGAACCGGCTGATACAGGGCGACGTTGGCAGCGGCAAGACGCTGGTGGCTGCGGCTGCGGCGTATTTCGCGTTCCTGAACGGCCACGGAACCATGGTGATGGCTCCCACGGAGGTTCTGGCGCAGCAGCATTACAAGACCTTCACTGAAATGCTCTCCGGGCTTGGCGTGCGGGTGGAGCTGCTTTCCGGCAGTCTTACCGTCAAGGAGAAAAACGACGTCCGCCGCCGCGCGGAATCCGGAGAGATAGACGTGCTGATAGGCACCCAGGCGCTTATCCAGAAAACCTCCGCGATGAGTTCCGCCGGGCTTGTTATCGTCGATGAGCAGCACCGCTTCGGAGTTTCGCAGCGCAGCACCCTCGCCGAAAAGGGAAAAGCGCCGCATATCCTTGCGATGTCCGCAACGCCGATACCGCGCACGCTGGCGCTGATAATCTACGGCGACCTCGACGTTTCCGTGCTGGGCGAAATGCCGAAGGGAAGGCTCCCGGTAAAGACCTACGCGGTTGACGGAAGCTTCCGGCAGAGAGTGTACAATTTCATTAAGAAACACATTGCCGCCGGGCGGCAGGCGTACATCGTCTGCCCGCTGGTGGAATCTTCCGAGGGCAAGAGCGAGAAGGCGAGCGCGATAGAGTACTACGACCGGCTCGTAAACGGAGATTTCCGTGATATCCCGACGGGATTGCTCTACGGAAAGCTGAAACAGTCGGAAAAAGAGCAGGTCATGTCGGATTTCAAGGCGGGGAAGCTCAAACTGCTGGTTTCGACTACCGTTATCGAGGTCGGTATCGACGTCCCAAACGCGGTGGTGATACTCATTGAAAATGCGGAGCAGTTCGGGCTTTCGCAGCTCCATCAGCTCCGCGGACGCGTCGGAAGAGGCAGCGAGCAGAGCTTCTGCGTGCTCATGACCGACAACCGCAGCGACTACACAAAAGCGCGAATGGACGCGATGGTGCGCACTACGAACGGCTTTGAAATTGCGCAGGAGGATCTGGAACTGCGGGGTCCCGGAAACTTCTTCGGCAGGGAGCAGCACGGTCTGCCGCCGCTGAAGGTGGCGGATATCGCGGACGACGCGGGGCTTCTCACCGAGGCGGACAGGGTTTCAGCCGCGATACTGTCGGCTGACCCGCAGCTAACAAGACCGGAAAACGAGCTTCTGCGGCGCAATGTTGAGCGCCTTTTCGGCGGCAGCGGAGAATACGGCTGGAATTAAAGGAGATACAATGTCAGAACTGGAGCTTAAAATGGAACGCTGGCGCTATCCGCGTTTCTTCACGGAGAACATTTCGGATACTGCGGCGGTGCTTGACCGAGAGGATTCCAAGCATGTTTCCCAGGTGCTGAGAATGCGCCCGGGCGAATTCGCGGTGATATGCGACGGAAAGGGCACAGATTACCTCGGCAGGCTTGAGAGCGCCGAGGGCGAATGCGTATTCGAAATACTCGAAAAATCGCCGAATCAGGCGGAGCCGAGCGTACATCTGCGGCTGTTTCAGGCAATGCCGAAGGGCGACAAGATGGATTTCATCGTGCAGAAAGCCGTGGAGTGCGGCGCGTGCGAGGTGGTTCCGTTTATTTCAAAGAGGTGCGTTTCCCGCCCGGACGCGAAGCAGATCGCGAAAAAGACTGAGCGCTGGCAGCGCATAGCCTACGAAGCCGCAAAGCAGTGCGGCAGGGGAATTATTCCGCAGGTCGGTTCGACTATAGATATTTCTAATATACCGGCGCTCATATCTCCGGTGAATACGGGCATACTATTCTACGAATGCGCGGAAACTCCGCTGCGCGAGGCGGTCGGGGAGTTCACGCGCAATATCGACATCGTTATCGGCAGCGAGGGCGGATTTGAGCAGTCCGAAGCGGAAAAGCTCATCGCGGCTGGGCTGAAATGCGCTTCTCTCGGCAAGCGTATCCTGCGCTGCGAGACCGCTCCGATAGCGGCAATTTCAGTTTTGATGAATATGACAGGAAACATGTGAATTTTTTGGCACATCTGACTAAAATTCCGCCTGACACTTGAAAAAAACCTGAAATGGGTATATACTATACAATACAGGAAGAAAAAATTGGACTGCGGCTTCGGCGTTTTTCGCGTCCGCAGTATGTTATTGAACTATGGAGGTATTGTCATGAAGGGTTTAGGCATTGCTCTCGTTGGTATCCTTGCTGTAGCAGGCGGTATCGCAGCAGCTACTATTATCACTAAGAAGAAGCTCGAGAAGGAAAACGACGAGGACTACTACGACGACTGGGACGAAGAGTGGGACGACGATGGCGCTGACTTCGACTTCGATGAGGACGAGGACATCACCGATATCGAGGAGGAGCCCGATGACGCTCCCGTTGAGGACAAAAAGACCGCTCCCGCTGAGGAAACCAGAAAGGTAGTCGAGGAGGAAGAAGCTCCCGAGACCAGCGAGAAGCTCTGATCAGGTTACGGCATTTAAACTGCATACTTGTGCGGTGGTGCGAAGGCATTGCCGCATTTTGTTGTCCGGAGGGATTTTATGAAGAAATTACTTGCTGTCTGTCTTGCGGCCGGAATACTTACCATCACTGGCTGTTCCGCTGACACGGTGGCGGGTATCACGGAGCAGTCGCAGTTTCAGCGCGGCGAAGCTGACTCCGCAAGCCAGGCTGAGCAGACCGGAACGGCTGCGGCTTCTGCATCTGCGGCGGTACGTTCCGCTGAACAGACCGGAGAAACGCACGAGCTTTCCGAGCCTGATGAGCCGTCTGTAACTGCTGAGACCGCTGAAACTGCGGAGCCAGTCGACCCGGTGAAGCTGGTGGAAGCGCTCGGAAGTGAATACCTCGGGCTTCCCGACAGCGATAAAGTCTATATTTACCGCAATCTTAACGAGCAGCGCGAGATAAACGGAGAACGTCTCTACGGCGTATCCTGCTACGATGAGGGGGATTCGCTGGATTTTATCTGCGATATCTGGGTGAATTCCGACGGAAGCCGCGCATACCGCCAGTACGGCGAGGATTACCGGCTGCTTCCCGAATCACAGGCGTATTCCGGGTTCGACCCCGAAACGCAGCTTCCGGCGGATATTTTCGCGGAGGCAAACGCGCTTTACGCCGCAGTTTACGGGGAACTCCCGTACGACCAGGGAAGCGGTGCGCTTCTATCGGAGCGCGGGAATTACTACCGTGTGACGGGTCAGCTGGACACTAAGGGAAAGCTCAATGCGGCGCTGGAGCGCTTCTTTACCGGGGATATTCTGGATACCCTATCGGAAGGCTCGGATAACGTCATTGCCGACGAAGAGGGCGCGCTTTACGTGCTGGAGCATTCCGGCGGTAATATATCGTATCTCGGCACGGAATACACGCTGACGTCGCTGACCGACGACGCTGCGGTGTTCACGGGGACTTCCCGGTTTGAGTACGAGGCGGGGAGCATTACCGAAAAGAAAATCACGTGCAGAGCCGTGAAAACCACCACCGGGTGGAGATTCACCCTGTTCAGACTTCCTTACTAATACAGCAAAGGCTGCCGGAAACGGCAGCCTTTGCTTATATTGCGAATAAGTTTTGCAGGTTTTTATCTGTGGAGAGTGAACCTTCCGACCAGGGACTTCATGGTATTAGCCTGACCTGCAAGCTCCTCGGCTGCGGCGGCGCTCTGCTCAGATGCAGCGGAATTGTTCTGCGTTACGGTAGAGAGCTGCTCCACGCCCTGGGTTACCTGCTCGATAGCCTCGGACTGGCTCTGTGAGTTCTTTGAGATGTCGTCGATCGAGGTGACGATATCGTCTATGCTGTTCACTACAGTGTGGAGGGATTCCGCGGTCTGGTTTGCTATCTCTGAGCCGTTCTCGACTGCTTCCATCGTCTTGCTGATGAGCGCCGCGGTGTTCTGAGAAGCTTCCGCAGACTTGGAGGCAAGGTTCCTTACCTCGTCGGCTACTACTGCAAAGCCCTTTCCGGCTTCGCCTGCGCGTGCGGCTTCAATGGCTGCATTGAGCGCCAGTATGTTGGTCTGGAATGCGATATCTTCGATGGTCTTGATTATCTCACTTATCTCGTCGGTGTTATGGTTGATATCCTGCATTGCAGCAAGCATATCATTCATGCGCTGGTTGCTCAGGTTGGCTTCTCTGCCGATGGAGTTCATGTTGGTGTTGGCTAGCTCTGCCTCTTTAGCGTTCTTCTTTATCTGCTCGGAAATGTCGGCGATGGTTGCGGAAAGCTCCTCGATAGAGCCTGCCTGTTCGGTGGAGCCAGCTGCCAGCGACTGTGCGCCGACGGATACCTGATCAGCGCCGGTAGCGACCTGATCTGCTGCGAGATCGATATCAACGAGGGTGCTGTTGAGGGAGTTCGTGATGTTGTCAAGCGCTGCCTTGAGCTTTGCGAACTGCCCTTTATAATCCATTGTCAGCGCGATGTCAAGATTGCCGTCTGCAATCTGATTCAGCACGGAGGAGATTTCTGTTATGTAATCGGAATAATTGCGTAGTCTGTCTGTTGTCTTGCCGAAGTTCTCTGCGAGGTCGCCGATATCGTCGTTGGAGGTACGCTCAACAGTAACATCGAACTGACCGTCCGCGATTTTTGCGGCAGCGTCTGTAAGGGAATTTATCTGTTTAGTCATCTTTCTGGTGATGAACAGCGCGATAGTTACGGCAATCACAGAAACAATGAGAATAGCCACGATTATCATTGTGAGAAGCTGGTTGGTCTGCTTGAATATCTCCGAGTCATCGGCAGTTACTATGAACTTCATGCCGTTTCCGAGAGTGGTGAATACCGCGCGGCGGTTCACACCGCTGATTTTTTCTTTGGTCATTCCGGAGCTGTTCTGGTTTGAAAGATCGTTTATCATGGAGCCGATATTGCTGTTTGGAATGTCAGCGAGGTTGGTTCCAAAGTCGATTTCCGGACAGTACATAATGCTGCCGGAATCATCGGTGATTATCGGCATATAGGTTGAGTATTCCTCAGACTGCACCGCGATGTCCTGAATCATTGTGAAATCTATATCCATGCCGATTATGCCGACGTTCGTGCCGTCTATGAACAGCGGAACTACATAAGATATCATGTATATTCCTACGTTTTCATTGAGGTATGGAGACATCCACGTTGCCTTGCCGTTGTTTACCGGGGTGTAGTACCAGCCGACATGAGCGATATCACTCTTGTCGTAGATGCTGAAATCCGTCGGGGTAACGCTCTGGAATGGATCTGTAGTATTGTTCCTGGTCATGAAAAGGCCAGATGTAGGCTCGGTGAAATCCGGATTGTATCTGAGGTATGCGCAGACCGCACCCTCGGTGTTGGAAGCGGAGTTCATCAGCGTCTGCTCCATATTTGAGGTGTAGTCTGAAACGTAGCTGGAATCGGTCTTGAACTTGTTGAAATCCCCGATTGAGTTAAGCGCGATATCGGACAGCGTGTCCACTGACAGCTCGACTTTGCCGAGATATGCTTCGATGTCCGCTGCAATGTTGTTGCATTCCGCGTTCATTATTGCTTCGGCGTTGCTTGTCATGAACTGGTTGGAATCAACGAGCGACAAAGCGCCGACAGCTATAGACGATGCAACTGTACATGCTGCGACCATTATACCTATTTTTTTAGTAATAGTCATAATCTGCCTCCCAAAAAATTCGCATTATTTCATTACCCGGGCATTTGATTGCGCGGATAACTACTTTTAGTGTAATTATACCACAATATGAAAGAAATTTCAACATTATTTATAAAATATGTAAAAAAAGTGTTGCGGTAGTGCTAAGGGATCACTGATGGCCACCTCTAAAAAATGTTTCTTAAATAATACTTGAAATATAATAAAAAAAGTGCTACAATGAAGAGAACGTATTTTCGTATCAACTAACAGAGGAGACAGTCAAAAATGAAATTAGGCATGGTAGGTCTGCCGAATGTCGGCAAGAGCACCCTTTTCAACGCACTCACAAACGCAGGCGCAGAGTCCGCGAACTATCCGTTCTGCACCATTGAGCCTAACGTCGGCATAGTATCCGTTCCGGACGAGCGTCTTGACAAGCTCGCCGAAATGTACAATCCTGAGAAGTTCACTCCGGCTACGCTGGAGTTCGTGGACATTGCCGGCCTTGTAAAGGGGGCTTCCAAGGGCGAGGGTCTTGGCAACAAGTTCCTTTCCAATATCCGCGAGGTGGACGCCATCGTACACGTTGTCCGCTGCTTCCAGGACGATAACATAATCCACGTTGACGGCAGCATCGGCGCCGCAAGGGATATCGAGACCATCAACCTTGAGCTGATATTCTCCGACCTTGAGATACTCGACCGCCGTATCGACCGCGCAAAGAAGGCGGTAAAGGGCGATAAGTCGCTCCAGAAGGAAGTTGATTTCTTCGAGGCTCTGAAGGCTCATCTTGAGAACGGAAAGTCCGCCCGCAGCTACGACTTCACCGAGGATGAGCGCGCAATGCTCAAGGATACACCGCTGCTTTCCAATAAGCCTGTCATCTATGCTGCAAACCTTTCAGAGGCTGATTTCACCGGCGATATCAACAGCAATAAGGAATACCAGGCAGTCTGCGCCATCGCAAAGGAGGAGAACGCGGAAGTCCTGCCTATCTGCGCACAGATCGAGGCTGAGATTTCCGGTATGAGCGACGAGGACAAGGAGCTGTTTCTTGCGGATATGCACCTTGAAAGTTCCGGTCTCGCAAGAATAATCAAGACCGGATATCATCTGCTTGGTCTGATCTCTTACCTTACCGCAGGCCCGCAGGAGGTGCGCGCGTGGACGATTACCCGCGGCACGAAGGCTCCGCAGGCAGCCGGAAAGATCCATACCGACTTTGAGAAGGGCTTTATACGCGCTGAGATCGTTGCATTCGACGATCTTATGAAGTGCGGAAGCATGGCGGCGGCAAAGGAAAAGGGGCTTGTACGCCTTGAAGGCAAGGACTACGTTATGCAGGACGGAGATGTTACACTGTTCCGCTTCAACGTATAACTGCCGGACAGACTGACGAAGCGAGGCAACGATGAACAAGATCATCCGAGGGCGCAATGCCAACAACAAAAAAGTTAAGACCCTGTTCATCGCTCAGGTGGTGCTTGGAGTCATGCCTGTGCTGCTGCTGATTCTTTTCGTCTGGAAGAAGATGTACCAGACTCCTATAGTGGGTACGGTTTTCATAATTCTTATATTTCTGTGCAACCTTGCCTATGCGTTCTTAGCGCGGTGGTATGCCGTGCTGCATTCCGGCGTGAAGGGGGAGCGCAGGCTGTTCCGGACGGTGAAGAAGCTCCATGGGACAAACATCGTGTTCCACAATCTGCCGGTGCGGTATAAGCGCGGGCGTTCAGAACTTGACATGCTGATAGTGTGCCATGCCGGAGTCCTCATAATTGAGGTGAAGAACCATTCCGGAACCATCTCCGGAAGCTGGAGGGACGACAAGTGGACGCAGCGCAAACACTACCGCGACGGCAAGGTCACGGAAACAATGATGGATAATCCGATAAAGCAGATGCGCCGCCAGCGCGACATTGTAAAGAGCATTCTGACCGCTGCGGGGGAGAATGTGTGGATAGATTCCGTGCTGTATTTCTCGTCGCCGAATGCAAAGCTGAAGATTTCCCTGCGCGAGAGCGACTATGTATGCTGCGAAAGCGCTGAGCTGTTGGAGTTCCTGAAAAGCTACGACAGCGGAGAAACGCTTTCCAAGAGCCGCATGGAGCATATCGCGCAGATACTCCGGGAAAGTTCAGGGGTATGAGACGGCAGCCTGTTGTCTCACTTGACAAACCGCTTTATAAGTGGTATAATAAAAATATGCTGGGGGGACTCCTTGGAGTTGAGAGGGCGCAGCGCCCGACCCTTTGAACCTGTTGGTTAATACCATCGTAGGGAAGCCGTGATGAATCAGCTTTTCAGGACTTCTGCTATTGTTTTGCGGGAGTCCTTTTTCATTAGGAGGTACCACGATGAAAAACTGCCTTACCATTGCCGGCTCGGATTGTTCCGGCGGCGCGGGTATACAAGCAGACCTCAAGACGTTTTCCGCGCTTGGCTGCTATGGAATGAGCGTTATAACTTCCGTTTTCGCCGAGAATACGCACGCGCTGCTGTCCAGCATGAGCGTTTCACAGGAGGTCATAGCCGACCAGCTGGAAGCGGTGTTCTCTGATATCCGGGTAGACGCCGTAAAGATAGGCGTGCTGCCGGATACCGGCGCTATGCGGGCGGTGGCTGCGGCTCTGTTCAAGTATAAGCCGGAGATCGTCGTGTGCGACCCGGTAATAGCTGCTACGGCGGGCGGGGAGCTGATGAACAGTTCCGCGCTTGGCGCGTTCATCAATGGAATTATCCCGCTGTGCAGCCTGCTCACTCCGAATATCCCGGAGGCGGAAACGCTGCTTTCCTGCCATATCGAGAACGTCACCGACATGAAGGCGGCGGCGCTCAGCCTGTTTGCGCACGGCGCGGGAGCAGTGCTCATCAAGGGCGGACACCTCACCGGCGACGCTACGGACGTGCTGTTCGACGGAAAGGAGTTCAGCATTTTCACGCATGAGCGGCTCGACAGGAAGTCGACCCACGGAACCGGCTGTACGCTGTCGTCGGCGATAGCGGCGTATCAGGCGCAGGGGAAGCCCCTCCCGGAAGCGGTGAGCCTTGCGAAGGACTACCTCACCGGCGCGATAGAACACGGACTGGATATCGGAAACGGACACGGTCCCACGGATCATTTTTACCGTCTGTTTCCGGAAAGGACATAACATGAGAGAATACAAAACACAGATGGAAGCCGCAAAGAAGGGCATAATCACCCCTGAAATGCAGACCGTTGCGGCAAAGGAATACATGGAGCCGGAGAAGCTCCGCGAGCTGGTCGCTAAGGGCTGGGTAGCTATCCCGGCCAACGTGAACCACACGTCGCTTTCCGCCGAGGGCGTAGGCTCCGGGCTGAAAACCAAGATCAACGTTAACCTGGGCATTTCCGGCGACTGCAAGGACTACACCATGGAAATGCAGAAGGTCGACATGGCGATAAAGTTCGGCGCGGAGGCAATAATGGATCTTTCCAACTACGGCAAGACCAACACTTTCCGCAAGCAGCTCATCGAGCGTTCGCCGGCTATGATAGGCACCGTTCCGATGTACGACGCGATCGGCTACCTTGACAAGGATCTGCTTGAGATATCCGCTGAGGACTTCCTCAAGGTCGTACGCGCCCACGCTGAGGAAGGCGTCGACTTCATGACTATCCACGCCGGAATAAACCGCCGTGCAATAGAGGCGTTCCGCCGCGACCCGCGCAAGATGAACATTGTATCCCGAGGAGGCTCCCTGCTGTTCGCGTGGATGATGATGACCGGCAACGAGAACCCGTTCTATGAGCATTACGATGAAGTCCTCGATATTCTGCGCGAGTATGACGTTACCATCTCGCTCGGCGACGCGCTGCGCCCCGGCTGTATCGACGACGCCACCGACGCTGGTCAGATCTCCGAGCTTATCGAGCTTGGAGCGCTCACCGAACGCGCATGGGCAAAGGACGTTCAGGTAATGGTAGAAGGTCCTGGACACATGGCGATGAACGAGATAGAGGCAAACATGAAGCTTGAGAAGCGTATCTGCCACAACGCTCCGTTCTATGTACTCGGTCCGCTTGTGACTGATATTTTCCCCGGCTACGACCACATCACCTCCGCTATCGGCGGCGCGATCGCAGCGGCAAGCGGTGCGGATTTCCTGTGCTATGTAACTCCTGCGGAGCATCTCCGCCTGCCCGACCTCAACGACGTTAAGGATGGCATAATCGCCAGCAAGATAGCAGCCCACGCCGCAGACATCGCGAAGGGAATCCCCCACGCCCGCGACAAGGACAACGAGATGGCGGCGGCACGCCACAAGCTTGACTGGGAGGAGATGTTCAAGGTAGCCGCAGACCCGGATAAGGCTCGCGCTTACTTTGAGAGCGTACCTCCGGCTGACCGTCATTCCTGCTCGATGTGCGGCAAGATGTGCGCAGTCCGCACAACCAACATGATACTTGAGGGCAAGGAAGTCAAGTTCTGCACAGAAAAATAAAATATTAATTCGGAATTCTTAATTCGGAATTATTGTATCCGCTTCGCGGATATATTTCAAATGAGTAATCAATAGTGAAAAAGCTGATTTCTGCGATTTCGCCTTTGAATGATCCTTTTGGAATACCGCGCGAAGCGCGCTCCATAATTCCGAATTCCGCATTCCTAATTCCGAATTTATTATTGCCTCTGGCGGGGAGCGCCGTCCGGGGTTTATTCCAGCGAGGGAACGCGTGTTTCGCGGTGAGAGGATACTTCTGAGTATCGACCGGCAGTACGGATAATCCGTATTGTAACGCATTTGTGCGTGCGCCGGGATAACTCTGCCCTGCGCCGCGCAGGAAAGAGGTATCTTATGAAAAAGACAAACATCAGAAAGCTTGCTATGGCTGCCGTATTAGTAGCAGTCGCCGTGGTCGGATCGCTGTTCTCGTTCCCGTTCCTGGGAGCAAAGTGCAGCCCGGTTCAGCATCTTGTGAACATCATCGGCGGCGTTTATCTCGGTCCGTGGTACTCCCTCGGAGTTGCGTTCTGCGCCAGTCTGCTGCGTAATATTTTCGGACTTGGTTCGCTCATGGCGTTCCCCGGTAGCATGGTCGGTGCGTTCCTTTCCGGCGTTATGTTCCACTGGATATTCAAGGGCAAGCCGCTGGCTCTGCGCCTTCCGATGGCGTATGTCGGCGAGCTGTTCGGAACTTCCGTCATCGGCGGCATGCTGTCCTTCCCGATCGCTTATCTGATCATGAACAACACCGCTGCAACACTGTTCGGATTCGTGTTCCCGTTCTTCGCTTCCAGCGTTGTGGGAACCGTTATCGCTGCTATCGTAGTAACTTCGCTCAAGCGCGTGAAGGCGATCGACGCGTTCTTCGGCGACGTACAGCCGCAGAAATCATGAAAGGCTAAAACCTGATGACCCTTAAACAGCAAATTGCAGGAGCTCTCGCGGATATGCGCGGGAGCTCTCCGTTGATACACTGCATTACGAATTACGTCACGGCGGGGGACACAGCTAACATGCTGCTTGCCGCGGGTGCTTCTCCGATAATGGCGGACGACCCGTCGGAAAGCGCCGAGATAACCGCGCTGGCTCAGGGGCTGACGCTGAACCTCGGAACTCCTTCCGGCTCCCGGGTGGAGGCTATGCTGCGCTCCGGCGCGGAGGCGAACAGGCGCGGAATTCCGGTGGTATTCGACCCGGTGGGGGCGGGGTGCTCCGGATTTCGCAGGAATTCCGCCGGGGAGATACTCAGGCGGGTCAGGCTGACTGCGATACGCGGGAATCTTTCGGAGATATCCTACCTTGCGGGGTTCGAGTCCCGGGAAAATGGAGTAGATTCCTCAGAAACACGCATAACCGCCGCAGAAGCCGCGCAGACAGCCGCTAAAAAGCTTGGCTGCGTGTGCGCAGTCACTGGAGAACGCGATGTGATTTCCGATGGAAGCCGCACTGTAACGATACTCAGCGGGACTCCACTGCTGAAAAAGGTTACGGGGGCGGGCTGTATGACCTCTGCGCTGTGTGCGGCGATGTGCACAGCTGTGGACGGCTTTGTCGGAGCCGCCGCTGGAATAGCGCTTATGGATATATGCGGCGAGCTTGCGCAGGAGCGTTCCGGGCTTCCGGGGAGCTTCCGGGCGGCGCTGTTTGATTTTGCCGGGAGCATTACGCCTGAATTACTGGCAGAAAGGCTTGAAATTTATGAAAGTTGACTATACTCTGTACCTGTGCACTGACAGCGGGCTTATGTCCTGCAATACCGTTGAGGAAAGCGTTGAGCGTGCGATCCAGGGCGGTGTTTCGGTGGTGCAGCTCCGCGAGAAGGAGGCTTCTTCGCGGGAACTTTTCGAGCTTGCGAAGCGCGTCAAGCGGGTCACGGATAAATATTATGTTCCGCTTATAATCAACGACCGTCTGGACATCTGCCTTGCTGTAGACGCCGCCGGCGTCCACCTCGGGCAGACCGACCTGCCATGCTCTGAGGCGCGGCGTATTCTCGGCGCTGAGAAGATAATAGGCGTTTCCGCAGCCACCCCGGAGGAAGCGGCAAAGGCGCAGTCCGACGGCGCCGACTACCTCGGCGTAGGAGCGGTTTTCGCGACCTCCACCAAGACCAACACGCGCCCGGTAACTGCGGAGACTATACGCGCGATACGCAGCGCGGTGGATATTCCGTTTGTGGTGATAGGCGGGGTAAATTCAGAGAACATCAGCGGGCTGTATGGTCTGGGGATAAACGGCGCTGCCGTTATTTCAGCGATAATTTCTCAGCCTGATATCACCGCTGCGGCACGTAAAATGCGCCAGGCTGCGGAGCGGCTGTAATACTTCCGTCAATTGCAGGGGCTGGGAAGTCCCTGTTTTTGATATGGCGCGCTGAATCCTGCATGCTCCGGAGTGGATTTCTTCGGTGATTTCCGGTAAAGCTATTGACAATCCGGCGAAAAAGGTTTACAATAATAAAGCAAGATGTTAGTTGATTCTAACATTCGAAAGGAGCGTTAAAATGCATTGTAACTGTGAATCTGCATACGAGGAACACGACCTCGTTGAGTGTATAACCTCCGCGCTGGACGCCCGGGATCCGTACACAGGGAATCACTCCCGCCGCGTGTCGGATATGGCGTGTGATCTGTGCCACGTATTAGGCATGCCGGAGGACATAACCAGGGAGATACATATTGCAGGACATCTCCATGACATAGGGAAGATAGGGATTCCGGACAAGGTACTGCTGAAGCCGGGCAGGCTCAATGACGAGGAGTGGGAGCTGATGAAGCAGCACTCGAAGATAGGCGCGGATATCCTTGCGGGGGCGCCGAAATTCGCGAGGATAGCGGCGATAATACTGCACCATCATGAGCGTTTTGATGGAAAGGGGTATCCGTTCGGCGCAAAGGGCGAGGAAATACCGCTTGGCTCGAGGATAATTGCGGTATGCGATTCCATCGACGCTATGGCGAGCAGCAGAGCGTATCGGGGCGCGCTTCCGCTGGAAACGGTGCGGAGCGAGATCGAGAAAAATTCCGGGTTGATGTATGATCCTGATGTCGCTAAGGCTATGTTGGATAATTGGCAGATCGTCGAGAATACTTATAGGTGATTACAATAAATTGTTGTTTAGAGGCGGAACGCTGCTTGTGAGAGAAAACTATTATTTAGCGGCGTAGTGTTAATTACCGCGTCAGCAATTGGTTTTCGCTTCCTTTTGCTTACAAAAGGAAGTGGGAGCGTGAGGGCAAAGCCCTCACACTTCGCGCGCCAGCGCGAATACTCCGCACGGAGTGCGGCTACTCTGCGCGCTGGCGCGCAGTCAAAACGTCCAAAAAGCGCTAAAGGGGTGTGGGGGAAAACAAGAGTTTTCCCCCACAAGCAACATATAAAATCTAGTCGTGACTATCCTCCGAAACAGTCCGGTGGACTGTTTCGGAAGCACACTACACAGCTAAATTATAGTTTTCCGTCCTCTCACTTTCAGCACATTAAAACCCTATGCAAAGTGCGCACCGCAATTACAAAATTTCCCTATCTTCCAATTACGACTGTAATTATACTGATATCGTCCTCCCTTCCGTTTTCAGCGCTGCGGGCGGCGTGAGCTATCCGCTCTGAAAGCTCCTGCGGACCGCCTTTAGCGGGAAGTTCCCTGGAAAGCTCCCTTGACAGCCACTCCTCATCGAGGAAAGCACCATCGGTGGTCATCACCACAATATCCCCCGCCGTAACGTGGAACTTCTGAGCAGGTACTGTGACGCTCCCTCCGGAGCCTATCGGCTGTGAGGAAAGCACCGCCCGGGACATTCTATCGCCGCTCTTTATATAGGTCGCGGCGGCGCCTGCCTTGTAGATGACCGCCTCGCCGGAATTCAGGTCTATCCGGCAGATATCAAGCGTTGCAAAGCTCTCGTCCGCAGATTTCACCATAAGCGAAGTATTGACCGTCTCAAGCACGGCGCTGAGCGATATCCCGCTCTTTATCAGCCGCGAGGTCAGGCTGCACGCTAAGGCGGAGTCGATACGCGCTCTGCTGCCGCTGCCCATTCCGTCTGACAGCACCACATACAGCGCCCCGGAGGGGTCTGTGAAGCTGTCGCAGCAATCGCCGCAGACCCGGTTTTTTCCACGGCATAGCTGGCATACTCCCACCTCGGCGGACATTGCCGCCCGCTGCGAAGCGGTCACTCTTACCCTGCCGCCGCTTGTGCTGACTTCCGGGAGGTCAAGCTCCCTGCCGAGTGCGCGTATCAGCAGCTCCCCGAGGTATTCCCTGTCGGAATTCAGCGATCCGCTGCCGTATGCCTCCAGGCGCAGCCTTCCGCCCTTTGCAAATGTTACGAACGCCGACGTTTCAGTAAGCCCGCATTCCTGCAAGACCTTCTCGGCGCGGCGCTCGGCGGTGCGGCTTCCTGCGCGGAGCTTACCGGCGGCGCCTCCCATATCGCGGAGTATCTCCCCAAAAGCGCCCAGCTGCTCCGAAAACAGCCGCCGAAGCTCCTTGATGTGCTTCTGCTCGCCGGATTCCCTGAGATACTGCTCGTATGCGCGGCGAACCCCCGCGATCACTCCGGGGCGGTTGACGCACTCTGCGGCTGCAAGCGGATTCATGGACTGCTCGGATATCTCGCCGCCGGTCCGGAGCTGCTTTACAAGCCGCTCAAATTCACCGTGGAACAACTCGTATTTCTGACCCCAGCATATCATATTGTTCGGACAGCAGCGGCAGGCTCTGTCGGCGGCGTTGTCTGCTACCTGTATCAGGCTCGCAGAGTACCTACGCTCCAGCGTATCTGCGGCGGCTTCAAGCCCGGTATTGACTCCCTCCACCGCCCCGGCGGCGAAGTTAAGGCGTTCCCTGAGCACCCTTGCCGCGGGAATATCAGTGCGTTCCGCTTCTGCTCCTGAGATAAACTTCGCCGGAATAAGCACGAACGCTGTCCCTCCGGCGGCAAGCTCGGCGAAAATGCTCCAGGAGCCTTCCATAACTGCACCGGCGAGTATTCCGGCGCATCCGAAAAACAGGTACCCGACAGCACGCGTTATGCGCCCGTATCTGCTCAGAAAGCAGCTCGTCACCGCCGCCAGCGCGATCACTCCGACTCCCGGCATGTTCGTACCGCCGGAAATGCACAGACCGCAAACTGCCGGGATACCCAGAACGGCGCCCTGTACGCCTTTGCGCTCTGTAGCGGCAAGCAGCAGGAATCCTGCAAGCAGCCTGCCGACGTTACAGAATGGGAGCTCCAGTCCGCCGAGGCTCATGAAGGCTATGCCAGCCGCAACGGCTCCAAGGGCGCAGTCGCCGGGGTCGGAGATATCGAACCCGCGCACGGACGCGCGGTCGTAAAGCAGCAGGACGCACGCCGCGAATATTCCGGCAGTGAAAGCGGAGATTATCCCGCTCAGCAGCGCCGACGGCGAGGTGTATTCCGCGCACGCCGGGAAAAACGCCGCAGCCGCGGCAAGCAGTCCCTGGATCACGCACTTTATTCTGACGTTTCTCACCTGTGGAATAAGACGTCCTGCAAGTACTATTGCAAGACCGCCTATTCCTATGTAGCCGCCGGGGAATCCCTTCAGCAGCGCTCCGACTATTCCGCCGGCGTATATCCATATTCCATTTGCGGCGGTGACTCCCGCTGCCAGCGCAGACGCTCCAACGCTTCCGCCGCCGGAGCTTACCTCCATCAGCAGACCTGCCGCCGCCCAGGCTCCCCCCGCAAGTATGCTGCCCGTTTTCGTTTTTGCTGTCCTACTGCTGAGAACAACAGCCTTCTCTGTCATGTCTGAGCTTCCTTTCGCATATTATCCCCTATGTTCGGGCAGTCAACGTCCGCAGTCCCATGTCCCGATGCCTCACGGGGGCGACGGACGTTCCCTGTGCCTCGCAGGTTTATTTTACCATATAATGTAAGCAATAACTGTCGCAAGCGGGAGGCAATTTATGTATTCTTATAATTTTATAGGTATTTTGAACTCAGATAAGGAAAAATACAAAAAGGTTTTGACAAAACGGAGGTTTTATGATACAATAGATTAGGAATTCTGTTTTGTGCAGATGAATATAATTTGAAAGGTATACTGAAATGAGCAACATCAATTTTGAAGCCGCACTTAAATACATCGACCTCGGCAGCTATGACAAGGCTGTTGAAAAGCTGAAACTCGCCATTGATGAAGAAAGCAGCAAAGACAATGATACCCGTGCAACAGAATATCACTGCGTCCTCGGCGAGCTTTACGCACAGCTCGGCAAGGAAGATGAGGCGCGTGAAGAATTCACACAGGTTATCCAATTTGCCGACGAAAACAGCACGCTCGATACTCAGCGTTCAATCGCTCAGACTTATATCAACGCCTTTGAGGGTCTCCTTCCTCCTATCCCTTCAGCAAACACTGAGCCTGCAAATCGTCCCGGAGATGTCCCGCTTGTTCCCAAGCCCGTACAGAACAAGGGCTTCATCAGCAGGCAGATGAACAAGAAGCACAGATGACCTCCGGCTGAAAGGCAGTAAAATGGAAAGACGCGACAAGACTAACTACTACCTGGACATATCCCAGACTGTCGCAGAGAGGGGGACCTGTCTGCGGCGGAATTTCGGCGCTATCCTCGTGAAAAACGACGAGATAATCGCCACCGGCTACAACGGAGCCCCGCGCGGGCGGAAAAACTGCTCGGATATAGGCGAATGCATGCGCGAAAAGCTCGGCGTACCGAAGGGTCAGCGCTATGAGCTGTGCAGAAGCGTCCATGCGGAGGCAAACTGCATCATCAGCGCTTCAAGGCATGATATGATAGGTTCCGCGCTGTACCTCGCCTGTCTTGACGCAAAGACCGGTCAGCTTTACGGCGATGTAGAGCCGTGCTCCATGTGCAAGCGCCAGATAATCAACGCAGGTATCGAAACTGTTTATATCCGGGTCACATCGTCTGATTACAGGGTTATCCACGTCAGCGACTGGGTGGCTAACGATGAGAGCCTCACCGGCAGCGAGGGCTACTGATGGAGCTTACAAATATCGGAGTAATAAAGGATCTTTTCGAGCGGCACGGTTTTTCGTTCACGAAATCCCTTGGTCAGAACTTCCTGGTAAATCCTGCGGTCTGCCCGAAAATAGCGGAGCTTGGCGGCGCAAAGGCGGGAGTCTGCGCGCTTGAGATAGGCACCGGAGTGGGCGTCCTCACAAAGGAGCTTGCGGAGCGCTGCGAAAAGGTCATTGCGGTGGAGATAGACACCTCACTGAAACCTATCCTTGAGGAAACGCTTGCGGACTACGACAATGTTGAAATAGTTTTCGCAGACGTCATGGAAACCGACCTCGCCGCGCTTCTCGCTGAGAAAGCGCCGGGAATGGAGGTTGTAGTCTGCGCGAATCTGCCGTACTACATCACTTCGCCGGTTATAATGCGCGTGCTGGAAAGCCGCCTGCCAGTATCTGCAATGACAGTCATGGTGCAGAAGGAAGCCGCTGACCGTATCTGCGCGAAGCCCGGCACCCGCGACTGCGGCGCGATAGCCTGTGCGGTATCGTACTACAGCGAGCCGAAGCTGCTGTTCAAGGTCGGCAGGGGGAGCTTCATGCCCTCTCCGAATGTGGACAGCGCGGTTATCCGGCTGGACGTTAAACCTGATCATGGCAGACCCGCAGAATGGGAACGGCTGATGTTCCGGATAATCAGGGCTTCATTCTCACAGCGCAGGAAACAGATCGCGAATCCGCTTTCAGGAGAACTCCACATAGCAAAGCAGGAACTCGCGGAACTCATGACCTCCTGCGGAATAAAGCCGACGGCGCGCGCAGAGGAACTCACCCTCGACGATTTCTCCGAACTTACTGACGCAGTGTCAGACTATAATAAAAATGGGCTGTGAACCAACAGCCCATTTGCTATAAGGTAACCTCTAAAAACCTCCTTCACGGCAGATTTCTATGACTTATATCATCTGCTTCGTTGTCAAACCTTGAAATACATCAAGTATTCCTGCGGTTTGACGCCTAGCATCTGATATAAGTCATGTACGAAATCTGCTCG
>CDYQ01035787.1_pt1 | contig 165733 bp, 133 predicted proteins | sample 557451 | NCBI WGS metagenome assembly CDYQ01 (sample SAMEA3182059, study PRJEB8094) | gut metagenome | biome: human; feature: gut; material: Stool; isolation source: human stools | place: Canada | collected 2012-11-26
TTGCAAGGTAAGATTTTATTCTTACCTTTGCATCGCTTTAGATAAAGCGCCGGATTGTCTCATGGTGTAATGGTAGCACTACAGTTTTTGGTTCTGTCTGTCGAGGTTCGAATCCTCGTGAGACAACTCACAGAGCAAAAGGGTCGGAATGAAAGTTTCGGCCCTTTTTGTTTTTGTGGCGGGAAATCTTTCTTCTTGTATCATTTCTGCATGATTAATTCTCAAATTTGTAAGTGGCGGACGACGGTATATCCATATATTTGTGCATTGGATATCATGGAAATTCAGTTGATCTTAATGTTATGAAGTATTATTGTCTGTTACTCTCTTTCCTTTGGGGATTTGTGTTTTTTGTTTCGGGACAGGAAAGAATATCTGTCTGCAATCTTCGGTGTGAATATCTGGAAGATCCGGTTGCAGTGGAGAATGAAAAGCCCTTGTTGAGTTGGCAGTTGCAATCCTCCGGGCAAGCGAAAAGTCAGACAGCCTACCGTATCCTCGTGGCAAGCTCTCCTTCTTTGCTAGCTGAAGGAAAAGCGGATTTTTGGGATTCCGGGAAAATAACATCTTCCCGTTCCAGCCAGGTAGGATATGAAGGGAAACCGCTTGATTCCAGGCAAACGCTTTACTGGAAAGCGATGGTTTGGGATGAAGCGGGAGAGGCTTCGCCTTGGAGTGAAACAGGGAGATGGACGATGGGATTGTTGGAACCGTCTGATTGGACAGCCCGGTGGATCGGCAACCGGGAAGACGCTTATCCCGATTCGACGTTGACTACTCCGGCTCCTTATTTCCGTAAAACATTCCGGATAAACAAGCCGGTCAAACAGGCGAAAGCCTATATATGCGGACTGGGCTTTTATGAAATGTACCTGAATGGCGAAAGGGTAGGCGACCAGGTATTGGCTCCCGCCGTTACCAATTTCGATCGTCGTCCGCTCAAAAAGATGTTGTATTTCTTTGATGATCAATCTAACCAAAGGGTTCTCTATAATACGTTCGATGTCACGTCTTTGGTGCAGAAAGCGGAGAATACGGTTGGAGTTCTGTTGGGAAACGGCTGGTATAACCAGCGTGACCGGACGGTGGAAGGTTGTATGTGGTACGATACGCCCCGGCTGTTATGCCAGTTGGAGATAGAATACACTGATGGATCGACGGAACTGGTTGTTACGGATGATAGCTGGAAAACAACGACCGGCCCTTTACTGCATGACGCCATATTCACAGGTGAAGAATATGATGCCCGGCTAGAGCTGGACGGCTGGAACCGGAACGGGTACAAGGATTCTTCCTGGAAGAAAGCCCTTTTGGTAAGGGCGCCGAAGGGTAGTCTGCATGCTCAACTTGCCCCTCATGAGAAAATTATCCGGATATTGCAGCCGGTAAGCTGCGAACAAAAGGACGATTCTACTTATTGGTATGCATTTCCGGAGATGATTTCCGGCTGGGCGCATATAAAAGTGCAAGGCAATACCGGTGACCGGATCAAGCTTCGTTTTGTCGGAGAGGAAAAAAATGATTTCGGACAAGTGGACCTCTATACGTTGCGGGGCGGTGGAGTGGAACAATGGGAACCGCGTTTTACCTGGCACACGTTCCGCTATATCGAAGTCATATCCCGACAGGTCAGGATGAACAAGGAAAGTCTGGTTGCAAAAGTCGTGCATACCGATCCGCAGCCTACCGGAAGTTTCAGTTGTTCGAACGAATTGTTTAATAAGATCAACGAAGTCTACTTGCGGACGCAGAAGAATAACTTTCACGGCAGTATCAGCAGTGATTGCCCGCACCGGGAACGGTTGGCTTATACTGGAGATGCGCAGGTGGTCGTGGAAAGTTCTATCTTATCTTTCGATATGACGCAGTTTTACCGGAAATGGTTTGACGATATGGGGGATGCCCGGAATCGGAAGAGCGGTTATGTTCCGCATACCGCACCTTTCGGTGGTGGAGGAGGCGGTCCGGCATGGGGATCGGCTTATGTGATCATGCCCTGGGCCTATTATTGTTATTATGGCGATACGGTTTTGTTGAACCGTCATTATGAAGGTATGAAACAATGGGTTGCCTATCTGGGAACAAGGACCGACGCCCGTGGAATCATCGTCCGGGAAGAGCCGGATGGCTGGTGCCTGGGGGATTGGTGTGCACCGGGGAAGAAGATGGAACTGCCCGAACCGTTGGTCAATACGGCTTATTACTATCATTCGGCAGACTTGATGTCTAAGGTTGCGGCTGTCTTAGGGAAAGAGGAAGACAGACTGCACTTTGACCGGCTGTGCACACGGATCAGGCAGGATTTCAATACTGTCTTTTTCAACCCGTCGACCCATCATTATTGGGAAGGGCGACAAGGTGCGGATGTATTCCCGCTGGCTTTCGGAATGGTGCCGGAAGGTGAAAAGGAAGCCGTGTTCAACGCTTTGCTCGCTCATCTGGACAGTATAGGAAATCATTTTGACACAGGTATCATGGCAACGCCTTTGCTCTTGAAAGTATTGAGTGATAACGGACGTGCCGATATTGCTTTCCGGTTGATGAACCAGCGCGAGATACCGGGGTTCGGGTATGTGATGGATGACCGTTATTCTTGTTTATGGGAGCGATGGGAAGGAAAGGCATCCCGTTGCCATCCGATGTTCGGCAGTGTGGTGGCTTGGTTTTACTGGACACTTGCCGGAATCCGTTATGATGAAGCGGAGCCGGGTATGAAGCACATTGTCATTGCTCCTCAACCGGTGGGCGGCCTCACTTATTGCAGCGGATCGTATCAATCCCTGTACGGTCCCGTCCGCTCGGACTGGCGGATAGAAGCGGATTCGTTTGAGTTGACAGTCGAGGTACCCGTTAATACGACTGCCACGGTTATCTTGCCGGACGGCAAGATATACAGAAATGTCGGATCGGGCATCCATCGGTTCGCGTCGCCCCTTATGTCGGATCGTTGAACCAGATAGAAGGGAAAATTCCTCATCCGGCAGTGCTTATCGAGGTCAGTTTCTTTTATTTGTTGGGTGTTGGTTGTGAAGTGCTGTCTTTAAACTGACAAAGAACCTTTGCTATGATATTATGACGTGCCGATAGGAAAATGAGAATGACCTTTCTGTTTTTGTAGGAGGATGCGACAAATATATCCTGCGAGAGCATCTTGAAAAGATAAAAAACTTGTATGTTTGTAGGGATAAAAACAAAAATGCGAAATGAAGACATTAGTACATACCGACAAAGAACTGATTGAAGCGACCATTAAGAAGTGTGATATCTGTTATGTGGGACTGGCCGATACGGATGGGACTCCCTATGTATTGCCGATGAACTTTGGCTATCGTGATGGTGTTATATACCTGCATTCGGCACAGGAAGGACGGAGTATTTCCATTTTGGAACGGAATCCGCGTGTCTGCATTACGTTTAGCACGGACCATGATCTCGTTTTCCAGCATCCGGAGGTCGCTTGTAGTTACCGGATGCGCTCCAAGAGCGTGATTTGCTGGGGTGAAGTCCACTTTGAAGAAGATTTCGATAAAAAAACGGAAGCTTTGGATATCATTATGAAACAGTATTCGGATAAGGAATTCCGCTATTCCGATCCGGCTGTGAAGAATGTCAAAATATGGATTGTGGAAATGGACGAAGTGACCTGCAAGGAATTCGGGGCACCGCATAATAAGCTGAAAATTGGAAGTTAAAAATTGAAAATTGACGTTGCCGGGTGGTTTGTCTTTTTGGATAAAGCGTTGTATGATGGGCAAATAATTGTCAATTGTCAATTGTTAATTGTCAATTTCTTCTTACTTTTGTTGCCAAATATGATATTGCTGAATAATGGGATTGCAAAAGCATAGCAAGGTCTTGAATGATACAGTTGAGATGCTCTCGGACGAGGGGTCTTACCATCAACTGTTTCATGCTTACCGCGATGAAGAGGCGCTTCCTTCGGGTGAGGTGCTGAAAGAGATCGTAGATTTATGCCGGGCAATCCTTTTCCCCGGTTATTACGGGAATGCACGGATCAGCAAGCAGACCATCCGTTTTCATACCGGCGTGAACGTCGGAACGTTGCATACGCTGCTTTCCAAGCAGATTTATGCAGGGCTTTGTTTTGCTGATACTGCCTGTGTTTCTTGTCTCGAAGAAAAGATCCTTACCGAGGCGGAAAAACTGTCGGAAGCCTTTATCCGTACGCTTCCCGAAATGCGCGCCTTGTTGGCGACGGATGCCGAGGCTGCTTTCAACGGTGATCCTGCTGCTCAGAACATCAACGAAGTTATTTTTTGCTATCCCGGTTTCCGGGCTGTCTGCAACTATCGTATTGCGCACCAGCTATACCGGTTGGGCGTTCCCTTTATTCCCCGCATGATTACTGAAATGGCCCATTCGGAGACAGGTATCGATATCCATCCGGGGGCGGAGATCGGACACTATTTCTCGATTGACCACGGGACAGGAACCGTTATCGGTGAGACCAGTGTTATCGGGAACCACGTCCGTATCTTCCAAGGAGTCAGTCTGGCAGGAGAGAAACTGCCGCCTGACGAAAACGGGAATGCGATACGCGGTGTGCCGCGTCATCCGGTGTTGGGCGATCATGTGACTGTCTATTCCAATGCCACATTGTTAGGGCGTATTCGTATTGGCGAAGGAGCTACGATCTGTGGCAACGTCTGGATCACGGAAGATGTTCCGGCGGGAGCAACCGTGAGCCAGCAGACAATTAATAAAGTCAGTTGACTGCCAGTGAAGTCATAGAACAAAGAATAATTAATAATTAAAATAGAATTACTAATAAACGATGAGGAATCATTGTTAACTTTCAACTTAAAATGAGCGAAACATTTGAAATGGTGGCTAAGACCCTTTACGGGTTGGAAGAAATCCTGGCCGGCGAGTTATTATCTTTAGGTGCCAACGATATACAGATTGGCCGCCGGATGGTTTCCTTTACCGGGGATAAGGAAGTGCTTTACAAAGCCAACTTCTATTGCCGTACGGCATTGCGTATCTTGAAGCCTATCTATCACTTTAAAGCTAAAGACGCCGATACTGTCTACAAAGAGGTTAAGAAGGTGAAATGGGAAAACTACATGTCTTTGGACAAGACGTTTGCCATCGACTCTGTAATCTACTCTGAAGATTTCAATCACTCCAAGTTTGTTGCTTATCGTACGAAGGATGCGATCGTGGATTATTTCATGGAGAAGGATCAGAAGCGCCCCTCTGTCCGTGTAAACAATCCGGATCTGTATATCAATATTCATATTTCACATAACGACTGTACGCTCTCTATCGACAGTTCGGGCGAGAGCTTGCATAAACGTGGTTACCGCGTGGACCAGACGGAAGCTCCGTTGAATGAGGTGTTAGCTGCCGGTATGATCTTGAAAACAGGCTGGAAAGGCGAATCGAATTTCGTCGATCCGATGTGCGGTTCCGGTACGTTGCTGATCGAAGCGGCGATGATCGCCTTGAATATTGCGCCGGGCGTGCATCGTAAGGAGTTTGCTTTCGAGAAATGGATCGATTTCGACCAGGAACTGTTCGACCGTATCTATAACGACGAGAGTCAGGAACGTGAGTTTAATTTCAAATGTTATGGTGCCGATATCAATCCGGCGGCGATCGAGATTGCCGAGAAGAATATCCGTAGTGCCGGTCTGATGAAATATATCGAACTGAGGACCCAGCCGTTCCAGCAATGCACGGAGGCTCCCCAGCCGGGCATCATGGTGACCAATCCCCCTTATGGAGAACGTATTTCCAGTCGTGATTTGTTGGGGTTGTACAATATGATCGGTGAACGTGTCAAACATGTGTTTACTGGCTATAAAGTATGGATTCTGAGTTATAAGGATGAATGCTTCGACAAGATCGGCTTGAAACCGAGTGAAAAGATGAAGCTTATGAACGGATCGTTGGAATGCGAATACCGTTGTTACGATATATTCGAAGGAAAAATCAAAGACTATAAGAAAGCACTGAACGAAGAAGGTGAAGCACGTCCTTCCCGCCCGGAAAGACCTTCTTTCGAACGTAAGCCGGACCGCTCGTCACGTCCGAATTTCCGTACCGACCGCATGGATCGTCCCGCCCGCCGTTTTGCTGCCGCGCATGCTGAGGACGACAACGAACGGACACCTTTTATTCCCGGCAAACGCTATTTCGGCGATGACCGTGCAGATGGCCGTCCGGCTCGTAGGGATTTTGTCGGCAAACGTCCTGTCAAGAGACATTTTAAGGATGACGAGGAGTTTGGCGGTAAGAAAAAGTTCGGTGACCGTTCGTTTAAGAAACCATTCAAAAGAAGAGGAAAGGATGATTTTGAGGATTAATATTTTAGGTGTATTATGTGCTTTGGCACTTATAAATCCGTTGTCGATGATGGGACAAGACAAACAGTTTACTTTGCATGACTTGATTCCCGGTGGAAAGACGCAAAGTCGTTTTGTGCCTCGCAACTTGAAACAGTTGCAGTGGTGTGGAGACACATATCTGTATGTCAAGGGTGACAGCATGATGAGTGGAGAATCGACAAAGGCGGTGAAAGTCGCCTTTACCCGCCAGCAGTTGAACGAAGCGCTTGCGGTGGCCGGCGCGCAGTCGGTTGGCGGTATGCCCTTCTTCTCGGTTCCTTACAAAGATCAGCCGGTGCTTGCTTTTAATGCCAAGCACCATCGTTTCCATTACGATTTTGTGGAAAACAGGATTGTAAGCATGTATGATCTGAATGGTTCCTGGGAGAATTTAGACTTTTGTCCGGCCAACGGTTATTTGGCTTTTACGGAGGAGGACAACCTGAAAATCCTTTCGCCGGATAACGCTGTCAGTATCGTGACGGACGAAAGGGCTGAAGGTGTTGTTTGCGGGAAGTCCGTTCATCAGAACGAGTTCGGTATCCATAAAGGGACTTTCTGGTCCCCGAATGGTTCGGCGCTGGCTTTCTACCGGATGGATGAAAGCATGGTGACGGATTATCCGTTTGTCGACATTACTGCCCGTTGCGCGAAAGCCGAACCGCACAAATATCCGATGGCTGGGATGAAAAGCCATGAGGTGACAGTCGGTGTCTACAACCTGGCGACCGGAAAAACCGTCTGGTTGAAAACCGGATTACCGAAGGAAAAGTATCTGACGAATATTACCTGGAGTCCGGATGAAAAGAGCATTTATATTGCCGAACTGAACCGGGATCAGAACGAGATGCACCTGGTACGCTATTCTGCCTTGACAGGTGATAAAGAGGCGGATTTGTTTACCGAAAAGAACGAACATTATGTAGAGCCGCAACATCCGGTGCTTTTCCTGCCGAACAATCCGGATCAGTTTATCTGGCAGAGCCGGCGTGATGGTTATAATCATTTGTATCTGTATAATACGAAGGGAGAACTGTTGAAGCAGTTGACGGAAGGCGAGTGGGAAGTCCTGGACATCCTCGGTTTCGATGTTAAGGGAAAGGCATTGTTTTTCTCTTCCACAAGGCCGTCAATGCTGAGCTCGTTCAGTTATGGTGATGCTCTGTATGTCGGAACGTCACGCCTGGATCTGAAAAAGGGAACTTCTTACGAATTGACTTCGGGAGGTTTGCAAGGAGTTCATGCTACGCAACTGAGTGCTTCCGGTAAATATTTGATCGACAGTTATTCAGCTCCCGATGTTCCACGTGAAATTTCGATTATCGACGGACAGAAACGTGAAACTTTACGGACGTTGCTGACGGCGAAGAATCCGTACGAAGGTTATGCGATGCCGGAAATCGTTACCGGAAAAATCAAGGCGGCAGATGGTGTCACCAATTTGAATTTCCGTCTGGTAAAACCTGTCGGTCTGGATGAGACGAAGAAATATCCGACGATCGTCTATGTGTACGGCGGCCCGCATGCCCAGTTGGTAACAGGCGGATGGAAGAACGGTGTAGGCGGTTGGGATATCTATATGGCTCAACGCGGATATGTGGTTTTTACGCTCGATAGTCGGGGATCGGCAAACCGGGGACAGGCTTTCGAAAATGTCATACATCGTAATTTGGGTGTGAACGAGATGGCAGACCAGGTAAAAGGCGTTGAGTTTCTGAAATCACTTCCGTATGTCGATGCCGACCGTATCGGTGTGCACGGATGGAGCTACGGCGGCTTTATGACGACGAACCTGATGTGTTCGTATCCGGAACTGTTCAAAGTGGGGGTTGCCGGTGGTCCGGTGATCGACTGGAGCAACTACGAGATTATGTATGGCGAGCGCTATATGGACCGTCCGCAGGACAATCCGGAAGGTTATAGGAATGCCAACCTGAAATTGAAAGCAGGTAATCTGAAGGGACATCTGCTGTTGATCCACGGAGATATCGATCCGGTTGTTGTTTGGCAGCACAGCCTGGGATTCCTGAAAGCCTGTGTGGATGCGGATACATATCCCGATTATTTCGTTTATCCCCGCCATCTGCATAATGTGATTGGTAAAGACCGTCCGCATCTGTATGAGAAGATAACGCGCTACTTTGACGACTACCTTAAGAATTGACAATTGACAATGGGCAATTGACAATTGAGAGAAAGGACAAAGATGAAATAACAAAAAACAATAACCATTAAAAAAAGATGATTGGGAAAGGATAATGACAAGTAATTGTCAATTGTCAATTGTCAATTGTCAATTATAAAAAAATGAATATTCTTTTATTAGGCTCAGGCGGCCGCGAACATGCAATAGCCTGGAAGATGGCTCAAAGCCCGAAAGTGGATCAGTTATTCATTGCCCCCGGTAATGCAGGTACCGCATTGGTGGGTACGAACGTAAATATCAAGGCCGACGATTTCTCTGCTATCAAGGAATTTGCTTTGGCAAATCATATCGGTATGGTGGTGGTAGGTCCGGAAGATCCGCTGGTGAAAGGGGTGTATGATTATTTCAAGAACGATGTCGCCCTGGCAGGTATTCCCGTGATAGGCCCTTCGAAAGAGGGAGCGCAACTGGAAGGCAGCAAGGACTTTGCGAAGGCCTTCATGATGCGCCACAACATTCCGACAGCCCGTTATAAGAGTATTTCTGCCGGAAATTTAGAAGAAGGATACGCTTTCCTGGAAGAATTGCAGGCTCCCTACGTATTGAAGGCCGATGGTCTGGCTGCCGGTAAAGGTGTGCTGATTCTCGACACGCTCGAAGAAGCAAAGAAGGAGCTGGACGATATGCTGGGGGGTATGTTCGGTGATGCCAGCAAGACGGTCGTGATCGAAGAGTTCCTGGACGGTATCGAATGTTCCGTGTTTGTGATGACGGATGGCGAGAGCTACAAGGTGCTTCCGGTGGCAAAAGACTATAAGCGTATCGGCGAAGGCAATACAGGTTTGAATACAGGTGGAATGGGAGCCGTTTCTCCAGTTCCTTTTGCCGATGAGACGTTTATGCAGAAGGTGGACGAGCGTATTATCCGTCCGACGATCGAAGGGCTGAAAGCGGAAAATATCGACTATAAGGGTTTCATCTTCCTTGGTCTGATCAATGTGAAGGGCGAACCTATGGTGATCGAATATAATTGCCGCATGGGTGATCCGGAAACGGAAGTTGTCATGTTACGTATCCAAAGCGACTTGGTTGAACTGTTGGAAGGTGTGGCCGAAGGTAATTTGGGCAGTCGTACATTGGTTCACGATCCGCGTGCGGCCGTAACAGTCATGCTGGTAAGCGGCGGTTATCCTGAAGCGTATGAAAAAGGAAAGGTTATCAGTGGCCTGGATAAGGTTCCCGCCGAAAACATCATTTTCCACGCAGGGACAAAAGCTGCCGATGGGCAGATCCTGACCAGTGGCGGTCGTGTCATCGCTGTCAGCTCTTACGGAGCCGACAAGGAAGAAGCCCTTGTCCAATCTTTCGCCGGTGCCAAGCTCATTGATTTCGAAAAGAAATATTTCCGTAATGATATCGGATTCGATTTATAAATTGTTGTCATAAATGCTGATTTATGGGGTGAGCTAACAGACGATTCAAGCCTTGTGTGTTGCAGGCTCTCTTTTGCCTCGTCTGTTGGCTCGCATGTAAATCAGCATTTATCTATTCCTGATCAGAAATGCGAGTAGCTTATAACAAATATTCCCGTCGATTCGACTTCTCCGCGCCACCGACATTCGTGCCGGTCTTATTGGCATGTATTGCCTGTTGGGTGGTCAGTTATTTGTACTCCGTGGGCTATCCTGTCTATGGCGAGGTCTCGGCTACTCCTCTCTGGAATACGATTTGCCAGACATTGCCAGGCAAGGAGTTTACCTATATTATCGGGATGGCGTTGATGTTCGGAGGGGCTTTCCTATTGCATCGTGCGAACTATGTACTGGTGTTGATACGGGAGAAGACGATGCTGCCCTTCCTCTTCTATGTCCTGTTCATCAGTACGAATCCCGACTTCTTTCCTTTGAAATCGACTTCGGTCGGTGTTTTCTGCCTGATTCTGGCTATTTACCAACTGTTCACGACCTATCATGATCCCGAGGCGAGAGAGAAGGCCTACAGTGCCGCCTTGCTGATCGGTATAGGCAGTCTGCTTTGGGTTCATTTGCTGTGGTTTTTGCCGTTGTTCTGGCTGGGGATGTATAATTTCCGTTCGCTGACGTCCCGTACCTTTATCGCCTCTTTGTTAGGGGTGGCGACGGTATATTGGTTCCTGTTGGGGTGGTGTGTCTGGCAACGGGATTTCACGCTGTTCAACGTCCCTTTCTCGACGCTTTTCAAGGTGCGCCTCTTGGCGACGGACGGAATAGTGTTGCTGGATTGGATCAGTATCATGGCGATTGCCCTGTTGACAGTTGTCGCTTCCCTGAATATTGTCATGCACGATACGGAGGATTCGCTTCGCTCCCGTCAGTTTCTCTCGTTCCTGATTGCGATGTCCGTATGGGCGTTCAGCCTTTATTTCCTCTATGATCAGGTTTCGGAAGAATTTTTGGAAACAGCTTGCGTGCCAGCCTCTATCCTGATCGCTCATTTCTTTACGGTGACACGTGGCAAGATCGTGTTTTGGTCGTTTTTTACAACTGTGGCAGTCCTGGTTGCCACTCTATTCATTCGTATATGGAATTTCTTATAGAATACGGATATATCGGTGTGTTCATCGCCTCTTTTTTGGCTGCTACCGTTTTGCCGTTCAGCAGCGAGGTCGTTCTAACCGGAGTGTTGTTGGCGGGAGCGGCCTACTGGCCTTGTATGATTGCGGCTACGTTAGGTAATTTCTTAGGTGGCATGAGTTGTTATTGGCTGGGTATGCTGGGCAAGGTCGAATGGATAGAGAAATATCTGAAACTGGATGCCGTCAAATTGCAGAAAGTGCAGGATTGGATAAAAGGGAAAGGTTCCTGGATGGGCTTTTTCGTTTTCCTTCCCGGTATAGGCGATTTTATCGCCGTGGCGCTCGGTTTTCTCCGCGCCAATATCTGGATCGTGGCTGTCTCGATGTTTCTCGGAAAGGCGATCCGATATTGGGTTTGGATGGAATTTGTCTATAAAGTACAGGGAATGTTCTGATTATTCCACTTTGACATATATTTTCGTATACACCTCGTTATGGCGGGCGTAAATGGCATAATTTCCCCGGATGTCGCTCCACGAAGGCAGAAGTGTGACTTTCAGTATGCCGCCTTCGGTCGTAATCTGAAAGAGGTCTTCGAGGTCGCTATCGTAGCTGAACTCCGTGTCTTTGGGAAATTCCCGGACAATCTCGTCTTCATAACCGCTTACCACTGTCCCGATCGTGCTGTCGTAGGCGGGTAACCCGTCTGCTTCGGGATTGATCAGGGCAAACTGGATGACAGCGCCTACTCTTTTCTCCTCTTTCATGATCTCGGATCCGACATAGAATTGGTAGTAGTCTCCTGCCAGCGCCAATGCGAATTTTCCCGATGGAAATTGCTTCACGGCTTCTTCCTTGAAAGCTTGGTAGAGGTGTCCCGGTGTTACGGCTGCTTGATAAACCAATCCGTTGCCGACTTGGGGCGGAATGACTTTTCCAATCCCTTTCGACGGACCGATTTCGGCGATCAGGCATTCGTTTGTTTGAAAGTTGTTTGCCGCGTTGATATAGATGTCCGAATTGCCCAGACGGGTCGCTCCATTCTCCACATCGAGCATGTTCAAGGTAGTTGCATTGTTGATTTCAGGAGCCGAATCGTCGTCCGAACAAGAAAAAGCCGGTAACAGGAATGCTGCCAGCAAGAGCTGGAACAAGAAATTCTTTTTCATTTCTTCTTTATTTATAAGTTAGACAATAGGTAAAACATGCACAAAGGTATTTATATTTTCCTGAAAAGCTAATCATTCCCTTTATATTTCGCCCGCCAATGGGACGGAGGTATGCCGACACGCTCGATGAAGGCGCGACTGAAGGTTTTCACCGAACTGTAGCCCATTTTCGTCGCCACTTCGCCCAAAGGCCAGTCCGTATGGAGCAGGACGTCGCGGATGGCCACCCAACGGTAGGCTTCGAGCCATTCGTCTGTAGTCACCCCGGTCAGTACCCTCAGGCAGCCGGACAGATCGACTCGCGAGACGCCTAATTTTTTTGCATAGAAAACCGGATCATGATTCATATAATGATGAACCATCGAGGCGAAAAGGTCCAAAAATTCGTTGCCCGTTCGTTTATGGAAAATGATACCCGATTGTACGCCTTGCCAGCGTTCCGCTTCGGTCGCTTCCCGGCCACAGAAGGAGATAAAGATATCTTTGGGAGTGTATAGGGGGTATTTTGTGTCCATTTTTGTATATATTCGTTTGTTTATAGCTTATACAAGACCGACGGATTCGTTCAAGGGGTAATTAGAGAACGAATCCGCAGGTTATAATTCGTTAACCGGATAATTGTAGAATGAATATGGGAGTTATGATTCATTCGCTAAATGCTCGTTAAACGAATCTGTTGATCGTAATTCGTTCTGCAATTAATTGAGAAACGAATCCGCTATTCTGCCAGCCATTTGTTAATCTGTGTCAGTATCTTTTCCTTCATGTCTTCGGGCATGTTGCCGATACGGGCGCGGTGGCTGCCTCCGGGTTGGATGTAGACTTGTTCGTTTACCTTGCCTTTGAAGATCGGGACGCGGGTGGCGCTCCACGGGTCTACTTCGCCATAGATAAAGATCATCTTCGGATCGTTGTCACGGAGGAAATCATAGACTTTGTGGTAAAGTTCGGGGCGGTATTCAACTTTGTCGACCAGCTCTTTCGGCAGCATGATGCGGTTCAGGTATCCCCGGCTGCTGTCGATTGTCAGGTATTTCCTGAACGGTTTCGTGTCATAGCCGTAATAACCCAATTCGCGGGCAGCTTGTACGAAGAAGGAGATATTCGGCTGGTTTTCGGCAAAATAGTCGGGTCCGCTGATGTCAACCAAATGATAAAACAGTGTCTTTGCATCGGATGTGAGCGGCGGGATCACGCTGGTCGGCGTACCCCATTGCCAGAGGGCGAACGGGTATTCCAGGACGCAATAATCCAATACTTCGGCTATCGGAATGCGGAATTCCAGCTTCTTGTCCTTGCAGAACTTTTCCAGCATCGGGACGATTTCGTCCTTGTGTTTCAATATTTCAATCTGGAAAGCTTCGATCTTCTGACGGTCTTTCTTCGTGCCTACTTTGCGGAGGAACGGTTCGTGGCGCCCGTCTTCCACACCGCGGTTCAAGGGGGCTACGTAGGGGACGGAGAAGTCTACGTCGTCCGGAAACCAGGCACGGTACAGGCAAGTGGTTTGTCCGCCTTTGCTGATGCCGGTGCTGACCCATTTACCGGTGTACAGCTCTCGGAATGTTTGGTTGACGTTATGCAGGTCGTAGGCCGAGTTCTCTGCCGTCAGGTATTCCCAGTTACAGGGGGTCGGGGTGGATTCGAGGAAATAACGGTATTCTACGAATACCATATTGGCATCGAGCAGCTTCGACAGCTCTTCCTGATAACGAGGGTTCAAGGCATACGCCGCACCATATCCTTCCGTGACCAATATGGTCGGGCGGTCGAAACCGACGTGGGCGACGATCACGCGTTGCGTGAATGTTCCGGCTGCCGGGTTCTTATGGTCGACAGGCTGTGTGATGCGTACGAGATATTTCTCGGCATAATGGTCCGATTCCAGCTTCTCGATGCCGCTGATTCCTTTCAGCCCTTCCAATTTCTTTTGTAATTCCTGTGCGTTATCTGCAAATGCGACTGTCAGCATCAACAGGAATGCGACGAGGCATGGCGATAAGGTTTTCAATGTCCTTCTCATGGTATTAATCTTTTAAGTTATGTATATTTCGTATCAATCCTTCGTATTTGGCTCTTTTGACCGCCGATTTGGCAAATATACGATTATAATCCTCACGGGAAAAGACCTTTAGATCCTCTTTTCGAAGAGAAAGCAAAGCCGGTTTCGGACGGAATGCCTCTATTTGGGTCGGGCGGGCGAAACGGTTCCAGGGGCAGACCTCCTGGCAGGTGTCGCAACCGTAGAGGCGGTTACCGAGTCGGGAAGCCTGTTCGGTGGGGATTTCTCCGCGGTTCTCGATGGTGAGATAGGAGAGGCATTTGCGGGCATTCAGGTGGCGGGGGCCTTCCAGTGCTCCTGTCGGGCAGGCATCCAGGCAACGGCTACAACTGCCGCAACGGTTCTTCTGCGGCGTGTCGTACTGGTCCGCTTCGAGGGTGGTGACGATTTCTCCCAAGAAGAAGAAAGAGCCTTTTCCGGGAATAATCAGGTTTGTGTTCTTCCCGATCCATCCCAGCCCGGCTTTCCAGGCCCAATAGCGTTCGAGGATGGGAGCTGAGTCGGTGAAAAAGCGGGCGGTTGTTACGTCTGCCTGTTCCGTTCCCGCGCTTGACGCGGGATCGCAAAATAACAGCCTGTTGCGATCCATACCTTTCCCGCCCGTTTCTATGCGATCCCGCGCGGGGCGCGGGAACAGGGCGGTCCATAGCTCGCTCAACATCTCTTTGACGACGAGATGGTAATCCTTCCCGTAGGCGTAGTAGGCGATATGGGGCGCTTCGGGCGGAAGTTTCTGCTCCGGATAATAGTTCAACGCCACGGATATGACTGTCTTGGCTCCTTCCACCAATCCGGCGGGATTCAACCGGATCTCGCGGTGGTTCTCCATATAGGCCATCCCTGCATGGTTGCCCTCCTTCAGCCATCTGTCAAAAAATAAGGCCTCGCTGTCTGCGGCCGCTACTTGTGCGATCCCGCAGGCATCGAAGCCGATCTCTTTTGCTTTCTCTTTTATTTCGATAGCTGGAAGCATATTAAAACACTTTGAACTCATACCCTTGTTCCTGTAGCCATTCGATGGCCCTGGGCATCGCTTCGCGCATGTTGCGTTCGGCTTTCAGCGAGTCGTGAAAGACGATTACGGAACCGTTGCGGGTATAGTTCTTCACCACGTTGAAGACACCGTTCGGTGTCATGTGCGGACTGTAATCGCGCGTCACCACGTCCCACATGATGATCCGGTAATGCCTCCTGAGTCCTACCACTTGTGGGAAACGCATGTGTCCGTGGGGCGGACGGAACAGGTCGCTTTTTATATATTCGGCAGCCTTTTCCACATTCGCCAGATAGTTCTTGGTCCAGAAGCGGATACCTTGAATATGGTTGAAAGTGTGGTTGCCTACACGATGCCCCCTGTCCAGTACCATCTGGTAGATGTCCGGATGTTTGCGGACGTTGTCCCCGACACAGAAGAAGGTCGCCTTCACGTCATATTTGTCTAATATATCCAATACCCAAGGGGTAACCTCAGGGATCGGGCCATCGTCGAAGGTGAGATATACACACTTCTTCTTTGCCGGAATCCGCCAGATTACCCCTGGAAACAGAGCCCTGTAAAACCAGGGCGGTTGTTCTATAAACATATCTATTCTCTGCGCACCGATTCGTAAGCCATACGGTAGTTGTCAAACTCTTCCTGGTATTTCTTGTTGAATTCGGGGTTGTAATGTTTGTTGATTAACAATACTTGATTCAAAACCTGCATGTCCTGTAACAGTTCTGTTTCTACGGACGCCAACTGTACCGGGTTCAAGCGGAAGTACCAGTTTATGTTACGCATCATGTTATCGGCGATGCCTGTAAATATTTCTGCCGCTTTTTCTTTCTGGCCCAGCACATAATAGAGTTCACCGGTTGAAAGAGCCGTGTAGTCGAGCGGGACATTTTCCGGCGGCAACACCTGCATACATTTGTCCAATACTTCCAAAGCCTTGTCGTTCTTGCCTTCTTTCACCAATGCTTCTGCCAACTTGTTGAACAGCATCATGCGGTAGCTCTTGCACATGCGCATTACATTTTCGTCGATGTAAACGCCTGGCTTGTCTACGCCGCCCCATTTGAATTTGTTCATCACGTTGTCGTACATTTTGTCGGTGTTGACTGCTTTGTTGGCATTTTTCGGAACGACCTGGTAAGCGAGACCTGTCTGTTCGAAGTAGCCGTCCAGGTTGACGAACTGATCCGGGCTGACCGTGATCGCGTAGTACATAGGACGTTCGAAGTTGTTGGTCTGCAACATGTCGAGGATCGTCAGTTCCTGTTTACCCAGCGCATTCTTTCCGGCGAGGTTGATCATCATCTGGTCTACCATGCCGTCTGTCTTACCGCCTAAGATCTTGGCGCCGGCGACCGAGTCGACTTTGTAGTACAGTTTGTCGGCCGGGATATAATCGAGTTCCTGGTTAATACCCGGAATCTTCTTGAACTTAGGATCATCGCTACGGACAAAGTTCAAGGCCGTGTTCAGGTCGATCGAATCTTTTGTCAGCGGGAATACATAAGCTGCATCGCGGGTTCCTTGTATATACTGGTCGCGTGTCCAGGTGATCGGCAGCGGAGCGGACTCGTAAGCCTGTTTCTTCATCTGGTCGATATACCAGTCTGTTTGCAGGTAGCTGGTGTTACATACGCGGACATCGGTACGGACGCCTTCTACCTCCTGGGCATACCACAAGGGGAATGTGTCGTTGTCGCCATTGGTGAAGATGATGGCATTCGGCTCGCAGGATTCCAGATAGTTGGAACCGAAATCGCGGCAGACATAGCGGCCTGAACGGTCGTGGTCGTCCCAGTTTTGTCCGGCCATCTGGATAGGTATGAACAAGCAAAGCACGGTTGCCACCGATCCGGCGACGACCGGATTCAGTTTGCCGTATCGCTCCAGTCCCTTAGCCAGTGCCGCGACACCGAACCCGATCCAGATACAGAACGCATAGAACGATCCGGCATACGCATAGTCTCGTTCACGCGGCTGATATGGCGTCTGATTCAGATACAGAACGATAGCCAGACCAGTCATGAAAAACAGGAAGAAAGTCACCCAGAAACTCTGGATCCCCTTTTCGCCCGAATAAGCCTGGAACAGCAAACCTAAAATACCTAACAGCAACGGCAGCATATAATAGACATTGTGCCCTTTATTATTGATAATATCGAACGGCATATCTTCCTGCGGGCCCACCAGAACTTCGTCGATAAACGGAATGCCGGTAATCCAGTTGCCGTTCAGCACCTCTCCATTTCCCTGGATGTCGTTCTGACGGCCGGAGAAGTTCCACATGAAGTAGCGCCAGTACATAAAGTTCAGCTGGTAGGAGAAGAAGAACTTCAGGTTTTCCGCGAATGTCGGTTTCATTACGCTCTTCATCTCTCCGCAATAGTTATATTTCACCGGTTGGCCTTTTACCTGCGCCCATTCCTTATAGGCCTGTACATGGCGCGGATCGGAGCTGTACATACGCGGGAACAGCATGTTCAGTTCGTCGACATATTTGTATTCCTGATCGGTGCGGGACACGAAATAACGGTCTTTCTCGTTTTTGTCCTTCTTGATCACACGGCTCCAGGTCGGTTCGCCTTCTGTCGTGACGGGTACGCAGCTTCCTCCCTGGTTTTCGCGCTGTACTTCCGAAACGTAGGTCTGCCCATAAAGAAGTGGGGTTTTACCGTACTGTTCACGTGCCAGATAGGTACGCAACGTAAAGATATCGCTCGGCGCGTTCTGGTTCATCGGCGTATCGGCCGTTGCACGGATCAGTGTCAGTGCATACGAAGAATAGCCTACAACGACTACCATCAGGCAGACCAGGATTGTATTCAGCGTCTTGATATCCACCTTCTTGCTCTTGAACAGGTACAGGCTTAATGCAGCCGTCAGAATGACCGCCAAAACATAACCGCTACCGATAAACGGAATACCGATCAATACGACCGACAGGATGAAAGCGATCTTCATGCGTGTCGGATGGATCTCGTCGCGCATAGTTTCCCAGATAGACCAGATCAACACGCCTGCCACAATGATCACATAAGCGAATACCCCGGAATTGTAAGGCATGCCTAAGACGTTGACAAATAATAGTTCGAAATAGCCGCAAACCTCGACCAGCCCCTGTACGACACCATACATCATCAGCGCAACGATGGCGAAGGAAGCGAGCAAAGCAACCAATGTACCCTTCATCGTCGGGTTCGGGAATTTCTTATAGTAATATACCAGCACGATAGCCGGGATACACAGCAAGTTCAGCAAGTGGACACCGATACTCAACCCCATCAGGTAAGCGATCAGTACGATCCAGCGGTCTGCATGTGGTTTGTCGGCAACAGCTTCCCACTTCAGGATTAGCCAGAAAACAACGGCTGTAAAGAGTGATGAATAGGCATACACTTCTCCTTCCACGGCACTGAACCAGAACGTATCACTGAATGTATAAGCCAGTGCTCCGACCAGACCGCTACCCATAACGGTAATCATCTGGCCTAAAGACGCTTCTTCTCCGTCTTTCACCATGATCTTGCGGGCAAGGTGAGTGATACTCCAGAAAAGGAACAAGATCGTCAGTCCGCTAAACAAGGCGGACATCGTATTTACCATCTTCGCCACTGTGGACGGATCGGATGCAAGTTGTGTGAACAGGTTGGCCGTCAACATAAAGAACGGTGCTCCGGGCGGATGCCCTACTTCCAGCTTGTAAGCTGAAGAAATGAACTCACCGCAATCCCAGAAGCTGGCAGTGGGTTCCATAGTCATCAAATAGACGGTTGAAGCGATCGCAAAAACGATCCAGCCCAACACGTTGTTGATCAATTTATACTTTCCCATACTTTGTATAAAGTGTAATAATTAATTGTCTTAATTCAGTATCCTCACACGGATAGTCGGCCGCAAAGGTAAGCATTTACGTTTAATACCAACGTCCTGATACGCTATAAATTGTGTGGAAGAGATTAGAAATATATTAAAAGAATCCGTTGAATGACAGTCTGAAATCTGTCAGTTTGCCGACATTCGGATGGTGGCAAACTGACATTTGCGGACAGGATTCCATTTAAACTACTCTGTTTACCGTCCCTTCGAGTAAGGCGTTATTATAGTTTGTGTCAACAGCCGCCTGTACTGCACCTTGTCGGCTGTAATGTTATATGCGAATCCGGCCAGACTGTTGCTTGCGGATTTTTCAGCCTCTCGTTTTGACGAAAATGAACCTTGAGCCATTTACTTATTCCAAGAAATGGATCGGTATTACATTTTTTAGGCTACCTTTGACCGTTGCAGATATTTACTTGCATTATAGCATCTTTTACCACTATCATTCTACCATCATACTAAATTGGCAAAATACGGTTCTTCATTCCACAAAAGCCCTCTCTTCTTTTAGCAGAAACAAGCAGATAATTCCGTAAACACCCCCATGTTGCCATCCTTTACATCCGGGTGTAGAGAGCCGGTACATCCGGATGTAAAGGATGGCAACATGGGGATGTCCGGCAACTAAAGTACCGTGCCGGAGAATGAAAACCACTCGGTTTTACCTATTTTATAGCCGTTTTTACATAAAATAATCGAGTGATTTGCAGAGATGGGGATCTGGTGTTTATTGTTTGTTTTTATTTGTAATATGTTAATATACAGATATGTATAAGCGGAATACCTGTTCTCCATCCAAGTTGCCAGTGATAGGGTTGTGATACTGTAGTGATATAGAAAACGGGCATATATCACTAATCAAACAAGTTGAATATCAATTGGTAAAAAGGAATCAGTGATACAGTGACAGAGGAAATGGGAAAAACTTTGGTTCTTCGTCACTTCTGCAAGGGCTTGAAATAGCGGGTCATCCGCTTACGCTCATGGTCAATGTGCGTAAGTTCCGCTGCAGAAATACCGCGTGTCAAAGAAAAGTCTTCAGCGCCCCTCTCTCTCCGCTGGCTTCTTCGCACGCGCGAAATACCCGGAAAGTGGAGGAACGCATCCGGAGCATATCCTTGAAGACCACTTCCCGTATCGCCGGTAATCTGCTGCATGAACAAAACATCGTCTGCAGCCAATCTTCTTGCCTGAGACGTGCCAATGTCCGTCATAAAGGGGGGCCGGCCCCGGCCTGTATCGGTCTTGATGACTATGCACAGAAAAAAGGGCACATTTACGGGACTGTGATAGTGGATCAGATCACCCATAAGCCCATCACACTCCTTTCGGGGCGGGGTGAAGAAAACCTGAAAAAATATCTGAAAGGTCTGAATGTGCATCCGTTTGTCATATGCAAGTTGATGCGTGGCCATACAGGCAGGGACCATATGTCACCACAGCAAAAAGCATCCTCAAGTATGTAGATGAACTGGCCTTTGGGATCAGAAATGTTCAACAGGGCAAGCATTACCTTGCTAGGCAATAAACTTACTAGCTTTAACACATGACCTGCCCCGAAAGTGACGAAGAACCAAAAACTTGTAGGATAAGATCCGTTGTTATTTGCTTTCATTTTCTATATCTTTGTGTTGAGGAATGAGAAAACTATTTTTCAGTTTATATAAATAAGATATGAAAAAACTGTTACTGTTGTTGTGTTTTGTATTCATACATCAAGTAGTCTATCCAGTTTATTTTAAACATCTTGGCATGAGTGACGGCTTATCGCAAGTCTCTGTGATGTCGATTTATCAAGATTGCTTGGGACGTATGTGGTTCGGTACACGCGAAGGTGTCAGTATCTATGACGGGGAACGGATGCGGGTGTATAAAGGCTGGGAGAATCTGGATCCGGAAAGCTCTATAAATGTTTTACTCGGACATGAATGTGATCATCTTACTGGAAACAGGCAAGGGGATATTTTCTTTAGGACTTGCGATTCGTTGGTGAGGTATGATATACGGGAAGAGAAATTTTGTGTTGTTGGTGGTTGTAATGCGAAAACGGTTACCTCGGTCGATGGTGATATATGGACGGGGTACGATGATATGGTTTGCCGGTATGATGAAAAAGGAGATAGTCTGCAACTTTATGCGAAGACAAACACCCCTGGTATATCCAGCCTGCTGATCTCGGGGAAGAAGATTTGGATCGGGACTTATGAAGGCCTGTATGTAATTGAAGAGGATAAAAAAGTCCGTTGTCTGATTGAAGGACCTGAATTTTATCGCTTATTTGAAAGTTCTACTGGCGAGATATGGGCCGGTTGCCGTACCGGTGGTTTATACAGGATCACGCAAGACGAAAGGATCACCTGGTATTCGGAAAGTAATTCTGCACCTTTTCATATAAAGAATAGTCAAATACGGAGCTTTGCTGAAGATCGGTTTGGGAATATCTGGTTCGGCACTTTTATGGGACTGCATAAATATAACCCTTACACGGATCAGTTTACAGTATATCAACAGGATCATTTGCCAGGTAGCCTGTCACATTCTTCTGTTTTCTCTGTTTATATAGATGCACAGGAAACCATATGGGTAGGAACCTATTATGGAGGTGTGAACTATTTTAATGCGGAAAGGGAAATATTCGCTCATTATACGGATAACCCTTTGCGGAAGGAATGCCTGAATTATTCGTTTGTCGGGAATCTGGCGGAAGATAAAGAAGGAAACATCTGGATTTGTACTGAAGGGGGAGGATTGAACTTCATGGATCGTAAAACACGAACCTTTAAATATTTCACTGCAGGTCACCGTAATTCCGTATTGCAGAATAACCTGAAATGCATTGCGTATGATGGAAAGCGGAACCGTCTGTATATCGGCACGCATCATGGAGGGCTTACCCGCTACGATATAAAGACCGGTATTTTTCATAACTACTTGAATGATTACAGGGAAGGAGACATAAAACCGGACGGTATTATCTTCCATACGATGATTCATAACGATAAGCTGTATGTAAGCGCGATGAACGGAACTTTTGTCATGGATCTTGATACGGATCGGTTCCAATGGATATGTAGAAATGCTCAAAGCTTTACGATCGATAGGGAAGAGAATCTATGGATTTTGATTGGGACTTCTTTATACAAGATGGAGCTGGCTCATCCGGATAATCAGAAACATTATGCTTTGCCCCGTTATGGAATCCAGTTCGAACCTAAACGGATCATGACTACCCGCGCGGGGGATATCTATTTCGTGGTTTTGGGAGGTGGCCTGTATCGGTATGACAAACAGACCGATTCTTTTATCCATTATTCGCAAGAAAGCGGACATTTATTGAGCAATTATTGTTACAATGTAGCAGAGACCAATTCGGAAGAGTTGCTGGTAACCAGTGATAAAGGGGTTACTTTTCTGAATCCTTTCAGCGGGAATACCCGGTTTGCGACGCTGGGGGCGAACTTACCAATCACATCCATTGCGGATGGCTGCGGCATTCTGGTGTGTCGGAATAATGAACTCTTTGTTGGAGGGAATGACGGACTGACCTCTTTTTACCGGGAAGATCTCGATAAGATGGAAAAGAATTATTCCTTATATTTTTCAGAGCTGTATATTCATAATAAGAGAATCTATCCGGGAGCCGTTTCGGGAGGCATATTGGAGGAGGCTTTTCCTTTTAGCAAATCGATCCGGTTGAACTACAAGCAAAACAACCTGATTATAAATTTTGCCACAACTAATTATATCGATATCCAAAAAAATAATGAATATCAATACCGATTAGTCGGTTTTGACGATGATTGGGTTTCCACTTCTTCTTCCAGTATTTATTATACGAACCTGGACCCCGGTAAATATACATTGCTGGTCCGTGAAAAGAATCTGTCCCGGCACTTGATGAACCATCGTGAAATATCTCTGGATATCCAGATTGCCCAACCCTGGTATAAAACGGGTTGGGCGTGGACATTATATGTCCTGACTGCTTTTACGATCACTTATCTGACGGTACGGATTCTAAATGCCCGGCGTAAATTGACGCTATCTCTTGAAAAGGAACGGGAAGAGAAAGAGCGTAACGAGGAGTTGAACCAGGCGAAACTGCGCTTCTTTACCAATATCAGCCATGAGTTTCGGACGCCGTTGACGCTTATTATCAGTCAGATAGATATGCTTTTTCAGAGTTCATCCCTTCCTCCGACCTTGTATAACCGGATTATTAAGATCAGCAAGAATGCCAACCGGATGCGGAATATGATTTCCGAACTGTTGGAATTTCGGAAGTTAGAGCAGAATTATGTCTCGTTGCATGTTTGCGAACAGAACCTGATTCCATTTCTGAAAGATATTTATCTTTCCTATTGCGAACTGGCGGCCCAGCAATCCATTACATTTGATTTTCATCATGCAGAGGAGAATCTGTTGTTATGGTTTGATTCCAATCAGTTGCAGAAGGTGTTTTACAATCTTTTGTCAAACGCTTTTAAATATACGAAGCAGGGAGGTGCGATAGAATTGCATGTGTCCTCGGATGGAAATGAGGTCCGTATAAAAGTGATCGATACAGGGATCGGACTTTCGCCGGATGACGTCTCGCATATCTTTGACCGTTTCTATCAGGCCGAAAACGGGAAGCAAGTAGCGGGAGCCAACCCTGGTACAGGGCTTGGACTGGCTTTAAGCAAGAATATCATTTATCTTCATCATGGAGATATCGCCGTACAGAGCCAGGTCGGTTATGGGACGATATTTACGGTCACGCTGTTGAAGGGAAAAAACCATTTTGAAAATGATAAGAATGCGATTCTTCTGGAAAGCCCGGATGAACCGATGATTAAAGGAAATTTTTTGCCAGATTCCATTTCTTCCGAAGAATATGAAGAAATGGATAAAACTTTTCCTAGTTTAAAGGCTGGCTCCTATAAAGTTCTGATTGTTGAAGACAATGAAGAGCTGTTACAGATTTTAAATACGCTTTTTTCTCCTTTCTACCAGGTTATATTAGCCGGAAATGGGGAGGAAGGATTGAGGAAGGCGAATGAGGAAAAACCGGATTTGATTGTCAGCGATGTCATGATGCCCTTGATGAGTGGTATGGAGATGTGTATGAAAATCAAGAATAATATCGAATTGTGCCATATTCCGGTCGTTTTGTTGACGGCTCTCGATTCTATCGAATATAACATAGAAGGATTTCAACAGGGAGCGGATGATTATATCAGCAAGCCTTTCCATGCAAAAGTATTGTTGATGCGTTGCAATAATCTGATCCGGAACCGTTTGTTGTTGAAGTCCCGGTTGACTAAGCAAGTTGACTTTGATGTACAGTTGCTGGCTACGACTTCACTGGACCAACAACTTTTGAACCGGATTGCGGAGATCGTCGATCTGCGGATGGGAGAACCGGACTTTGATGTCAATGCTCTTGCCCGCGAGTTGAATATGGGGCGTAGTTCGTTTTTTATAAAAGTCAAAAACTTGACCGGAATGACTCCCAGTGAATTTATACAAAACCGACGTATCAACCGTGCGGCAACCCTGTTGCAGGAACGGCCGGATTTATTGGTGAATGAAATATCGGACCGGTTAGGATTTGCCTCGACCATATACTTCAGCAGATGCTTTAAGGCGAAGTTCGGAGTATCGCCTGCCCAATTCAGGAAGAAAGAGCAGTAGAAACTAGATGAAATTTCTAATCGTTTATATTCAAATAGTTAAATCTTCTATTTGGACTGTGTGTATATAAGAAACGGACGTTTTGTATAGATCTGTTTTTTTATGCCCGGCTACATTTGCCTCCAGAGTTTATCAAAATTTATTAATCTAAATCTACCTATTAATGATGAATGATTTAAACATTCCTTTTTTTAGGAAAACGATGTTTGCAGGAATGGCCACACTATTCTTGTCGACAGGAGTTACTCAGGCCAATCCGGTTAGTGCAGGGGAGGAAGTGACGGAAAAACACGCTGCGGCATTGCCTTTGCAAAAGAAAGTGACGATTACGGGAGTAGTGAAGGATGCGCTCGGCCCGGTGGTCGGCGCCAACGTAGTGGAAAAAGGAACTACCAACGGGACGGTTACGGACATGGAAGGCCGTTTCTCTTTGCAGGTATCTTCGAATGCTGTGCTGATCATTTCCTATATCGGTTATATAGACCAGGCGATTCCGGTGAACGGGAAGAGTTCTTTCACGGTTCTGCTGAAAGAAGATTCACAGGCTTTGGATGAAGTAGTAGTTGTAGGATATGGTACGCAAAAGAAGGTAAATATGACCGGTGCGGTCGCTTCTGTCGATATGAGCAAGATGGTCGATAGCCGCCCGATCACTTCTCTCTCCGCTGGACTTGCCGGTATGGCTCCCGGTGTTTCTGTAACAGCCGGTAATGGTGGACGTCCCGGTAACGATGGGGCAACGATCCGTGTACGTGGGCAGGGTACGTTAAACGATTCCAATCCGTTGGTAATTATCGACGGAGTGGAAGCCAGTATGAATAATATCAATCCACAAGACGTAGAAAGCATTTCGGTGTTGAAGGATGCTGCTTCGTCTGCTATCTATGGTTCTCGTGCGGCAAATGGTGTCATTCTGATCACTACCCGCAGAGGAAAATCTGGTGAAGCGAAAATCTCTTATAACGGTTACGTCACGATGCAGAAAGTGGCAAACCACATCGATTTGGTTTCCAATTATGCTGATTATATGGAATTGTATAATGAAGGGCAGCTTAATAGCGACCTCCCCGCGATCTTCAGCCAAGAGAAAATCGACGAATGGCGGGCTGCTGGTGACAGTGATCCAGTCAAATATCCGAATTCTGACTGGCAGGACGCTCTATTTCAGACTGGATGGATGCAGAACCATACGATCAATATCAATGGAGGATCTGACAAAATTCACTATTATATATCCGGTAATTACATGAACAATCCCGGTATTATGGAAAATTCCGGGTATGAACGTTATAGTGCCCGTGTCAATTTGGACGCAGAAGTCAAAGATTGGTTTACCATAGGTGTCAATGCTTACGGGACACGTGGAAAAGAGGAGCTAGGGTTGTTGAAGACTGAATCGAATGATAATTTCTATACCTATATGCAAGCCACTACACCGGGTATCTGCTATCAGGCACCTGATGGTCGGTATGGAGGTGTAAACAACTCGGAAGATGACCCGCAGAGTAGCTCCAACAATGTCTTGAAGATGTTGAACGACGTCAAAGGAAATCGCACGACCAATAACATCGTTTCTCGTTTTTATGCCCAACTAAGACCGCTTAAAGGCTTAACAATCGAAGGTTCTTATACGTATGCCTTTTCCGACCAGTTCCTGTATCAACAGCCGGTTTTTCATGATTTGTGGAACTTGTACGACAATACGTTGCAGATTGCCGGAACCGGAGTTTCGAAGGTTATCAACCGTAACAATAAGACTGTCCGCAACAATATGGACGGGTTGGTTAGATATGAAACTGAGATCGACCGGTTGAACATTCAAGCAACGGTCGGGGCTAGCCAGGAAGCCTATCGTAACAATTGGTTTGAGGCCTCCAAAGAAAAGTTGACTTCCTCTGAATTGACGGAATTGAATGCCGCCACTGCCAATGCTACGGCAACAGGAACTTATTCCAATTGGGCTATGCGTTCATTTTTTGGTCGTGTCAATTTGAACTGGGACGAAAAATATTTGTTGGAAGCCAATCTCCGTGCCGATGCCTCTTCTCGTTTTGCCAAAAAATATCGTTGGGGTTATTTCCCTTCATTCTCACTGGGCTGGCGTATGGAACAGGAAGCCTTCATGAAAGATATCTCGTGGCTTAATCAGTTGAAGCTTCGTGTCTCGTATGGTTCGTTGGGAAATAATGCCGTAGGCAACTATGACTATCAGTTATATTATCAGGCTTCTAATTATGTCTTAAACGACGCTTTGCAGATCGGTATGGCGCAACGCGCTCTTTCTAATGCGGCGTTGACTTGGGAAACTTCTTATGTCACTAACTTTGGTGTGGACTTTGCACTGTTCTCTAAATTGAGTGGAACTATCGATGCTTTTGTCAAAAACACCAAAGGAATTTTGATCGAATTGCCGGCTCCATTGGTACATGGTAATGCTACCATTCCTAAATCCAACGCGGCAGAAGTTCGCAACCGGGGTGTCGAATTGAGTTTGAACTGGAATGACAAAGTCGGTTCTGTCAATTATTTTGTCGGGGGAAACTTTTCATTCGTCAAGAATAAAGTGACGAAGTTCAAAGGTGACGAAATGTCTCTGAATGGAACCAATATGATTCTGGAGGGCGAACCGATCAATGTCCAGTATGTGCTTTCGGTCGACCGGATTATCCAGACGGAAGAAGATATGGCAATAGTGGAAGCGATGGAAGCGAATAATCCGGATGCCTTCAAACAATATAAGAAACCGGAATATGGAGATTTCTTATATAAAGATATTGACGGAGACGGATGCATCACTGATAACGATAAGATCAAAGTCGGTAATGGAACCAACCCGACATTCACTTTCGGGTTTAATTTCGGTGCCAATTGGAAAGGCTGGGATTTCAGTTGTATTTTGCAAGGTGCTACCGGATTGAAAACATATTGGAGCGGATTAGATGGCGCCAGCTATTGGCCTCAAGTGCGCCGGGGTAACCAAATCAACAAGACTATTGCAGACGGACGTTGGTATCCGGGACGTACGGATGCCACTTATCCGCGCCTCTTGGACTATACTGACGGACGGAACCGGGTGGCAAGCGACTTTTGGGTACAGGACAAATCTTATTTGAGAGTAAAAAATGTCCAGTTGGGATATACGGTTCCGAAACATCTCTCGCAAAAACTCTTGATCGACAACTTCCGTTTATATGTCAGCATCGACAATGCTTTGACCTTTACGGGATATAAGGGACTGGATCCTGAGGTGTCTGGCACGAAATATCCGACTATGCGATTAACAACATTTGGTTTAAACCTTACATTTTAAATAGTTGAAGACATGAAAAAGATCATAATCTATTTGGCAACAATGCTTTTAGCTGCCATGACGTTCACCGGTTGCTATGATTTGGAAACCTATCCGGGAGACAAAGTCAACGAAGGAACATTTTACAAGACCGGCGATCACGCTCATCAAGGCTTGATGGGAATCTATGGTATGCTACGCCTAAACGAGGCATACGGTTACCAGTTCTGCTTCGACCATTTGGGAGATATCGCTTACGGATATAACTATTATATGATGTTTCTGGCTACCTATACCGATCGTGATGGAACGATACAAGCCCATTGGCAGACTTTCTACGATGGTATACATCGTGTCAACACTTTTATACGTTCAGTAAAAGGAATGAGAGGTATTATCACGGACGAACAGATTAATGAGTATGTGGCGGAAGCTAAATTCCTTCGTGCGATGTTCTACTTTTCCTTGACAGACCTTTTCGGTGGGGTCCCCTACTATGATGAGTCGACTAATGTCAACGAAGAGTTTATGAATTTGAAACAACCGAGAAGCAGCCTCGAAGAGGTACGTGCTCATATTTTAGAAGATTTGGATGAGGCGATCAAATACCTCCCTGTCGAACATGCTGCCAGCGAATATGGTTGTGCTACTAAAGGTGCTGCCTACGCCCTTCGTGGAAAAGTGCATCTTTACGACAAAGAGTGGCAGTCTGCCATCAACGATTTTGAAGAAATCGTCTATAACAAGTCCAATAATTATGGCTATGCTCTTGACGATGATTACGCTCGTGTTTTTAAACTCTATAACGGGGCTAAGAGCCCAGAAACGGTCTTCTCTATCCAGAACAAGAGTGGTGTCGGAACTGAGTATGGTATGCAGATACAGGCTTTGATGGGTTGTCGTGGCGCTTATGGGAGCTGCTGGAACAATACTGTTCCTTCCACACAATTGGTGGATATGTATGAGTTCAAAGATGGTCGTCCCTTCAATTGGGATGAGATTTTCCCCGGTTATAATGCTATGACCCCCGAACAGCGCAAGGAACTCCTCAGTGTCGAGATGGATGGGTCTGGAACGATAGTAGGACTTCGTGAGGCGGATACAGCCAAGATACTAAGTGCCTATACCTGTCGTGATCCACGCCTGATGGCCACTGTGATCGTTCCTTATTCACACTATATGGGGAATATTGGCCGAACAACCAACGTGGATTTGATCTTCGCTCTGGATCACAATCTGGCAGGAAATGCCAATGGCGGTACGATCCAGAACAATGCAGGTTGGGTATCTTATCTCTATCGGAAGTTCGTGACCGAAGGAGACCAGGGCGGTGCGATCAGTAACCGTTTGCATACACCGTTCGCTTTCCCCTTGATCCGCTTTGCCGACGTTCTCTTGATGCTTTCCGAGGCCTACAACGAAGCGGGGCAGTTAGACAAAGCCGTGACCGAATTCAACAAGGTGCGCGCACGTGTCGGCATGCCGGGATTGAACTCCGGTCCCGCATGGATGGTTGTTAGCAATAAAGAACAGATGGCTGAACGGATACGCAAAGAACGTGCTGTTGAGTTTGCCGGGGAAGGTCTTCGTTTCAGTGATTTGCGTCGTTGGGGATATGAGATTGCCCACAAAACGCTCAATAACGTGGATGCTGTCAATATCTATGGCGAGCCGATCTATACCCATTTGTTTACCGAACGTGATATGCTTTGGCCTATCCCTGGTGTGGAACGGGAACGGAATAAGGAGTTGACACAGAATCCGGGTTGGTAGCCTTGATTGATTAAGCAGTTGTGTTAAGTTTGATATAGTAATATGGAGACACAGAGTCGCGGAGCTCTGATTAGTATATAAGAAGGCTTTGTGAACACTGTGTCTCTTTTATTTGGATCATTGAAAATCCCTTTAACTTAATGTGTTTATGAGATTGATTAATTTAATAGGTTTATTTTTACTGTTGCTCTCGTTTGCGGTGGAGGGGCAGAATCTCGCAATCCGACAACCCGGAAAAGAGTTGTGCCAGCATCCTAGGTTGCTTTTCAGCAAGCAAGAGGAACAGCGGGTTCGTGATTTATTTGGAACTGAACCTCTATTAGATAGCTTGCGCGCCAGCCTGATGAGGGAGGCTGAACGTTTGTTGTTGGTTCCTCCCCAGGAAGATCCTCGAAGAAAAATAAAAAACACGAAAGATATATTGCCTGTCAGCCGTGAACAGGTTTACCGGATGGTCAACTTGGCTCTGGCCTACCGATTGAGTGGAGACAGACGTTTTGCGGAGAAGGCGGAGAGAGAGTTGATTCATGTTTGCAATTTCTCGGACTGGGACCCTGTTCATTACTTGGATGTGGCGGAAATGACGACGGCTGTAGCCATTGGTTACGACTGGCTGTATGATGTATTGGCCCCTTCGACCAGACAGCTGGTTGTTCATTCGATTAAAACAAAGGCATTGGATCTTGTCGTTGAGGAATATAAAACCGGAAATGCGGATTCTTGGGCGAAACGTGAAACGAATTGGAATGTAGTATGCAATACCGGAATGGTATTGGGCGCTTTGGCCATTGAAGAGCATTATCCGGAATTGGCTAAACATATCATTGGTGAAGCGGTCAGGTATATCCCGAATTGCCTAAAGCATTTTGCACCGGACGGTGTTTGCTATGAGGGACCCGCTTATTGGGGATATACGAACATGTACCTATCTCTTTTGCTGAAAGCGCTGAATGATAATCTTGGAGAGGACTTCGGGATTTCGGAAATGGTGGGAGTGGACAAAAGCGTCCTGTATTATATGCATAGTACAAGCCCTTCTGGCAAGATATTTAATTTTGCCAATTCCGGCAGTACGGCTCCTGCGGCAGAACCTATTTACTTTTATTTCAGTCGGGCTTTCAACCAGCCGGAAGTAGCGGCATTTTATCGGGATATCTTGTCAAAGACGGTACAGAGCGGGAATTATTTCAGATTCTATTTTCTGTCCATTCCTTGGTACGATACGGCCTCTTCTCCTGCTGATGCCTTACCGAAATTGAAGGTGTACGAAGGTATCAATGATATTATCGTGTTCAACGGAAATCGGAATATTCCTAATAGCCTCTATCTGATTGCTAAAACTGGAGATCCGGATATGGCGCACCAGCAGCTGGATATCGGAACCTTTATTGTTGAGACGAACGGGATAAGGTGGACGGACGATTTGGGGAGCGATAATTATAGCCTGCCCGGGTTCTGGGATTACAAGCCGGACGGGCAACGCTGGACATATTTCAGGAACTCGAACTTCAGCCACAATACGCTATCGATTGACCATAGACTGCAAAACTCGGCCGGGACAGGCGAGATTGATCGACTGGATAACAAGGCTACCCAACCTTTTGTCACAATGGATATGAGTACGGCTTATGCCGGACAAAGTCGTTTTGTCTATCGGACATTCCGTATGCTCGACGATGTCCGTATACTGGTTACGGACAGCATAGGGTTACAGAACCCGTCTCAGTCGGTGCAATGGTCCGTAATAACTTCGGCAAACGTCGAATGCAAAGGAAATACTGCCGTTCTCAAGAAAGACGGTAAATCTTTTTCCTTGAAGATTGTTTCATCTGTCGATGCCTTTTTTACGGCAAGGGCGGCAAAAAGAGGAACGGAAGCAGAGAAGCCGATAGAGGGATATACGATTCTATCGGCATCGGTATCAGGTGAGCCTGTACAAGTGATTAAAGTTCTCCTATCGGGAGAATAGAAGAGTAGTTACATTAAAAATAAATAATAATAAATATGGTAAAAGTGAAGTATTTAATGGGCATGGCACTCAGTGTTGCGTTGATTTCCTGCGGGGGGACAGGAGACGGGTTTGTTGAAGAGAACGTAGAGTTTGCCCGTAAACAGATAGGAAAAGAGATTGAACTGATCGAGGCGAGCGGTAAGTTTATGAATCCGACTACGCTGAACCCGGACGGTTCTGTTTATTATTGTAACTTGGCGGATTGGCGCAGTGGTTTTTTCCCCGGTTCGGTTTGGTATTTGTATGAGTTGACAGGAGATAAGAGCCTGTTGCCTCTTGCACAAAAATATACGGAAGCGGTGAAAGATGCCAAAAACATCAAGTGGAACCATGATGTCGGTTTTATGATCTATTGCAGTTTTGGGAACGGTTTGCGTCTGACGGGCGATCCAGAATATAAGGAGGTGATTGTTGAGGCTGCCCGTTCCTTGTCCACCCGCTTCCGTCCGGTGGCAGGGATTATCCAGTCGTGGGATGTGGATAGAGGATGGATTTCGGAAAGGGGTTGGGAGTGCCCGGTGATTATCGATAATATGATGAACCTCGAGCTGTTGTTTGCCGCTACACGGTTGTCCGGCGACTCAACTTTCTATAAGGTTGCCGTTTCGCACGTCGACCGCACTATGAAAGAACAATATCGTCCGGATGGCAGTTGCTATCATGTGGTGGATTACAGTATGAAAGACGGTTCCGTACGTAATCGCCATACGGCACAGGGATATGCGCACGAATCGGCGTGGAGCCGTGGACAAGCTTGGGGTATTTACGGTCTGACGCTGTGTTATCGAGAAACCGGAGACCGGAAATATCTCGATCAGGCTTTAAAAGCGGTTCGTTTTATGTTCAATCATAAGAATACGCCTGAAGACCTTGTGTTCTATTGGGATATGGATGCCCCGAACATTCCTAACGATTACCGGGATGCTTCAGCTGCCGCTTGTATCGCCTCCGCTTTGTATGAGATCAGTACGGTGGATGTGCCTGAACCGCAAACGTATAAGGCGTATGCCGACCGGATCATGGAAAGTCTGGCTTCTCCGACTTACCGGGCTGAATTGGGAACGAATGGAAACTTCTTGCTGATGCATTGTGTCGGAAGCATTCCGCATAATGGAGAAATAGATGTCCCGTTGAACTATGCCGACTATTACTTCTTGGAGGCTTTGAAGCGGAAACGGGATATCGAGCAGAAGGGCTCCAAAGGCTGCTAATTGCATCTGCAAAACCGGTTCGCGCCACAGGTACAAGTCGGTCCGTATCCGCCGTTTTGTATTTCGTCGCAGTACAGGTCGTACATTTTCATTTTGATTTGGTTGCTGATCCGACGAAATTCATTAGCAATGGATTCAGGCGTGCCTTTCGCACGTGTCGGGTTGTAGAAATTGCTGTGTATCAGATTGCGTACTTTTCCTGTGAAAGCAGGACAGTTTTCTTCCGCATCTCTGCTGACGGTGATTACATAGTCCCAAGGTTCATCTATATATTCTTCTACAGCTTCTGGTTTATGATGGCTGATATCGATGCCGGAGGATGCCAGTGTCTGGACGGCGAGCGGATGTACCTCTATGGCCGGACTGATTCCGGCGGAACAGACTGTGAGTGATTTGTCGAATGATTGCAACCAGCCTTGCGCCATTTGGCTAAGGCAGCTGTTGTCGGAGCAAAGAATCAATATTTTCATCGTTTTCTTTTTATCGTTACGGATGCAAAAATAATAAATGCCGGGCTTTGATGACTTTACAGTAAATTGATTTTGTTTATCGCATGAAAGATATTTTCTATATATGTTCGTTATTGTTTGCTCTGGCAGCTTGTCTCTTGTGAAAAACAGGTAGCCTCTTTTCCTGATCAATGAAGTTGTCGAATCTCTTTTACTGCTGCGTTTGCCCTATGCGTTTGTACTGGCTGGGATGCAGAAGAATTGGGTTAGGGATGTGTTGGAAGAGAAAATACGGTATTATGGAAGAAGGATGAAAATTATATGTGACCGGTTGTTGTTATGCCCAGTCGGGAAAACCTGTATATGTTGTCCGTTATGTACAAACATAAGCGAATCACTGTCGGTGTGGGAATGGGCAACCCGTTTGTCGATAACTACAAGCGGATTAATGAAACCTGGAATTTCCCGTTTGGACGGAACTATCAGAGTGGTGGAAAGAAAATCTGGAATCAGGATACGGATACTGGCGTGATGAATACTTCCAAATAATGAATTTTTGCAGGCCTTGTCTTGTTCTTTTTATTATTTCGGCAATATTTCGTATATTTACAGCCTATTATGGCTTATGAGCAATTACCGCAGAGCCCGGGATGATGCAAAAGATTTGGATAGAGATATATGAGACCAGAAGATATTACTGAACAGGACGAAAACGGAAAAATAAAAGATACGGAAGGACAACTGGCTGCTGATGAAAACAGGAATGAGACTGTCGAAACAGAAGTAAGCCAGGAGACACATTCGGAATATAAGATACCGGGCAAATCGGAAAGCCGGGTGTCTTATCATTTGTCGGGTATGTATCAGGATTGGTTCCTCGATTATGCCTCCTATGTGATTTTGGAGCGTGCCGTTCCGCATATCAACGACGGGCTGAAACCCGTACAACGTCGAATTTTGCACTCAATGAAGCGGTTGGACGACGGACGCTACAACAAGGTGGCGAATATTGTCGGACATACCATGCAATTCCATCCGCACGGCGATGCTTCTATCGGTGATGCACTGGTACAACTCGGACAGAAAGACCTGTTGATCGACTGCCAGGGAAACTGGGGTAATATCCTCACCGGTGACGGTGCTGCGGCTCCGCGTTATATAGAGGCGCGCCTCTCCAAGTTTGCGCTGGAAACGGTCTTCAATCCGAAAACGACTCTCTGGCAACTTTCCTACGACGGACGGAACAAGGAACCGGTGACGCTTCCCGTCAAGTTTCCTTTGCTGCTGGCGCAAGGTGTGGAAGGTATTGCCGTAGGGCTTTCTTCCAAAATATTGCCGCATAATTTCAACGAACTTTTGGATGCCTCCGTCGCTTATCTGCGGGGGGAAGAGTTTACCCTGTATCCCGATTTCCAGACTGGCGGGTATATTGATGTCTCAAAATATAATGACGGCGAACGTGGAGGTTCCGTAAAAGTACGTGCCAAGATTACGAAACTGGACAACAAGACGCTTGTCATCAGCGAGATCCCTTATGGAAAAACAACCTCTACTTTGATCGAATCGATCTTGAAAGCAAACGATAAGGGAAAGATCAAGATCAAGAAAGTGGATGATAATACGGCTCGTAACGTGGAGATCCTCGTGCATCTGGCTCCGGGTGTATCTTCCGACAAGACGATCGACGCGTTGTATGCTTTCACGGATTGCGAGATCAGCATTTCACCGAACTGTTGTGTCATTATGGACAACAAGCCGCACTTCCTGACGGTAAGCGATGTGCTGAAACATTCGACTGACGACACGCTGCATCTGCTCCGTACCGAACTGGAGATACAGAAAGGGGAACTGGAAGAATCGCTCTTCTTTGCCTCCCTGGAAAAGATATTCATCGAAGAACGTATTTATAAAGACAAGGAATTTGAGGAGGCGAAAGATATGGACGAGGCGATTGCTCATATCGACCAACGTCTCGATCTGTTCAAACCGCACTTTATCCGCGAAGTGACTCGCGAAGATATCCTGAAACTGATGGAGATTAAGATGGGACGTATCCTCAAGTTTAATACGGACAAGTGTAATGCGACTATTGCCCAATATAAGGAAGATATTGCCAAGATCGACGATCATCTGGCGCATATCGTCGATTATACGGCTGACTGGTTCATGATGCTGAAAGAAAAATACGGCAAGAACTATCCACGTATGACCGAGGTGCGCAACTTCGACACGATCGAGGCGACCAAAGTGGTTGAGGCGAATGAGAAACTGTATATCAACCGTGCCGAAGGATTTATCGGGACAGGTTTGAAGAAGGATGAATTTGTCTGCAACTGTTCCGACATCGACGATATTATTCTTTTCTATCGCAACGGTACATACAAGGTTGTGAAAGTGAGCGAGAAAATGTTCGTCGGAAGGGATATCCTTTACCTGAATGTGTTCAAGCGGAATGATAACCGCACGATCTATAATGTGATCTACCGAGATGGAAAGGTGGGTTATAATTATATCAAGCGTTTTGCCGTAACAGGTGTGACACGTGATAAAGAGTATGACATTACCAAGGGAACGGAAGGTTCGCGTATCCTTTATTTCAGCGCCAATACCAATGGCGAAGCCGAGACGGTGAAAGTGATCCTGAAGCCGAAACCCCGCCAGAAGTTGTTGGTGTTCGAAAAGGATTTCAGTACGATCGCGATCAAAGGACGCGGTTCGATGGGGAATATCCTGACAAAGGCGGATGTGCATAAGATCAGCCTGAAGCAGAAAGGGAGTTCGACACTAGGAGGCCGTATGGTTTGGTTTGACCGTGATGTGTTACGCCTGAATTATGACGGGCGTGGAGAAGAGTTGGGCGAGTTCCAGAGTGACGATCTGATCCTGGTGATCCTTCAGAATGGCGATTTCTATACGACCAATTTCGATTTGAGCAATCATTACGAACCTGATATATTGAATATTGAGAAGTATGATGCGAATAAGGTTTGGACGGCAGCCCTTTACGATGCCGACCAGAAGTATTACTACCTGAAACGTTTCCAGCTGGAGGCTGGAAGCCGCAAGCAGAATTTTCTCGGCGAGAACCCGAAAAGCCGCCTGATGTTGCTTACCGACGAGGCCTATCCGCGAATCGAGGCAGTGTTTGGCGGGCATGACGCTTTCCGTGAACCGCTGGTGTTGGATGCGGAAGAATTCATTGCCGTGAAAGGATTCAAAGCGAAAGGAAAACGTATTTCGACTTTTGATATAGAGACGATCAACGAACTCGATCCCGTCCGTTTTGCTCCGGCGGAACAACCGCAGGAGCAGAATGACGACGATGGAGAGGATCCGGATCTCGATCCGGATGCCGATAAGAGTAACTCGGATATTATTGATGAGATTACTGGGCAAATGAAGCTTTTTTGAGAATGAATAATTAAAAACGAATGATTAAGGTGGCAACTGTTAAACGTCAACTATTAATTGTTAATTCCCTCTGCCTTCTCTTCTTTTGCCTCCCTTTCCCGGCAACCGCTCAGGCAGAGGACGTACCCCGCTCGATCAATGAGAGCACTATGGTTGGGATCGGCGGTTATAATTTGAGGGACACCTATTTATCGCCCAGTACGGACATTAATTATACGGGCTGGGTGGCACGGGTCCTCAATGAACGGATGAAGATCGTTCGGTTGGCAGACTATAATGTGTCCCGCCAGCAACTGATCAACGTGGAGTTCGGTTCGACCCGCAACGGCGCGGAGACGGCAAACGAATATGCCGGATTTGTGGACTACAGCCTGGGTTATCATTACCGTTTTCCGCAAGTGCTGTCCGGATTAAAGGTCTTGACTGGGGCATCCGCACGTCTTTCAGGTGGTTTTATCTATAATACGCGTAACAGTAACAATCCGGTTTCCGGCAAGGCGGATTTCGACTTGAATCTGTCAGCCATGGCGATCTATAATTTCAGGATCAAGGATTTTCCGCTCACGCTCCGTTATCAGGCGGAGATACCGTTTGCCGGTGTGCTCTTCTCAGTGCATAAAGGCGAACCCTATTATTTCCTAACGCAAGGCAGTGCGGACGGGGTTGTGCGATTCAGTTCGTTCCATAATAAGTTTGCGATGAAGAATTATTTCACGCTCGACATTCCGGTATCGAGTTTTACGGTCCGTGTCGGCTACCTGAACAGTATGTACCGGACGGATGTGAACAGCATCAAGACGCATGTCCTTTCCAATTCGTTTATGATCGGGCTTGTGAAAGAGTTTGTTTCTTTCGGAGGCAAACGGTTGAAGAGCGAGCGATATCGGTACAAAAGCGCATACTATTAAAGATTTATGATTTATGAAGCCTTTCTTCTTTTTCCTCTGTTTTCTCTTTCTCTTCGGTTGCGAGAAAGCGACAAAATATAACTCGTCTCCCCGTGATAATTTCGAGGCGCTTTGGCGTATTATGGACGAGAATTACTGCTTCTTTGCCTTCAAGGATGTGGACTGGGACGATGTGTATGACCGCTATAATCTGCTTGTTAAAGACACGATGAACCAGTATGAATTGTTTGATATCCTCGGAAAAATGCTTGCCGAGGTGAAAGACGGACATACCAATCTGATCTCTTCTTTCGATATGTCCCGTTACTGGGCTTGGTATGAAGATTATCCGGCTAACTTCTATAAAGAAATACAGGACAATTATCTCGGTACGGACTACAAGATTGCCGGGGGAATGAAGTATAAGCGTCTGGCGGACGATCAGATAGGATATGTCTATTACGGTAGTTTTTCAAGTGGCGTGGGTGAAAACAACCTCGATTATATGTTTGCGCATTTCAAGGAATGCAAAGGATTGATATTCGATGTGCGCGACAATGGGGGCGGTTCCATGCTCTATTCCGACCGCATCGCCTCGCGTTTCCTTGAGGAAAGGATTCTGACGGGTTACACGCAATATAAGAAAGGAAACGGGCATAACGATTTTACCCAGCCCAATCCGGTCTATCTTTCCCCGTCTGACCGCACTCGTTGGTTGCGCCCGGTCATCGTCTTGACCAACCGGCATTCCTACAGCGCTACGAACGATTTTGTCAATGTGATGCGTCTCCTTCCGCAAGTCACGGTCATGGGTGACCGTACGGGAGGTGGCAGCGGCCTGCCTTTCAGTTCGGAATTGCCGAACGGATGGAGTGTCCGTTTCTCAGCTTGTCCGGTCTTGGATGTGAACAAACAGCACACGGAGTTCGGAATCGATCCCGACACCGCGGTAGCCATTACGGGCGAGGATATCATGAAAGGACGGGACACGATTATAGAGGCGGCGATAGGGTTGTTGCTGGCAAAGGGGGATTCGGCCATCTCATACTAAACTGGCGTGAAAACGAAAATTCATTTAAATCCTATGGCAACATTTGCATATTAACAGAATTTGTTTACCTTTGCAAACGCAATGCGGCTGTGGTGTAATTGGTAGCCACGTCAGACTTAGGATCTGATGCTTCACGGCGTGGGGGTTCGAGTCCCTTCAGCCGCACAAAAGAGTTTGTTCGATTGAGAGCAAGCTCTTTTTTTATTTGTCGGATGTTCCTATCTTTGTGTCCTTGTCAAAATAATGAATAAGATGAAATATACCGGAATATATATCCTGTTGACGGTGCTGTTGCTACTTGCCGCATGTACCGGAAAGCTGACGGAAGGAAAGGTGGTGACGGTGACGATAGAGCCGCAACGTTTCTTTGCTGAAAGGATTGCAGGAGATAAGTTTGTTGTCCATTGTGTAGTTCCATCCGGGCAGAGTCCGGAAACGTATGATCCTACTCCGAAGCAAATGGTGCAGATCGGACAGAGTGAAGCGTATTTGCAAATCGGTTATATTGGCTTCGAGCAGGTATGGATGCAGAAGATTCGCGAGAATAATCCCGATTTGAAGATATTCGATGTCTCGAAGGGCATGCAGTTTGTAAAAGAAACGGAAGAAGGGGAGCACCGGCACGAGGGGCATGAAGCGGATGACGGACATCATCATCACCATGCGGGTGGTATCGATCCGCATATATGGAGTTCCATCGAAGGGGCAAGGGTCGTTGCCTGGAATACACTGAACGCTTTTATCGAGCTGGATAAGGAGAATACGGAGTATTATTGGAAAAATTATAACGATTTACTGGCGGAGATCGATAAGACAGAGGCCGAGATCAAACGTTTGCTCGATCCGCTGAACGACCGTACTTTTATCATCTATCATCCAGCATTGACTTATTTTGCAGCTGAATTCGAACTCGTCCAGCTTTGTATCGAAATGGATGGGAAAGAACCTTCACCTGCTCAATTGAAACAATTGGTGATGACGGCAAGGGAGAACCATGCGAAAGTCGTTTTTATCCAGCAGGAGTTCGATCAGAAAAATGCCGAACTGATTGCGAAGGAAACAGGTTGCCGGCTCGTGAAAATCAACCCGCTGGATTATCATTGGAATACGGAACTGATTCATATAGCGAAAGCATTGGCTGATGGAGAAACTGATTGACATAGATCATGTGACGGCTGCCTACGGCAATAAAACCGTATTGCGGGATATTTCCCTGACAATCTGGAAAGATGATTTCCTGGGGATTATCGGACCGAACGGGGGAGGGAAGACGACTTTGCTGAAGGTTATACTCGGCTTGTTGCCGCCTGTCTCCGGCGTGATCCGCTTTTATGAAGACGGACGATCTGTCCCTTCTCTACGGATTGGTTATCTTCCTCAGTTGAACAATATAGATAAGAAGTTTCCGATCTCCGTACGCGAAGTGGTGACTTCGGGGTTGGCCTCGGAAAAGCCGCTTTTCCGTTCCTACAGTGCAAGCCAGAAACAGCGCGTGGAGGAGGTGCTTGGAAAAATGGGACTGGAAGATTTGGCGAACCGGGCAATCGGCGAACTGTCCGGCGGACAGTTGCAACGTGTGTTGTTGGGGCGTTCTATCGTTTCCCGTCCGCAAGTGCTGATCTTAGACGAACCGAATTCGTATGTGGACAAACGGTTCGAGTCTCATTTCTATAAGCTCTTGGACGAGATTAATAAAGAAAGTGCGGTCATTCTGGTTTCACACGATATCGGGACTGTATTGGCGATGGTGAAAAACATCGCTTGTGTAAACGAAACATTACATTACCATCCCGGAGCGGATGTGTCCGAAGAGTGGCTGGGCGAGAAATATGCTTGCCCGATAGAGCTGATCGGACATGGCGATTTGCCGCACCGGGTTTTGAAAAAGCACGAACATGAGTAATCTTTGTTTGATAGGTCTACCGGAAGTCGGATATATTGCTGGTATCGCTGTTCTTATTTTCGGCATTACTGCGGTGAGGCAAAATCCTTTCATCAGTCGCGGGCAGAAGATTCTTTGGATACTGACTATTGTCGTATTGAATTGGATCGGCCTGTTGCTGTATTATTATACCTATTACATTAAGAAGAATTGACAATTATGAAAAAGATATTGATTACGGGGGCCAGTGGCTTTATTGGCGGTTTCCTGGTGAAGGAGGCGCTTAACCGGGGATATGAAACCTGGGCAGGTGTCCGTTCGACAAGTAGCCGCGTTAATTTGCAGGATGAACGGATTCGTTTTATCGACTTGAAATATTCCGACCGTGAGTCGTTGACCGCCCAGTTGGCTGATTTTGTCCGTGAGCATGGTCCTTGGGATTATGTGATCCATAATGCCGGACTGACGAAGACGCTTGATAAAAGAAACTTTTATCGTATCAATGCCCAGAATACGGCCAACTTGATCGAGGCACTTGCCGCATCGGGTTGCAAGCCTGAGAAATTTCTTTTGATGAGCAGCTTGAGCAGCTACGGGCGTGGAGACGAGAAAACATTCCGCCCTATCTCTCTGGATGATCCTCAATTGCCCGATACAGATTATGGAAAGAGCAAGCTGGAAGCGGAGAATTATTTGCGTCACCAGTCTTATTTCCCGTATGTGATCCTGCGTCCGACAGGGGTGTATGGACCGGGCGAGAAAGATTACTTCATGGAGATTAAAAGTGTAAAGTCTGGTTTTGATTTTGCTGTCGGCTTTACGCCCCAGCGTATTACTTTTATATATGTAAAGGATTTGGCTACCGTTGCTTTCCTTGCTTTGGAGAATGAGGCTGTCCGGAACCGCCATTATTTTGTAGCGGACGGTGATGTCTATACGGATGAATCGTTCGCCCGGATGATACAGGAAATCCTGCGGAAGAAACATGTCCTGCATGCCCGTATTCCAATGGGACTGGTGCATATAGCCTGCCAGGGGTCCGAATGGATAGGCAAGCTGCTGAAGAAGAGTATGACATTGAATACGGATAAATATATAATCCTGAAACAGCGTAACTGGATTTGTGATGTTACACCGCTTCAGGATGAATTGGGCTTCGTTCCGGCTTACCCGTTACGCCGTGGCCTGGAAGAAAGCATAGAATGGTATAGGAAAGAAGGTTGGCTGTAGACCAGCTTTTCTTTTGCCGATTCGTATTTTATTTTACTTCTTCAACAGTTCCTTTGCCGATGACTTTCTGTTGTACGGCTGTCGGGCCTTTATAGCGGATATTTCCTTTACCTACGATTGTTGCTTTCAGGTTGTCGGTCGGATGGATCTGGGCGGAACCTTTGCCTGTGATTTTACAGTTCACTTCGGGCACTGCCACCCCGAAAGCCATGATTTCACCGTCGGTCGTAATGGTGTAGTCTGCTTCTTCGGCGTTTCCAGCTTTTAGGTTGATCGTGCCGGAACCGTTAATGCTGCATTCCAACTTGTCGGTTTTGAGTTCATTCACGACCATATTGGCGCTACCAGACACGTTCAGGTCGAGCTTGCCGACTTCGACTTTCTGCTTCAGCTGGACGAGGCAGTTGGAGTTGGCGTTGATTTTCAACTCGTCACCTTTCAATGGGCTGTTGGCCATAAAGTTGGCGTTGCCGGAGGCTTTTACTTCCTTCAACCATTTGGAGTTGGTCTTGACGATGAATTTGGTGAAATGGTCGACTTTCGCACCTTTGAATCCAACGGTCAGGACACGGTCTTGGATATCGATGTTTACGTACGGGTGCAGATTTTCATCTACAGTTATTTCGATATGCGGAGTAGATTCCGACTGCTCGTAGTTGAAGTCGATCACCCCGTCGAACTTGATGGCATTGAAGTCGTCGATCGTTATTTTCTTGGTCGAGAGCTTTCCGTTTCCTTTCACATGATCTGCTGCCTGGGTAGAGAAAAACATTCCCATTAGGAAAGCGATCATTAGTAAACCTTTTGTTTTCATGTCTATCTTCTTTATGTTACACTTAGGAATGCGTTTGCCGCACTTTGGTTACAAATGTAGAATGAATTTTATAGAAATACTAATTCTTTTTGATCGAACCTCCGCCTATGACGCTTTTGCTTAGCTCTGGATCGCCTTCATATCGTATATGGCCACCGCCGGCTATACTGGCATCCAGTTGTTCGGACGCATGTACTTCGATGTCTCCGCCACCGGCTACGCTGCATTCCGCTTTCCGAAGGACACATCCGAAAGCACTGATATCCCCACCGCCAGCTACGCTCAGATCTCCTCTTTCGGCCTCTCCTTTGAGCAGGATGGAACCACTGCCTGCCACGCTACAATCCAGGTTGTCTACTTTCAGTTGGGTTGCGTTGATATCTCCTGATCCAGCCACGCTAAAGTTGATTTTGCGCGCTTCCAGCTGCTTATCGAAGTTTATTGTGCTGCTTCCGGCAATACTGATATCCAGTTTGTCGGCTTTAAGAGGGCTTTGGATTACAAACTCTCCGCCTCCTACTGCACTTATCTCTTTCAGTTCACGGGAGCTGGTCTTTATCTCGCATACGGTCGGTTGGAGATTGAGTCCGTAAGAATTTCCGTTAAAATATTTTTTTTCATTTTTGGGCTGTATGATCAATGTCTTGCCCTTTATCTTTATGTCGAGGTGGGGTAGTATGTTCTCGTCTATTGTTATCTTAAAAAAGGGGGAGGCGTTGGATTGTTCATATTTGATGTTTACTTTTCCTACATATGAGATCTCATCATAATCGGATATGGAAATTTCTTTCGTGATGATGTTCCCGTCTCCTTTTATTGTATTCTGGGCAAATCCGTTAGTTGTCAGCAACCAGATACAAACCATAAAGAAAAATGCTTTTGTTTTCATGTCTTGTTATATTTTCGTTTATTTTCTTTTATAGACGAGAGGGGGCATATTACGGTTGCATATTTTCTTTACTTTTTGATGAATTAGTTTTTATTATATGCTTTACAACACAAATTAGTACTTTAACTATTGACGAATTAGGAAAAGCCCGTATCTTTGCACCGTGGTTTTTTCATAATAGTATTAGATTTAAGGTTAACAAAGTTGGTTAGGGGTTGTCGTGAGACAGCCTTTAATTGTTTATAGGGGTTTCTGCGGTGCAGAAACCTTTTCTATTTCCTGGTTGGAAAGATAATCTCCGTCCTTTATCAAAATTTGATGGGTGAAAGTGATGGACTCCTCTTTTTTTAGCAGGATTTGAACCTTTTCCGCTTGTTTATCGAAACATCTTCCTCCCAAGTTATTAATCGCAAACAGGCCGTACCCGCGTGCATGCGACCAACCCGGATAATTGGGATTTTCAGGATGGTCTATGATAGCTATCGATATTTTCTCATCTTTTATCTTCCCGTTCAAAACAACCCAAGCCGAACGTTTTCCCCAAACATCGTTACCGGTATCTCCTTCTTTATTTTGATAGATTCCGGAAATGTCGGCTTCAAGGTTTCGATCTAAACGCATACCGAGTAAGCCTTCTTTATTTTCCGTAATGAAAATAGAATCGTTGAAAGCAGTCAGTGTAGTGGTTCGCTGAATGCCTCTTTCGTGTGGCTTACCGGTGAATGCGTAGGTGGTTTTTTCTTTTAGTAGGATATATCCATTGTGGTTTGTCCAATTTGCTTCGACTGTAAATTGGTTTTCTTTTTCGTTTATATTTTTGATGCCGGTAAACCGAATAATGCCGTAATGTTCTTTTTTATTATGGGGAATGCGATTCGAATTATTCCAGAAATCCAATCCGTTGATGCTTCCGAAGCTAAACCATAGTCCCATCTGATGAGGATGGTCTGTCCGTTCATCGGCTTTCGGGCGGGCAGGATAGCCGCGAGTAATTTCGGTACCGGATGCAGTATAGATAGGATAAAGGACTTGTTTATATAAAGTGTCAGAGTAAAGAAATTCTGTAAAAAGAGTCTGGTCTATGTATATGCTTATTTTTTGTGAGTCGGGCTTCTCTATAAAGTGTATGTGTGAATCCTGACCTATTACAGAATTGCAATAAGACAGAGAGAAGAGGATAAGTAGAATCAGTTTGTTCATGGAGTAAAATAATTAAAATGGGTTAAAAAGAAGGGCTAAACCTACCCTGTCCCCACACTTGACGCGGGGACAGGGTAGGTTGACATCCTCTTTGAATGTTTATAAGATACGTTTATACAACTTCTTTTCCTGTGGTTGGATCGAAGTTAAATCTGCAATTTTTACCGGTTGTCCGGATGCTATACTGTTGCGGGCCGCGATTCCGACCAGACAGGCCAAAGCTCCGTCGCGGGTATTTGCACACTGTTGGAACGGATCGTCGATATTGGGCAGGAATATCTGGTCTTTTAATAATGCATCCCCGCCGCCATGTCCGGATGTTCCGAACGGAATCTGGATATATTGCCGTTTATTGAAGTTCTTGAACAAAACGATTTCGTCATAATTGGCATCCGATGTCGGTTTGGATTCCTGAATCCAGGCTTCCAGACGTCCTTTTGTTCCGTTGAATGCAATCCGGTAACCTTCGTATGGAGAATAGGTTGTCAACGAATAGGCTACTTGTACACCATTTTTATATTTGATTGTTGCCGCCATTTTGTCGAAGATGTTTACATCCTTTTTGAACACACAACCGTCGCGCAGGTAACCGTCGTATTTTTCATTGACCACGTACAGTTCCATGTAGTTCTTGTTCTTGGTGATGTCAAAAAAGAACTTGCATTTGTCTGTATGCGGGCATGTACGGCAGTTTTCTGCCCGTATGGTTCCATTCTTTCCATAATGGTTGAGAGCCCCAAGCGCATAAACACTTTCGGGATCGCTGTCGATCCACCAGTTCAGGAGGTCGAAATGATGGCTGGCTTTGTGTACCCATAACGAACCGCTGCATTCAACGAGCCTGTGCCAACGGCGGAAATAGTCGGCCCCGTGTGAGGTATCCAGATACCAGTGGAAATCGACGGAAGTGATATCACCGATTTCTCCGGCACGAAGCAGTTCCCATATTTTTGCCCGGTGAGGGGAATAACGGTAGTTGAACGTGACCCGGCATGTCTTGCCCGTCCGCTTTTCAGCATCCAGAATCGCTTGGATTTTCTTTTCATCGGTCGTCATCGGTTTTTCCGTGATAATGTCGGCTCCCAACTCCATTCCCCGGATAATGAATTGATGGTGTGTGCTGTCCATTGTCGTGACAATCAATACATCCGGTTTTGTCTCGTTCATCATTTTTTCAAAATCGGTATATGTCGGACAAGAAGTGCCGATGATACGTTTGCCGGTTTCAACACGTCCTTCGTTTTTATCGCAAAGGCCTACGAACTCAAGGTAATCAGGATAACTTTTCAGAATGTCCCTTCCCCACATGGATGTCCCGCGGCCCCCTGTCCCGACAAGTGCGATCCGGAGTTTTTTACCTGTCGGTGCTGAAATACCGGTAGTTTTTGCTTTTATATCAGATAAGGGATTGAGCAAGGCCGTTCCGGCAATCGCCCCTGTGGTTGCAAGAAAATGTCTTCTTGACATTTGGTTTGTTGTGTTATGCATGGTAATGATGTTTTGTATGTTTTTGTGGTCTGTTTTTAGATTTTCGATGATTTCATATTCAGCTATACTTGAATTTTTCTCGAATAGTTCCTCCGAACATTGCAAATATATGCAATTTTGGGGCATTGGCAAAGATCGAATGAATATCTTTGGGGAGGCTATCAATGCTTTTTTATCGGGATTATTCCGTTATTCGCCGGGATTTAGTCGTTACTGACCGTTTTTTTTATTGTGTAAGCGGTTATGTGGCGGTAGTTTTGCAACAAATTAAAAATGTACGAGTATGAGAACGAATCAACAAGGGAATTTTATCAGAGGCGGTTATCCCAGCCACAGTAGGTAGACTGAACACGGTTACGACGGCTGCTGTGTTTATCATAGTAGGTCTGTTGTTTCTTGGGCGGAATTTCGGGATAATAGACTCTGATCTGTTCGGTATCCTGGTTTCCTGGCAGATGTTGCTGATTGTGGTCGGCGTTGTCAATTTGATTAAACGGCATTTCTTCGGGGGAGTGATTACGATTGCCATAGGAGCCTATTTCCTATTGCCGGAAATAAGCTGGGTAGAGGGCGAATGGCTCGATATGTTCTGGCCGGTATTGTTTATTTTTGTGGGAATCATGATACTCTTTAAACCGGAACGTCACCACTTCAATGCTCATTGGGATGGCAGAAGGCCGGAGTATACAAAAGAGGTATATGGTTCTGAAGACGGTTTTATCGTATCGGACAATACTTTCGGATCGGTTCAGCAGATTGTTTTGGACCCTGTGTTCAGAGGGGCGCGACTTAGGAATGCGTTTGGCGGGACTGTCCTGGATTTACGGAGGAGCAAGCTGGAAGCTCCCCAGACGTTTATAGATATCGACTGTACTTTTGGAGGGGTCGAGATTTATTTGCCGTCGGATTGGAATTTGCTGACGCAGATTGATGCATTTATCGGCGGATGTGACGATAAACGCTATAATTCGTCTGTGGAGATAGACAAGGAACACATTTTGATCGTGAGAGGAAAAGTCTCTTTTGGAGGTATTGAGTTTAAAAGTTGATTTATGCAGACGCATCCATTTATAGGGTCGGTCATCAATCGCGTGATGGGGATTACCCTGTCGGTTGTGGCCTGGATGATGTATTCATGGCTCTTGTTCTGCTATGGAGGAGAGGAGATATGGATAGCCTGCCTGGATGGATTGGTCTCTGTCGGATTATTGGCTGCCGCCGGTTTCCTGTACGGATATGTTGACGGGACTATTCATGCTCTGCAAATACAGGTCGCATTGGCGGTATTGGTTCAGGCGATCAGTCTGGCAGGGGCTTTCGAGCTACAGGTGCTTTTGGAACGAGGAAATGCCGGTGATTTTGTGGATAGTGTTTCCCTCCGTCTGGTCTTTGGCATATTATGCTGGATCATCCTGTTGCAATGGTATCGGATGAACCGGACGGATGAATCGGATTTTGAGGAGATATCCGGAACCGAGGCGGATAAGGGGCAAGAAGAAGCGGTTTCCGCTGGTGAAACTTTTCTGGATCGCGTATCGGTAAAAGACGGTTCCCGCATTCATATCATCCATCTCGAGGAACTGTTATATCTGCAAGCCGGAGGCGATTATGTGACGATTTTTACTCCGGATGGCCAGTATGTGAAGGAACAGACGATGAAATATTTTGAGACACATCTTCCACCTGCTCTGTTTGTGCGGATTCACCGTTCTTGCATTGTCAATACCGAACAGATTTTACGAGTGGAGTTATTCGGAAAAGAAAATTATCAGGTCCGTTTGAAAAACGGAGTTTGTTTGCGGGCAAGCAATGCCGGTTATAAGCTCCTGAAAGAGCGTCTTTCTCTTTAAGAAAGAGGATTTGAAATGTTAATTTTAGCAGAATTTGATACCATTGTGTAAAGTTTTGCCCTTTGTAACACTTTTTATTGCAAAGCTCTTCCGGACTTAACATATATTGTCTGTAAAAGGCTTGACAAACGGTCTTGACGCATGTACCTTTGCATTGTGGTTTTTTCATAATAGTATTAGATTTAAGGTTAACAAAGTTGGTTAGGGGTTGTCGTGAGACAGCCTTTAATTGTTTATAGAGGGGAGCTTTTCCCCTTTTTTATTTTTCATATGACGGATCTTGTTATGTTTTGGCTTCACCTTGTCCTTTCACTCTTTGATTATCAAAGTGTACAAGGGTGAAGGTGAACATCGGGACTGCCTTCACCTTAAAAATTTGCTTTCACCCAGTGTCTCGTCCTGAAATAGGTTGACTATGCTCCCCCTTCTGTCTCTTATCCGAAGCAACCTATTTAAGTGAAAAATAAAGAGATTATGAATGTGTATAATGGTTTAATATATAGTCATTTAATGTTTGTCTTATATCCTTCTATCTTATCGACCTAAGTCGAAAACCTTTTTGCCCATTGTCGAAAGCCTTTTTGCCCAAGGTCGAAAAGGTATTCGACTTAGGTCAAAAGCTCTATGGCATTATAGTTTGGCGATAGAAGCATGGCAGTTGTAGCTTTATAACACACTTTCCGTACTCGGTTTACTTTTTTCGGTGAAGGCGGTTGGCAGATTATGGCGAAAAAACAAACAGATAGTGTGTAGTCAACCTTCGTTTGTTTAAAAAGAACATGTATCTTTATCTTCAAATAACTGGAATGTGATGGAATTACGAACAGAGAATGTGACGCGCTATATCATGCCTCTTCGGGAAGGTGGATCGTTGCCGGCATTGGCGGAAGCTGATGACGAGTTTAAATATGTCGTGAAGTTCCGTGGGGCAGGCCACGGGACGAAAGCGCTGATAGCCGAACTGGTTGGCGGTGAGATAGCCCGTGCACTTGGTTTCCGGGTTCCCGAGCTGGTCTTCCTGAATCTGGACGAAGCTTTCGGGCGAACCGAAGGTGATGAGGAAATCCAGGATCTGCTGCAAGGCAGCCGGGGATTGAACCTCGGCCTGCATTTTCTGTCGGGAGCTCTTACCTTCGACCCGGCAGTGACGAAGGTCGGGGCTGAGCTGGCGTCCCGTATCGTGTGGCTGGATGCGTTTCTGACCAATGTAGACCGTACATTCCGGAATACCAATATGCTGATGTGGCATAAGGAACTGTGGCTGATCGATCATGGCACTTCGCTTTATTTCCATTATTCATGGGTGAACTGGCAAAAGCATGCCGTAAGTCCGTTCGTGCAGGTCAAAGATCATGTGCTGTTGCCCGAAGCTTCCGGGTTGGAAGAGGCAGATGCCGAGATGAAACGCCTGCTGACGGAAGAGAAGATCCGGGAGATCGTGGCTCTGATTCCCGACGACTGGTTGCACTGGAGTGAAAGTCCCGGTAGGCCGCAAGAGATAAGAGAGATTTATATCCGGTTCTTATGTGAGAGACTGGCACATTCCGAAACATTTATAAAAGAAGCACAAGATGCAAGGAAAGCACTTATATGAATATGCCGTTATCCGTTTGGTTCCCAGAGTAGAGCGTGAGGAGTTTTTCAATGTGGGAATTATTCTGTTCTCGAAAAGAGCGAAATATATCAAGGCGCTTTATAAGGTAGACGAGGACAAGTTGAATCTGTTTTCTTCTGAGTTGGACCGTGAATCGTTGTTTGCCAATCTGCATGTTTTCGATAAAATCTGTTCTGGTACGAAGGAGGGCGGTCCTATCGCTGCTCTGGACGTCCCGGAACGGTTTCGTTGGCTGACAGCAGTGCGGAGTGCATCTATCCAGACTTCACGTCCGCATCCGGGCTTCTCCGACGACTTGGACCAGACGTTGGAGATACTGTTTAGGGAATTGGTTCTGTAACGATATTGTAATTGATAGTAAACAGCGATTTAATACTCCGATTGTTCCTTTGCAGCGGTTTTAATAGGTGAAAATATATTTGTTTTAACGCAAAAAGAACAAACATGGAGATTAAGAGTAGAGTGACCCGATTTGCGGGTTTACTATGTATCGCAGGTGCATTACAGGGAATCCCTGTAATCTATTCCGCCAATCCAGGCGGAATCATAAGCGTAGCCCGGCAGGGAACGTATCATCTGACAGGTACGATTGTGGATGGATATGGAGAACCCGTTATCGGAGCCAATGTAGTGGAAAAAGGAACGACTAACGGGACGGTGACCGATATCGACGGGAAGTTTTCGCTGGAAGTAGCCCCTGACGCTGTGTTAACCATCTCTTTTATCGGATATATACCGAAAGAAATCACACTGAAAGGAGAGAAAGAGCTGAAAGTGGTCTTGGTGGAAGATATGCAGAAGCTGGACGAAGTGGTCGTGGTCGGTTACGGCACGCAGAAGAAAGTGAATCTTACCGGAGCTGTCGAACAGGTGACCAGCGAAGTGTTTGACAATCGTTCCGTTCCCAACGTGACACAAGCCCTGCAAGGTTCGATCCCCAACTTGAACATTCAGTTGACCGACGGCAAGCCGACCCGCTCGGCGAGTTATAATGTCCGCGGTACGACTTCGATCGGGCAGGGTGGTAGCGCGTTGGTCCTGATCGACGGTGTGGAAGGTGATCCCTCGATGTTGAACCCGAACGATATCGCCAGCGTGTCTGTCCTGAAAGATGCCGCTTCGGCTGCCATCTATGGCGCGCGCGGTACTTTCGGTGTCGTACTGATCACCACGAAAGAGCCGACTAAGGACAAGACTTCCATTACCTATTCAGGAAATTTCGCCATGCAGAAGCCGGTGACGGTTCCCGACTTCGTGACCGACGGATATGAATATGCCAGTCATTTCTATGAAGCCTATCATGCGTGGAACAACTATTCGGCCGACCCTAAGAACATCAACAAGACGCAGGAATTCTCCCTCGGCTGGCTGGAAGACTTCAAAAGACGGAAGGAGCAGGGCATAACTGACGAGGTGACGGTCGATGCTACCGGCAAATATGTCTACTACGGCAACGAAGACTATTACGACGCCCTGTACAAGAAAACGACTTTCGCGCAGGACCATAATTTGTCGGTGACCGGTAACAATGGGAAACTGAACTACTATGTATCCGGGCGTTTCTATGGCTACGACGGTTTGTTCCGCTATAATACCGACAATTATAAGATGATGAACCTGCGTGCGAAAGGTTCCGTACAGGTGTTCGACTGGCTGAAGATCGAGAACAATATGGATTTTTCCAATATGGATTACCATAACCCGATCAATGTCGGCGAAGGCGGCTCCATCTGGCGTAACATTTCCGATGAAGGTCATCCGACCTCGCCTATCTTCAACCCCGACGGCAGCCTGACTTTCTCGGCCGCTTATTCGGTCGGTGACTTTATCTATGGCAAGAACGGTATCGATACCAATAACAAGGTGTTGAAGAATACGACCGGCTTTACTGCTTCTTTTCTGGAAAACAAATTGCACGTACGGGGCGACTTCACGTTCCGCAATACGGACGAGGGACAGACGCAACGCCGCGTACCGGTTCCTTATAGCACTCACGAAGGGCAGATTGTCGAACTGAGTACCAAATACAATGACTTGAAGGAGAGTAATATGCGGACCGAGTATATTGCGACCAACCTGTATGCCGATTATGAGGATACATTCGGTGATGCGCATTATTTCAAAGGTATGGTCGGTTACAACTATGAACAGTCAACTTATAAGAGCACATATGTGCAGCGTAACGGGTTGCTGCTCGACGATTCGGAAAACATCAACTTGGCGTTGGGAGATGCGATCACTACGTCGGGAGGTTATAACAGATGGCGCGTGGCAGGTGGCTTTTTCCGTCTGAACTATGCGTTCAAGGATCGCTATCTGTTGGAAGTGAATGGACGCTATGACGGTTCTTCCAAATTCCCGACCGATCAGCAATGGGCGTTCTTCCCTTCTGTCTCCGGTGGATGGCGCGTGTCGGAAGAGGCGTTCTGGAAGGTGAACCCGGATTTGTTCTCCAATCTGAAAATACGTGCTTCATACGGTTCGTTAGGGAATGGTAATGTTTCTCCCTATAGCTTCCTCGAGTTGTTGAGCATCAGCACTTCCGGTCGTGTCCTGAACGGTTTGAAGAACAAGTATACGAGTGCTCCTGCCGTCATGCCTGACGGACTGACCTGGGAAACGGCAACGACGACCGATGTCGGACTGGACTTCGGCATGTTGAACAACCGCTTGCAATTTAACGGTGACTATTACATCCGTAAGACAACGGATATGTACACGGTCGGCGAAACGCTTCCCGATGTGTTCGGCGCCTCTTCTCCCAAAGGCAACTATGCCGACATGACGACCAAGGGATGGGAAATCACGCTGACTTGGCGCGACCAGTTCACATTGGCGGAGAAACCGTTCAACTACGAGATCCGTGGAACGCTATCCGACTATATCTCGACCATCGACCGCTATAACAACCAGACGGGTAACCTGGATGACTACTATGCTGGCAAGCGTGTAGGTGAAATCTGGGGATATGTGACTGAAGGGCTGTTCAAGGATCAGGCCGATATTGACAGCCATGCCGACCAGACACTGATCCAGTCTTCATCCAAGCGCATCACCTATCCGGGAGATGTGAAGATCAAGGACCTGAACGGTGACCATGTGATCGACTACGGCAATAATACCGTGGACGACCACGGTGACAAGACCGTGATCGGAAATGCGTTGCCTCGCTATGCGTATAGCATCAACCTTTCCGGTGACTGGAACAACTTCTTCCTTTCCGCCTTCTTCCAGGGTGTGGGAAAACAGGATTGGTATCCCAGTTCGGAATGTATTTTCTGGGGACAGTATAACCGCCCGTATAACAACATGCCTACTTGGCATCAGGGCAACTATTGGACAGAGGACAATACGGATGCTTATCTGCCCCGTTATGCCGGCTACAATGCTTCCCTGAAGTCTACACCGCAGACCCGCTACTTGCAGAATGTCGCTTATATCCGTCTGAAGAACCTGCAATTCGGCTACACCTTGCCACAGCCGATCGTTTCGAAAGCCAAATTGCAGAATGTACGGGTTTATATTTCGGCCGAGAATCTCTGGTGCTGGTCCCCGCTCTACAAGCATACGCGTGACCTCGACGTGACGAACATCTACGGTTCCGATCCCGACCTGACGGATGCCGATATGTCGTCCGGACTGAACGGGAACCGTGGTAGCGGTGACGGAAACAGCTATCCGCAGATGAAGAGTGTGAGTTTAGGTTTATCAGTAACATTTTAATTAAAGAACTATCAACGACATGAAACGGATTATATATTCTTTTGTATCAGTCTGTTTACTCCTTTCCTCCTGCTCAATGGACGAGACACCGCAGGCTTCGGTGGACAAAGACACAGTCTTCAGGACGGAGAAAGGGCTGGAAACATATTCCTATTCTTTCTATAATATGCTCCCTTCCGTCAGTGACGGTTTCAGGCAGGATGCCATGTGCGATTATGGAGCGGTGACCAGCTTCGACAACTTTATCCGCGAAGGGGCTTACTCGGCCGAGTTGAGCAGCGGGTGGTCGTGGAGCGATCTGCGCAACATCAACTACTTTATTGAGAACTGTACGAACGAGGCGGTCGATGAATCTGTCCGTAACAACTATATCGGCTTGGCCCGCTTTTTCCGCGCTTACTTCTATTACGAGATGGTAGTACGTTTCGGCGATGTGCCTTGGATAGACCGTACGTTAGGTGTGGACGACGAGTTGCTGTATGCTCCCCGCGATTCGCGGACTATCGTCATGGATCATGTGTTGGAAGACCTGGACTTTGCTTGTGAGAATATCTTGCGGACGAAGGACGAAACCGGTTCTCTGGTGACGAAATGGGTGGCTTATGCGTTGAAATCCCGTATCTGCCTCTTCGAAGCTTCTTTTCGCAAGTATCATACGGAGTTGGGATTGACCGACTCGGCCGACGAATGGTATCAGGAGGCTGTCCGTGCTGCCGAAACGGTTATGAAGGAAAGCGGCCATTCTATTTATACGGGTGAGGGTACGGATGCTTCTTTCCGCTCGCTGTTCATCAGTGATAAGCCGGTAACTAGCGAAGTGATGCTGGCGAGCTGCGCCGATGCCGGGCTGGCTGTGTTGGGCGAAGCTAACTGGTGGTGGACTTCAGGCACGTACGGAGCGCGTTTCAGTATGATCCGTACCTTTGTCAATACTTTCCTGAATACGGATGGGACACCGTTTACGGATCGTGCCGGTTACGAGACGATGGAGTTCTATGACGAATGTCAGAACCGTGACGCACGCCTTGCCCAGACGGTCCGCACACCGGGGTATGAACGCGACGGGGTGCCTGCCGCTCCTAACTTCAACGGTTATTCCTATACGGGCTACCAACCGATCAAATATACGTTGGATGATACCAAATACGATGCCGGTGCTTTGAATACGAATGCGATTCCGTTGTTCCGTTATGCCGAAGTCCTGCTGAACTATGCCGAGGCAAAAGCCGAGTTGGGGACGCTGACGGATGCGGATTGGGCGAATACGGTCGGTGTGCTGCGTGCACGCGCCGGTATCACCGGCGGTCTTTCTGCCAAGCCAACCAAGGTGGATGCTTATTTCCAGCAAAACTATTTCCCGAATATTTCCGATCCGGTCATCCTCGAAGTGCGTCGTGAGCGTTCCGTCGAACTGGCTCTGGAGGGTTTCCGCTTCACCGACCTGAAGCGTTGGAAACGCGGTGAGCTGATGACGATGCGTTGGACTGGTATATATGTTCCCGCCTTGAATGTCCAGATGGACCTCGACAAAGACGGTACGCCGGACGTGATCTTCTATAAGGGAGAGAAGCCGACCGGTCTGCCTGCTTCCTGTACGCCTGTTTCGGTAGGAGAGGGCACGCAGCAGGGATTGACTGGGGCGGATTCGGGTAACCTGACTTGGTCGGACGATGATCCGCGTATCTGGTACGACGATGGCCGCCAGTATTACTACCCGATCCCTCAGTCGGCAATCATCAAAAATGGAAACCTGAAACAGAATCCGGGTTGGTAAATGTGTAATCGATAAATGATAAGGATATGAAAAAGACAATAAGTGTATTTGCTTTGGTCCTCCTGCTGGCAGCTTTGCTCCAGTCATGGGCCATGAAAGAATCCCATCCGGCCACTGGTGGGAAGAGCGAACTGAACGTAGCGACTTTCAACCTCCGTATGGACACGGAGAAGGATGGCGTGAATGCCTGGCCGAACCGCAAAGAGATGGTGAAAGGACTGATCCGCTTCCACGATTTCGATATCTTCGGGACACAGGAAGGGTTCAAGCACATGTTGGACGGGGTTGCCGAGTTGGATGGGTATGCCTATATCGGTGCTGGGCGCGATGACGGCGAGGATGCGGGCGAACATTCCGCTATCTTCTATAAGACCAGTCGTTTCGATTTGTTAGACAAGGGGAATTTCTGGTTTTCCGAAACACCGGATGTTCCGGGCAAGGGCTGGGATGCTACTTGCTGCAACCGTATTTGTTCCTGGGGTAAGTTTCGCGATAAGGAGAGTGGCAAGGTGTTCTATTTTTTCAATTCCCATTACGACCATCAGGGGAAGGTGGCACGCCGGGAATCCTCCAAACTGCTGATCGCTCGTATCAAGCAGATTGCCGGAACGGATGCGACGGTCTTTGCGACGGGAGACTTCAATGCCGTTCCGACCGATGAACCGATGGTGACGCTAGCATCCGACGGTCTGTTGCTGGACTCGTATGACCTGAGCGAGCAGCCGCGTTATGGTACGGAAGGTACTTACAACAGCTTCAAGACGGATTCCGAGATGATGAACCGCATCGATTATATCTGGGTGACGAAGGGGACGAAGGTGAAAAAGTATGCTGTTCTCAACGATATGCAGTACGGTCGTTTCCCGTCGGATCATTTTCCCGTGATGATACAAGTCACGTTTTAAAGTTTATTTGAATGACAGGTACGGTGTGAGCCGTTTCTTGTCCGTATCTGTAAATTCTTCTATCAGTTGCAGGTTCTCCCATCCGGAGAGCCTGCTTTTTTGTTTCCGGAGCTGTTCGATCGCTTTTGCCTGTCGGTAGTCGAGGTAAGGGTGTTTGCGGAGAGCGGCGGCGGGTAAGGCGTTGACCTCTAACTGGCGTACATGGAGCGTGTCGGCAATGAACCAGGGGGCGAGGGCTTGGTAGCGTTTTTCATCGATCCCATACACTTCCGCCAACTGGCTGACATCGTAGAAGCCCCCTAAGAGTTCTCTGTATTTCATGATCCGCCGAGCGAAGGTGCTGCCGATGCCAGGGACTTTTTTCAGGATCGTGGTGTCGGCGGTGTTGAGCTCGACGAGGGTTCCCGGCGCGTACTTTTCCGTCCGAGTGTATAGGGTATATCCTTTCCTCTTCTTGCCTGTAGGGTAGGAGTTGTTACCTGTAAGGGTAGGACTTTTATCTTTAAGGGTATTCTTGGTTTTATTCGGATGAGGTCCGGATTCTTTCCGGATGAAATTTTTTCCCCCTTCGGATGTATTTTTTCCGGTGATGATCCGTCTTTCGCCCGGTGCTTGTCGGTTTTCTGTTCGATGGGCATCTGTCTGCGCTTCGATAGGCATCCGTTTCGTGTTTGTCCAAAGCAATAAGATCCAGGAAATAGTGATGAGGCAAAGGAGTAAAGCCAGTGCTCTCCGTTCGCCTTTGGAGAAGTAGAGAAGGTCGCGCCAGTTCATGGTAAGAAAGTATTTTTTCGAATGGTTTTGGTCTCCATAAGACAGTTATTATTAAATGAATACTATTTTACAAAGGTATAAGTTCCCTGCCGATATGCAAGGAACTTACGGGTTTATTTTAAAATAGTTTCTTCAGCTGGTCAAGCAGGCCGAGTTCGTTTAGGAATACGATGCCGATGGCGATCGGGGAAACGTATTTCATGAAGAAGACATAAATGGAGAAGAGACGGAACTTGATCGTCCCTTCGTTGGTCAGCTCGGCTTTCAGGATTTTCTTGTCGACACGTGTTCCGACGAAGATGCAGGTCAGCATTCCTCCTAACGGCAGCATGATCTTGGCCGTCAGGTAATCCAGTGCATCGAAAAAGATCAGTCCACCTATCGTGAACTCTTTTAATAATCCGAACGAGAGTGAACTGAGAATGCCTAAGATGAATACACCGATCGAAACGAGCCAAGCCGCTCTTTTCCTTGTCATACGGAACTCTTCATGGATATAGGCGGTCACCACTTCATGCAAGGAAATGGTAGAAGTCAGTGCCGCCATCGCCAGCAAGATATAGAAAATAAGCGACCACAAGCTGCTGAACGGTAACTGCTCGAATACATTGGGCAAAGTGATGAATACCAGTTGGGCGCCTGCCGATGGGGCAATCCCGAAGCTGAAGACTGCCGGGAAGATCATGATCCCTGCCAGGACTGCCACAAAAGTATTGATGATCGTCACCTGCCAAGCTGTTGCCAACATGTTGGTGTCTTTCCCGAAATAAGAAGAGTAGGTGATAAGGCAACCCATGCCGAGACTCAGCGAAAAGAACGCCTGCCCGACGGCACTCAGTACAACGGATGAAGTCAGCTTGCTGAAATCCGGTTTGAACAGGTACACCAGTCCCGCTTCTGCATTTGGCAGCGTGACGGAGCGTACACACATCACGACCAGGATAAAGAACAGGAGTGGCATCATGATCTTGGAGGCCCGTTCGATGCCTTTCTCCACACCTGAGGCAATCACGAAATGCGTCAGTCCGATAAAGACTGCTGTCCAGAAGATCGGCCGGAGTGCATTGGAAGAGAAGTTGTCGAAGCCGGCGGTAAAGTCCACACCCGGCGTACTGTAGAGGTTGCCGTTTACTGTCTGCCAGACGTATTCGAGTGTCCAGCCGGAAACGACCGCATAGAAGCCCAGGATCAGGAAAGCGGCCAGGATGCCGTTGTATCCGATCCAGCACCATTTCGTCCCGGGGGCCATTTTCTTGAACGAACCGACCGTATTGCTGCGGGAGTAGCGGCCGATAAAGAATTCGGTTACCATTACCGGAATTCCTAAGAATATCATGAAGAGAATATAGATAAGCAAGAATGCGGCACCGCCGTTCGTCCCTAACATATAAGGAAAACGCCAAATACTTCCCAGTCCTACGGCGCATCCTACGGTAGCTAGGATAACTCCGAGTTTACTACCGAATGTGACTCTGTTGTCCACCATGTTTGAATGAATAATTAAGAATTAAAGATTAAGAAATAATTGCCCTCTTTTCACTTTCAACTTTCCCCTTTCAACTGTTGAACCGTTCCGTCCTTGATATGGATCACGCGGTCTGTATCGGTTGCCAGTTGCTCGTCGTGTGTGACGATGACGAATGTCTGGTGCATCTGGTTGCGCAAGTCGAAGAAGAGCTTGTGCAGCTCTTCCTTGTTCTTGGTATCCAGGCTTCCTGATGGTTCGTCTGCGAGGATTACGGACGGGTTGTTGATGAGGGCGCGGGCAACGGCTACGCGCTGTTTCTCTCCGCCTGACAGTTCGTTCGGTTTGTGGGACATCCGATCGGTCAGGTTCATGAAGTCAAGAATCTCCTTCGCCCTTTTCTCGGCTACAGCCGGTTTTTCACGGGCGATCAGTGCCGGGATCATCACGTTCTCCAAAGCCGTGAACTCCGGGAGAAGCTGATGGAACTGGAAAACGAAGCCGATGTTCCGGTTGCGGAATGCCGCCAGTTTTTCTTCCGAAAGGCGGACGGTTTCGGTCCCGTTTATATATAGTTTGCCGCTGTCCGGAGCATCAAGTGTCCCGATGATCTGAAGCAGGGTAGTTTTTCCCGCCCCGCTCGGACCGACAATCGCTACGATCTCACCTTCGCCTATCGTCAAGTCGATTCCTTTCAATACTTGCAGGGAGCCGAAGCTTTTGGTTATTCCTTCTGTTTGTATCATATCAGTTGAAAGTTGAAAGTTGAAAGTTGAAAGTTGTATAAGGAAAAGAATAACTTCTCATTTTCAACTTTCAACTTTCAACTGGTTAATAACATATGAGGCTAAGTAGCATCCGAATATTGCCGGCATATAGGAAACGGTTCCGGTCGTTGTCCGTTTGCATTGTTCGCCTTCCACTTCTACGACGGCATCAGGATTGGCTATCTCGGTAGAGAAGACAACCGGAATCCCTTTGTTGACGCCCAGACCGCGCAGTCGTTTGCGTACGGCTTTTGCCAATGCGCAGTTGCAGGTCTTCGAGATATCCGCGATCCTGACTTGTGACGGGTCCATCTTGGCTCCGGCACCCATTGAGGAAACGACAGGGATATTTCTCTGATAAGCGTGATACAAGAGGAATACTTTCGGACTGAGGGAATCGATCGCGTCGACGACAAAATCGTACCGGGTCGCCGAAAGTACCTCTTCCGTCCGTTCGTCGCGCAAAAATTCGTTCAGGACACCTAGTTTCAGACGGGGATTGATATCTAACAGGCGACGGGCTACGACTTCAGCTTTCGGCATCCCCAACGTCGAATGTAACGCCGGCAGTTGGCGGTTGATATTGCTTTCGTTCACCGTGTCGGCGTCGACGATCGTCATGTGGCCGATTCCGGCGCGGCATATCTGTTCGGCTGCATAAGCTCCCACACCTCCTAGTCCCACTACCAGCACATGGCTATGTGCCAGCCGCTCCATCCGGTCGGCGCCTAACAAAAGTTCCGTCCGTGTGTTCCAATTGTAACTCATTAAAATGATTTTGGATGCAAAAGTAATAAATCAATCAGAAATGCCCTGCTATTTAGCCATCTTTTAACGAAAAAGGGGCGATACACTCCGATTGTGAGAGATAAGGAATAATTCGTATCTTTGTCCGCAATAAATTCAAATACTTATGAAGATACAACTCTATTGGCTGCTTTTGGCAGCTTTATTGTTATTGTCTGGAAAAGCAGACGCCGCAAATAACAAGAAACCGTTTGTCATCCCTGAATTGCAGGAATGGAGAGGAGCTCAGGGGATGTTCACTCCTACGGCTACATCCCGGATCGTGTATACCGGAAAAGATCCGTCTGTAGCCCGTGTTGCCAATCAGTTTGCCGAAGACTACGAGCTGATGTTCGGCCGTCGGATGCAGGTCGTGCAAGGTCGTGCGGCTGCCGGCGATTTTGTGTTCTCCCTCTCGTCCGACAGCCGGTTGGGAGAGGAAGGCTACACGATGAAGATCACTGACCGCGTCACCGTTACTGCTCCTAAGAGCAAGGGGCTGTATTGGGCTACCCGCACGTTGCTACAACTGACCGAACAGCAGGGTAATCAGGCTTTGCCGAAAGGGGCAGCCCGTGATTATCCCGACTATGCGATCCGTGGTTTTATGATGGATTGCGGGCGTAAATTTATTCCAATGAGCATGTTACGTGATTATGTGAAGATGATGGCCTACTATAAGATGAACACATTCCAGATCCACTTGAACGATAATGCTTTCAAGCAATATTACAATCACGACTGGAACAAGACCTATTCGGCTTTCCGCCTCGAATGCGAAACTTTTCCCGGACTGACCGCCCGCGATGGCTATTATACAAAAAAGGAGTTTATCGCCCTGCAACAACTCGCCGATAGCCTGGGTGTGGAGATCATTCCGGAGATAGATGTCCCGGCACATTCGCTTGCGCTTACACAGTATAAGCCGGAGATCGGCAGCGAAGAGTATGGCATGGATCATCTTGACTTGTTCAAACCTGAAACTTATGAGTTCGTGGATGCTCTTTTCCGCGAGTACCTGGAAGGACGTAATCCCGTCTTTACCGGCAAACGTGTCCATATTGGAACGGACGAATATTCCAATAAAAAGCAGGATGTGGTGGAGAAATTCCGTGCTTTCACCGATCACTATATCCGTTTTGTGGAAGGTTTCGGCAAGCAGGCTTGTGTCTGGGGAGCTTTGACGCACGCAAAGGGTGAAACACCTGTAAAATCTGAAAACGTGCTGATGAGCGCTTGGTATAACGGGTATGCCGATCCGAAAGAGATGATCAAACAAGGCTATGACCTGATTAGTATCCCTGACGGGTATCTGTATATCGTTCCCGCAGCAGGCTATTATTATGATTACCTGAATACGGAAATGCTTTATAAAGAATGGACGCCCGCCCATGTAGGGAAAGAAGTGTTTCCCGAAAAGCATAAGCAGATCAAAGGCGGTATGTTTGCTGTCTGGAACGACCATGCGGGTAACGGCATCAGTACGAAGGATATTCACTATCGCGTGTTTCCTGCTATGCAGACGTTGGCTGTCAAGATGTGGACGGGAAAGGATTGTACGGTTCCGTATGCCGACTTTAACAGCGCCCGTATGGCGATCAGCGAAGCACCTGGCGTGAACGTGGCCGGACGTATCGGGACGGAGCCGCGTTCCGTTTACAACCTCGAAATTTTGAAGCCGGGAATGGAAACGGGGTTGAAAGAGATTGGTTATCATTATACCGTCTCTTTCGATATCAAAGCGGAGGCGGAGGAAAAGGGAACCGAATTGTTTCGTTCGCCTGATGCTGTCTTTTACCTGTCTGATCCGGCTTCCGGAAAGTTGGGATTTATCCGGGATGGATATCTGAATACCTTCAACTACCAGTTTTATCCAGAAGAGACTGCATCGGTAACCATTACTGGGGACGAGAAATCTACGCGGCTTTACATCGACGGTAAGTTGAAAGAGGATCTGGCTATCCGGAAACAGTATTTCAATGGAGGAAAAGATTCGATGAATTATGTCCGCACATTGGTATTCCCATTGGAAAAAGCGGGAAATTTCAAGAGCTCGATCCGTAATGTGGAAGTGCTGAACTATTGCAAGCCGGAGATGTAGGCTTAACTGGTGACAATTGTGGAATTATAGACGGGACGTGTGGATTTTTTCTACACGCCCCGTTTGTTTTATGGGGTGACTTCCCGCTTTGCAAGTGCTTTTATCGGTTTGGCATGGCGTTTGTATTTATGTCGATGTAATGGAGTTTAGGTTATAAGAAGATTGTTTAGATTTAGGTTTTTAAGATTATGAAAAAGATTGTTTTAGCATTAGTCGTTGCAGTTGTTGCATGTGTGGTGGTATTTGCATCTCAGGATGTGAAGTGTAGACAGGCTGCAGTATATTCATCTTTCGAACAGGTTACTCCCGATGGGTTTCGGAGAATAGATATGCAAAACCTCCCACATGCCGTATTACGGACAATGGGAACCTCTTCTTCTTATGAGGGTTGTACTTTTGAAGGAGCTTATATGATGGGGAATCCCGGACATGAAACTTATAAGATCGAGATTGGTAATCCGGACCGGAGCGAGGAGTTTGTGTTGATGAACGGCCGTGGAGAAGTGATTAAGTAAGAAATTATATTGGATGATTATATTGGAAGGAAGTGTGTCGAAATCTATCTGTTTTTCTATCAAGAAAAAGATGATTTTGACACACTTCCTTTTAGATTATTTTATTTTCCGATAAATCATTTCCAAAGCCACTAATCTTGTCGTTTTGCCGGCTTCTATGCCCGGCAGGTCCTTTCCGCTCAGTTTTTTCCAGGCGGTTAGAGTCGCCATATCCACCGGCTCCTGCAAACGTGCAGTCCATTCGGGAAGATAGCCGCGAAGTCCCAGATATTGCACCATGCGGAAGTGAGGACTCGTGTAATCCACATCCTTGAAATACATAAGTGTCGCCTTCTGGTCGATCAGCTTGTCCTGTAGGCGGGAGAGGTCGATGTTCTGCACCTTCACCTTTCCGTCAATCGAAAGGGCTGAAGCGATACCGGCGGCCTGTCCCATCGCCATCCAGCAAGGTTCCATGCGCAGGGTGGAAAATCCGATGTGCGAACCCGACACCGGGACGGGCAGCAGGAGGTTGTCCACTTCTTTCGGGACCATCACGCCATAGGGAACTGTGTATACTGCCGACGGATAGCTCAGGAAGCCGTCCAGATGCACTCTTCCTTCTTCTCTTTTCCGTACCGCATGCGAATCCAACGCATAATGGCTCGCCGTTATGCTGCTTTGGTGGATGGGCGGGCGGCTACCTATCGTTACCGGAATGGCATCGTTGGCGGTAAAGAAATATGCACCTTCGAAACGACGGCCTTCACGGACGTAGACCTGGCGCGGGAAATGTCCGTTGTCCGCATATTCGTCTTTCGAAAGTCCCCATTCTTTTGCCGCTTTGCGGAAGTGGGCGGGCAGTTCGGGATCGTTTTGGGCGAACCAGAAAAGGCCTTCGGTGTATTCACGCAGACGTTGGGCGAACTTGTCGCGCCATTCCCACGAAGAGGTGGGCCAGGGCCAGTTCTCCTCAGGCAGGTCGGTCGATACGAACACACCGTGCTGGTTATTGGCGTCCGTCTTCATGTTCGGGACATGGACGATGTTGGTGATCTTGGCGATTCCCCATTTGTCACCCGGAAGTTTGGAAGGGTTGCCGGCCTTGATATGCTTCCGGTTTTCTTCCATCATTTCGGGTGTCACGCGTTGCATGGCGGCATCCGTGTTGCGTCCGGTCCAGACATCCTCCACGATGGAGGCATAGTCTTCGCGGTTATAACGGGCCGGCTTGGTGAAGGCCACGCGGTTCGCCGGATTATTGGTCAGACAGAGGCGGTAATTGTAGGACTGCACGGCATTGTCTTTCTTGAACGTGCTGCCGTCCCCTTCCGGACCGCCCCAATATTTGTAGACGCGCCCGGCTCCGGGCTCGCCGAACTCGTCTTTCCCTTCGCGCCCTACACGGAAAGGAACGCCGGCGGCAGCCCCGAGGTCACCTTCGTAGGTGGCATCCAGGAATACAGAACCGGTGTATTCCTCCATCTCCCCGGTTTCGCGGTTCAGGATACGGATCTTTTCGATGCGGTTGTCGCGCATGACTATGTTTTCATCTTCGGCATCGAACTGACGCATGGTCAGGACCGTGATCTTATCCTTCTGCCCGTTGAGCATTTTCTGGAAGATGCGTGCTCCGACGGAGGGTTCGAAGTGGTAGCCGTCGCTGCATACTTTCACCTGCTCGGAGCCAGGACCGTAGGTGTCGATATAGTGTTGTTTCACTCCGTCCACAAACTCACGGAACAAGCCGGTCGTTGCGGCACGGGTGGCGATGTCGGTTGCTCCGAGTCCGTTGGCAGGAAGTCCGCCTACATAGCGGGTACGTTCGAGTATTACCGATTTTTTCCCCATCCGGGCAGCCGAGATGGCTGCCATGATCCCTCCGGGGTTGCCGCCGACGATCACCAGGTCGTAGGACGACTGGCCGAAAGCGGTCACACAGGCCAAAAGGAGGGAGAGTACAAGTGTTTTCTTTCTCATAAAGTGCTATTTACTGTTTAATATTTCTTGGGCATAACGGGCATAGTGGCCTTGCAGACCGTCGGCATACCGTCGGAGCACCTCTTCTCCGATACCGTCCTGGTCGCCGCATAGGTAAAGGGCTCTTGCCAAATGCAACTCCTTCAATGCGAGGTTACGGGTAGACGTGTCGTTGAGGTCGGGGACCGCATTGCTACGTGCTTCGGCAAACGAAAGGATCGAATGGCCCCGTACACCCGGTGTCGTCAGCATGGCCAGTAGTACGGAGACAGCTTCGCGGCTGCCGATTGCTTCGGTGGCCATAGTGATGGCACGGAAGTGGGAAAGATAGTCTTCCGGCTCCAGCTTCTTTGCTTTTTCCAATATGGTGGGAAGGACGGATGTATCGCGGGCGTTTCCCAATGCGGTGATAAGGGCATCCAAGCGGCTGAGGCACATCCCGAATTGTCCCATGCCGGTGTAGTGCCAGCCCTCGTCCCAGTCTTTATATTGCCGGATGGCTTCAGCCAGTACCGGGGCATGTTTCCCTTGTCCTAAGATACACAGGATGCTGGCAAGGATCACTTTTTCTTCCGGCATAGTGGCTCCGGCGATTTGTTTGCTGGCGAGCTGTATGCAACGTTCGGGATCGGTCAGTAATATTTCGAGCCCTTTATAATTATCCGTCACGCTGGCGATAGCCTTCTTCATCTCGGAATTACTGAATCCCTTGAACTCTTTATCTGTCAGCACCCGTTCCGGTAGGTTGCCGATCTTGACCAGGTGACGTTGTACCTTCTTGATGTCTATCTTTCGGGGTGATTTGTTTTCCTTGACACATAAGGCGGAAAGATAACCGACTGCATATCCCTGGTTTTGCAGGCAGGGTTGCATACGGATCACCGGCATGGCATCCCGGTGCGCACTTGCTCCCAGGCCGGTGGTCAGGATACCTTCCAATCCTTTCGGTAACAGACAGCGCAAGGGGACATCCGCATCATAAATCTTGTGCCGTTTTTCCGGAGGGTTTAGGATGAAGAGCGGGTCTATGATCATACCGTGCGTGTCGAACGAACTTTTGTGATAAGAGATCGTGTCGGGGTAACGGCGGTGGTTGATCACGTCGTAGACCGAGATGATGTAGTCGCCTATGATCCGGCGGCGTTCGCGTGTCTGGGGAATTTTGACCAGATCGTATTGTCCTTGCAGCTTGGTCTTGGCTTGCACAAAGGCGCGTGAGACATCCAGAATATCCGTGTCGTCTACGAACAGCCAGTCGTTGTTGTTGTAATAGTCGCCCGGCGCCCATTTTCCAGTTCCCGCACCTTGTACGGCGATTGTTTTTTTACCTGTATAATCGAATGCCGCTCCGGCAGCAATGGCTATATCTGCGCTTCCAGTGCTGTCTATCAATATTTTGGATAGGATGACGCCTCGTCCGAAGGGAGTGGCGACTACGACTCCCTTTACTTGGCTTCCTTCTATCAAAGCACCGCATCCCATCACGCCGAACCAGAGTTTGCCTCCTGCCTGTAACAGCTCTTTACGATGCCATTCCATTTTCCAGTCGGCAGGGAAACGTCCTTCTCCTTTGGGTTGTCTTGGATGGTCTTTAGGTGCCATTGCCAGGACACTCTTGTCTATATGAGCGGTATATCCGCCTCGGAACCCATCCCAATAGACACCGATCATTCCTAGTGTACTCAATCCTCCAAGCCCGTGCAGGTATTCCAATACTAATGTATTGGCTCCCTGTTTGGCTGCAGATATTCCGGCGGACGCACCTGCTGTGCCGCCTCCCATCACAACTACATCGTAGCTGCCTAAAACCGGAAGCGCACCTGCTGGAGAGTCGACGACCCCCTTTTGCAGGGACGGACGGAGTGGGGAGAGCAGTTCGCCTGTTTGTCCGTAGTTTGAAGCGTTTACTTTAAGCTGGCGGACAGTGGCCTGAGCTGGTACGGGTATATCCTTTATCTGTCTGGCTACTGTTTCGCCCATCATTTCTCCTATGAATAGGGCCGGAGCAGGGCGCATCACTTTGGCAGCCAACTCTCTTGGTATCTCAGCACAGGGACCGAGTACCCATAGGTTTGCAATATTCTTAGATTTGAATGCTTGCATCGGCAACTTGCGCAGGGACGCCAGATTCCCGTTATATGCCTTCTCGCTGTTGATCGTTTGTTTCGGGATATACCAGAGCAGATCCGAGCTGTCGACCTGTTCTATATCCCATGTCCGGTTACGGATGATCTGTTCGGCCTTGGCCAGTGATGCATACGAGTCGTCTTTGAGCGGTAAACGGAATGTATAGCGGGTGACCGGATAGCTTTTCTCACCAACCTTGATGGGCTGGGACAGTTCCTCGGCTGCGATAATTTCCGGCGCTTCCTTTTTCGTATTCCCGACTACCGTATAGCAGAATTCTTGCGAACCTGCGGTAAAAGGTTTACATTCTGCCCCTAATAGTCCGGCAACGGAAGCATTGTGCGTCGCATCGATAATCGCTTTACAACGGATGGCTTGTCTGCCCGAACGGTTTGCAATCACGACTCCCGCAGGTTTACCGGACGGGTCCGTCAGCACATTCGTTACATAGCTGCTGTAGAGGAACTGTACGTTGTTGTCGATCAGCTCGTCTTCCAGCGTTTTCTTTATATGAAGCGGAGTCGGGAAATTTTTCCCCGGAAAGAGCTTGCGTGCAAGTGCTGTCTGCAGTTTTTCCCCTTCCTTTCGTTCGTAGAGATGTGAGCCACATATGTCTTCACCCAAATAGGGCATATAGCCAACCAGGTAAACTCGACTACCTGTTTTCGCTGCGGCAACAGCAGCGGCAATAGCACGTGAACTTCCACCCGCGACCACAAGATCTACTTCTGCAATCACCGGAATCTTACGCGCCCCTTCATGGCAGAATTTTTCATTTGGGACAGCTGATTGTATGGTTGACTTTGCTTCTGTCACGCTACCTAAAGAGGCTAATGCGCCTCCGGCTGCCGTTACTTTTAAAAAATCACGTCGTGTAATCATGGTATTCTCTTTTTATATTTGGTTTTTATGGGAACTATAAAGATAAGAATTTTATTTTTTAGGAACTAATATAATGGCATCGGCAAATAAGGCTCCTTTCGAACGACTGCCGTCAATTTTGACAGAAGATGTCCAGTTTCCTTTCTCAAATGCGTATGTGCCTAAACTAACCCATGAACCTTTGTGAGATCTAGGTAATATTTCTACTTGCTTGGTACCCTCTTCATCAGTAATGTCAAAAGCCATAACTTCGGGCATTTCTTGGTCGGGAAGAGCTGTGCAGTAAAAGAAAACTTCGTATGTATCCGCCTTTTTGATAACAGGCATAAAGGTGAAAGAGCAATTGTTCTTTTGGTTCGCCGACTTTAAATAGCTGTTTTTATAATGCGCTCCAAAGCTTTTTTGCCAATGTCCGGATCTTTCTATTTTGTCGATATCGCTGTCATCGACTAATATTTCGGGAGTAGAACCGTCCAAATAAGGATTGTCTTTCAATATTTTCCTTAGCTTGGTTACATCTATTGTCTGGACGTCAGTATTATCGTTGATCGCTAATGCCGATGCTACGGCTGCCGATTGCCCCAATACCATAAAGACCGGTTCCATCCGGATTGATCCGAAAGCGATATGGGTGGAAGAAATACATACGGGGACCAGTAGATTAGTACATTCTTCGCGTTTAGGCGTAATGCTCTTGTACGAGATCGGATAGGGTGGGAAGCCATGATATTGGACATCCCCTTCATTTTTTACCATACCGTTTGTAACGATACGTTGGCAATTATGAGAGTCCATTCCGTAGGCGGCCATTCCGATTGCATCTCCCACTGTTTCTTCCCCTTGGCAATTTTTTTGTGTCATGATATATTCCCCGTTTAGACGTCGGGCTTCGCGCACATATAGTTGGGTCGGAAAGTTATCATTGTCAACAAATTCATCTTTCGCCCATCCAAATCTGGAAACCTGGTCGCGAAGTTTGGAAGGGACTCTTTCATCGTGTGTGAGGAAATAGAGCAGTCCTTTTGTATAGTCTACATGTTCTTGCCAGATCCGTTCGCGGGTTGCATAGTTGCCATCCGGATATTCGTAATTCATACCGATCATATCAGTTGATAGTGGTCCGCGATTATTCACGTCATACTTATTATCTGGCATCATACCCCAGTTAAATAAGAGATAATTATCTATGTGTAAATCCATTTTACGGATAGCACGTGCCAATAGTTCATATTTGGCCGGATCATAGTTTTCAGGTTTTTCGAACGGACGTTGATTTTCTTTATTGTCGGTAAGGCATAAGCGGAAATTGTATGCTTGTACGAGTTTATCTCCACTTCCTTTTTCTTTCAGTGTATTAGGTTGGATTCCCCAACATAAGCCACTATTCGGATCGCCTTCTTTTAGATATGGGTCTACTCCGTCCGGAAATTGATGCCAGAAAGACATCTGGACTCCATTAAGAGTCTCGTCGTATTCTTCGTTTCCTTCACGTCCGACAAAGTAGGAAACACCGGCTTTTGCCATTAAATCTCCTTCATACGAACAATCGATGAATTGTTTGGCTTTAACTTGTATCAAGGTCTTTTTGTCTGGTTTCTGGGAGTCTTCCAAAGTGATACTTTGTATTCTCTTATTCTGAACTTTAGCATTTGTTATCCGGCGATAATACAGGACATCTAAATCTGCATCTTTCACAAAGCGGTTCATGGTTGCTGTTGCGACACTCGGTGGAAAGGTCCATTGCTCGAATTTATTATAATGCTCTCCAATGCGACGATAGAAAAGGCGTGCCAATCCGGTAACTGCATATTTGTTTCCGATATCTGTTGCACCTAATCCACCAGTAGTCATACCTCCTAAATATTTACCAGGCTCTACCAAAAGAACGGATTTACCCATCTTTTTTGCAGAGTAAGCAGCTACAACACCTGCGGATGTTCCTCCGTATATGCAAATATCGACTTCTTTGACAGCGGATGTATTTTCCTTTTTTTGAAAATGGCAGGAAAATAATGTTATACAAAGAATACAAGGAAATAATTTATACTTCATAATGGCGATATTTATTAATCGAAGTTTTAAAAATATTATTTCAATGGATAATCGAAGCCTCAATTATGGATTTTCAACATTGAAAATCCATAATTGAGGCTTCGATTGCTAGAGATTAATACCCGTCGTTTTGCGTTAGGTTACCGTTGACCAAAATATCGTTAGCTGGAATAGGCCACAAATAGTTTTTCTTTGGGTCAAAAGACATTTTGTAGAATGTAGTGATATATCCAGCGGTTTCCATAGGTGCAAGATTGGGCAGTCCGTTTTCATCGATTGTCGGTATGCCACCGATAGGATAGTTACCTTCGTCCCAGTTCTTTAACAAAGTTATGAAGTCTTGAGACAATTCGATGTTTGATTCACTGCCGGTCAAACCATTCCAATTGGCGGAGTTAGACCAGGCACGATTCAAGTAATACATGGACTTGTTGTGTGATTTTTCAGCAATGCGCCAACGCAACAGGTCGCGATAACGAATCCCCTCGAATGCGAATTCCGAACGACGGTCCATGCGGATGATTTTGCGTAAAGCCTCTTGTGATTGTACTTCTACGCGGGGGTAAGCGATACCTGTTTCGCGATAGGCACGTTCACGGATCAGATTGATCGTTTTGTCCAAGTCGTCTTGTGTACATTGTCCCATTTCGTTCTTCGCTTCCACGTAAGTCATCAGTACCTCAGCATAACGTAGGTATGGATAACAGTTGTCTGCTTTTAGATTATAATTGTTGAAATCTTTCCAGTCATCCTTCACAAATTTACGGAGAATCAATCCGTTATAAGCAGAATGTTGATTCGATGCTTTGGAGTCAGTGTTGACTACCATTTTACCGGTAGACACTTCGTATACCGTATTTGCATAAGGACTGGGATTGAATTCATAGCCTAATGTGATATAATCTGGATATTTTTCAGGAAATGTCCCATCTTTTTTGGACTGTTCATATTCTGCATAGTCAGCAGAGTATTTAGTTTTGAAAGGTTGGATTGTCATTGCCAGACGCGGGTCTCGGTTGGCAAATGGATCTTTCGGGTTATAGAGCGGTGATTTGTCAATAGGCAAACCGTCCGTGCAGGTGTAGGAACAGAACAGCTCCAATGATGGACTTTGGTTGCAATGGCCACCGATTTTGCGTATGACAAAGTCACGTACATTTTCCATGAAACCATATCCTTTTTTTAATGTCAAGTCTCCTTTGAAATAAAACATAAATTCGGGAGAACTGGTAGCTTGGAACATTTCCCGATAATTGTCGTGTAATTTGTAGACTCCGAGATCCATACATTTTTGTGCAGCATCAACGGCGGTTTGCCAGTCTTCGTGGAAGAGGGCAAAACGGGCTTTGAAACCGAGGGCGGCTCCTTTGGTCGGCCGTTGTTGACCTTTGTAGGAATTGGGCAGATATTCGGCCGCTTTGTCTAAACATTCAAAAGCATATGCAAGCACTTCGTTTTTGGGTGAGCGGGTTGCCACGTATGCTTCATCCAAAGTCATACCTTTATTCAACACGCAATCTCCATAATAGGCAGTCAGTTCACAGTAGGCAAACCCTAACATGAAATAGGCTTCCCCCTTGTATTGGTTTACTTTGCTTTCACTGATTCCGGTCGCAGAACCATTGTCCAATGCTTGAATTACTTTTGTTGCACGGGCGATGGACTTGTATAAGGAACTCCAGCGTGTGGAGGAGGTCCCCCATTGAGAAGTGACTGTTCCGAGCGTAACTTCGTTGGAACCATTTCGGTTTAACAAATCATCATCCCAATAGATGGCGTCAATCGGGAAGAAGTCTGGTCTCCACAAATCATTAAGTGCCATTTCTATTTCGGTTTCATCGTGATACCAATTTTCACTCGATCCTTCAGAAAGTGGATTTAGGTCGAGGTTTGCACAGGCTGTCATGCTTAGTGAGACTATTCCGGTTAATAGATATTTGTTTATTTTGTTCATAACAGGATTTTTTTAATTAAAATGAAACATTCAAGCCAAAAATATAAGAAGACATGATCAAGTCTTTTGCGCGATCCCCCCATTCGGGATCGAATCCTTCGGGATATTTCGAGAAGGCAGGCAGGTCATTCGCACTGAAATAGACTCTCAACTTGTTAACAAAAAACTTCTTCGTGAATTCAGATGGGAGCGTATAACCTAATGTGATGTTTTTGATACGCATATAAGCTCCGTTGAAAATATAGAAGTCACTTTTTGCATAAATATTGGCACTATTGGTCGTCAATTTCGGATATTTTGCCTTGGCATTTTCTGCATCCGTTGCTGTCGGACTCCAATGGCTTTCGATCAGATTTACCGGACAAGCATATGCTTGATAATTGAATGGTGTACCGGGCCAGTTCCAGTAGGCTAATTGATGTCCAACACCTTGAAATGATAAATTGAAATCCAAGCCTTTCCATTCTGCCCATAGAGAGCCACCGTATTGCATTTCTGGTAGGGAATTGCCCAAGCGTACACGATCGGCGGAAGCAGTGATTTTGCCGTCTCCATCTATATCTTGGTAACGTATGTTACCTGCTTTATCGTTGTTAGTCAGAACTGGAATGGTATTTCCGTTTTCGTCCAACATGGCAGCATCATTCAAGATAATGCCCATACTTTTGTATCCGTACCATTCGTTAAAATAAGACCCTTCTTCAGTGATCTTGTTATCATCGATTTTCTGTCGGTTTGCCATGTATCCCATTTTAGAACGATAATCGGACAAATTGAAACTTACACCGTATCGGAAATCGTTGATTTGATCGCTCCAGGAAAGTTCAAGATCCCAACCTTTCGTATTCATATCGGCTGCGTTGTTTTGCGGTGCGTTATAACCAAAATAAGAAGGGAATCCAACTTCCATCAGCATATCAGTTGTCTTTTTGTAATAATAATCGGCTGATGCACGAAGTCTGTTATTTAGCAAAGTGATGTCAGCTCCGAAACCATAGGTGGTGGTCGTTTCCCATGTTAGGTTGTTGAAAGCATAGTCTGTCTGATAAGCCGTTTGTACGACATCTGCTACACCTGTAGTTGCATTTGGAATAAAACCTGTGCCAAAACTGAGTATTGCTTGATAAGGAAACTCCTTCCCTAGACGTTCGTTTCCCAATTGTCCAATTGAACCGCGTAACTTTAAATAATCTACAATGCTTTTGTTGAACCAAGGTTCTTCGGAAATAACCCAACCTGCACTAACGGAAGGAAATGTACCCCAACGGTGGCCATCAGCAAAACGTGAAGAACCATCTGAGCGAATATTAGCTTGCAGCATATAGCGATCTGCCCATGAATACATGATACGACCGAAGAATGAACGATAGGCATTATGTCCAGCTTTTCCGCTATTGTATTGGTAGTCTTCAGGCCCTAAATTCAAGTAAGGATAATTGACCAAATTAAAATTGGTTCGTGAAGCACCTTCTTCTTCCCATTTGTAAGAATAATCTTCATAACCAGCCATCAATCCGATAGAGTGGCGTTTCAGTTGCATTTTATAGTTGGCATAGAACTGCTTAGTCAAGCTATGGTTGTCGTTACGATTTTCACTGAGACTAGTTGAAGCATAGCCAACTCCGGGAATCGGGTCACCGGTGATCCGGTAGACTTCGTATCTTTTGCGATGGTCTTTTCCTTTGTAAAAAGAATATTTTGGTGCTACGATGGCAGTTAATGTTAATCCTTCTATGGGTGTGATATCTAATTGTAATTTACCACCCACACTGTAGTTCTGTTTTTTCATGGAACCGCCTAATTGGTGCTCGGCAATAGGGTTGTCACCATCTTTGCCATCGGCAAAACGTCCGTCAGACCAATAAGCATTGTAGATCGGTGCACGCTCCATTAAGGTAAAGATCGATCCGTGAGGTTCATTTGCGTTAGAATAGAGTAAATTCAAGTCAACATTGGCATGTATCCAATTATTGATTTGGTAGTCATTGTTCGTGCGGATATTGAAACGCTCGTAGTCTTTTGTTTGGATAAGTGCTTCCGAATTGTAATAGTTGAGACTGAAGTTTGTTTTCAGTTTTTCCGTACCTCCACTGAGCGAGAGAGTGTGTCTTTGGTGATGTGTGCTACTTTTCAATCCTAAATCCATAAAGTCGGTATCTGCATAGCGGTCCGGATCTTCAGCTCGTAGTTGTGCGTAATTGTTGATTACATCTTCGGAGTAAAGTGAATGGAGGGATGATGCACCATCGTTGAAAGCTAATTCGTTAAGACCACTCATCCATTGTACGGCATTAGCGAATTTAGGTTTTGCGGTCGGTGTGTTGATGCCGTATTCTCCATTATATGAAAGATGGAATTCCTTGTTTTTGGCACGTTTGGTTGTGACCAATATGACACCTGCCGCTGCGCGTGAACCGTAAATAGCAGCCGAAGCTGCGTCTTTCAAAACCTGAATGTCTTTTACGTCTTCAGGGGCAATATCTGTAAGAATGCCAGGCACTCCATCCACGATCACTAATGGGTCATTAGTTGACATGGTCGTGACACCACGTACGCGGATAGTAGCTCCGGCTGACGGGTCGCCGCTGGAACGTGTGATCTGTACGCCGGCCATCTGTCCTTGTAATTGACTGGAAAGCTGCGGTGTACTCTTCATCCGAAGTTTGTCGCCTCCCAAAGAAGAGGTCGATCCTGTCAGGTCGATTTTGCGTGCCGTACCGTAGCCGATCACGACGACTTCATCCAATGTCTCCGAATCTTCTTCGAGGGTGATGTTGTAGGAGTTTTGTGAACCGACTTTTATTTCGGTCGGCTTGTATCCGATGTAGGAGATCGAAAGTATAGCACCAGGTGCTATACTGATGTTGAAGAGGCCTTCAACATCAGTAATGGACCCGTTAGTCGTTCCTTTCTCTACAACATTGGCTCCGATGATCGGGTCACCGTTATTGTCTAGGACTTTCCCCGTGATTTGCTTGGCCTGTTGTTGCCGTGCGTATGCTTTTCGCATAATGTTGATATTCCGATCGTTGATCGTATAAGTCAGTCCTGTTCCTGTCAATGCTTGTGTCAGGATTTCATCGATTTGATTACTGTTGGCCTTTATGTTGACTTTAATGTCTGCAACATCTTTATCTACATAGAAAAATAGGAATTCGCTTTGTTTTTCTATCTGTGAAAACAAGTCGGTGAGAAGCATCCGTTCAGTTTTGATGGATATCACTACCGATTGTGAATAGGTAGGTTCCGCTTGCATAGTGGAAGGTAAAACTGTTAATAGCGAAACCGCCGTAATTTTTGTAATTGCTACTAATTTTTTCAGGCTTTCAGGATGAAGATGCCTGTAATACGAAACATTTTTCATGCTTATGTATTGATTTAAGAGATTAATAATTTACTTGTTTCATGGTGTGACCCTGTTCGCTTAGTGTAGGTCTCAGTGCTACTTTTAACATTAGCGTTTTCTCATAGGCATTATTTAAGGGGGGTAAAACGAAATGCGTAAAAACAGTATAGAGTAGAATATATCCTGTTTGATTGAATAACAACAAGTTAGGAGTATAATTAAATAACCGGCCAAGAAAAACGAAACGCGAAAACGGTTTAATTGAATTGAATTACGTTTTAAATTTGAATGGGGTTTGAACGGATTTCTTGAATGTAAGTTTAATTGGGTGGTAGATTTGGTTTAATATTGGGGCTACATGGGCGCAAATGAGGCGCACTGGGGCGTTTTGTTGGCTCGGTTGATAGTATGTTCGCAGAAAGAATGAAGAGGCTTGAAAAGGGCCTCTTTTCTTTTGCCTTGTTGTGAGTACGAAAGGTTAAATATAATGGCATATTATTCTATATAAGTGCTATTTGGTATATTTGCAGCAAAGAAAATACTAAATACGTTATGATAAAGGTTATCCATGTACATTTGATCTACGAGAAGAAGAATTACTATTTCGGCTCGATTTCGGCCATCTTTGACGTGCTGACGGAGGAAGAGGTAGGCATTACCAAAAACAGCCTTCTGCACGCCGGTATGACCGACGGGAGTTGTAAGATCACCAAACGGGCTATGATCATTCAATCACACCTGATAAGGGCTGCTAAGTAGTTGTTTTATCAGCATTTAAGCCGTTTTTGAACGGCTTTCTATTGAATAGCGGATTTCCTACCGGTTTGAACGGTCGGAAATACCGCTTTTTTCATATTGGGGATGCACTTGGGGGTGCGTTTGGGGGTGCATTTTATGGAGTACAAAAACGAAATGTATTAAAAGGGGGTGCATTTGGGGATGCATAATCCTATACTTTTTATGCTGATTAGGCAATACATATTATCTCAAAATATGAAAAAAGTATGCCGTTTCCATGTTTTCATGTGGGTATATTTTGTAATCTGATAGTATTACATGATATATAATATTGCATAAACATCAATAAATAAATCTGTTATACAAATTACCTTCTACAAACCGTATTCTTTTCGTTTTTACTTCCGTATTTGTATCGCTCCGTTACTATACTCCTTCGTTACGCAACCCAATACAAGATAGATATGCCTAATCTCCTCTTTGGGAACAGAGAATGGAGCGTGTATCAGATTTCCATCCGGGTAGGTTTCCCGGTTGGTACTGTAAGCCATAAAGTGGTCGCCTTTATTTTGAAGTTGCTTGGTGACACGATATTCCGAGGTTTCGACCACGTAGTTACGACCATTCATAATTAATTGTGGATTGTTTACATGCTTCAAGGCAAGGATAGAGCCACTTGGGTATTCCACCATGCTGTCGCCATAATGTCGTATAGCAGCTGTTGCTTCTGGAAACCAGTCTCCTGCATCAATCCATTCAGATGGAGAACTGGAATCTGTATTAGCAATACGATCGTTCAGTCCGCCAATAGTGGAGACATCATCGTAAAAAGGAATCAAATTCTTTTTTGTTAAATGTTCTTCTTTTCCCGCATCCTTGTCGTTTGTCAGTTCCGCTCCTTTATTATTCAACATGGAACCACGACCTGTAATCAACCAGTCAGTATTTATTTCAAACTTATTTGAAATATCATATATAATATCATAGGAAGGTTTAGCTCCACCTTCTCTAAATAGGCGAGAAATCTTTTCTGAACTTTTATAACCAAGTTCTTTTGAAAGAGTTAAGCTATTTATTGAATAATAAGACATTAACTCCTTAATACGAGAAACAACATCATTGCTCATAAAATAGAATTTCAAATTAGTTTGTATTTTTTCTTCCTAAAAACTTGGTTTGTTTCAAAGAAGTTTGTAATATTGCACCATATTCAGAATATGAACACGCCCCAAAGATATAAAAAGGCGGTCATATAAACGAATATTAGAAGTAAAACTTAAAAAGAGCAAAGGATATGACACAAAAAGAATTTGAAGAAAGAACCAAGTGTACGGTGAAGCCAGAGGATTACTTCATCATTGAACAGCTTTATATGGCTACTAACATGGATAAGGATGATTTCTGCAAAGAGTTTAAGGCGATGAACGACTCCGTCAGACCGGCAATCAGGCAATCGCTTCGGGAAATCGCCAAACGTTTGGGAGACATTGAAGCCAAGAATGTCACCCTTCAAATCCAAATAAGGAAGCGTAACAATGACCTTGCCGATTTCCTGATTGGAAAGGCTCATGCGTATGACGATACAGACTTCCGTAACCAGGCGGTGAAGCTGGTCGGGGAAACGGAAGTGGTCAAACGGACTATCGAACTGGGTTTGCCCCTTTGGGATGAAGACCGGAAGCATATTCTTTCAATGATTGACGAACAAGGCAAATAGATTGTAGGTTAGGACAGCCCGGAAAGACGGGCGGGCGATTAGTTCAGTCAGGTAGAACAGGCGAAACTTACCCATAGAAGCCATTGTCCCCGGTTCGAATCCGGGATCGCCAACAATGATAACATTAAAACAGTATAACGATATGAAAGCGATTAGAGTTTCAGTGAATTTTCGCGAATGGTCGAAAGTAGATGTTTTTTTAGACCGGTTCAAAGGGGAAGAAGATACTTTCATCTACCGGGTGGAAAACGTGATATTTATTGCCGTGTTTGACGGTGAGTGCGCAATGGCTTATTTCAAGGCTGAATTGGCCAAAGCGTTTGATGAAGAAATCCTTATTGTTGAACTCAGATAATATAACGATGAAGAAACGAATCATAGTAGAACATGGAGAAGTAAAGCGGATCGCCTTGCTGATGAATTGTACTTACGAAATGGTGTCGCATTCGCTGGCTTACCGGAAGGATACCAAGCTGGCGAAGGCGATTCGGAAAATGGCTTTGATGCGCGGAGGTGTCGAAGTGGGTGGCGAACCGATAAACAACAGGAATCATGAAAGCTAATTGGTTGAAAGCGTTTAGCGGTGAGATCGCCTGGTGGCGTAGCCTTACCGGGAAAGAAAAACTATATACCGTTTACTTTCTGGTGAGTTTTACCCTGTTGGTTGGAATGGCGGATTGTAATCCGGTATGGGTGATGTTTTTGGTCGTGTTGAATTTCGGCAACTCTGCACGGCTGGTAAAAAGAGTGTCGATCGATAAATTAGAGGAATGATTATGGATAAAATTATTGTAAAGATTGAAGTTTTGGGTATTCGTCAACACCGGGTTCATAACATTCGGGTAAATGCGTCGGAAGGTCGTTTGGAAATTCAAGTTCAAGTCCATAATGAAAAAGCAAGTTCATGCTTTCAACATATCCTTGGAAGAATTTTGCCAAAGCATATACTCCTTTCGTGGTGGAAGCCTGCCGATAAATGTATGCAATGTACTGATGTTGTTTTACGTTTGTCGCACCATTCAAGTATTCATAGTGAATTGTTGCCTCGTCAAACCCAATCTGAGCCATTACACAATAGGCAAGTCGCAGAAAATCAGAATTGTAAAGATAACGAAATTTCTCCCAGTTTGAATCGTTATCCTGGCCGGTTATAGAGATTTTAGCAATAAATATATCCATTATGCAATAATTTCCTGCAAATGTAAACAAATAAATCGAGTGATGGAATATTACGAGAACGAACTATGTGTGACGTACGAGGAACTTACCTCTGGGGATGATCCTGTGATAAGGTATAATACTTTGAAAAGTAACATTGCCAGAAAAAACATCAGAACCGCCCATCGTGGTGGCGGAGAAGGCTCGTATGCGTTGATTGTCTATTCCTCGCTTCGTGAAAAATACAAGGCTCGTTATGTGGCGAAATACGGTAATCCGGAAGAGGCTTTAAAACTACAGAGTATGCAAGAAAGGGTGAAGACGGACGAAAAGGCAAGAGACTTTTTCGAGTTGTTCAAATACGACATGAACGGTGTTCAAACGGGACTCAGCGAAAAGTTGAAAGCGGAATATACGTTGAACGCTTCTGTGCTGAATGCGTTGGTGCGTGACCTGGAAGAGAAGACATCCAAACGCAAAATGTATGGGAACAGTGCAAGTACCGTATGGGAATGTGTAGCCGCCACCAGCGAGAACCTGCGTAAGATATACGGCCATACCCTACCGGAAAACCTGCCACGCTTGAGAGAGAAGATCAACCGCTACAAGAAAGAGGGCTACGCCTCTTTAATCTCCGGAAAGCTGGGTAACGCCAGCACGCTGAAGATAACCAAAGAGGCGGGTGACTTCCTGATCGCCTTGAAACGCAGCCGGGTTCCGGTATATACCGACTCGCGTATATTCGAGGAGTACAATCGGGTTGCTTCGGAAAAGGGCTGGAAACCGCTGAAAAGCAAACGTAGCCTGACGATGTGGTTTGCACGTCCGGAAATACAGCCGCTTTGGTGGGATGCCGTATATGGTGAACTTTCATCCCATCAGCGTTTCGGTCGCAAACACCGGACGGGACTGCCTTCACGCCGTGACACGCTTTGGTATGGTGACGGGACGAAACTGAACTTGTATTACCGGGACGAGAACGGGGATATGCGTACCACGATGGTCTATGAGGTGATGGATGCGTACAGCGAAGTATTGCTGGGGTATTACATCAGCGACCACGAGAACTTTGAGGCGCAATACAACGCTTACCGCATGGCCATCCAAGTAAGCGGGCATAAGCCTTATGAAATTGTGCACGACAACCAGGGAGGTCACAAACGGCTGGAAAAGGAGAAAGGGACAACGGAACCCGGCTTCTTCGATTTGATTTGCCATGTACACCGTGCGACCGCTCCGTACAGCGGTCAGTCTAAAACGATTGAAAGCGCATTCGGACGTTTCCAGTCACAGGAGTTGAACAAAGACTGGCGGTTTACCGGAATGAATATCACCGCCAAAAAAGAAAGCAGCCGCCCGAACTTGGAGTTTGTCGAAGCGAACAAAGATAAACTTTTCACCTTGGAAGAACTGAAAGTCCACTATGCCGAAGCTCGCAAAGCCTGGAACGAGGCCAAACACCCGGCGACCGGCATCTCGCGCATCGAGATGTACGAGAAGAGCGTGAACGAGGAAACGGATGTGGTGACGGTTTACGATATGGTAGACATCTTCTGGATTTGGACAAAACGCCCCGCCACCTTCACCGACTCCGGTATAGAGATTACCATCGGCGGGAAGAAGTTGCCTTATGAGGTGTACGAACGTCCCGGCGTACCCGACCATGAGTGGCGCATGAAGAACACCTACCGCCAGTTCCATGTCAAGTATGACCCGAACGACCTGCGCAGCATCCGCCTGTATTGGGAGGACAACGCCGGGGAACGTCGGTTTGAACGGGTGGCCGAGCCTTACATGGTTATCCACCGTGCCCTGCAAGACCAGACGGAAGGCGAGGCCGCCTTTATCCGTCAGGAACAGGAAGCCAATATCAGAGATCGCATCGATCGTCAGGTTATCGCCAAGGAGATAGAATATGCTTATGGCGTGGCTCCGGAACAACACGGGTTGAGTACTCCGAAAGTAAAAGGTGTTACCAAAGAAGTGCAGCAGGAAATAGATCGACGCACAAAGAAATATGCACGTAATCCGGAAGAATTGCAAATCGGACGTGCCACCAAGAAAGCCAGCCTACTTACTTGGGACCAGCTGAGTGAGAATAAAACGGTAGATATGCGTAATGTGGCCGGGAAACTATAAAACGAATATAATAACATTAAAACGATAAAAACATGGAATCATTAAGCAACCAAGAAAAAGACCGGATCCGGGAGAATCTCCGGGTGTATGTGGCCAAATATCCGAGCCAGAACAAAGCGGTCGGCAGCCTGAAAAATACCAGTGTCGGGACGGTGAGCAACATCGTGAACGGCAAGTATGAGAATATCTCGGACGAAATGTTCCGTAACATCGCCTCTCAGATCGGCAGCCGGACAAAGGAATCGGGCTGGCAGATCGTGGAAACCTCCGCCTATCAAGAAATCCGTTATGCGTTGGATGACGCGCAGCACTTTCGCAACGTGACATGGATTGTCGGTGAAGCCGGTTGCGGCAAGACGACGACCGCTCGCCTCTATACGGACGAGAACCGGGAAGTGTTCTACATCCTTTGTTCGGAGGATATGAAGAAAGGTGACTTCGTGCGTGAGATCGCGCGGAAGGTCGGTATCAAGACGGACGGGCACAATATCCGTGAAATCTGGAGCCTGATCCTGGACGACGTGATACAGATGGACGCCCCCCTGTTGATATTCGACGAGGCCGACAAACTGACAGAGCCGGTGTTCCACTACTTCATCAGCATGTACAATAAGTTAGAGGACAAAAGCGGAATCGTTTTCATGAGCACCGACTACATCAAGAAACGTATCAGTCTCGGACTGCGCCACCAGAAGCCCGGATACAAGGAGTTTTTCAGCCGTATGGGTCGCAAGTATTTTGAGCTGGAAGAAACGACGGCAAACGACGTGTATTCCATCTGCGTGGCCAACGGTGTGCATGACAAAAAGAAAATAGAAGAGGTCATCCGGGACGCTGAGCCGTGCGACTTCGATCTCCGTCGGGTAAAGAAAGCCATTCACCGGACCAAACGGATGGGTGAGTAAAACAGCGTTTTAATAACATTCAAATATCGTTCAAAGGATATGAAAAGAGCATTAAGCGTAAGGGATATCTTGGATAAGAAATATAATACTTTCCCTTTCGAGGGAAAATGGAGGGATGCGTTCGGGACTCCGGAACGGGTCGGCGTGTGGTTCATTTGGGGCAATAGCGGAAATGGAAAGACTTCGTTTGTGATGCAGCTGTGTAAAGAGCTGTGCAAATATGACCGGGTAGTCTATAACAGTTTGGAAGAGGGTGCGTGTTTGACGGTGCAGAATAATCTCCGGATGCACGGCATGTCGGAGGTGAGCCGCCGGTTGGCTTTCGTTCAAGAGGACATGGAAGCCATGAAAGCCCGTCTGCGTCGGCATAAGAGTTATAACATCATCGTGGTGGACAGTTTCCAGTACACCCGTATGAGCTACCGGGATTATATCACCCTGAAAGAGGCGTTTCCTGGCAAACTGTTCATCTTCATTAGCCACGCCAAGGGAAAGAACCCGAAGGGCGACGCCGCCGAGAGCGTGATGTATGACGCTACACTGAAGATATGGGTCGAAGGTGGAAAGGCGTTCAGCAAGGGACGATTTATCGGCGAGACGGGCGAATATATAGCCTATCCGAAATTGGCCGAGGAATACTGGAGTGATAAAGGGACAATACCAGGAAACCATGAATAATATTGATCAGACATGAAAATAATACAAATGAAGCCCAAACAGGGCTACGCAAAACCCGACAATTACGCCGCTTTCTACGGCCTGTTGAAACAGATGCCGGGAGCGAGCAAGGAAGAGATCGTGCTTCAGTTCACAGACGGTCGTACCGACAGCCTGCGTGAAATGTCGCTCCACGAATACAACGAAGCCATCCGTGCGATGGAGAAGCTGACACGCGCCGAAGAGACCGAAGCCATGCGTATCCTGAAACGCAAGCGGTCGGACGTGCTGCACCAGATGCAACTGTCAGGTGTCGATACCGCCGACTGGAAGAGGGTCGATGCCTTCTGCCTTGACAAACGGATCGCCGGCAAACGGTTTGCCCGGCTCGATTACGAGGAACTGGAAAGGCTGCTGGTGAAACTACGCGCTATCCGCCGGAAACAAAAGGAGGAGGATTGACCATGGCACGTTACATCCCCCTACAAGACAAACTCGACGAGATCGAGGAACAGGGCAAACGCCTCCGCCGCCGACTGGACTACCTGAAAGGCGAACGTGATTTCCTGGTCGACATGCTGCTTACCCGCCCAGTGAAGGACATGGAGGCGCAACGCCGTTTACTCCGGGAGTGGGACGAGGAGATCGATAAGCTGGAACAGTCGATCGCCTACCTCCGCCGGGAATATGTGAAATACAAAGAGATTCAGAATAAACAGATGTGTAACAATCAAAAACAACAGAAAAATGGAAGATTTAAGTAAACTCTCCAGCAAGGAACTGGAAGCCTTGCTGGAAAAGAAAAGAGCGGAAGAACGCCAACAGGCATTGGACAAACGCGCCGCCTACGAGGGCATCCGCGCCGAACTGGTACAGAAGGTGGAACAGAAGGTTCGTGCCGTGTGCGACGAAGTGAAGGGGCTACATGCCTTTTGCGTGGACGAGATCGAGGCGTTCCGCCAGGTGCTTGCCGAGTACGGCCAGTTGCGCCGCGAGGGGCAGATGTCGTTCTCCCTCCAGGAGGGTTGCTTCCGCATTGAAGTGAAATCAAACAAGGTGAAACGCTTCGACGAACGTGCCGATGCCGCCGCCTCGCGCCTGATCGAGTTCCTGCAACAGTGGATCGAGGGCAAGGAGGACGGGCAGGAGAACCCGATGTACCAACTCGCCATGACGCTCCTGGAGCGCAACAAGTACGGCGATCTCGACTACAAGTCCATCTCGAAACTCTACGAATTAGAGGAACAGTTCGGCGACGCGGAATACACCGCCATCATGAACCTGTTCAAGGAGTCGCACTTAGTCGAAGGGACGGCCACCAACTTCTATTTCTTCGAGAAAGACAAGATGGGCGTATGGAAGAAGCTGGAACCGTCGTTCAACCGACTCTGAGACGGGTAAAATCCGCCACCCTCACCCCCGGCCGCTGGATCTACGTCTGTCCCTGCGGCTTCCGTACCACCGTCGGCCGGGTGGTGAGGACTTCAAGCAAGTGGATGGTCTACTGCTTCAAATGTAAACAACAAACAGGTAAATATTATAAAGTCATGGACGAACGATTGGAATTTGAAGAGAACTTCAACAACAAACTGAACTGTACCTGCTTCACCACGATCCGCCTGCACCACCTGGTGAAGAACGCCATCGGTGCCGTGAAGCGAATCTACTTGAAGGGCATATGGAAAGGCAACGCAAAGATCATGCACGCCGCCACCCTCACGCTCGACCGGATCAACCTCCCGATCGCCAAGCTCGACACCGGCCTCCTGCCGGATGAATGCCGCCGGCTGATCAAGTCGCTCTACAAGAACTGCCCCGGCATCAACTGGGAGACGCAGCCGCTGGACTACCTGGTGCTGGAGTATATCAAGGAATCAAAGGAACCAAGTTTATTTTAAAGAAATATGACAAAAGAAGAAATATTATATGCGATTAGAGAAATAAAAGATCCTGAAGGACTGTCTTCTATTGCCTCATTTGCGATGGCCCGTTTGTGTTTCATAGAAGAGAGTTTCGGGATAAAAGTAGACTCTGTTTTCAGCAATGACAATAAAGATTTCCTGAACACACACACAGAGTTTAGTATGGCACAAATTAAACCGGAAGGAGGCGAGTCGTGATCATCGCTGTTGATTTCGACGGTACCCTCTGCATGGGTACCTACCCGGAGATAGGCTCCCCGAAGCCCTACGCCGTGGAGGTGATGAACAAGCTGAAAGCCGACGGACATTATCTCATCCTGTGGACCTGTCGCCGGGGCGAGCGGCTGGAGGAGGCCATCAACTGGATGCTGGAGCAAGGCATTCCCTTCGACCGGATCAACGCCCACGATCCGGTGAACCTCGCCCTATACGGCGACGACGCACGCAAAGTCTACGCCCACTGTTACATCGATGACAAGCAGGTAGGCGGCCTTCCTACTTGGCCGGAGATATACGATTGGATCACGGAACAGGAACGGAAATGGAAGGAGGGGCAGTTATGAGCTATTTAGATTATACCAGAAAAGATGCCGGCCATGCGTACGAAACGACTATGTGTATAACAAAAGAAGAATGCAAGGTATTGCTTCCTTTCTTCAAAAATGCACATAAAAAAGTTAAGCAAAAGTTGGATAGATACGAGGACATTCATGAAAGTGGAGAAGCAACGGAAAGACAGGAAAATTTGCGAATGAAATACACGGATGAACTTGGAAGTTTAGAGAGTATCTTATCGGATATTGAAATAATTTTAAAACAATGAATTCCGGGATATGATCTAATACCGAGAAAGGATAGAATCGCAAGTATAAATGGAATGGACAAAAGATTACAAATCATAAACGAATATAAAAACAGAAACAAATGAACAGTTTTTTAAGCAAATTCAAAAGAAAAACAGATCAACCGAATAAGACGGATGAATTGTTACCCAAACGGGAAAAGACGATACCTCCACATATCGTGGTCTGCAAGGTATGCGAAGGTAAAGGGACGAAAGAGGGCGCAACTTGTCCACAGTGCAAAGGATCCGGACGTGTGATCGTATCATGTGAGGTAATAACGTATGTGTCGGCATACGTGCCTGAAACGCTGTGTAAAAAGGATAAGGGAGGACGGCTATGATAAAAGCGGAAGAGGCCCGTCGCATCGCGAACGGCAACTCGGTGGAGATCCAACAACAGTTGACGGTTATTTGCAAACAGATCGAGCGTGCAGCCAAGGAAGGCCGTTTTCAGGTGGATATCCTGTCCGAGATGTCGGATTCAGGCTTGATATCCCCGATTATGGAGCAATTGGTGGTTTTGGGTTACGATGTGACAAGTTTCAGTTTGAAGGAATTGAGTTTAAAAATTAAATGGTAAGACAATTAAAACCTTATGGTGTATAGGTCAACCGTAGATAGTCATGAATGAAAGATTTTCGGAGGCATTTTTAGGGACAGTGGTTGTATGGGCCATTATGATCGTCGTGTTTGGAGGTTTATATGGTTGTCCCAAATATAATGTTTGGCAACAAGAAATGTCTGGTAAAGCCGAGTTTGCCAAGGCGGAGCAGAACCGGCGTATCAAAATAGAAGAGGCAAAAGCCAACCTAGAAGCCGAAAAACTAAATGCGCAAGCAGAGGTTGAACGTGCGAAAGGAGCTGCCAAGGCTATCAAGATCGAGAACGGGAGTATTACACCGGCATACATCCAGTATCTATGGGTCAGACAACAAAGTAATCTGAACGACAAAACGGTGATTTATATCCCGACAGAGACAAACCTACCTGTGTTGGAAGCCACCCGTAGCAAGTAGTGTTAAGGAATAGTCAAACAAAAGTCCGCCTCCCGGTTGGAGAACGATCTCCAGCTGGGAGGCGGCGACACTGTCCAAACTTTGTTCTATAATTTTTGATTCTGTTTTTCGTAGCAATAGTCCATAAAAACAAAAGTATTGTGTATTTTCTCTTTTACTGATGGTTCGTCGACAGGCTTGTTGTCTGCTGAAAATCTGGATTTAACGCAATGCTTAAGATTAGAAAGATGTACTTCATTGTTTATTTCTTCAATCAATTTGAAAGCGTATTCTTGAGAAACGGTATTTTCATTTTTGTATGGAACATTATATTGTAAACAATAAGTCTCGAATGATTTTGAGTATTGGCTGTTTTTTAAATCATTTATTACTTCTCGATCGATAACTGTACCTGCCCATTCTTGAGATTCAGCTTTTTCGTGAGCCTTTACAAGCCCTTTTCCGTAGGGACATTGTACAGCATATAAAGAATTATTGGAAGAACTGATATTTCCCATAACATGGGCAAGGATACCTTTAGTTAGACATCCTCTAACAGGGAAATTATGCAAATTACAAGATTGATTATATAGAAATGAAACCAAAAACAAATTGTATAAGGAATCAATGCTTGAATCTTTTGTCCAATATATAATGGTATCTGATATGTTTACACAATTTACTTTGGCTTGGGCAAGATCCGGAATTACAATATTGGGATCAATGGAACTATGTTTCATATTATTAAGAGTAAGAGAAGATTCTATGTCTCGAAAAATATGTCCCATACGTGTGTCTATATGTTTTTCGTCATTTTTGTCAATAAACTTTTTGAATCCCAATAAATCGAAATACGTTATGTAAACTTCTTTGCACATAATAATATAGTTTTTAAATTATTAGTCACAAATATAGTAACAACAAGTAAAAAAGCCAAAAAGAGGGTGAAGGTATGCATTCCTTATATTGTTTGTTTTTATTATCTTTGCATTAAATAGGAAGATTCCATGCAACAGCAGTACGAATTGAATTTGGACGTTGAGACCAAAGGAGAGGGCATCAGGCATAGGCGTACCCGCGTATCCGTGCAGGCGGCGGGAGGCAAGACCAGCCGGCAGGAGCATGTGTACAGGCGTAACCGGGAGCTGATCGCCCGTTATTACTACTGGACGGAAATACGCCGGAGGCGTTTTGACGACGTGATGCGCATCCTGTCGGAGGAGTTCCATGTGGAGGACCGCACGATCAGCAATGCCTTGCTTGACTTCGGTGATTACCTGGACGGTTTGTACAAAGGCAAGAAAGATATACGGGAACTGAAAAAGGAATACCCGTATCGCAACTGGGAAAGCTGAAAAGCGGGGTATCTGTCACCCCGCTTTTTTATTGGTATTCTTCAAAGGTGGCGCCGTAAACGAGCGTGTACGTCTTGATGCCGCCGGCCATGACGGAAGGCCGTCCGCTCCGGCGGCTCAACGGCGAGAATATCTCATCCGCCGTCCACCCTTGCAGGCAATCATGTACTTCGCTGACGACGGCATAACGATCCAACGCCTTTTCCCTGACCTTTTCAGGTGCCTTGCTGTATGATTCCCCCTGGTAGGGGAAAGCTAATTTGAGTGTGATCTTTAAATCCACCAACTGGCACAGGTCGGTCAGGTCCCGGCAACCGGAATACTCGATGTCGATCAGGCAACAGGGGAAATCCACCGCCGGCCGCATGGAATTGCCCACGTTCAACTGCCCCAGGTCTTCATCGATCCAACGGAGAGACGGGACCTCCTTTTCCAAACGGTCGCATAGCGCGACAAAGATGTCTTTGTTCATAAGCTGTTATTTTAATGTGTCGATATATCCTTCCAACCGCTTGTGTATCTCTTCCGCCAGTTCGTCCGACTGCCCCATGAAAGGACGTGCCGGGATGTTCGCCCGGCGGGTGTGTTCCCTTACCTCTACATTCCCGTATTTGGAGGTATGGCGTACATGGGCGGGCACCGTTACCCGGCCGGTGAACCCTTCATTGTGGACTTTGGCATAGTCCACCTTGTCGTTGCCGGCGGAGATGACCACCTTGTCGCGCCCGACGTATGCCGGTCGGATGCTGCCCATCAGGTTTCCGCTGTCGATCAGGAGCGACCCGTTCCGGCGCGGGACCTTTGCCGGCGCCCACGGCTTCCCGTCGAAAGCCTTCTCGCGGAAACGCTCCTTATAATAAGAGGTAGCGGTCTCGGCCACGATCTCGGCGGCATCGTCCAGTATCTTGTCCGGCAGGGAGCTTAAATAATTTTCCAACTCGTTGAAGTTCATATTGAAATATTTTATATGTTTGCAATGCTTACGAGAGGTACTGTAAGGCGAGGTATTCCTTTGAGGTAGGTGGAGGGACCATAGCTATCAGGCTCACCAGCATGCACAGGCCTTTTGCAAGAAACCTACTTCTTTTTCTTAAGCAGCAAGCCGTTCCTGATTTTGGGATTGCGCACCTCGAACCATGATTTGAAAACCATCCGGTTGTTTTCCACCTTGCTGACGCACGCGACCGCCCTTTCCTTATAGTACTTGATCCATATATAATTGGTCAACTTCGACTCTTTGTTGTCACGGTCCTTGTATTCCTGTCCCAACCAAAGTTCGTCCGGATCGGCCATGATGTTCTGGATGCAGGAGAGGAACGCGGTCCGGAACTCGCGCTTCTTCCTTTTATTGGATGTGTGCGCGTCATAATCCGGCTTACCCATCAACCAGGTACGGCCTTCATGGTCGGTAACGGGAAGCACCTCTTTCCCGTTCACATATTGGCAATGTTGGTTCCACCATGCGGACGCGTCGCCTTCATATACCGGCATCGGGACTGTGCTCTCCCCAATCCTCTTTTTCAACGAGGGAGTCACTCCCCATGTATCCAAAGGGATGTTGCCGAGCAGTTTTCCGGCCACATCCGGGAATTTCCGTATGTACATCTGGTCCTTATTGAACACCTCGCTTCGTTTCCCCCGGTTCGTGTCCCAATGCTGCGCTTGGGCCTTTTTCCATTCTGGGGTATCAAAAAACGCCTCGCAACGGGCCTGTTCCGCTTCCAGGTCCACGCCTGCCACCTCGTGCCCCATAAGGGGAACCACGTAGCAACGGCATTTCCAGCCGTTCGGCGGGAATATCTTGTCCCACCTCGGATCATTGGCCGGAAGGACCAGGCCGTCCAGTTTCCGGTGTTCCTCCCTCACCTTGTCGTCCCCGGCCGTTTTGTACTCCCAATAAGGGAAAAGCTTCGTCTTCCCGACCAGCCGCTGGTAGTTGCTTGCAGACTCGGCAGTCAGTACGGCCGTTTCATATTCGGTCTGCTGCCACCGCTTGTTGAACACGTCCGTTGTTTGCAAGGCTTTCTTGTGAAACTCCTCGAAGCTGCCGCTTTCGCGGAACAGGCTGTTCAGTTCCTGAAGCTCGGCCAATGTCTTGGCGGCGGAGAAATGGAAGACGTTCATCTCCATAGAGGTGATGAACGCGTCGTCCCGTGTCCCGTATGTGAAGCCGGTATCGGCAAGCCCGACCACCTTGGCGCGGCCTTCGCCGACAGCACGGACGAAGTCATCCGCGAAGAAACGGAACAGTTCCGCGTCGAACAGTGCCTTTCCCTCATTGTCGGCCACCCGGTTGATGATCCGGTTCTGCATCGTGTCGTCACTGAGGCGGATGCGGGCTTTGCCATCGGTCGCCCCGGCTTGCGGGGCTCCTGCGAAAAAATCCCAAAGGCGGAGGAGCCAACTCCGGTCGTTGTTCCGGATGGCGGCCGCTTTCCCTTCCGGACCGTCCGGATCATTCGGGTCCGGAGGCAAAACGAATTGGGGGTGCTGCTCTTTCCGTGCGACGGCCTCGTCGCCTTCCGGCTGCGGGATGTTGTATTTCTCGTACAGGTAGCTCTGCGGGATGGGCAGGATGTCGGAGAGCAGGACGGTTTCCTCGACGGAAATCTCCTGCGCCTTGTCCAGGAACTTGAACTTGCCGCCACCGGCCGGATACCCCCGTTTCTCCAAGAGCGGGACGAAATACTTGTTCAACATCCGTTCGACAAACCGGCGGTCCGCCCGGTGCTTCTTCTCCTGCACGGCCATGTGGACCTGTCCCTGCGCGAGCGAGCTGCCGTCTTGCGTGGTCATGGTCTGGCCTAAGACGGTGATCAGTATCTCCTCGTTGCAGGCACCACGGAAATCATTGTAAAGGGCGCCGTTTCCGGAACTGCTGAGTGTTGTCTGCGTGGCTTCCGTCTCCTTGGGTATGACCAGGTAGGGAGCTGACCCGGCCTCCTCGAACGCCTGGATAAGCGCCCGGCGGCTCTGTTCGTCCATGCTGCTGTATTTCCCGATCCGCTGGGGCATACCGAAAAGCTCGACAAACTGCGCCCAGTCGCCGAAGCCTCCCCGTTTGTAGATGACGAAGGGAGCGGCACGCAGGAGGATGCCAAAGTCGTCGTCCTGCCCGAACTGTATAATCAGGTCGTTTCCCGCGTATGGAATCCCGTGTTCGTCCTCTTCCCGGATGGCGACCTCCTTGGTTTTCGTCCGGATATGCTTGCGCGGGATGGACTTGAAACCGAACCCGTCCAGGAACAGGCATTCGATCAGCGACACGCCCCAGAAGCGCGAGAGCATGATTTCGCGCAGGAGCGACTCGAACTCCGGCGTGTCCATCAGCGCGTCCATCTCGTCGATCTGTTTTCCGTCGATGGTGAAGGCGAGGTCTGCGTCCGTCACCGCGTCGATGCGTTTGTCGATGGCGTCCGACAGGTAGCCGTCGATCAGGAGGTCGGTAAACAGGTCGTACAGTTTCGTCCGGTTCCCCAAGTCCGCCAGCCGGAGGGCGCTCCGCCAGGAACCGATGTCGTTCACACCCCGGTGGATGGGGCGGACCAATATTTCAGTATGGACCGGCCGTTGTTTCGTTCCGGCCGAATCCGGGCCTTTTACGGCCACTTTCTTTTTTTTCTTTGCCATGATTCATGTTTCTGTTTTCGTTTGATTATACGACCGCTCAAACAGCGTTCTAACGGTCTTTTAGAAATGCTGGCACCGCTTGGGGTTGCTGCCATACGCGATGGGACCGATCGGGGCGTTGCTTCCCGTTTCTTCTTCTGTTTCCCGGTCGGGCAGATCGGGCGAGACGTCGCCCCGCTGGACGGCCTTCAGCCAGTCGATGGCCCGTTCGTAGCGGTCTTGTCGGAACTTCAAGTCCGTCCCGGCGTTGCAGAGGTTGATGAGATGCCAGGTGGCGATATCCTTGACGAATATCAATAGCAACTGGTTCCGCTTGTTTCCCGAAGCGGAGAAAATGCGTGTGCAGTCGAAACGCGTGAGATAGCCTTTCGCCTCGGCCATTGCCGCGTCGATGGCGGCCTGTGCGATGGTCTCGTCCCCCCGCGTAATGGTTTCGACCTGTTCGTCATGCAGGTGGGTGTTCAATTCCTGTATTGTCAAAAATGCCATGATCTGATGTATTTGGATTAATATCGTTTCCGGTTCCTGGGACGTGTCCCGACGGTACAACTGCCCGCCTTGACGGCCATCGCCTTTTGCTGGCAGATGAAGAAACCGCCCTCTATCGCGTCAGGACCGTCGGCAGGTGCCGGAAGCCCGTCGTCGAACAAGAGGAACTGTTCCTCCAGGCGTGCCATGTTGGGGTTGTCCTTCTCGGCGATGTTCAGGATCATGCGCCCCGCCCGGTTCAGGGGTTCCAGGTTGCCCTCGATACGGACGAACTTGTCCGGTTTGTTCCGCAGGTCGGGCGATATGGGGATGATGTATCCGGTCTCTTTCCATTTCTTCTGGAAAAGTGGGACGAATACCTGCTCGTAAAAGGGGTCCTGCAACTTATTGTTCTCGATGGAGTTGTACACCTGTGTCCGGTCGGCCACATAGTCGCGCAGGTAATAATACCAATTGACGAACTCCTCGTTCTTCACATGGTCCAGGTAGCCGGTGATGACATACAGATTTCCATCCAATACGCCCATCAGGAAGTTGGCCTTGTAAGAGCCGAGCTTCTTCACCCCCTTTTTATTGGAGACCTTGTTTGACGGGGCGGGGTCGCCGTAGCTGACCAGGAACGGGAACTTGTGGAGCGGCGGTACCGGTCCCCACTTGATCTCCTTGAAATAGCACCCTTCGGTCACCGGGTTGTTGAAACACTCCTTTTGTGCGCTGGCGGCGCTTACCTGTGCCAGCACGTCGTCGATCGTCTCCTCGTCGTTCTTCTCCGGCCAGACGGAAGTCCCGTAGGCGAAATCGTTCTTGGGGTCCGGGTGGTTGATATCCACCATGCGCAGGTTGATAATGTCCCAGTTCCCGATCGGCTTCTCCCGACGTGACAGTTCGAGCGCCTTCTTGCCGGCCCGTGCCACGCAACAGTCCTTGGCGATGATGTTCCCGCAAAAAATCGTGAGCAAGGGTTCCGAGAAGGAACGGGTGAAGTAAAGTGCCTGCTCGAACCAGTTCCATTTATCGTTCACGATCTCCGGATTGCGGCATTCCTCGTCGGTGTCGTAATCATCCACGAGGATCGTGTCCGGACGCACCTCCTCGATCTTGACACCACGCGGGCTTTGCCGTGCCCCTACTGCCATGAATGAAGCTCTCCCTTTGGTGATGAAGTTGTCTTCCGTCCATTTGAAGCCCCTTTGTTCGCCGTAATAGAACCGGATACGCTGGTTGGCCTCCAGTTGCGCCCGGTAATGGGCAAGCAGCTTGATGGCGTTGTCGAGGCTGTTGGAACAGAGGATGATGTTCCGCTTCTTTCCGGTCAGGACCAGGAAGAGGACAACGAACATGACGACTGTGCTCTTGGCCAGCTCACGCGCCCAGGATAAGACCTCGTACCAGTTCTTGGGACTATAAACCAGCCGTTTTATGGCCTTTTTATGGAAGGAGGCAAATTCATATTTGGCATAGTTCGGAAACATCTCCTTGATCCAGAGCAACGGATGTTTCTCTAAGTAGGCCAGCCGCTTCTGCCGTTCCTCGTAGGGCATATCCAAATCGACTGCTGTATCTTTTCGGATGGACGTTAGGTAGGCATCCCAATCTTCAAGAGCCTGTTTGTCTATGTTTTTAAGCGGTTTCATTTGAGCCGGTCTTTTATGTAAGCGTCAAAATAAAAGCTGAGTTCCTTGGCCTTTTCTGTGTCCGTCTTGCGTATCCAGTCGAGGATGCCTTTGGAAACGCTGATAATGTCGGCGATCCCGGTCTCCTTCTCCATCTTTTCGATGGCGGCGGCCAACTTGTTGATCGTGTCGGCTTCCTTGGAGGTGGCGAACCGTTCCCCCTCATCACGCCTGGCAATGGCCTTGTTGATCTCCGCCACCTGCCGGTAGAGGTTGGCCAACTGTTCCTCGCGTGTCAGGCTGACGGAAGCCTTCAATTCCTCCCATTTCTCCGTCTTCACCCATTTGCAAAGCGTCTGTTTGCTGACCCCGACACGCTCGGCGACTTCCGCCTGTGTCAGATGCTCCTTCAGGTAGAGCATCTTTGCCCATTCCTTCTTTTGCTTCATGCTTAAATCCGTACCCATATCCATCTGTATTTTGCTGGTTTGCACCCTCAAAAGTACGAGCGATTTTCCGGATGGAATAATCGCAAAGTGCTACGATACAAGCTGATGTAAACAAATTGCTTATTTAACGTAACCATTACAACGCGATTTTTCCGGCTCGTTTTTATCCCGCAACTTTGGGGTGGAAAATCAAAAAAACGATGCCGAAAAGAACATTCATATTACACGATGAGACAGTCAACACGCAAGGGTTCCGAATGCTGACATCGGGAGCCAACCTGTCCGTGTTCGAGAACAACCCGGTCATGCTGCTCAACCATGATGACTGGAACCTACCGATAGGCCGCTGGGAGAACATTCGCGTCGAAGGGTCCCGGATCCTCGCCGATGCCGTGTTTGACAAAGACGACGAAAGGGCGGTCGCCGTCATGGGCAAAGTGGAACGCGGGTTCCTCAAGGCCGCCAGCATAGGCGGATGGCCGGGCGAGAGTTCGAATGACCCGTCGCTGATGCTACCGGGGCAAACCTATCCGACCATGGTCACATGGACAGTGCGTGAAGCCTCCATCTGTACCATAGGGAGCAACCATAACGCGATCGCCCTGTATGATCAAGAAAACAAGCGGATGGATCTTAACGACAAGGGGACATTGATTAAATTGTTTGATACCGCATCCGGTATCCATGTATCACCTAAAAATAAAACGCAAATGACAATTTTAACAGGTTTATTGAAACTGTCGGACAACGCGAGCGAACAGGCCATTGCCGACGAAGTTCAAAAAATCATCCGGCTCCGTGATGAGCTCCAGAAGGAAAACAGCGCACTGAAAACAGAGAAAGAGGCGCTGTCGTCCAAGGTCCAGGCTTTCGAGAAAAAGGAAAAGGACGAGCGGAAAGCCTCCGCAGTCACCCTGGTGGACAAAGCGATCAAGGAAGGCCGTTTGGACGCGAAAGGCAAGGATGCCTGGCTGGGCATGTTCGACGCCAATTTCGATCAGGCCAAAACGCAGCTCGACGCGATCCCGCCACGTGCCAGCGTGACGCAGCAGATACAGGCTTCGCCTTCAGGCGGCACGGGCGGCGTGAAACTCGCCGACATGACATTCCCCGAAATCATAAAGGCGGACCGCCTGAAAGAGTTGAAGAAGGACGGGGAGCTTTACAAACAGAAGTTTTTCGAGGCATACGGCAAATACCCTGCCTGAAAACAAGTATGAACCATTATAAAACAAACAAGAATGAAAGCTAAATTTTTTGTTTCGCTCATGACGGCGATCCTTTTCAATGCCCTGACAAGCGGCGTGTTGGCCTCCACATTGGGGATCGGCCACGGGACCATGTTTGCCGTGCAGATGGGCCTGTCCCTTATCCCGTTGAACATGGCGGGATGCCTGATGGAGGGCTTGAACCGTGAAATCTGGGTTCCGGAGATCATCGAGAAGTTCTATCCTTCGGACTCGTTCCTCACGCATTCGAAGAGCCTGGACGCCTGGGTGGATAACAACAAGTTGAACCTGCAGGAGGCCGGTGTCGATCCGGAGGTGTATGTCGACAATGAACTGTACCCGATTCCTATCGCAGCACGTACCGACATCCCGCATGAAATCGTGTTGAAGCGTTTCGACACCGAGAACACGGTACATATCAACGCTATCGAGATTGAAGAGTCGGCAGAAAAGCGTCAGAGCGTGATTGAGGGACACCGCAATTCGCTCCGGCAAAAGTTTGCCCGCCTTGCCGCTTTCAACTGGGCTCCTGCCGGAAACGGTGATTTTACTCCGGTAAAAGCAGCCAATGGCGATAAGAATGCCCGCGGTTACAAGGCCATGACCTACGAAACGGTTATGGATATGGAACTGGCTTTCGACGAGCTGGAAGTCCCTACCGAAGGGCGTATCCTGATCTTGAACCCGATTCATGCAATGGACCTTAGGATGCAGGACTTGAACATGTACAAGGCTTTCTACAACGAAAACAAACTGTTCTCCTTCACCGTGGTCCGTTCGTCCCTCACTCCGAAGTATAACGGTACGACAGGGCAGAAAGCCCCGTGGAATGCGGCAGTGGCGGCAACAGACGCGCCATCTTCCCTTTTCTATTACAAGGAAGCCGTAGCCCGTGCCCGTGGAACGGTGGATATGTATTACCGCCTGAACGATCCCGAATACCGTGGCGACGTCGTCGGTTTCAATATGCGCGGTGTCGCCACTCCGGTAACCGGCAAATACTTAGGGGCCGTCTATTCGCCAAAGGCATAATGTTTCATATTAAAAACAGATACGACAATGAGTTACATCAACATGAAATCGCGTAGGAGCTTCGACTTCTACGCCCCTTACAACGAGGAAGGCGAACGCCTTGTGACCATCCCGTTCCCAGTGGCTGTGGAACGGAAGGTGGAGGAAACCGGCATTGTGCATGATGCCAACCCTGCATTGGTGACCGTTGCCCCGTCAACGACAGGAACAATCGAAGTGGAAACGAAGGTACAGGCAGGTTCACTCCTGATTATCCGCAATGAAGGTACGGCTGTCGCTACCGTCGGCGGCGCGAACTGTGCAGCTTCCAAAGTGACGACCCTGATGTGGGACGGCAATGCGTATGCGGAACTGTGTGTGTCCGAAATCGCGTAATCGATGGCCAGACTCAAACGCTTAGTCATCCACTGTACCGCCACCCCCGAAGGCCGCGAAGTATCGGCGGACGAAATTCGCCGTTGGCATTGTGCCCCCCTCTCCGAAGGCGGCCGTGGCTGGAAGCAGGTGGGCTATACCGATATGATCCATCTGGACGGAACGGTGGAGCGGTTAGTAGCAAACAACGAAGATGACGTGGTCGATCCGTGGGAGATTACCAATGGGGCAAAAGGGCATAACCAGACAGCCCGGCACATTGTGTACGTCGGCGGGTGCGAGGCACACAGCCAAAAGCCCGAGGACACCCGCACGCCTCGGCAGCTCCGGGCACTGGAGGCCTATGTGAAGGATTTCCACCAAAGGTTCTCCGATGTCCGGATTGTCGGTCACAACGAGCTGGCAGCAAAGGCCTGCCCGTCGTTTGACGTGCAAAAGTGGCTTAAACAAATAGGTATTAATCAATAAAACAATAAACGACATGAAACATTTAGACAAAACAGTATGTCTCCTGATCGCCCTGCTGGCGATGTCCATTCCTGTAATCGCACAAACGGCGGCAACAGTCCCGGAGGCGGAAACTCCCGTGTATGAAGACATCTTCGCTTCGCTGGCGGCGATCGTGGCCGGCGTTCCGGTGATTGTGGAGGCAATCAGGGGTTTCTGGAAGGATATGCCGGGATGGGCTGGTATGGCACTCAACTGGGTGCTGGGTATCGGAATCTGTATGTTCGGCTGGTGGCAGGAATTAGGATTTCTCGCCGGGCTGGACTGGACGGTCGCCCTGATGTATGGCATCGGTGCTGGTATCGCCGCTTCGGGCTTTGCCGAAACCGGACTCATCCAATGGCTGATCTCGCTCTTCGCCCGCAAGAAGAAAAAAGCATGATGTATGGACTGGAGCGTATTCTTCGACTTTCTCGGTGCCGGCGGCGGGTTGATGGTCCTGCTCAAATGGCTGTCCGACCTGCCTTTTGTCCAGCTTCGGCTGAAGGGTGAACGGGAAGATGCGTTCCGGGAGATGCTTGAAAAGGATTCACGGCTAATCGACGAACTGCATGGAGAGGTCTTGCAACTCAAAGAAAGGTTTTATGCACAAGAGGCTTGCCTGGAAAAACTGGTGCTCTGCCCTCTGTACGACCGTTGCCCTGCTCGCCGGCTCGTGCAGGAGTATAAACGAAAGTACTACTATCCACCGGTTGGACAGCCTCGTGTGGGACAGAAAGGTAAGCGCTACCCCCGAGATAATCCCACCCGCCCGGGCGACACTCAGTGTCCCGCTGGACAGCCTCCGTAAGCTGCCCGGCGGGGCAGCCTATACAGAGAGAAGCGGACAGGCGACCGTTTGCCTCACCTTCCGAGAGGGTGACGTGATCGCTTCCGCCCGCTGCGACAGTCTCGAGCGCCTGGTGTTTGAACTCGCAGAACAGCTTCATAGCCGAGGGGAACAGACGGAGCAAAAGGAAGAAAAGAAAGAGGCTCCCGTCGCCACCTTCGGCCAACGGCTCAAATGGTGTTCGAGCGGTGTTTTAATCGGATTTATTTTAACGGTAATCATTCAATTCATTTATAAGCTATGGCAGAAACGAAACAAAATATACGATCGGTTGGCTTGAAGGCCGCATTGTTCGGTGACGTAAATAAAGAAGGTGGTATGCCTGCCGAGATGAAACAATTGGCACGCACCATGAAAGGAACCGCCTCGTTCACCACCGAAGCTGATACCGTGACCAACTTCTATTGCGAGGAAGAACCGACCGTCCCGGTCGAAACGGTGGCTTCGGAAACCGGTTTGAAACAGGTCAAGCTCAACCTCATGGAATGGGATAACGATGTATTGGTAGAGGTTTTCGGCGGATCCATCGCCAAGGCACAGGAGGTGACCATCGAAGGCAAGAAATACACTGTCGACAAGTTTAAAGCGCCACGCGATGTAGTGCAGATCGAAAAGGCACTACGTGTCCTTACCAGATATAACGTGGTGATCGACATCCCCCGTGCGAAGATCCTCGCTCGGTTTATCTGGAATTTGGCAGCCGACCAGATCGCCCAGATCGAAATTACCGCTACCGCCATGAGTTCGGCAAGCGAAGAAGACGGGGCCTATGAGATCTACAAATTAGGAGAACCCACGGCATGACCCCGGTAGAAGCCATGGCCGCCGACGCCCTGTTGGACCGGCGGCTCAAAATAAACCTCCCTGCCCCGTGGCTGCTCCGGATCTTCGGGCGCAAGACGGTACCCATCCGGGTGAAGCTACCCACGGCGGGCAGCCTTATCCGGATGTCATCGCTCTTCACGCGGATGGAGATCGACCTGCAGCACCTGCATGACGGCAACTTCGGCAGCGTCTTGGAACAGATCGCCAAGCACGGCGTCACCACCTCACGGATCATCGCCTATGGTCTGCTGCGTGGCACATGGTCGGCACGATTGCTGAACCGTCCGCTCGCCTGGTATATCCGGCAACACATGCCGATGCAGGGATTGGCGGAACTGGCCAAGATCATCGTGCTGATGAGCACGAGCGAGGCTTTTGTGAGCATTATCGCATCGGTCGCTTCGCTGAACCTGATGAAGCCGACGGAGGCGAGCCAGCCGACAGAGACCGGGAGTTAAAGGAGGAGTATGATCCTCCCCATAGCCCGTTCGGACAGATCTACACCCTCGTGCAGCAGGGGGCAATCACGTATGATGAAATCATGAACCGTATCCCGTGGTGTGTCGTTTTGACCATGATCAGCGACCAGGGACGGATGCGGAAGAAAAAAGAAAGAGAAGAGGTACTCCAGAGCGAAGAGGAGGAGCTTGAATTTTTCGGATTAAAGTAGTAAAAGAGACAAATGGCACAGACAGATCCCGTATATATCACCTTTGAATTTCGTGGCGACATCGATAAAGAGGTCAATAAAGTGACGCTCGGCATCAAGGGGCTGCGCGACGAAGCGGCAACGACCTATAAAAAGTTGATTGCCGACAGTTCGGCCGCCTACAACGCCATGAGCGCCGAGAGCCGCAAGCTCGCCACGACGATGCAGGAGAATATCAGCAGTCTGCGTTCGCTTTCCGCGATGCAGGAACAGCTGGACCGGGAGCTTGAGGCCGGGACCATAAGCCTTTCGGGGTATACGCAGGCAAAAGTAGCCTTGGCGCTGCAGGAGAGCAACCTAAGAGTGGTGATCAGTCAGGGGATGCAGCAGCTGCAACAGCAGATGGCCACCGAACAGGAGGCGTCAGACAGCGTGGTCGCCCTGACACGCAAGTTGCAGCAACTGACCGAGGCCTATTCCCGGCTTTCCAAAATGGACCGTGAAGGTTCGGCCGGAAAGGATATTTTGGAACAGATCCAAAGCGTGGATAATGAACTGCAGACCGCGCAGACCCGTCTGTCGGCGTACAGCCGTACGGCCGGAACCGGTTTCAACAGCCTGCAGATGTCGATCCAGCAGGTGGCACGTGAGCTGCCCTCGCTCACCATGGGGGCGAACATGTTCTTTCTCGCCATCTCGAACAACTTACCTATCTTGGTCGATAACATCAACATGGCTCGCCGGGAGTATCAGGCAGCCATCAAGGCCGGACAGCAGGCCACGCCGGTCTGGAAACAGCTGCTCGGCGGGATCGTCAGCTGGCAGACGGCCCTCGTCGTCGGTATCACATTGCTGACCGTTTATGGCAAAGAGATTACTGCCTGGACCAAAAGTCTGTTCGGCGCCCGGCAGTCGCTTGCCGATGCCTTGGAAACGCTCGAGGAGTTTCAGGAGTCGGTCGCCAAAACATCCTCCACAACGCTCACACAACTGCAGAGAATGTCTGCCGAATGGGAGAAACTGGGCGACAACATCCAGGTGAAAGAACAATACCTCCTAAAGAACCGCACTGCCTTCGAGCACTTAGGTGTCTCGATCGGCAAGGTGACGGATGCCGAGAACCTGTTCAACCAAGGCAAGGAGGCGTTTGTCGCCTCGGTGATGGCGCGTGCCCGTGCCTCCGCCGCGATGACGCTCGCCACCGAGAAATACAACGAAGCGATCCGCAAGCAGTTGGAGGTGGACCGGATGGCTGATACGCAGAGCTATACCATACAGGGTGGCCTGTTCGGGCAGACCACCTATGTGTCGGGTGAGAACCTTTCGAAAAAGAAGGCTCAGGCAGAAGCAGACAGCCTCTTCGACGAAGCCCGCAAAATATTGGAAAGAGGGCTGGAATACAGCGAAGAGGAGCGCAAATCCTTGGAAACTGCCAATCTGAAGACTATCCGTACCCTTGAGCAGGGAAGCGTGGGAGCGATCAAAGCATCCATCGCGGCAAAAGAAGCTGCCTTGGACAAACTGACCAACAAACAGGACTATGAAGCGGCCCTCAAGGAAATAGAGGCGGAAAAGAAGAAATTGGAAGCAATCATTGGCTCCACAGGAGGCAAAGTGGGCAAAGAACCGGCCCCGCTTGGATCGATTGCCTATTATAACGAATTGATCGCAAAGATGAAGAAGCTGCGCGATCTTGCCACAACGGACAAAGACCGTTCCGCCTTTGCCGAGCAGATCAAGGAATACGAAGAGAAGGTCGCGGAAATGGAGAACCGGATCATCATTTCCGGGAAAAAGATCGCCATGGAGACCCTGCAATCCTCACTCGAAGGAATCAAGGTCAACGTGCAGTTTGACAACCGCAACGTGTTGGAAAAGGCGTTCGGCAAGTTCGACACAAGCGACCTTGACCAGATGCAGGAGAAGATCGACAAGGAGCTTAACCGACCGATCAAGGAGGCTCGCGAGGGGATAGTCCTTCTGATCGACCAGTGGGACAGACTTTCGGATGCCGACCAGGCAAGCCTCTTGGCCGAGGAGTGCTATAAAGTGGCTGACGGCATCTCGATGGCTGCTGAAACTGCCGAGCTCTTCAACGAAGCGTTGGGAAGCTCCCTTGCCACTGTCGCCCAGCTGGTGGGCAGCGTCGGCGATATGGCAGGCGGGATCGGCCGCATCATGAGCGGTGACCTCATCGGAGGGGCTTCGGGCATCATCGGCGGCATCACCGACATCGTGGGCAGCTTTAAGAAAAGGGTCGAAGAAAACAAAAAGATATTGGCGGAATACCAACTGAATCTGGTCGAAACAGCCATGAAGGAGTTGGAGTATAACGCCATCCTACGCGAACGGCTACGCATCCAGCAGCAGATTGGCGAAACCTCACTCGAATACTTCAACCGTCAGTCTCTCGAACTGAAGAACCAAGCCGGTCAGATAGAGAAAGAGTACAAACAGGTGTGGGAGAAATTGCAGCAGGAGCAGTATATCACAGCTACGCACTACAAGCATGGCACTTGGTTCCGCAAGGCGAAGACCTGGAACGATTACGACTCGCTCGCCGGCAAGACCTACGAAGAGATGGAATCGCTTTATACGCAGGACAAACTGACCGAATCAGCAAAAGTGCTTTTCGAACAACTACAGAAACTGAAGGACGAAGGAGAAGATGTCGCCGGAATGATCGACGACCTGAACGAAGAGATGAAGGAGGCTTTCACCGGAACGAATACGAACGCTATCGCCGACACCATCCTGCAGGGCTTTGCCGAGGGCAAACGCTCTGCCAAGGACTTTGCCGACGACTTCCAAAAGATGCTGAACGATGCAGTGCTGCAGGGGGTGAAGATGAAGGCACTGGAAGAACCGCTCCGCAAATGGTATGAATCCTTTGCCGCCGCCTCGCAAAACGGGCTGACCGCTGAAAGCATCGCCAGCCTGAAGGCACAGTATGACAAGATTATCGAGGATGCAGCCAAGCAGCTGGAGCAGATGGAACAGGTGACCGGCACGACCATCGGCGACGTGATCGACCGCACTTCTACGGCCAAAGGCATAGCCTCGATGAGTCAGGACAGTGCCGACGAACTGAACGGCAATTTCTATGCCCTCCTGATCTATGCCGACCGCACTAATCAGGGGGTGACGAACATCCAAGGGCAGTTGGTAGAGGGATTGTCCCTACTGCAACGCATAGCAAGCAATACCGACCGTCTCGAAGCCATCGAGAAGGATATCCGGCAGACGCGCAGCTCGCTGCAGAATATCGAAAACCGTGGGTTAATACTGAGAAAGCAATGAACAACAACCTATACATAGATGATCTGAATGTGCTTGGCCGTTTCGGCTGCCGGGTGACGCGGGGAGGATATAACGACCTTCTCGCTTTCCCGGCAATGAAAGCGCCGGAGCGGAACGACTGGCCCGAAGAGGATGGCATTGAGGTGGATCTGAGTGACCCGAAGCTGCAGCCGCGAGAGATTGCCATCTCTTTCCTTTCGGATAGCAACTCGCAGGCTTCCGACCTGATTGCCTACCTCTCAGACAAAGGGCTGCACACCTTTCGGGTGCCTGCTTTAGGACGGGAATGGCAGCTGCGCCTCGCCGATCATCCCGGCAATCGGGTTTATCCATCGGCGACCTCTTTTACCTTGAAGTTTGTCGAGGATCTTCCGGTGAGACCGACAGCCGGTGTGTGTGATCCGGGCGTATGGTTACCCGAAAGCCGCTACAAACTGGATGGTAAACCGATAGGCAGATACGGCGTGTATGTCTATGAGAGCCGGAACGCCCTGCTGCGAAATCCGGCGGCAAAGGTGAACCTGCAGCGCAAGATTGCCTCCATTGACGGGCAAATCTACGATGCAGAACACTTGGTCTTCCAGCCGAAAGAGGTCACTTTTAAATGCTTTTTAAAAGCTATTCGAAAAGATGCCTTTTGGCAGTGCTGGGATAGTTTTTTTGCCGACCTGATCGCTCCGGGCGAACGGAGGCTCTTTGTAGAAGAGATTGGCAAGTTCTATCCCTGCTACTACAAGAAGATGAGCAATTGCAAACTGCTTACGCTGGGCGAACCGATGGTGATGCAGTTTGATCTGACCTTGGTATTCACCTCGTTCAGACTCTTTGAAACCGATTACTTCTTGGCCACGGAAGATGACATGTTTATTGTCACGGAAGACGGCCTGAACTTTATAGATATGAAATAGGCAATGACAGGACAGGAACAAAGAATAAAAATCAGCGAGCTGCCCACCTCGGTCAGTTTCTCAGGGCTGTGGACGTTGGGTTACCAGATCGTTGACGGTAAGAAAACGAGCGTAAAAGTTTCATTGGATGAGATCGAGAAGGCGTATGAGGATGCAGTCGCGGCAGCTTCGGCTGCAGGAAAAGCCGCCACCAATGCCCTTTCTGCTGCCGCCCGTGCTGACTCGGCAGCCGGTAAAGCTGAAGGGATAAACGTCGCTATTTCTGAAGCCGAAAGCAAGCGCATAGAAGCTGAGACCGCCCGTAAAGAAGCCGAAGCCGAACGTGCCCGGATAGAGAATTTACGCCAGGAAACGGAAAAACTTCGTGAAGCGAATGAGATTCAACGAATCGCCGACGAAAACACCCGAATCTCCAAAGAAAACGAACGGCACGCAGCCGAATCTCTCCGGATAGAAGAAGAATCGAAACGATCCACCGCCGAGGCCGCCCGATCCGAAGCCGAACAGGCACGATTCACCGAAGAGACGAAGCGAGCCGACAACGAAGCCAAACGCGTCGCCTCCGAAACCTTGCGTAACCAGTCCGAAACGAAACGCCAGGAAGCGGAAACTCTCCGCGACCAGGCTGAACAGGGACGTATTGCCCAAGAGACCGACCGCGATACAGCTGAACAGGAGCGCATTTCCAAGGAAAAGGAACGAGTCCAAACGGAACAGGAACGGATTTCAGCCGAAACAATCCGTGTCGAAAAAGAAAAAGCCCGTATCATCGAAGAACAACTTCGGGAAACATCGGAATCAACCCGCCAGGCAAACGAAACAACCCGTCAGGCACAGGAAGAACAACGGGAACAGATGACAGCCCAGGTTATCCTTGATGCTGAACAGGCAACCGGCGAGGCCAACACAGCCGCCGACCGCGCCAATCGTGCAGCCGAAGCCGCCGAAGGAGTCATCAGTGGACTACAACCCGACTGGAACGTTACCGATCCTGTCAATAAGAACTACATCAAGAACAAACCGGAGATCCCGACGTTGGAGGCTATCCCGGACGAAAATACATTGAGCTATGTCAATACCGACGGTACAACCATCAATTTTCGTATCGGCGATGAAGTGCGTATAGCGGAAGATGGAGAATATGTGTTCTACCGGCTTTATGATCTTGCCGGGGGAAAAGCCTCGTGGCAGGAATCCGGCAGCGGTATAGCCTTGCCCGGTAATGTTTATCTGACAGGAGCCAATTATTACAATGAATCAGTACGAACGATAAAACAAGGATATTTAAGCAATGAGTAAGAAAGGTGCATTTATTTATCAACAGATCGAACTGACGACGGCTGAATGGGCCGATAACGCAACCGTCTACCCTACATCAGTCTGGTTATTTGAACGTTTGGAAAACGGTAAATTCAACATGAAGCTGGCTGATGGCGTTCATACGTTTGCCCAGTTGCCGGCCGTCATGCAGGAGGTTAAGGTCACAGTTAAAACGAATGATGCCACGACCTATATCCTGACGATCACGACGGCTGAAGGTAAGTTCGACACCCCGAACCTTCGGGGAAACGATGCCCCGGTTCCTTCGATCGATCCGGAAACCAAGCATTGGAAAATAGGCGAAGAGGATACGGGTGTGGTAGCCGAAGGACAGGACGGGGAAAGCTACGACGACACGGAAATCAGGAACGCGCTGACAGCCTTGCAGCAGCAGGTCAACACGCTCGTTTCGGGTGACGCATCGAGTGCCATCGAGTCATTTAACGAGATCATCGCTTTTCTTGCCAACGTAGAGGACACACAGACGTTGCAAGGGATCATTGCCGGGCTGAACCAGAGCATCACAAACGTCCAGCAGGCGATTCCGACAAGGCTATCCCAGTTACAGAATGACGACCATACGGTCAAGGACGCTGCTTATGTCCATACCGACAATAATTACAGCAATGAAGAGAAAACGAAGGTATCGGACTCTTTGAGGTTGAAAGAGTATGTCGATGTCGAGTCTCTGGCGGCTCTTCCGTCATCACCGTATAACCTTCGCTTCAAATACACAAGCAAATCCCCGCAAGCGATCAACTTTGCCGATATCGCCAGCGTACCGGAAATGCAGGAATTCTATCTGTCGATCTTGAACAGTTCCGGGTCGGACTTTGACCAACCGGTCCCTAATGGTTCTGGCTGGCAGTCCGAGGAATCAAGTGTAACGTTACCGAACGGGAAACCGACAGGTGTATCCTTGAAGAAAGAACACGGGATAATAGTAATTAGGGTATAATTCAAAACAGGAAGAGATGAAACGTAGATTGATATCAGGTAATCTATATAATACAGTGCCTAAATTGGTAAAGCTGGTAAGTCCTTTAGGTATCCAACAGAATTATATAATAGAGAAAAAATATAAGTTTGTGGATTTGCTAATCGTTGGAGGTGGCGGCGGAGGTGGCACAAACAGTGGTGGCGGTGGAGCTTCTGGAACAATAGCATTTGCTCGTAATATAAAAATCTCTTTGCTACCGAAAACTTTGACTTGTAAAATTGCAAAGCCTGTAAATGCACAAACTGATGGGGATAGTACAACTCTTGAAATAAACGGGGATACGATAATCTGTGCTGGAGGGCAAAGAGGTAATAGTGAGGGAGCAGGAGGGCTTGGTAATGGCTCTAAAATACCAGACAGTATATATACCATTCTATCAAAGTTGGTAGAAAACCCATCTTCCGATATCGCGATTTGTAATAATGGTGGAGGCTCTCCTGGTTATTGGAATGGTTCTTACGGTTATGCTGGTGGTTCAGGCGCATCTATGTCGGGTAATGGAAATTCATCGTCAGGAATGACCGGTGGAAACAGTGTAAGTAATGCAGATGGTATGGGCGGTTATAAAGGTGGAAATAGTCAATCTTATCAAGGTGGTACAGGATATAAATATAACAATGTACTTATTCCTATTGGCCTATTTGGAGGAGGTGGAACTTCGGGGAAAGGCTCGAACGGATCTGGTTCGGATGGATCTGGAGCAGGTGGTGGGGCGGCAGGTCTTGAATCAGGTGGAAATGGTGGAAATTCAGGGTCAAGCAATCCTACGAATGGCGGAAATGGTGGCATTGGAGCTGGTGGCGGAGGAGGTGGTAGTCTGTCACGTAAAGGAGGAAAAGGAGGACAGGGTATAATTTGTTTATATTATCACAATTAAGAATAGCAATATGATATACATTCATAAAGACATTAATTTTTGGAAAACGAAAGTAAAACTTCCTGATTCCTATCTCATAAGTACAGATATAGACGATTATGAGGTTGGGGCTTATCTTCCGCTCTCAGAAGAACAGGAACAGTACCACAACGAACATCCGGATGCAACCCCGTTGGAGTGTTGGCACATGCAGCCCACTCCAGAACCTGAACCGACTCCGGAAGAATTGCTCTGGCGTGCCCGTGATGCCAAACGGCAGGAAATCTACGACAAAGACATCCATCATTACTACATCGACGAACAGGATGCCTATGCCGGTGATACGCTTCGTCTGAAAGACAAGTGTGGCCGGCAGGAAGAAGTCGAAGTAGGCGGTCATCTGTACGCCTCGAATATCTTAACGGTTGCTCTTGACGAAATAGCGGACTATTCGGAGCAGTGCGCCAAGGTGACAGACGGCTTGCTATCCCGTATCGATGCCGCCCAAACAGCCGAGGAGGTCGAAGCTATCGTGGTGGAAGGCTATCCTGAAATGATCCATACAACAACGGCAGCCTTGCAAACTAAAGCAGATAAGGCAATCGCTAAATCCCCGGAAGCGCAGGCAGTGACCTTTGCCCGTGCGATGATGAACAGCGTGTCTCTCACAGCCAGCCAAGCGTTGGAGATGCAGGTCTTATTCCCCATTTGGGGTGAGAAAGATGCAGAGTTTGGCAAGGAAGTTGAAATAGGCTTCCGGCTTCGAGTAGTGGAAGGAGAAAGCGACACTTTGTTTGAAGTGATACAAAAGCACAAGCTGCAAGCCGACTGGAAACCGGGCATAGAAACTGCTTCACTGTATAAGATCGTTGAAGCTGAGCACGCAGGCACGCTTGATGATCCTATTCCATACGTGCAGGGTATGGCATTCGAGAAAGACAAATATTATGAACAATACGGTGTGATCTATCTCTGCATTCTGACAACCGTTACAGGTTATCCGAACGACTTGAAAGACTTGCCCACAATTGTACAGGAGGTAAAGCAATGAAACAGATTATGTTATTAAAAGTTAAACGGGGGGGGGTAAAATGCTCTCTAAATAAAGAAGTTACGACCTCTTATCGTAAGAAAGGAGGGCGTAGATGAGACGGTCGATGATGGGACGGAAGAAGTTGCAGTTGTTCACCAAGAGGTTCTATCCTGCCGGGAATTATACCTGGATCGTACCTAAAGGATGTAGGGAGGTTGATGTGTTTCTTGTCGGAGGAGGGGGTGCAGGACATAATGGAAGCGGTGGAGGTGGCGGCTATACTAAAACCTTCAAAAAAGATACATCCGGATGGAGAGACGGTGATGCTATCTCTGTTGCACCGGGTCAGTCAATTCCGATAACAGTTGGGAAAGGAGGAATTGGAGGGTATTCTGAAGTTGCCCCCAACGGTGGATACTCTCAATTCTTAAATTCAAGTTATAGAGCTAATGGCGGAAATGGTGCGGGTAATGGTTATCCAGGCGGAAGTAATGCCGGAGCATATACTGGTGGCAACGGCGGAAGTGGCGGAGCAGGAGATGATTCAGATACGGCTAAAGCGGGTTCTGATGGATCTAACGGAATAGGCAGCCGCAATGAAAATGGCTCTCTCTATCCAGCTGGTTCCCTATATGGCGGAGGAAAGGGTCAAAGGCATACAACCCGCGATTTTGGCGAACCTACTGGGAAACGAAATGCCGGAGGTGGTGGTTCAGACAGAAATATAAATGGGGGCATGGGTGGAGAATCCGATTACGACAAAGGATGCGGAACTGGAAATGGCAATAGAAAAAGTGGCGGTTACGGTGGTGGCGGTTGTGGTACTTACGGTAACGGCGGTGATGGCACTGTCCTGATCCGCTATTGGGCTTACGAAGAATGATCTGCCGTTGAAAAAGATGAAACAAGATATTAACGACTAAAAAATAGGAGATAAAGTCATGAGAAATAATTGTTTACAAATGTTAACGGGGGGGGGTAAACACCTCTTAACTAAAGTATCTGACCGACTTTCGGCGGAAAGGAGGTTGGTATGATAAGATCGATGATGGGACGGAAGAAAGTAGACAGGAATACTTTGCTGTTGCTACATTTTGATGGATCATTGAAAGATGAAGCCTCAGGCAAGCCTTATGTTGGTAGTAATATGTCTTATGTAGTGGGAAAATTCAAGAATTGCGTTTCGTTTTCAGGAAACGGGTATGTAAAGATAAGTGGAACGAATGCCATAAACGAGTCCCTATATCCAAACTATACCGTCGATTTTTGGATTAAACTGAAAAGTGGTGTGAAAAACGGTATAATGTCAAAAGGCGATGGTGGTGGAAGTTACAGCTTTGATATAATGGAGGAATCAGACGGACGCATTTTCTTTGGATTGCAGTATGGTGGAACCCGAGGGGATGCAATATGCTATTTTACGATGCCACGGGATCAGTGGGTTCATCTTGCGATCGTCAGGTCACAATCTCGATATTGGAAAGTGTATGTAAATGGAGTGTATGCGTCTGGTTTCACATCAACGATGGTTTCAGGGTACTATAGTTCTTTAATGATCGGAAAATATCGAGATTATGGATTGTATCTGAACGGTATGATTGACGAGTTTCGCATCAGTAATATTGCCCGTTGGACATCAAACTTCACTCCGCCTGCAAGGCCGTATTAATAAATTAGTGACACTGTCTTTGGGCTGTCACAGCAGAAAGACAGCAAATGTATATTCAGAAAAAATTATTGATAATCGCCAACCCCAGGTTGGGTATTTTCTTTTAAAACAAATGGAGATATAAAATGTTCGGTGGCGAAAGAATAATAAAACAGCCTCCAGGCTATCACAGATTGGAGGCTGTAAAAAAAAGAAAATTAGGGGACCGAGGGTCTCCGGAAACAAAGTTAAACATTAAAGTTTGAAAATCATGTTATTATTAATTATTTCTTTTTTGGTTATAGCAGTTTATACGGCAGCAGTTTGTATAAAGGCAAAAGGTGTACCGTACTCAATTAGTGCGACGTATTATACTCTTGATCATAAATTGATCTTTGGAGCAAGCATGGCACTGACGGCTATGTTCCTATTCCCGGTCATTTGGGAAATGAGTACAACCTTTACTATGCGGTTGCTGGCGATCGCAGCCTGTATCGGTTTGATTGGTGTCGGTTTGGCTCCTGATTTCAAAGACACTTGGATAAACCGCATTCATTGTGGATCGGCGGCATTGACGTTGCTTTCTTCTCAGCTATGGGTTGGCTGCACGTCTTTCTGGTGGGTTCTTATTCCGGTGTGGCTGGCTTTTATCGTTTACACGGTAATAGGCATGAGTAAACGGTTGAGTGGTAATATATGGCAGGACTTTGTATCAACGAAGCCGATGTTCTGGTGTGAGATTGCAGCGTTGTCTACGACTTTTGGCGCGTGTGGACTTGCGCTTTAGAAATCTACCATAAACAGAACATCTACCTTATATATTAAAACACGACAACCGGTAAAATGTCATATATCCGGTTGCCGTGTTTTTTATTGCCTAAAAATAAGTAGGTTATTTAGCAGTATGGAAATAAAGCGCGGAAATACGGTAGTCTGTGATGTCTATCTGAAAGATAACAGTTATACGGTCGAAGAGATCATGGGAGAGGACACTCTTATCCTGAATTTTCTTTCCCGTAATGTGGTAGAGCTTCAGATCAATGACTATATAGACTTTGAAGGGACAAAATACAAGGTCCGGCATAACGAGAAGGTGACGAAAAGGGAGACATCTCTTGGTTGGGAATATACCGTTCAGTTCTATTCAAGTCGGTATGACCTTTTGGATGCAGAGTTTTTCCTTCATGGTACACCGGAGCGGAAAAAGAACTTCGACTATTACACCGGTACCGCCCGTGACTGGCTAATCCTATTTGTCAAAAACATGAACCGTACAGGATCTGGTTGGGTGGCCGGATCCTGTATCGAATCCCGGATGGTTACCCTTTCTTTCAAAGATAAGAAAGTCGGGACGGTACTTGACGAACTCATTAAAGAATTGAATACGGAATACTGGATATCCGGTCAGACAATAAATATCGGCAGGAGGGAGTATTCAAGCAACGGCCTTGTCTTGGCACAGGGCGAAGGAAGGGGTTTTACCGAACTGGAAGTGTCTGCTGTTGATGATACGCCACCTGTGACGGTTTTTTATCCATACGGTTCAGATAAGAATCTCGGTCCCGATTATGGTGCTGATTATCTTCTTCTGCCTGATGGTCTGCTTTCTATCGAAAAGAATGTAGAGAAGTACGGCCGGATAGAAAAGTCCATGCAATTCGACCATATCTTTCCGAAAGGAGAGTTTGCCGTAACAAAAAAGATCGACGATTACACTCTGAGAGCTTCCGGTATGGATTTCAATCTTACCGATTGCCTGTTGGACGGGGTGGAAGTGATCGTTACATTCCAGGATGGCGGCTTGGCTGGCTATGACCTTGCAATCGTTGAAGACAGTTGGGACAATGACTTGAAACAGTTCAAACTAAAGCAGAATGACCAGGAAAACGCCTTGAAAGTCCCCGGTGACATTAATTTTTCTGTCGGTGACAAGTTTATCCTTACCGGCCTGAAAATGCCGCAAAGCTACAGGGATAACGCTTCATTACAGCTACAGGAAGAGGCGCAAGCATGGTTGGATGGCAAGTGCGAGAAACGCATCCAGTTACGAGGAAAATGTGATGAAATTGTTTTTCGTCTGCAAAACATCTTTATCGCCTGTGGCCAGATGGTTGGCGTATATTCCGAACAGTTGGATATCGATCGAGAGATTCGTGTTACCAAAATAAAAAGGTATATCGAGAAAGACGGTACACCTTCATACCGGTATGAACTTACCTTGTCCGATTTCCTTGAATCGAATGGTTTTAAGGATCTGGTGGATGATGTGAATAAAGTGCCGGAAGAGATTGAGGATGCGGTTAAGCCGGTTCGGGAACATACGAAACGTTCATGGCGGGACGTGATGGAAACTTTGGGCATGATGTTTGACCCGGAAGGGGATTATTTTACCGAACTTATCAAGCCGTTGGCCGTGCATACGGCGCAACTTATCGTCGGTACCAATTCCCAGCAGATGGAGCTTATAGGAATGAAGTTTATTCCGAATGCGGACAATGATGCCAACTATTTCAAGAATACGACAGGAAAGTTAGTACACTTTACCGTTAGCGAGGAAATCCGCGAATGGGCTATTCCGGCGGCTTCTTTCCGGCTGAATAATTCGCTTGCCTATTATGTTTATGCCAAATGTCCAAAAGAAGGAACAAATGGCTCAATATATGTCAGTGAACGGCAGATAAAGTTAGAGGATGAAACAGGGTTCTATCATTTCTGGGTAGGGGTGCTCAATACTCCGGAGGATGGCGTACGCTCTTGGCTTCCGAATTATGGATACACTGAGATTGCCGGCCAGACGATCACGACAGGATTGATAAAGGACAAGTTAGCCCGATTGGTGATTGATCTGGTGAATGGGACTATAACCGGACCAGTGATATTCAAATCCGGAACATCCGGTTATAATAACATTTCCGACCGTCCTAACCTTCAACCGTTGTATGATGGGATAAATGATGCCCTGACGGATGCAGAGAATGCGTCAAATGCAGCTAACAACGCCCAATTGACTGCAAATAACAAGGCAAGGGTATTTTATCAAACGACGGCTCCAGCATCGGGGATGCGGACAAATGACTTATGGGTGGATGGGGAGAATATCTATAGATATAGCGGTTCTAAATGGGTGCTTGCCTCAAAGTATGACAATACGATAACGGAGATCAACGGCGGACTCATAACTACCGGTGCGATCGCTTTCGGAAGCACAGGTGGAATGGCTGCTTCCGGTTCCATCCGTATTTGGTCGGGAGGAACAGCCGGGGCGAAAGGACAACCACCCACTGATCCGACATTCCGGGTAGAAAGCAACGGAAATGTGGAAAGTAGAGGAAGTATCTATATTGCAAATTCAAATGGAGAAAAACTTGCCGGACTCTCCGGAGGTGGAACAGCCGGAAACTCTGTTCGGATCTGGGCCGGAAATACAGCACCTGCAAATGCCCCCTTTAAGGTTTATCAAAATGGGGATGCCTATATCGGAGGGCTCAGGATGGAGAGTGGAGGACTATTTTCGGATAACCGCTATTCCGGTGAATCGTCTTCTAAATTTTTCCTTTATTCATCAGGAAGTAATGCGTTTTTGGGATTTTCATCTTCCGGTAAATGGGCCGGTCTTGGTCTAAATACCTTGCCGTCTACGCTTGGGGGAACAAGTGCTTTGATGCGCCTTGAGTATACAACTAATCACAACGATATAAATTATGGGGCTGTGATAAATGTTAATGGTGGCTATCGCAACTACGCATTATTCTGCAATGGGGGGTTAAGACTGAATGGTGCGATATCGACCGCAAGATATGTCAGACCGGGGGCAAAGACTAATGCGATTATAAACGATATAGGTTATATGGATACCTATCTCTTTCAACCAACGTCATATATTAACGTTTATCTACCTTCTCGAAATACTGTCTCAAGTAAAATGGGAACTGTTTACAACGATTATGGAGATTCCTGGAGTGAAATCGGTTATAATTCTGTCATATTCATACATGTAATAGTTTCGAGACACGCAACTGATGCGATATGTGTACGACCCGAAGACACAAATACTCCGTTAGTAAATGAAAACGGAGACTCGATAACTCTTGATATGCGTAAAGGCGATTGCGCTACATTCGCATATATTAATCAAACATGGTACTTGTTTAACAAGAACTTTTGACAATAACATCATTAAAATAATAGTATGGAACTAACATTAAAAGATCGAGTATTAATACTCAACACCGTGTTGCCACAGTTTGACACGAGAAAAAACATGGAACTGAAAGTATCGATAGACAGTAAGATAGCGATCTCGGAGGTTGATCAGAAGCGTATCGTTATCAAGGATATGGGGAGTGGTCAAATCAACATCGGATTTACCGATGCGGCTTCTATCACCGATACGGTTGAAATCTCATTGACGGATGAAGAATTAGCCTATCTCAAAAGTCGTGTTGAATTTATTGATCGAAACGGCATGTTTTCAGAGTTCACTATGCCCACATACGTGAAGATCTTGGATGAAGCAACGAAAGAGAGTGCTTCAGCATCTACCGATACACTCTGACTCTACCAAGGCGAACGGAAAGGTTCGCCTTGCTTCTTTATAGACCCTCCCTTTTAAAAGACTTTCAAATGGTCTTCAAATCAATTAGACTATAAAGGCTATCAACAAATCGTTTGCCGTTTTTTTTGATTTTTCGTTTTTGAAATCTTGATTTTTGGTTTTGCGGATTATAGCTGAGATAGGTGAAACTATTGGTTCTCCCTTGAAGTTGGTGATTGCCTATGTTGATAGGTTTTCTGAATATTCATAATATAATGCCCCTTCTATGTCGTGTATAAAATATGTACGTGCATAAAACAGGCAAAAAAAGTGGCGCACACGCGGAACAATCCGGATGTACGCCTATGCATATAAAAAATTGAGGGTAAAATAAATCAAATGAAATATTTTATTGATGGACAACTCATTTAGAGAAGCTTGTTTTGAAAAGTTTCCGATACTATGAGTATTGATAATTAATGATTGTTTGCTATGAAACAAGCTGCATTCTATAATACCTTAATTTGGAACCGATAAGCCTCGTCTGAATCTCTGTCCATTATTTTTGTACAAAAATAAAATGTCTTTTTCTGTTCTACAATAATACGTGCGTAAAAGATGTTAAACGTGTCAATGTGTAGGTATTCGTGTCATGTTCTGATGGGGAAGAGTTTTTTGATGCCCTATTTTTAATTGCGTCTATCGGATGAAATTTGGATGCTGTCATGTTTTTGTAACGATTTTGTATGTTTAAAAATATATGATTATCATGATATTTTTTGAAAAATAGTTGGTGTTAAATATCTCGTAAGAAAAATATTTTTGCCATCTTTGTCGTGCAATGCTGACGATGAGTTTTGATTTATAGAAGGATATATAATAAATGCATATAAATATGAAGAAAAAATCTCTGTTCAAGAGGGTGAGTGGAGTATTGACAGGTGTTTTTTTCAGTACTTCATTAATCTTGGCTGCCAATGAAAACGGACAACTATTCGGAAGTGAGACATTGATTGTGGTGGTTGCTCTACTGCTTTTATTTGTCCCCCTGTTTCTTTATGTGAGAAAATTACATTCCAATATGAATGATCGCTCGGATCGGATCATCAAGGAAAACGCCGCACTTGAAAGTTTGAATAAAGAAATCAGCTCCCGAAACGAAGAAGTGAATACCCGCAATGAAGAACTTGATTCTCGGAATAAGTCGTTGGAAGGGCAAATCGAGCAACAGGAAGAAAGATACCGGGTTTTACGGGAGCAGAATGACGATTTGGCGAAAGCCAATAGTGATTTGGTCCGGAAGAATAACGAACTGGAGTTGGTGATCTCTACATTAAACAATAACAAGAAAGAGTTGGAGCAGCTCATCGTAACCAAGATTAAGGAAAACGACATGATCCAGCGTGAGGCTGCCGACAAGCTTGCCGAAGCGGAAAAACGCCTGAAAGACGCTGAAAGCATCAACGACAACTTCTTTATCGAGACGATCCACGAAATGCGCACCCCGCTTTCCTTAGTGTTGGGTTCTCTTGCCTTGGTGGTGCAGAACGACGATCCGGAGAAAGATATGTCTACCCAGTTGCTTTCCGCTTATCGTAATACACTTGCCATGCAGGACTTGGCGGACCAGTTGATCGGTACGCACCGTTCGAACGATGTCGCCAATTATTTGCGCATCGCCCGTTACGATATGGTCGAGATTGCCCGCCAGATCTGCGATATCTTTGTCGATTGGGTAGCCATGAACAACATCGATTTCCGTATCAACACGCAGACGCCCACCCTTTGGGTCTGGATGGACCGCCGCAAGATGGAGTTCGCTCTGCGTATGTTACTGTCGAATGCCTTCAAAAATACGTTTGTTTATGGGAAAGTGACACTCGATATATCTGTTGTAAATGAAAACGGAAAAGCCTACAGCGCACTGGTTGTGACAGACGAGGGGTTGGATGAAGACGAAAGTACACGCCGCGGCTTGAAGCAGATCATGGACATGGCTGATGCGATAGGCGGTATGTACCGAAGCGAGTCGGACAAGAACGGCACTTCCTACATAATCATGATCCCGCTTGGCAAGCAGCATCTGTTGGACCGTCGTGTCGAGTTTGTGGAACCCGAATCCGACCTGGTCAAACTGAATGCCCGCCAGAAAGAAGAGATCGCCGAACTGATCCATGTGATTCCGCAAAAGAAGGAAACCGGAAAGAAACTCCTTGTGATCGACGACAGCGACCAGATACGTTGGTTCCTGAAGCATGTCTTTAATAAGGAATACCAGATATTGGAAGCCCGCAATGGCCAGGATGGGATAAACGTCGCTTTGAAAGAAGAGCCGGACCTGATCCTTTGTGATGTCATGATGCCGGTGAAAGACGGCTACGAGACCTGCCGTGAGATCAAGAACGATCCCAAGATGGCGCAGACGCCTGTCGTGATGTTGACAGCCAAAGTCGAGAGCGAAGATGTGATTACCGGTATCGAAGCGGGTGCTGACGATTACATCACGAAACCTTTCGACGTGGAAATCCTGCGGAGCAAGATCAACAGCCTGATGAAGAAGCGCGACGATATGAAACGTTACTTCTCTAATTCTTCTGCTGCTTCGCACAATGAAGAAAACACGCTGTCGACCAACCCGTTCATGGATGCCGTTGTCAAAAACATAGAGAAACACCTCGATGACTCTACTTTTGAGGCAAAAGTGCTGGCAGACTCATTGAATATGAGTCTGCCAACCTTGTATAGGAAAATTAAACAATACTCAGATCTGAGTATCCTTGAACTGACACGCAACATAAGGCTGAAAAAAGCCGCCGAACTGCTTGCCAGCCAGCAATACTCCGTACAGGAAGTCGCCGAAATGGTGGGATTTAACGATACGGCTACATTCCGTAAACGTTTTACCGAGCAATACGGAGTTACACCTTCACAATACGGAATTCCAGCTTAAGGCTGGACATTCCGTCCTTCCGGACAATTAGTCGTACTATATTCCTCTCTTATTCTTGTTCTATAATAAGATGTAAGCACCATAAAAACTGAAAATATCTCAAAAATAGGTGCAAATAAATCAAAATAGTCACTTAGAGTTTTACCGATTATATTTGAGAGTCACGCCCCTAATGCGTCTTTACTTTTTCTCCCACCTTTGCAATGTCGAAAGACGATAACCCGAAACGATGAGACAGATAAAGATAATATTATAAATGGTATCAATAAATATAGTAAAGATAGTTAGCCGATGGGAAGTATAGGACAACATAAAACACAACAATCGTTCCGAACAACTCAGCAAGCTATAGGGTAAGAAAAATAAAGATCATTATATAAACGAATTTATTAACTTTTTAATTTTGAAAAATATGAAACTAAGAAATTTAATGTATGCAACAATGATTGCATGTGCGTTCGCTTCGTGTTCGAATGATGATGTGCCGACTCCGGATAACGGTAATCCTGATGTTGAAGGTGGAACTTCTTTGGCTTTGAAGATAGATCAGCCGACAACAAAAGCAGGGGGAGGTGATATTCGCAATTTGACTGTATTGGTTTTTAATGGAGCTGGAACAAACGACATAAAGTTAGAAAAGAAAGCAACTGTAGAAGAAGAAGGGACAGATGAGGTTTTACAGACAAAACTGACCCCGGGAAATAAAACAGTGTTAGTATTGGCAAATGCAAAAGATGAAGTTGCTACCTTTAATGAAGAAACGACTTCTTATCAGAATGTTCTTGATGCTACAACTAAGTTTGAATTGTATTCAGAAACTGATGGTGATTTTTCAATGAATAGTAAAGCTTATGAAGTTACGTTGAAAGCGAATGTAACAAATTATTTAGGTTATGGCTTATCAGGTGATAAAGAAGGTAATTATTTGCCACAAGCAGGAGATGGAGCTGTGAAGATGTATCGTAATGTCGCTAAAGTTGTTTTGAAAGGAATCAAGATAAAAGAAAGCGTTGCAGAGGGGCAGCAATATCCTAATGCTGAATTGAAATTGAAGGAAATCTTTATTTTGCATGGACATAATAATTCCAAACTGGTTGGTGCTAATGGTGCTGAATGGGGATCAACTATGATGGATGGTTCTTACGGCAATGGTGTGGTAAGTGATGCTTATACGAAATATTTAGAAGATGTTTCTGAAACAGATAAGATTTTTAACTATATACAAGATCCGACTTCTAACTATGTGTATGAACCTACGTTTGTTTCGGTTTTTGATGATGTGACTGTTTCTAAAACTGAGGCTTATGCACCTAAAGATATGAAGACTTTTTATCCCTATGAAAATACAAGTGGTGAAGACGGCATACAAACGTTGTTAGTAATTAAAGGTGACTTTAGTTACGATGGTATTAAATCTGGTGATAGTGAACCTTCAAGAATTACAGAATCAAATAGATACTATTCTTTTGCCATTGGTAATACAGGAACGGTAAGTGAAAAGGTTCCGACAGACTTTGTTGGTTTACGTGCTGATGACAAAATTCATGGTGTTATGAGAAACTTGCAGTATAACACAACTATCACAGTTACAGGCCCTGGTTACAAGACACCTGTTGGTCCTAAGTATGATGAAACATTCTTGGATGTTAAGGTTGAAGTTGTTCCTTTTGGTGAAGTTGATCAAGATGTTGAGATTTAATTATCATCATTCGTTATAGATTAAAAATCCTCAGCCTATTTTAGGTTGGGGATTTTTTAGTTTATAGAAATGTTTTTTTAGACATGAGGTTGTATAGAATAACTTTTACTTATGGTGATACGGGAAGTTTGATCGCCTTGAGTATCTTCTTGTCAGAATGAAAGATTATGGGACTTTTGTGTCTTTGTGGTATCTGTTGCACAAACCTATGCAAACCTATCAAAACACTTGTGTGATAGATTTGTCTATTAATAAAGAGAGTAGCACCTATTCTTAGGGTAAGCAAAGGGAAATACTTTTGTACTATATAATATTGCAAGGAATAAGAGGAATAAATAAAAATATATATTTATGAAATTAAGGAATTATTTTTTATTGAGTATAGTGGTAGGAGCAGCTGTGGCCTGTTCTTCAAATGAAGACATTCCTGAAGAACACGTTTTTACCCCCAATGCGACGTTGTCGTTGGCTACAGGTGTGTATGGGGATGGCCGTACAAAAGCAGTTGGAATTGATGTTACAGAAGAAGAAAAAAAAGAAAATAAAATCCATACATTGGATGTGCTTGTCTTTTCCGGTACGGGAGATGATGCTGTGTATCAGACTCAACGCCGAGCTAATGAAACTACCCTTGTCCCCGATATAGCGGTTGAAGCTGGTTCGGCGACGATTGTTGTTTTGGCTAACTCAAGTATTGATCCAAAAGCATTTGTAGGAAAAAAACTTAGTCAAGTGTTGGAATATACTCATTCTTTGAAAGATGAAACGTTGGATCGCGGACTTTCTATGAGTAGTAAAGTGATAGAAACCAATTTAACTATCGATGCACATAATATTTTTGGGGATGCTAATAGTTTTGTGGGTAATCATTCTCCTAATGAAATTAAGGGAGGCAAGATCGAATTGTATCGCCATGTTGCCCAAGTCAACTTGAAATCCGTTAAGATTTCAACTACGAATACCGGAGCGACTTTTCAACTTGAAGAAGTCTTTATGGCTAACGTGAAAGGCTACTCTCACATAGCATCAAAAAAAGAATATCCTAATAATTGGGTTGAGGCGAATGCTGCTCCTTCCGGTGAGAAATTGTGGTGGTATGGTGACTACTTCGAAGATGATTGGAATGGAGAGTATAAAATAACTAAGGATGGTGTAATGATTGATTTTCTCGCATGGACTCCAGGAACTATTGAGATAACGAAAGATGCTGTCTTGGAGACAGAGAATGGTAAACGGGCGGTAGCTTCTTTCTATGTGTATGAAAATCTAAAAGAAACGCCGGTTGGTCAACGTACCTTGTTGGTGCTGAAAGGTACTTATATTGATAATAACGGCAAAGTTGAAGAAGATCGTTTCTATACAATTTCAGTTAATGATCCAAATAGGGGATATACACTGACAGAAGGTGAAGACGTTCCTAAACACAGCTTTGTGAAACGCAATTATCGTTACAACATCTCCCTCACCATTAAGAGCAGCGGTTCCGACCGGCCCTATGATCCGGTGACTGAGGCTTGTATGGATGTGGCTGTTACGGTGGCTGACTGGGATGTGATCGAGCAAAATGAAGATTTGGATTAATAGGGTAAAATGAATGGGAATAAAAAAACAAAACGTTATGAAATCAATATTGACAAAAAAGGTTTTATTTCTGGCACTTGTCGCAGTTACGGTCTTTGCCACCGGCTGTATCAAGGAAGACTTGGACGAGTGCTATAAGCTGACACTAAAGGTCGTGAACCACAAAGGTGATGATATCACGGCTTTGAGCGTTGTTTCGGAAGCCAAGCTCTTTATCTACGATAACAACTCGAAGCTGCTTGATACGCGCGATCTCAACGATGCCTTTATCAGAGGCAAAGAAACCATTGAGTTGAACTATCCCGAAAGTTCGAAACTGCACCTGATCGCATGGGGAAACCTCAAAGGACATCAGGACGTGAACGAGGCCACCAAGGCCGAAGACTTCGCCGTTTCTCTGAAGAGCGAAGGCGAGATCGCACAATCTCCCGACAGCATCTTTTTCGGCGATATCGATGTGACAGTACGCGGGAACGGTGTGGCTGGCGGAAACCAGGAAATCGTGCTCGAACCCAAAACCGGAACGGTCGAGATGAGAACGCTTAACCTTCAATATGCCCTGACGGCAAAAGGGCTGCGTGCAACCGATGAATGCGACTTCTATATGGACCGCACCTTGAACACGATCGACTATAAGGGCGAGTTGACCGGCGACAGCGTCTACTACAACCCCGAAGCCGACTGGAAAGACTCCGAATGGGAAACGACAGGACCGCAGGCGCTCTATTTAGGTCAGAATATGACCGGAAGCATACAGGTCGGTAACGACCGTTACGAAGTGAAGGAAGGAACTTTCGACGACGGTACGACAGGCCCGATCGAAATCCATCCGTTCCAGCGTACATTGGTACTATTCGCATGGGGCGAAGACGGCGCCTTCTTAGGCGCAAGGATCAAAGTGACTCCTTGGGGTGTTGTCGATGATGATATTGAATGGTAATAAGAAACGAATGCTAATATATAAAGACGAATGAGTATGTTACATAAAAATATAATAAAGCTGGCAGCCCTCCTTTGGTGTGTGCTGACAGTCGCTTCGTGTACCAACGAAGATTTCGATAAAGGCAACAACGGTCCGGATGTCCCCGAAGGTCTGCCGGTGACCTTGAAACTGAATATCGGCACCCCCGAAGTCCCGGTGGTGGAAACAAAATCCTTAGACAATGGCGCTACTTTCGGTGCGATCAATGACTTGGCGGTGTTAGTGTATGATGAGAAGGGGGAAAACCCGATCGTTACGTTTCATGATGTGGAAGGAGAGAATCAAACATCTGTAAACAATATGACTTTCGATGCCAAGACCGGCAAGCACAAGATCTATGTGTTGGCAAATGTCGGTTCTGAAGATGCTGCAAAAGAATATACAACGGAACAAGCTCTGTTATCCAAACAAATTGAATCTCAAGAACCGATGGGAACAGAAATGATGCTGGGGTTTGTCGCAAAAGATATGGAGACGAGCATAAATCTATATAACAGTGGCAATAACGAAGTGATTGATATAACAGGCGATGCTTCCTTTGCAGCAAAAGTCGTGCCGCCTTATTCAAAGATAACGTTCAAGATCACGAAGGATCTGCCGAGTGACAAACATGTTTATTTGGCCATAACAGAAGTCAATGTCCGTCATTTGCCTGTTAAATATAGTCTGCTCCCCTATGAAAAGTGGACGATGGACAATGGTGTATCGGGTGAAAGCATCATCTCTTTGTATGAAAATAAATCGGCAAAGCCGGAAGATGAAGTAGACGGATTAGCCACCGGCAGGGATTTTTATATGTATGAAAATTTGCAAGGTGAGAATAATATTAACAACGATGATCCATCATTAAAAACTCCTGTTGGTTTGGAGGTCCCGACAATAGGAGATGGCAAGATCGACTATACTGAGTGGTTTAAAAAATGGTCTTCCGTACCTTGTACTTATATAGAGGTGAAAGGGAATTACACGATTTTTACTTCTGAACCGGGTGTCAATCATGTCGGGGATGGCGAGATCAACTATCGTTTTTTCTTAGGTGAGAATAGTACATCGGATTTCAATATCAAACGCAATACTCATTATAATGTGACTTTGGCCTTTACCGGTTTGGCCGGCAAGAACGAATTGCAGTATGAATGGCGCGTACAAGCGGATCTGGAAAACTCGACGTTTTATCCGAAGGGAACATTGGTAATTGATGGGGCTCCTTCAACCATTGGCATCGTTCCTTTTTATGTGGTTAACAATAGTGGTAGTGCTGTAAATATGACTACTGATGGATACACAGGTTCTGATATGAAAGTTTTTTATGAAACTACAGAGTCTGGATATTGGACAAATGCTTCGACAGCAACTGTTGAAGTAAAGAATAATAATTATAGTAAATTGGGTGTTGCAAGTAATTATATTGGAATCATTGGAAGCCAAGGACATACAAGTATCTATGGAGAGAATAATGAATATAAGAATCAAAATACAAATACGGAAGTTAAGGAAGAAAGTGACAATTATACTTTAAGAGATCAAGTCGCTAACGGTACTATCTATAGGAAAAGAGATTTCAAATTGAATACTGGAGAAACTATTGAAGTACACGAATATCCATTGCTGTATTTAGGTGATTTGAGTAGTGGAATTGGGGCTGCTGGTTATTCTGCCTATTATGCACGAAGAGTTGATGGTGGATCTTATTCGGTTGGTGAGAGTTGGTTGAATCAGTGGGAAACAAAAAGTGGAAAAGTACAGTCTGTGCAAGATGCCAAGTTATTGTGCAATGATCAATATGGAACGATGAATATTGATTACATTCAGTCTGTTTCAGGAACTGCTTATATCATATCTCTGTTGCCAACCCAAGAGGATATTAAAAAGATTATTTACCATGAAAAGAAGTTCCAATTGAAAGATGAAGCTTATTGGACAAGAGATGCCGGTTTGGTAAGTGGAAAAACGGGTGAACGGACTACATCACGCGATGGTGGTTATGTTCGATGCGTTTATAAAAGTAAAGGTTTGCTGAAATAATATTATAGACTTATGAAACTATCAAACATATTCCTCTCGACCCTGGCAGTACTCCTATGCTGTACTGCCTGCTCCAAGGATGAAGAATCATTTAAGGGGAAGGATGCGGATGCTTCGTTAAGCATTGCGGTCAAGGCGGCGGGGTCGGCCGTAACGAAAGGGTTTCACCCGAATGATGAGAATGAGTTGGCCGGAGAGGCCAAAGTAAATAACCTTTCGGTGCTCGTTTTCGACGAAAGCGGTGCACAACTGATTGGCTATGGCTGGCAGGCAACCAACTCGGAAGGCGAGGCCTCTATCCTGAACGTGCCTGCTATGACTATGCGGGCGCAGATCGTGATCGTTTCCAATACGCCGGAAAATTCGCTTGCCGGTGTTACGAGCTATTCCGATTTCGAATCCAAGCTGGCACAACTTGCCGACCAGTCTCAGAGCAACTTGGTCATGAGCAGTCCGGTTATTACGACCCAAGCGCCTCTTGTTAAGGGAGACAACTATCTGGGATATGCATCGATGGGCAGTGAAAATATCAACGGTATCGCCGAACCAGTCGAAATCACTCGTCTTGCCGCCCGTCTCGACTTGGTCAATGTCAAGACCGATTTTACAAAAACACTTCTGCGCAATCGTACAGTGAGAGTGGAAGAGGTCACGATATTGAACCAGAGCACGGCTTCACGTTTTTTCAGCCGTGATTATTGGGGAGTGGTGATGGCAACCGGACACCTCGGCAACAGCGGTGCGACAGCATTGAACCGCGATATCGCCAACGGTTCTCCGATAAACGACACACCTTATGTGCACTACGTGATGGAAAACGATGGCTCTGAAGCCCCGACAGAAATACAGGTCAGAGCAACTTTGCTTGAAACGGACACGTATGAGGCGGAAACAAAAATATTCACCGCCGTAATTAACCGGAACGGTCTGGACAGAGGATATAATCACAACTACGTTAAACGCAACTATGTATATCGCCTGAATGTCACCTTCGGAGATACCAGTTTCGATGGCGACCACGAAAAAGATCCCAATATACCGATTCCGCCACGGCCGACTACCGGAGACCTGGATGTACAAGTCGAAGTGGTCAATTGGGGACAAGTGAGCCAGGATGTTGAAATCTGATGATGGCAACACATAGGGTAAATCTTTAAAGTAGAACAAATTAAACGTATTACAATTATGAAATTAAGAAATTTATTTTTAGCCTCTTTGGCAGTTTGCACAATGGCATCCTGCTCAAAAGACGATGACGGAATATCCGGCCCGCAGGAGGTAGACGCTTATCTCTCTTTCGCCTCCACAACCGATGCCATGACGAAGGCATCGACCGAAGGTGATGATGATGCCGGCAACGGCAAAGAAGCCAAGATCCAGTCTTTGACGGCTTATGTCTTTGACGAAGCCGGAAAGTATGTGATCAGTAAGTATGTCAGTTTGGAAGGTTCCGGTACGGTAGGTGAGGACTATAATGTTACTGGAGAAGGCGAAAATCAGTCCATCACCTCAATCAAGGCTATCCATGTGAAAGTGGCAAAACCGACTACAGAAGGGGGAAATTCTTCTACAACCTTTAAAGTTGTTTTGTTGGCCAATACGGAGCATTATAATGATGTTACCAAGTTAGTGGATTTGGAGGGAAAGACAACGAAAGACATCAGATCATTAAATGCTGTAGGAGTAGGAAAATCTTATTTGCCAATGCACAGTCCAGAGTTGACTGTTGGAGGTTTAAAGCCTTCTTCCGACACGGAACATTTCATAAATTGGTATAATGGTGCTTCTTCTTGTACACCGGAAAAAGTAACAGCAAAGGACGACCATACAGGAAGTATTCCAGCAGCAGGTGCGACTAAAGTAATAATGACTCGCTCCATCGCGCGTGTGCAATTGGTTTCTTTGAAGGCTGACTTCAGCGCATTGGAATCTGATGGTAAAACGATAAGATTTGATGTTACGTCTGTGTTCTTGGCCAATGTCCGTGCTAACGCATCGGTTATGGGCGAAGAAAATACGGGAGCCGGTTTCTACAGAGGAGCCCCTGAATCGTTTGATGAACATCAGTTTTTGATTGCATTGAATAGTACTGTAGATGAAGCATTGGTGGCTACATATTCCGACAGGTCATTGACTACGGCTGGAAACGCTTTGACAGGATGGGATTTTGACAAATATATCAATGCAAATAGCCCGGAAAGCATTATGGGGATTCCATTCACTGCTAATGGTGATGGGTCTTATTCGAAAGAAGAGGGTGGCGCTTACCAGACCCGTTTGATTATTGCCGGCAACTATTATGATGGGAATCAAAGTAAAGGAACGAGATACTTCCATATCCCTTTGAAGTTGGTTGGTGATGCCGGTAATGTTGCAAGCAACAAGTTTTTCAAGGTCTCGGCAACTATCACCGGTGAAGGTAGCCCGAATCCGGATGAAATCTTGGAAAATGCTTGTATCAATTTCAGTATAGAAGTGGCACCGTGGAATGTGGTCGAGCAAACAGAAGATGATACGAATTAATAAAATCATTGATTCACAATAACCAAAGGGGACGTTTCAAAACGCCCCCTTATTTTTTGTCTATTAAAAGAAGCTTATCGTTTCTATCGCAATTAAAGGGTGTACCTCTCAATTTGCCTTTTGGTATTTTTACCACTTAATCTTGAAAGTTTCGCCTATCGCCTCCTGTCGGCATTCCCTGTACATTTGCACCGTAAGTCAAATGAGAAAATACATAGGATTATGAAAATTAAGAATATATTTTTCGCAGCAATATTGGTTCTTGCCGGTTTTTCCTGCTCCATGGAAGATGATGCTATCATGAATGATGTAGAGAAGGGTATTGAAGAAGCCACGGAAGCTTATACAGTATTGGACTTCGGTGTCGCTTTTAATGAAATGGCTACAAAAGCTTCAACAACTGTTGTTCCCGGTGAAGACAGACCTGCAACAGGTGATGAGAACAATGACGAAAAAAAGATATCTGAAGTATCTGTATTCTTATTGGAAGATGGAAAGGTTATAGGTATTTTAAAATCCCAAAATAGGAATCAGGTAAGTTCTAATAGTGATGGTTCTATCACTTTGAAGGATCTGAAGTTTGTGACGAAGTACAAAACTAATCGTACATTGGATGCCCATGTTGTTATAAATGGTAATCAATTTTTGAAAAATATCAATATTGGAGATGCACAAAGTGCTTTGAATCAACAAATATCCGGATGTCTTTCTGCGGATCAACTAATCAAATATGGTTCTACGCGCATTGTTTTTGGAAAAGATATAACTAATTCTTATTCATCTCCGTCTGTTGCGGAAAATAATCCTACGACCATTCTTGTGAAGGTATCCCATGTGGCTGCACGACTTGACTTCTCTCAGTTTGATGTGACACTTAAAGGTATTGGAGGGAATCCGACTGTTGTTTTTGATGAAGCTAAATTCGTGAACTTGCAACAAAATGGCAAGATTGTTGAAGGGGATGCGAGTGTCAATGTTAAAGATGGCGCTTTTTTGAACCGTAGTAACCGAATTGGAACGAGATGGACTGACATGGGAACAGCCTATGGCTATGCTAACCAATATAGACAAGATTCTGAAATGAATACAGCCTTGTATGTGAAGTTCACAGTTGACGGCAGAACATTTGAGAAAACATACCCGATCAATCCGGCTGGTATAACGAAGGAAGTCGATCATAACGGTATCAAAGGCGGCTACCTTTACGACATAAAAGTGCGTTGGACGATCACTCCGGACTGGGGAGATTCCACAATCGAATTCTATACGAGAGACTGGGTTCATAATACCATCCCGGAAGTTGTATTGTGATTAAATAGGAGAGTATAAAAATGAAAGTATCGACAGGTAAAATACACACAATTATGAAAACGAAAAATATATTCCTGACAGCTATATCTGCATTGTTCATCTTTGCAGCATGTACTGAAGAAAAAATAATGGACGAGCCGGGCGTTTCCGGCAAAGGCGATCTCGTCATCGAACTATCCCCCTCTTCCGTCATCACAAAAGCTGCTGCGGAAGATAAAGGATATGTGTATGCGACAGAGGAAGAATTGAATGTAGAGGATTGCTGGATATTCGTGTTTGGTGAAGATAAAAAATATATTACGTCTCAGTATTTTTCTGGCGATGCTTTATCGGAAACTGAGAATGAATATGTAGATACCCCCGCTCCAAATGGAGGTAGCCAGACGTATAAAAAAGGATATACAATCACTTTAACCGGTTTGGATTATGGTACTTATGACTTTTGGGTCGTAGCCAATACGGCTAATGATGCTTATAAATCTTGTCAATCTCTGGATGCATTGAAGGAGATTATTGAAGGTGGCGATTCATATCAAACTGCATTTGCAGAGAAAGCTGACCAGTTGGTGAAAGTCGGTAACAAATCCGCAACATTTAACTTGACGACTGTCGCTTCTCCAATCCAGATCCCGTTAACACAGTTGGCTGCACGGGTGGAACTGAAAGTGCGGGTGGATATTCCGAGACAATTGAAAGGTGGAGAATATGTGTATGAGGGTTTCCCTAATGCAAATGGAGTACTTACTAATGCAGAAATTGATAAATTGACAGGGTCGCATATACGTAACGAGGATGTAATTGATAGCGACTTGCAACGAAAAGATGGCAATGACAACTATCTTTATACTTATTTTGGACATCCTGTAACAATTTCTGGTGGCTCAAAAGTAAAAGCTATTAGGGTTGATAACGCATTGAAGGTTACTAAGCAGACTACGTATAGTGGTTATTTATTGGATAACATAAAGCTGACAGTAGATAATATACGTATCAAAAGTGAATTGGCCCCTTTATCTGTAGTAGTTGACCAACAACTTGGTAGTAGTGTGTTTAATCCGTTGGCAGATGAGATCAGTACAACTTATTTGTTTAAATTTTATACATATACCAAAGATGATTTGACAATAAGTTTGTCAGGTGAGCTTCAGAAGGCTGAGTATTCGGTTTCGCAAATGGGAACATTAGATAATGCGATGTTTGTGAATGATAAAGACCTTGCGTTAGTTGAGAAAATTAATAAGGGTGACGTCGAGGATGGTGAAGTTTTGACATTTGCTGGAGGAGGTGGATGGGGAAATGCTGCTACAGGCGTATTGCTCTGTAATCAAGATGCTTGGACAGCAGTAGATGAGGAGATTACAGGTGAGCCTGTACTTGAAGGTGAGCCTAAAGCGTATTCCTCCGGCAGCGTAACCCTGAAACCCGAAGGTGGTTTTCAAGTCGGCAATATGTATGAAGCATCTGCATTGATACAGAGTGTTCCGGCTACAGGCTCTTTAAATATAGTGATAGAAAATATTCAGTCTGGAGGCGAGATCAATTTCGGCTTCAATTAATTACCAAAGCGATTATTAGTCTTTCAAGGGCTATGCCGAAACAGCTTTGTTCCCGCGCCAAGCGTGTGGAGACAAGGCTGTTTCGGCATAGCCCTTGAATTTTGATGGAGGTGTGCCAATATCGGTATCCCCCCCGTTTTTCAGCAGTTTAAACCTCTATCTCCCCGCAAACTATCCCGAATCTCCCCACAAACTAACTCAAACCATGCCATAAACTAATTCATAGCATATTACATACTCTCGATAGATAGTACGACATAACACCGATAGGTAGTACTACCTATACCTTATACATAGTACTACCTATCCCAACTTTCCTGTATGTCCCGGATTAGTTTATGGTATGGTTCGAGTTAGTTTCCGGTATGTTTTGTATTAGTTTGTGCATAAAATAATTGAAAAACATAGAATATCCGAAATATAAACCTTACCTTGCAGGAAATTTAAAAACTAATGCTAATATGAAAATAACGCAACTTCGCGGTGACCTGGCGGCTTTCCGTAACCTTGAACTAAGCATTGTCCTGAACGCCATGAAAACGGAAAATAGCCGGAAGCCGGTGACCACCTTGCGGCAGAACATTCCTTATCTGACTCCCGGGATAAAAAGCCTTGCAGCAGAAAAGATACCTGTAGTTTTGTTTGGCGTTACGCTGAAGCGGGATGATGAGAGGATCGGTGTGGCCACCTATGCAGGATTGGTGCTGCTCAGTATCGGTAACCTGATCGGTTATGCGGAGGCGGCTGCCATACGGGACCGGGCGGCGGGATTTCCGCAGACACTCGCTTCGTTTGTAGGATCGAGCGGACGGAGCGTTAAAATCGTGGTTCCTTTTACCTTGTCGGACGGTTCGCTGCCGAAGACGGAAAGGCATATGCGCCTTTTTCACGCCCATGCCTGCCTTCGTGCAGGACGCTATTACGAAGCACAGCTCCAGTTGCCCGTCGAATGGAAAGAAGAAGGATGCCCGACGCCGGAACAAGGATGCCGTGTGTCGTATGATCCCGACCTGTATTATAATCCGGATGCCTTGCCGATCCGCCTGGAACAACCTTTGCAGATGCCTGCTCCTGTGACGACACGCGAGGCACACGATGCCGAGACGGACCCTCTGTTGCGCATGGTGCCCGGCTATGAACGCTACAAACGCATATCGCTTCTTTATGAAACCAGCCTTACCGACACCTTTCGGCAGGTCGGGCCGGAAGACGGTGGCGATGAAGGACGGAAAAAGTTCATCGTGCATCTGGCGCGTAAATGCCGGCAATCCGCCATCCCGGAGGAAGATGCCGTCCGTTTTGCCCTGATACACCCGTTCGGCAGGGAGCAGGAGATGGAGTTGAGGGCGACGTTCGGGAACGTCTACAGGAAAGAAAAACATTGCAGCGTACGGCCCTGTATGCCCCGGCGGATGCTGGTGGCGATGCAGATGGAAGAGTTTATGACAAGGCGTTATGAGTTGAGGTTCAACCGGATGAAGGGATGCAAGGAGTATCGCGAACGACATTCGCTGTTTACGGACTATCGCCCGGTGACGGCCGAGGCGGTCAAAAGCATCTGTTTCGAGGCGCAGTTGGAAGGGATATCGGCAATCGAATATGACGTGCAGCGTTACGTGGACTCCCGGCGTGTTTCCCATTACTGGCCGATCGAGGAGTTCCTTTTCGATCTGCCGCATTGGGACGGGCAGGACCGCATCCGTGCCCTTGCCGATTGTGTGCCATGCGAAAACAAGGAGTGGAGGGATTTCTTTTATATTTGGTTCCTCAGTATGGTGGCACACTGGTTGCAGATGGACAGGGAACATGCCAATAGCACGTCACCCCTGTTGGTCGGGCCGCAGGGTTGCCGTAAGAGTTCTTTTTGCCAGAGTCTTCTGCCACCCGAACTGCGGCCTTACTATGTCGATGGGATCGACTTGGGAAGCCGGAAGGATGCGGAGATGGCGTTGAACCGTTTCGCGCTGATCAACCTGGATGAGTTCGACTCGATACCTGCTTCCCGTCAGCCTTATTTGAAAAACCTGCTTCAGAAGGCGAAAGTGACGTTGCGTAAGCCTTATGGCGAGAGCATGGAGGAGATGAGGCGGTTCGCTTCGTTTATCGCAACCTCCAATACGTTCTCTTTGCTGACCGATACCACCGGCAGCCGCCGTTTTATCGGGGTGGAGGTGAAGGGGATGATCCGGATAGAACCCATCGATTATCCTCAACTCTACGCCCAGGCGGTCAGTGCCTTGAGGGAAGGTGAACGCTATTGGTTTACCCCGGAAGAGGAGGTGCTTTTGAACCGGAATAACCGGATGTTCGAAAAGCGGCCTTTGCTGGAAGAGTTGTTCCTCCATTATTTCCGTATTCCGGAGGAAGAGGAGGTTTGTGAGCCGTTGTCAGCACCCGAAATATTGATGACAATCAGCAAACAGAGCAAAATAGACCTTACGGAAACAAAGCTGAGGTTGTTCGGACAATTAATGCAAAAATATAATGTACGGAAGAAGATGAAAAAAGACCGGAAATACTATTATGTCATACCGGAAACAGAAGAACCGGGTGCCGATGTACCGGTCGGGTGAGTACATCGACATCTGTATCGACACCAACATCGACACCTGATAATAGATAAATAATCAGGTGGTTGGGTTGAAAGGTGTCGATGTGTAGCATGATAATCATTTATAAAAATAATATAGTATGAGTATACAATACAGATTTGTCCCCATTTATGATAACCTGAATGAGGACAGCGAGAAAGTAACGGGTTTTTATCCCAAAGTAGTCAGCCGTGGCACAATAAACAAAGAGCGGATGTTTGAAGAAATATCGCACGGTTCGTCTTCCCTCCGTTCGGAACTGGCACGTTCGTGGATGCTGATGGAAGACTATATCATAGATCGGTTGAAAGATGGTTACGATGTCTGCCTGAACGATTTTTGTACTTTCGGTATCTCCGCCAAATACCGCCGTGTAGACCGTATCAACGAAATCCGAGCCGAATCCATTTTCGTAAAGGGCATGCATGTCCGCACTTCGGAGGTCGTCAATAAAAAACTCAAATGGGCGCGTTTCGAGAGGGAATCGGAGAAATGAATCGATATGATAATATTTCCGTGTGTTAATCGGTATTTCTATCGTCTTGTCCTTTTTTCGTCGGTATTTATATCACGCGGTCCGTTCTTGGTAGCTTTGCCCGTGAAACTTGAAACGAGCACCTACCGCGCGTGGTAAAGACTTATTCTATTTTTGTGTCGGGATAAACTGTATTATCCCCTTTGCTGTTTAACATGGGATAGAAAAACGAAAGATAATTAAAAATGAAGTGTATGAAAAAAGTACTTTTCCTCTTTTTGCTTCTGGCCGGCATGACGAATGTCTATGGGCAGAAGTTTGCGGTAAAGTCAAACTTGCTGTACGACGCGACTGCAACGATCAACCTCGGTGTTGAAATGGGATTGAGCAAGAAGTGGACACTGGACTTGTCCGGTAACTACAACGGATGGAAGTTTGGCGACGACATGCGTTGGAAACATTGGATGGTTCAGCCGGAAGCGCGTTATTGGCTATGTGAGAAGTTTAACGGCCATTTTCTCGGAGTGCATGCCCATTATGCCGATTATAATGTCGGCGGGATCAAATTCCTGAGTAAAAATATGGAGAATTATCGTTATCAGGGCAACCTCTACGGAGCCGGCTTGTCCTATGGTTACCAATGGCTGCTGAGCAACCGTTGGAGCATGGAGGCTGTGATCGGTGTCGGATGGGCGCATCTGGACTATGATAAATATCCGTGCGCATCGTGCGGTACGGTTCAGAAGAGTGAAACGAAAGACTATTTCGGAGTGACGAAGGCTGCTCTTTCTATTATTTACTTTATTAAATAATCGGAGCGATGAAGAAAACAATGAAAATATATATGGCAGCAGCTTTGCTGGCTGTCGTTTCGCCGGCTATCCTGGCTCAGGCCCCGGTAAAAGTGGTTTGTAACGAACTGAAACAAAAAGGGAACGAATTGGTGATCGACGCCGTGATCACGGTCGACGGTAGCCGGATCAAATCTCGCGAGAACCTCTCCCTGACACCGGTCTTGGAATCGGCTTCGCAGAAGGAAGGGCTGCCTTCCATCCTGCTGAACGGACGGATCAGTCAGAAAGTGTATGACCGCGAGATCGCTTTGAACAACTTGCAGGATGAACCCCGCTTTTTGGTCGTGCAGGCCGGAAAGAGCGAAAGCGTCATCAACTATAAGACGGTAATCCCGTTTGAGCCGTGGATGAAAGACGCTCGCTTCGTGCTGATCCCGAACATGTGCGGTTGTGGAAAAGAGGAACAGGGTGCTCCGCTCGTGATGGCCGACAAGGTCCTGACTCGTCCCGACAAGCGGTATGAGGTGCAGCCTACCCTGGCTTATATCTCTCCGGAAGCGGAAACGGTAAAACATCGTGCCGAGGTGGGGACTGCTTATCTGGACTTCCAGGTGGGAAAATATGCGATCCTGCCGGATTTCCGTAACAATGCGCTGGAACTGGCGAAGATCGACAATACGGTCAGCACGGTCGTAAACGATAAGAACATCACGCTCGAAGGCATTATCCTGAAAGGTTTTGCGTCGCCCGAAGGCAGCTACAAGTCCAATACGGTCCTGGCTGGCAATCGTGTGAAAGCGCTTGCCGAATATATACGGAAGAAACACGACTTCAAACCGGAGCTGTTCACGTTAGATAACGGTTCAGAAGATTGGGAAGGCCTGAAAGCAAAAGTAGAGGCCGACCGGAGCGTTCCTTCGCGTGAGACTGTGCTGGCTATCATCAACAGCAATGACGAGCCGGACAAGAAAGACGCCAGGCTGGCTGCTTTGGACGGAGGGGCTCCTTACCGTTATGTATTGAAGAATATCTATCCTTCGTTGCGCCGTTCCGATTACCGTGTCGCTTATCAGGTGCGTTTCTTTACGGTCGAAGAAGGACGCGAGATTATCAAGATGCGTCCGCAGCAGTTGAGTTTGAGCGAAATGTTCGCGGTGGCCAACAGCTACGAGATCGGAAGCAAGGAATATAATGAAGTGTTCGAGATTGCGGTCCGCATGTACAGCGACGATCCTGTCGCCAATCTGAACGCCGCCAATATCGCATTGTCGAAGAACGATCTGGATGCGGCCCGTACTTATCTGGCTAAGGCTGGCAATAGCCCCGAAGCCATCCATGCGCATGGTGTCCTGAACCTGCTGGATGGGAATTTGGATGAGGCAGGAAAACTGCTGGAACAGGCAAAAGCTGCCGGTGTGAAGGAAGCAGCGGCCAATTTGGACGAGTTGCGTAAGAAAGAGGCCGATAATCAGCTCTTTGATAGCTTTGAGTAGTAAGATTGAGACTTTTACAGTGCAATTTTTGCGGCATTAACCCATATCTTTGTAATATGGAGTTTGCATATAGGAGATTGAGAATTTAAATTATTAAGATTATGGAACGTATAGCGGATGTCGAAAAGGTTCTGATGAACGAGATAGACAACCTGCATGGTGTCTACTTATATCTCGAAGGCGATTCATGGTGCGCGTATGAACGTTCTGCTTATTATCTGGCCAAGTTGAATGTGCCGGTGATACTACAGAAAGAAGTAATCCGCGAGGGGTACGATGTGGTTTTGTTGAAAGCACTGTTTGCAGTGGATGACATGTGTTTGCCACTGGCTCCTAAAATGGAGTTGAAGAGGGTGGCGGATGACAAGTTGCAGTTCCACATGTATGACGATATTGATGGTTTTCCCGAATGGAAAGCTTCTCAATTGAATAAGCTGCCTGCGTGACAGGTTGTTGAATAGCATTTTTATTAAACAGCCGTGAGGCTTGAATAAATACTAAGTTGTAAAATTGAGGGTGTATTTTGTCCCGAAGGCTGATCGAAAGATCCCCTTCGGGACTTTTTATTATAAGAATATTTGAAACATACAAATGATGATTTACATCTGCCAAAATTGAACTACATTATTTGGAGGGTGCGGTAAACTATGATCCGGGCATCTGCTGAGAGGGTGACGGTGAAGTTGTTACCGGTTGCCTCGTTTAACGTGCCTTGCCACCAGGCTGTCAGCCGGCGGTTGCGGATGGGCCAGCGCAGCCCGGTGGTGGAAATCGTGCCGGAAGGGGCGAGCGAGAAAAGGGACACTTGGGTTCCGGGTTTACTTTCCAGTGTTGTCGTTTGAAGGATAGGAGTGAAGATCCCATAGTCTGAAAGCATCTCTATCCGTTGGAACAGCGGGGCGTAGTCCATCAGCAACGAGATATTGCCTAACGTATGGTCTTCGCGCAGCCCGGTAGCTCCTAATATCAGAACTTCCTGCTGCCCGGACCGGTGGGCGAAGCGGACGGATTTCGTCAGGTCGTTTATTTCCTGGTCCTCTACGATATGGATGCGGTCGGCATACTGTTCACGAAAACGGGATGGGATACTGTCGAGGTCTCCGACAATCGCTGTCGGAGTGATGCCTGCTTTATCCAACGCCTCGACGGCTCCGTCACAAGCGATGACGACGGAGGCTTGATGCAGAAGATGAAGCGGTAAAGCTGTTTGCGGAAAACGGCCGTTTGCCACGACTACGCAATTATAAGGTGCTATCATTTGTTCTTATTCCTTTCTTTTTCCAAGTGTATAATCCGGCTGCCGCCAGTATGGCGTAGCAAATATAGAGAAACATTGTGGGATAGAGCCCACGCAGGTAATAAAGATAGACGGACACGCAGTTGACGACGATCCAGAAGATCCAGTGCTCGACGATCCGGCGTGCCAGCATCCAGGTGGCGACGATTCCGACGGCGGTGGTAAAAGCATCGCCTGCCGGTATCGGCGAATCGGTGAAATAATGCAGGACATAATAGAGTAACGCAAACAGGGCAACGATGGAAAAGCTGATCCCGGCAAAAAGACGGAGTGTCATATTGCGGTAGAGGATTACTTCCTGAGGAGCTGTCTCTATGTCTTCCGCTGTTTGTTCTTGCCTGCCCTTGCTGCGTGTCCATTGCCAGAAACCGTATATGCTGATGGCTACATAATAGATGTTCAATCCCATATCCGCATATATCTTTGAAAAGAAAAAGACAAAAACATAGACAAGGGAAGTCAGGAAGCCGACAACCCACATGGCACGGTGCTGCCTTATCTCCAGAAAGAGATAAAGCAGGCCGGTCAGTACTCCGAAATATTCCAGTAATTGTTCCATCATTTAGAATTTGAATGTTACCCGTGCCATTGCGTTTGTTCCCGCCTGGGTGAAATAGCCGTCTTCTTTGTAACGTTCGCCGTCGACCATTGCCGAGTATACCCATGCATTGGTTTCATATTGCTCGTTGAACAAATTGTTGATCGTGACATCGAGGGCGATCTCCTTCATAAACTTCGGTTTGAAAACGTAGCCGACACGCAGGTTGCTGACGAAATAGGGATCGATGGAACGGTCTTTGCAAGAGGTGTTGTCGATATACTGGCGGCCGACAAACTGGGAGTTGAAACTTGCGCTGAATTGTTTCCAGTTGAAATTGAACATGCTGTTGGCGATGATGTCTGGCGAAAAGGCGATGTCGGTTGTCCCTAAGTCGTTGTGGTCCTCGCGTAGGAAGTTCCAGTCGGCATCGTAAACCTCGATGTTTTCGGTGAAGTTCTTGATCTTGTTCCGGCTGAGTGTCAGGTTTCCGCTCCAGTCCAGCCAGCGGGCGATTTTCACGCCTCCCGTGAGTTCTATTCCCATCCGGTAGCTGTCTTTGATATTGGAAGTGAGGGCTTCGCCGATTTCGCTGATCTTGCCGGTCAGGATCAGCTGGTTGCTGTAATCCATGAAGTAAAGATTGGCGCCGACATGGAAACGGGAGTTTCCGAAACCGTAACCCGCTTCATAGTCGTAGAGCGTCTCGTGCTGCGGGCGTTCGTCCCGGCCGGCCTCGGTGAAGTTGTCCCGGTTCGGTTCGCGGTTGGCTACCGAGAACGAGACGAACGCGTTGTGGCCGTCCTTTTGGAAGTTAATGCCCGCCTTGGGGTTGAAGAAGTTCCAGTGCTTGTCGACATTCACGTGGTCGCCGGCTTTGTCGTCGCTGCCTTCGATCGTGTAGTGGATGCCCCGGTACTGCATGTCCAGATAACCGTTCAAGTTGGGATGGAACTGGTAATTGGCTTTGGCGTACATATTGTAATCCAGCTTGTCACCCGTGTTACGGTAATATTCGTAGTCCGGTTCGGGAAGGTTGTTCGATTGTTTCGCCCACATGACACGCCCGAAGTGGTCGCCGTCGTAACGGTTGATGGCGGCTCCGGCTGAGAATTGCAAACGCTCTCCCCGATAGTTGGCGCTGTAGATCGCTCCGTAGAAGTCGTTTTCCAGCCACTTGCGGCGGACGAGGTCCGTCTTGGCGATGGTGTCTCCCTGGCTGTCGATATATGGGGGCAGTTTGTAATCCTTGACTTTGGCTCCTCCTTTATAATCTTCATAATAGCCTGCCCCATGTGTGTAATGGAGTGTCAGGTTCATGTTCCACAGATCGCTCAGGCGCTGGCTGGCTGTCAGGTGGTAGTTCTGCTGCCGGTAATTGTCTGTTTGGTTCTTGTAATATTTGGTGACCCCGTCTTCTTTATATTCCCCGCAAGGGTTGTAGGTGCGGTCTGAATCCAGCAGATAGGAAGGGACGCCGGTCCATGCCTGGTAGGTCTTCTCGATGCTGCCGAAAGTCTGGAAGCGAATAAGCGTGTTGTCTCCGTAGTAAGCCGCCGAAGCAAAGTAAGAGTGCATGTTGGCCTTGGCCCGGTCGATGTATCCGTCGCTCTGGATATTGGAATAGCGGGCATCGAAAACGAAATGGTCCTGTAGAAGCCCGGTTCCGAGCTTGACAGTGTTCTTGACTGTCCCGAACGATCCGGCCGAGACCGAATATTCGGCATAAGGTTTCAACTCCGATTTCTGCGTCTGCATGGCGACAGTTGCTCCGAAGGCGGCTGCCCCGTTGGTCGAGGTCCCGGCTCCGCGTTGTATCTGGATATTATCGACCGAAGAGGCAAAGTCTGGCATGTTCACCCAGAAGACCGTGTGTGACTCGGAGTCGTTTACAGGTACTCCGTTGACTGTGATGTTGATACGGTTGGCATCCGTCCCCCGGATGCGGAAACCGGAATAGCCGATACCTGTCCCTGCATCTGACGTCATGATCACGGACGGCGATTGGAGGATCAGGAAGGGGATGCCTTGTCCGTTGTTCCGGCGATTCAGCTCGTCCTTTGTCAGTTCGCTGTAGGCAACCGGTGTCCCTTTGGCTACTTTGGTTGCGGTGACGACCACTTCGTCCAGCGAGATGTCTTTTGAGATTTTCAGAGAATCGGCCGGTCCGGTCGTTTTGCTTTCCGCCGACAATGCCATTAATGTTGAGGCAATAATAAGAACACTTTTCATCCTTTTTCTTTTTGATAACCTGAATTTTAAAAGGAATAGCAGAGGTGGACTGTTTTTACTGAAGATACACTTTTTTCCCTTCGTCGGCATTACCCGTACAGGTTCAATGGGTATAATCTCAGCCTGCCTTCCTGTTTTTGGGCGTCATTCCGGCAAGCACCCCTTATATTCGAGGGCAAAGGAACGAAAAAAACGGGTAATGACCAAATGTTCTGATATATGCTTACTTTTGACATATTAAGTATAAATGTACGCGATAAATCTCTTAACATGCAGAAAAAATATATATTTATTTGAAAACTCACTGATTATTTGTATATTTGCAGACGATTAAGCGAAGATGAGGAGGGGGCGGGCAGTCCCCTTCTTTTGTTCTTAACTGTATGTATATGATTGAAAAGGACGTGATAAGTCAGTTGGTAGAAGAGAAATTAGCTTCTTCCGGCAATTATTTAGTGGATGTAGTAATAAAACCAGGTAACCTGATTATCATAGAAATAGATAATGATGAGGGTGTTTGTATCGACGATTGCGCTGAGTTGAGCCGCTATGTGGAAGGTCACCTGGACCGTGATGTGGAAGACTTCGAACTGGAAGTCGGTTCCGCAGGGATAACATCTCCGTTTAAAGTGCTTCGCCAGTATGTGAAAAATATAGGTAACGAAGTGGAAATGCTGCTTAAAAGCGGTACGAAGTTGACCGGCGTATTAAAATCGGCCGACGAAAACGGGGTGGTGGTCACTGTTGAAAAACAAGTGAAGCCCGAAGGAGCCAAGCGTAAAGTGACTGTCCGGGAAGACCAGTCATATACATTCGATGAAATAAAATATACAAAATACCTAATAAGATTCAAGTAAAAAGATTATGGCCAAGAAAGAGGAAACAATCAGTATGATTGACACACTTGCTGAGTTCAAGGAGTTGAAAAATATAGATAAAGATACGATGATCAGCGTGTTGGAAGACTCATTCCGCAACGTGATCGCTAAAATGTTCGGTACGGATGAAAATTACGATGTAATTATCAACCCGGAAAAAGGTGACTTCGAAATCTGGAGAAACCGTACGGTTGTCGCCGATGACGAACTGGAGGACGAGAATCTTCAGCTGACACTGACCGAGGCCCGTAAGATCGATGCCGACTGTGAAGTGGGCGAAGAGGTGACTGATGAAGTGCATTTTGCCGATTTCGGACGTCGTGCCATCCTGAACCTGCGCCAGACATTGGCTTCAAAAATACTTGAATTGCAGAAAGACAGTTTGTTTGCTAAGTATAAGGATAAAATCGGCAATATCATCGCAGCCGATGTTTACCAGGTATGGAAGAAGGAGATCCTGTTGTTGGATGACGAGGGTAATGAGTTGCTGCTCCCGAAAACAGAACAGATCCCGACTGATTTTTACCGTAAAGGTGAAACCGTGCGTGCTATCGTACAGCGGGTGGACAACTACAACAACAATCCGAAGATCATCCTTTCCCGTACAGACAAATTGTTCCTGCAGCGTTTGTTCGAACTTGAAGTTCCGGAAATCAACGATGGTCTGATCACCATCAAGGCGATTGCCCGTATTCCGGGAGAGAGAGCAAAAGTGGCCGTTGAGTCGTACGATGACCGTATCGACCCGGTCGGCGCCTGCGTCGGAATGAAAGGTTCCCGTATTCATGGTATCGTTCGCGAGCTGAGAAACGAGAACATCGATGTTATTAACTATACATCCAATATATCGCTGTTTATCCAGCGTGCATTAAGCCCGGCAAAAATTTCCTCTATACGAGTGAACGAAGAAGAACATAAGGCAGAGGTTTATCTTCGTCCTGAAGAAGTTTCATTGGCTATCGGTAAAGGTGGTTTGAATATCAAGCTTGCCTGTATGCTGACCGAATACGCCATCGATGTCTTCCGCGATGTGGAAGGTGCAGATGAAGAGGATATCTATTTGGATGAATTCTCGGACGAAATTGACAGCTGGGTAATCGAAGCACTGAAGAATATCGGGTGCTACACGGCGAAGAGCGTATTGGCTATGAACCGCGAAGAGATTGTAGAACGTGCCGACCTCGAAGAACAGACTGTTGACGAGGTACTTGCTATCTTATCTGCCGAATTTGAAGAAGAAGAGGGAGAACCTCAAGAATAAGTATTACGACAAAGTTTGATATGCCCATAAAATTAATACAAGTACAGAGAAAATTAAATGTAGGAATCAACACGGTTGTTGAGTTTCTACGCAAGAAAGGGTTCGAGGTTGAGGATAACAATCCCAACACGCGAATCGGTGATGAACAGTATGCTTTGCTCGTAAAAGAGTTTGGAAAAGATTTACCGAACGGCGGACGTGAGCGTGAACGGGTCGTGCCCGAACGTTCTCACAGGGAAGCTTCTTCTGTGAAAGAAGAAAAGAGTTCGGAAATAAAGACTGTAATACCGGAAGAATTCAGACCCAAAATTGTGACGAAGGGTCGGATCGATCTGGACAGACCGCATAAAAAAGTGCAGGAGGTGCAGCATCAGCCTGTTTCCGTTCCTGTGGAAAAGAAAGTGGAGAAGCCTGTGGAGGCGGCCACTGCTGCAAAAACTGCTGATGCTCCGGTTGAGGAGGTGAAAACCCCCGAAGTAAAGGCACCTGAGGTGGAAATACCTGAAGTGAAAATCCCGGAAATGAAACAGCAGCCTGAGGAGATAAAAGAAGAAAAAGTTATAGTAGTGGAAAAGGAACCAGCAGAAGTGATGAAACCGGAGCCTGTACAGGAGCCGAAAACTGCAAATGTAGAGTCAACGACTGCGACTGCAGAACCGGCGGCATCTGCCGGCAACGATTCTGACGAGGGATTATTCCGGTTGAATACTCCGAAGTTCGAGTCGAAAATCAAGGTGACAGGGAAGATAGATCTGAACGCGTTGAATCAGTCTACCCGTCCGAAGAAAAAGACGAAGGAGGAACGCAAGAAAGAGCGGGAAGACAAGCGCGAGAAGTTCGCCGGTAACAAAGCGGGGCAACAGTCGGGTAACGGGCTTTTCAATAAAGGACCGAAAGACGGAACGGCAAGACCAGGTGCTCCTGTCAAACCGGGAGAAGGCGGTACGGATGCAAAGAAAAAACGTAACCGTATCAAGAAAGACCGCGTAGATGTGAACAATACGCCGGGAACTAATGCACGCCCGTCACGTCCGAACGATGATCGCAAGCCGCGCCTACGCAAGCCGGTGAAGGCGGAAATCAGCGAGGAAGATGTACAGAAGCAGGTAAAGGAAACCTTGGCCCGTCTGACCAACAAGGGAAATAAGAATAATAAAGGTGCCAAGTACCGTCGCGATAAACGCGATGCCATCCAGAAGCGTGAACACGAACTGATGGAACAGGAAGAAATGGAAAGCAAGGTGTTGAAGCTGACGGAGTTTGTGACTGCCAATGACCTTGCCAACATGATGGACGTTCCTGTGACGCAGGTTATCGGTACTTGTATGAGTATCGGTATCATGGTTTCCATTAACCAGCGTCTGGATGCGGAAACAATTAATATCGTAGCTGAAGAATTCGGTTTCCAGACCGAATATGTAAGTGCCGAAGTGGTGGAAGCCATCAAGGCCGACGAAGAAGACGACAACGAAGAAGACTGGGTGGCGCGTCCTCCTATCGTGACTGTGATGGGACACGTTGACCACGGTAAGACCTCTTTGTTGGATAATATCCGTAATGCAAACGTAATTGCCGGTGAGGCAGGAGGTATCACGCAGCACATCGGTGCTTACAACGTGAAGTTGCAGAGCGGGCGTCGTATCACGTTCCTGGATACGCCGGGCCATGAGGCTTTTACCGCCATGCGTGCCCGTGGTGCCAAGGTGACGGATATCGCGATTATCATTGTGGCTGCCGACGATAATGTCATGCCACAGACTGTCGAAGCGATCAACCATGCTTCGGCTGCTGGTGTACCTATCGTATTTGCTATCAATAAGATCGACAAGCCTCATGCCAATCCTGACAAGATCAAGGAGGAACTGGCTAACATGAATTATTTGGTTGAAGACTGGGGAGGTAAGTACCAGAGCCAGGAAATTTCAGCCAAGAAAGGTATCGGTGTGGAGGACTTGTTGGAAAAAGTATTGTTGGAAGCCGATTTGCTCGACTTGAAGGCTAATCCGAAGAGACGTGCTGTTGGTTCCATCATCGAATCTTCACTTGACAAAGGACGTGGATATGTTTCTACCGTGTTGGTTGAAAACGGAACACTGAAGGTCGGTGACATCGTACTGGCCGGAACCCATTTCGGTCGCGTAAAAGCGATGTTCAACGAACGTAACCAGCGTATCGAAAAGGCTGGTCCTTCCGAACCGGCTCTGATCCTCGGTCTGAACGGTGCTCCGCAGGCTGGCGATACGTTCAACGTACTGGAAACAGACCAGGAAGCCCGCGAAATTGCCAACCGTCGCGAACAGTTGCAGCGTGAGTTGGGCCTACGTACGCAGAAGATGCTTACGCTGGATGATATCGGTCGCCGTATCGCAGTCGGAAACTTCCAAGAACTGAACGTGATTGTGAAGGGTGACGTGGACGGTTCCGTAGAAGCGTTGTCAGACTCCCTGATCCGTCTGTCTACAGAGGAAATCCAGGTGAACGTGATCCACAAGGCTGTCGGTCAGATCTCCGAATCGGATGTCGTACTGGCTGCCGCTTCTGATGCGATTATTATCGGATTCCAGGTGCGCCCGGCATTGCCTGCACGCCGCCTGGCAGAGAAAGAGGGAGTTGAAATCCGTCTGTACTCGATTATCTATGATGCGATCGAAGAAGTGAAGAGCGCTATGGAAGGTATGCTTTCACCGGAAATCAAGGAAGAGATCACTGCGAACGTGGAAGTGCTTCAGGTCTTCAAGATCACGAAAGTGGGTACGATTGCCGGGTGTATGGTACGTGAAGGTAAGATCAAGCGTTCGAACAAGGTGCGCGTGATCCGTGACGGTATCGTGGTTCATTCCGGTGAGTTGGAATCTTTGAAACGTTTCAAGGATGATGTGAAGGAAGTGGTTGCCGGTTTGGATTGTGGTTTGAACATTGTCAACTACAATGATATTCAGGTTGGTGATATCATCGAGGCATACGAAGAAACGGAAATCAAGAAGACATTGTAAACATGAACTGGTTGGACATTACATTGCTATGTCTGGCAGGAATAGGATTTGTGAAAGGCCTGTTTGATGGAGTCATCAAACAGGTTGTTTCGCTTATAGCCCTTTTGGTCGGGATCTTTTTTTGTACGAAGGCGGCACTTTGGCTGCGTGGATATATATTGGCATTGGGCTGGTTTCCCGAACAAGGAGTGACGGTGCTCAGCTACGTGGCGGGTTTCCTGTTGATCGTGGGTGTCATATTGCTGGCGGGTGAGATTCTGACTCGTGTCGTGGGAGCGACGCCGTTGAGCGTCCTGAACCATTTGGTGGGTGGTGTCTTGGGGCTTTGCTTTATGATGGCGTTTGTCAGCCTTCTGCTGAACAGTATGGAGATGATAGACAAGGGATCGGTCCTGATCCCGCGCCAGGCAAAGGTCGAATCCCGTTTTTATAATTCAGTCAAAGAAATAATCCCAACCATTTACTTCCAAAATTTGTTTTTTAAGGAGGAATAGGTTTCATAATTTGAACAATATATTTAATGTATAATGGAAGATTCAAACGACATACTAAATGAGGTGACGACCGGTGATTATAAGTACGGATTCGTTACCGATATAGATACGGAGGTGATTCATCGCGGATTGGATGAAGAGACTGTTCGTATTATTTCCGCCAAGAAGAATGAACCGGAATGGCTGCTTGAGTTCCGCTTGAAAGCCTTCCGCCATTGGCAGACACTGGAGATGCCGACATGGCCTCACCTGAATATCCCGCCGATCGACTATCAGGATATCATCTACTATGCCGCTCCGAAGAAGAAGGAAGGCCCGAAGAGCCTGGATGAGGTCGATCCGGAACTGATGAAGACTTTCGACAAACTGGGTATTCCTTTGCACGAACGTGCGCAGCTTAGCGGGATGGCGGTCGATGCAGTGATGGACAGCGTCTCCGTAAAGACAACATTCAAGGAGACGCTTGCTGAGAAGGGCATTATCTTCTGTTCTTTCAGCGAAGCCGTCCAGCATCATCCCGATTTGGTCCAGAAGTATCTGGGAAGCGTGGTCAGTTATCGTGATAATTTCTTTGCCGCATTGAATTCGGCGGTGTTCTCGGACGGTTCGTTTGTCTATATCCCGAAAGGCGTGCGTTGTCCGATGGAGCTTTCTACCTATTTCCGTATCAATGCGGCCAATACCGGACAGTTCGAACGTACATTGATTGTGGCGGATGATGAAGCCTATGTCAGTTACCTTGAAGGTTGTACCGCCCCGATGCGCGATGAGAACCAGCTTCATGCGGCTATCGTCGAAATCGTAGCGCATGAACGGGCCGAAGTGAAATATTCCACCGTCCAGAACTGGTATCCGGGTGACAAGGATGGAAAGGGAGGTATCTACAACTTCGTGACTAAACGCGGACTGTGCAAGGGCGAAGGGAGCAAGATCTCTTGGACACAGGTGGAGACTGGTTCCGCTATTACCTGGAAATACCCAAGCTGTATTCTGGCCGGTGATAATTCGGTAGGCGAGTTTTACTCGGTGGCCGTCACCAACAATTACCAGCAGGCCGACACCGGTACGAAGATGATCCACCTTGGACGGAATACTCGCAGTACGATCGTCTCGAAAGGTATCTCCGCCGGGCATAGTCAGAACAGCTATCGCGGCTTGGTGAAAGTTTCTCCCCGTGCCGAAGGCGCCCGTAATCATAGCCAGTGCGACAGCCTGTTGCTTAGTTCGACTTGCGGTGCCCATACCTTCCCCTATGCCGATATCCAGAACGAGACGGCGGTAGTGGAACATGAAGCGACGACGAGCAAGATCAGCGAAGAACAGTTGTTCTATTGCCGGCAGCGCGGTATCTCGGTCGAGGAAGCTGTCGGTCTGATCGTCAACGGGTATGCCCGCGAGGTAATGAACAAGCTCCCTATGGAGTTTGCCGTGGAGGCACAGAAGCTGCTGACTATTTCTTTAGAAGGAAGCGTAGGATGATTTTATGATTTATGATTTATGATTTATGCGTCGATGATAAATCATAAATCATAAATCATAAATCGCATAAATCATAAATTATAAAGTCATGTTAGAGATAAAGAACTTACATGCCAATATCAATGGCAAAGAGATATTGAAAGGGATCAACCTTTCTGTCAAGGCGGGTGAGGTACACGCCATCATGGGGCCGAACGGTTCCGGAAAAAGTACCTTGAGCAGTGTGTTGGTCGGTAATCCGGCATTCGAAGTAACGGAAGGGGAGGTGATCTTCAACGGTAAGAACCTGTTGGATCTTGAACCGGAAGACCGTAGCCGTGAAGGTATTTTCCTGAGTTTCCAGTATCCGGTGGAGATTCCGGGAGTCAGCATGGTGAACTTCATGCGTGCCGCCTTGAACGAACATCGTAAATATAAAGGGCTGGAACCTGTTTCGGCTACCGACTTCCTGAAGCTGATGCGCGAGAAGCGTGCGATTGTGGAATTGGACAATAAGCTGGCGAGCCGCAGCGTGAACGAAGGTTTTTCGGGTGGTGAGAAGAAGCGGAACGAAATCTTCCAGATGGCAATGCTCGAACCGAAGCTGGCGATTCTCGATGAGACGGATAGCGGTCTGGATATCGATGCCCTCCGCATCGTGGCAAATGGTGTCAACCAACTTCGTACGCCAGAGAATGCGGCTATCGTGATCACGCACTACCAACGTCTGCTGGATTATATCAAGCCTGACGTGGTCCATGTCCTCTACAAAGGACGTATTGTCAAAACCGCCGGTCCCGAACTGGCTCTCGAACTCGAAGAAAAAGGCTACGACTGGATCAAGAAAGAGATGGGAGAAGAATAAGAATAATTAGGCACGGATTACACGCGAAATCCGTGTAATCCATGCCAAAAAATTAGATAGTAATGAAAGCAGAACAACAATATATCGATCTTTTCACCCATTATGAGGATCTGATTTGCCGGCATGCGGCGGGGTTGATGAATTTGCCGCGTGCAGAGGCTTTGGCTGATTTGGAACGGTTGGGCTTTCCGACGGTGAAGAGTGAAGATTATAAATATACAGATGTGGCGCAGGCTTTTGCTCCGGATTACGGGGTGAATATCAATCGTCTTGATATCCCGGTCAATCCGTACGACGTGTTTCGTTGTGATGTCCCCAACCTGAGTACCTCGCTTTATTTTGTGGTGAATGATACTTTCTATGACAAGATGTTACCGAAAGCCCATCTTCCCGAAGGTGTTTATGCCGGGGGAATGCGTACTTTCATGGAAAAGTATCCCGAAGTGGCTTCCCGCTATTATGGCAAGGCGGCACCAACCGGTAAGGATGGTATCGTTGCCTTGAACACTATGTTGGCTCAGGACGGTTTTGTGGTCTATGTGCCGGAAGGTGTCGTAGTGGAGCGTCCGATCCAGTTGGTGAATATCTTCCGCAGCGATGTAGACACGATGGCGAACCGCCGTATCCTGGTGATTATGGAGCCTCGTTCGGAAGCCAAGCTGTTGGTGTGCGATCATAGCATCGACGATGTTAAGTTCTTAGCCACGCAGGTTGTTGAGATCTTTGCGGGTGAAGGTGCCTTCTTCGATTATTACGACCTCGAAGAGAGCAGCATGTCGACTACTCGTTTTGCCTCCGTGCATGTGAAGCAGGAAGCGGGAAGTAATGTTTTGGTGAATGGTATCACGCTGAATAACGGCCTTACCCGTAACAACTATTATATCGAGCTGAACGGCGAACAGGCTGAAGCGACTTTGTGCGGTATGTCGATCCTGGACAAAGAACAGCAGCTGGATACCTATAGCCATATTACGCATGCCGTACCTTATTGTACTAGCAACGAACTGTTCAAGAATGTTTTGGACGATCATGCGGTCGGTGCGTTCAGCGGCCGTATTTTAGTGAAGGAAGATGCACAGAAGACTGCGGCCTATCAGACGAACCGCAATCTTTGTGCGACCCGTGAAGCTCGCATGTACAGCAAACCTCAGTTGGAAATCTATGCCGACGATGTGAAATGTTCGCATGGCATGACCACCGGACAGTTGGACGAAACTGCTTTGTTCTATATGCAGAGCCGCGGCATTCCTCGTGACGAGGCACGCATGTTGTTAAGCGTAGCTTTCACCGCGGACGTGATCGATTACGTACGTCTGGATGCTTTGAAAGACCGTTTGCATAAATTAGTAGAAAAACGTTTTCGTGGAGAACTGGCGAGATGTGCCGGTTGCCGGATTTGTAAATAAGAATAACATATGCAATTGACTCATATCGCTATCTGGACGAACGAACTGGAACGTTCGCGTGATTTCTATATCAAGTATTTCAACGGGAAAAGCAACGAGAAGTATGTGAATCCGAAGAAAGGCTTTGCCTCTTATTTCGTCACTTTCGAGGGAGGGGCTTCACTTGAAATCATGCAGCGGACCGATATTACCAAAGAAACGGCAGATGTCTTCATCGGACTTGCCCATTTTGCCTTTTCTACCGGATCGAAAGAGAAGGTGGATGCCATGATCGAACAATTCCGTTCGGACGGTTACAAGATCGTAGGCGAGCCGCGTATTACTGGTGACGGTTATTATGAAGGAGCTGTTTTGGATCCGGATGGTAACATTGTTGAGGTGATCGCTTGACGGAAACGTACCGGGATTGATATTACCAGACGCAGATAAATACGGAAGGGCGCTGAGTTATGCGGACATCATTGGTAAGATAAGTCCGCATGATTCTGCGCTCTTTTGTTTTCGGTACTCAGTAAAGCCAGACAGCCGTGTATGGGCGGAAAGGCCGGATCAGTTCATATAGGATAAGAATACCAACAGAGGTATGTAGTCTTTCAGATTGACATGTAACTTTTTCAGAGCCTGGGCGATATGGTATTCCACGCCTTTGGTTGTCATACCGAGTGTTTCTGCGATCTCTTTGTAAGGTTTGTTTTCGTAGCGACTCATGATGAAGATACGGCGGGTCTGTTCCGGCAGGGAGGCCAATGTCTTGTTCACGATTTCTTGTGCTTCGGCTGTAAACAGTTCTTCCGGATTGCAGGCTTCGAGGGTGGAGATGCGGGTGTTCAGTTCCCATTCGGCATGATTCTTCAGATGTTCGCTGGCATCTTCCCTGACTTGTATATGTTGCAGGTAGTTGATACATTTGTTTTTGATGATCGTGAGTATATAGGCCGGAACATTGGAATCTGCCTTTAACGTGTTCCGGTTTTCCCAGTATTGCATCAGTGCCTCTATGGTGAAATCTTCGGCAACAGCTATATCCCTCACATATATATTCGCAAAGCGGATGAACCGTCCTTGATAATCTGCGAATAATTGATTGAAGGCCTTTAAATCTGCTGAATATTCCATATACCCTATCGATTAGCGCGTAAATATAATAAAATTTAAAAGAAAAGCTATATTTATTCCACGTAGATTACCTTTCCGATTTTTACCGCTTCCTTCTCTATATTGAAAATTCCTGCCCTGTGTCTGGTAGGACGGTGAGGCAGAGCAGGAATATGTAAATGATTTTTTTATGCGTCGTTCTTTATAACCCCATTGAAGGTGGAAGCGATCCGGCGGAAGAAGCCCATTCTTTATTGGGGTTATCTCCCATGACGAACGAAAGGATGCCTCCGTTCATGATGTCTTTGTGGAGGATGTAGCTCTTGTCGTATGGCTGACCGTTAAGGGTAGCCGACTGAATGTAGATATTCTTTTCCGATGCCCCTTTGGCTTCGATTGTGAATTTCTTGCCGTTTTCAAGTGTGATAACGCTTTCTTCGAATGACGGGCTGCCGATCACGTAGTATGGCATGCCCGGACAGACCGGATAGAAGCCGACCATGCTGAAGACCAGCCAGGATGACATCTGGCCGGCATCGTCGTTGCCGGATAGTCCGTCGGGAGTCGTGAAATACTCGCGGTTGATGATATCATGTACCCATTTTTGTGTCTTCCAAGGTTCACCGGCATAAGCGAAAAGATAGGCGATGTGGTGTCCCGGCTCGTTGCCATGCCAGTAATAGTTCCCTTCGAAGAAGTTGTCCAGACGGTTGATGAAACGTTCTTTTCCGCCCATGTGCCGGATCAGTCCGGCTATGTCCTGGGGAGCATACCAGGTGTAGTGGTAAGGAGTCCCTTCACAGATGAACGAAGTGGAGGCAAACGGATCGAATGGCTCGATCCAGGTTCCGTCGGCATGGCGTCCACGGGCATAGCCTGTTTCGGGGTCGATTACGTTCCGGTAGTTTTCCGCCCGTTTGATGAGTGCTTTATAATCGTCTGTCTTGCCTAACTTCTTGGCAACCTGTGCAAGGACAAAATCATCATAGGCATATTCCAGTGTGCGGGATACTTGTTCACGACGGTGGAATGCTTCCGTTACTTGATCCTCTAACGGCACGTAATTGTATTTCAGGTAAGACTCCATTGCCCGTCGGCCTTTCCCGTCGCGATAGCTGCCGGAGTCCGGATTGGCCTCGAAAGCGTTTTTGCGCATCAGCGTGTAAGCTTCTTCATAGTCAAAACCCGGAGTGTCTTTGACGATGGCGTCTCCGATCATGGCGATGCAGTGGTCACCGATCATGGCAGCCGTGTAGCTATTCCAGGACGGGAAGATGGGCAACCAACCGCCTTGCTGTCCTTTTAACACGAGCGAATGTGCCATATCCCCGTTGCGGGAAGGGTTGAGGATGGAGAATAGAGGGTGGACGGCACGGTAGGTATCCCATTGCGAGAAGTCGCAATAGTAGGTTCCGTGGTCCATCTTCATAATCTGTCCGTCACCGTCGAATCTCGGATAGGAGCCGTCCACGTCGCTGAACGTGCGGGGCAGGAAGTGTGCGTTGTAGAGAGCTGAATAGAATTTGACCATTTCTTTTTCGTTGTTTCCTTTTACTGCGATTTGCCCCAATGCCTGGTTCCAGATGTCGGAGGATGCCTGTCGCACTTCGTTGAAGTTCCATCCCGGAATTTCGGCAGCCAAGTTTTTGCGAGCATTGTCGATGCTCGTAAAGGAAGTGGCAACTTTGACCAGTATTTTCCCCGGCTTATCGGAAGCCAGCTTGATCCAAGCTCCGACAGCATGTTTTTGTCCTTTTGCCGATTTTCGTCCGGGGATGATCGTGGTGCTGTCCCAAACGCCATAGTCGGCAATCTCTTCATTCAGCTGAATCACGAAATGTCCGCTGAAGCCGGCTTCCTTGCCATATCCTTGGTAGATGCGGTGTACGGGGTTGTAACCGGTAATTTCTTTTTTCTCCGGATCGATTTCGACGAAGGCGACACCTTCATCACTATTGGGTTCGATCACGATGTAGTGGTCGCCATCCTGTTCGAAGCAGAATTGCATGATGCCTGCACGGGAGAGTCCGGTCAATTCGGCATGGATGTCATAGTCGTTCAAGTCGACCGAATAATAGGAGGGAGTTGCTGTTTCCTGAGTGTGATCGAAAGTGGAGGCGCGTTTGACCGGGTCTATTTCGAGCTTATTGCTGAGCGGCATAATTGTGACGCTGCCGTAGTCTTGTGTACAGGAGCCGTTCATCCAGTGGCTGGCCCGGAATCCCTGGATTGCATCCTGGAAATAATAGTAGGGAGGATGACATTTCTGTTCGGTCGCCTGTGTCTGTGCCACCCAGTTGGTCATACCGTGTGGAACCCCGACTGCCGGCATGATTTGTCCGCGTTCTTCCGTCGAGTTCTTGTCTTTTCCTTGTACGATGCGGATATCTGTACCGATCAGCGGGTCTACATATTTTTCAAATTTATTTTCCTGTTGGTTGCATGAGAATAAACACAACGTACTTAATAAAATTGTCCAGCTCTTCATGTTATATTATTTTAGGTATGCTGTAAAGATAGAAAAAAAGCAGGAAAGTGTATCAAAACTATCCTTTGTTCCCGCGCTTGACGCGGGATCGCATTATATCAAGCGCGGGGACAAGGGGATTTTGATACACTTTCTTTTCGATTAATTTCGGGATTCGATTCTATAGTCGTTCTGTGTCAGTTTCGGATTGACATCGATCTGCTTTTGCGGAATCGGGCAGATAAGGTTTGTTTCGTTTAGGGAGAATCCTTTACTTCTCATCACTTCAACAGCACGTCCGGTGCGGATTAAGTCGAACCAGCGATGATTTTCGAATGCCAGTTCCACGCGGCGTTCCTGTTCTACCATCAGGGCGAACTGGGCCTTGTCGGTTGTCTGCAGGTCGACCGGGCTGGTCTCTGTCGTCTGATAACCGAAACCACGCCGGCGTGTCATATTCAGATATTTGCAGGCTTCTGCCGTTTTTCCGTTCTGGTTCAATGCTTCGGCATACATCAGGATCACATCGGCATAGCGGATTACCGGATAGTTGTTGCTGGCATCATTGTTCTGATAAGGAACATCCATGAACTTGCAGACATAGCGGGATTCCACCCATTCGTTGTTTTTGCGGTTATCGTAATATCCGAGGGACATGGAGAAATCACGGCGAAGGTCGCCTTCTTCATAAGCATTGTAGATGTCCATTTCCGGGATATTATTACCACCTGTACCACCGACTGCCACCACATTCGTTCCTGAGTTTTCAGGTGCGAAGTTATTGGCATAGTTGGAACCTTCGCCATAGCCGCCTTTCAGGAACTGGATTTCGAAAATGCCTTCCTTGCTGTTGTGGTTAACTGGGCTGAACACATTTTTGTAGCCGTCGATGTTCAGGCTGCCCGGCGTATTTTCCAACAAACTGTACCGTCCGCTGTTGATGATTTCAGCCAAGATAGTTTCCGCTTCTGCATATTTGTGCAAAGTCATGTAGACGTTTGCCAATAATGCTTTGGCTGCTCCCTGGGTTGCACGCCCGTCTTCGGCTGTCGAATAGGAAACAGGGAGATCTTGTGCCTCTTTCAGGTCGGCGATGATTTGGTTGTAAACATTTTCTTTTGGTTCACGCAGGATGTCGTAAGATTCCGAGATGCTGATCTCTTTCAGTACCAGAGGCACATCGCCGTAGACACGGACCAGGTTGAAATACATCAGGGCACGGATAAACTTGCATTCCAGTTTATACCGGTTTGCCAGTTCAGTATTGATTTCGATCCCGTCGATACGTCCTAAGATCGTATTGGTACGGTTGATAACTTTGTAGGCTGCTTTCCAGAAATTGGCGATCATACTGTTCTGCGTGTCGATGTAGAACTGGTCGAACTCATTCTGAGTGGTTACTGAACCGGAGAGCTGGTTGCGGGTATTGTCGGAGGGAATTTCTCCGAAAACATACCAGTTACCGTATATGTCACCTTCCTGCAGAGAAGAGTAGACTCCGTTTACTGCCGAGAGGATGTCGTCGGCCGTTTTGTAGAAATCGTTTTCACTTAAATCCGTTTGCGGATTCTGTTCCAGGAAGTCACTGCAGGATGAGAAGCTAAATCCCAGAAGGGCTATTGCGATCAGATTATATTTTAGTTTCATAATTTGTCTGCTATTTAAAAGGTTACGTTAATACCGAAAGTACAGGTGCGATACAGCGGGTACATACCGTAGTCGGTACCGGGAGCCGTCACGTTGTCTTCCTTGAAACTTGTTTCCGGGTTGTAGCCGCTATAACTTGTGATCGTCAGCAGATTTTGTGTGGAAACATATACGCGTGCACGTTGGATGCTGCATTTCTTGGTGAATGCTTCAGGCAGCGTATAACCGACAGTCAAGTTGTTTACACGGAGGAAAGAACCGTCCTCTACCCAGCGTGAGGAAATGGCATTGTTCTGCCCGGTCGGCTGTGAGTTGGCTCTCGGAATCCATCCGTTACCCGGGTTTGATTCTGATTGCCAGCGTCCCATCATCTCTTTCAGCTGATTCTGGTTACCTTCGCCCTGTGTGTAGAAGCGTCTACCCAAGTGTAGCACTTCATTTCCGATAACCCCCTGTAGGGATATACTGGCATCTAAGTTCTTGAAGGTGAAGGAGTGTGTCATACCCCAGGTAAAGTCTGGCATATTGTTACCGATGATTGTGCGGTCGTCGGCATCGATTTTATGATCTCCGTTGACGTCTTCGAACATGACGTCACCCACTTGCGTGTCGGCCAGATGAGGATATGAATCCAGTTCTTCTTTCGTTTTGAAGATTCCCAGCATTTTATACCCGTAGAAAGCACCGATCGGTTGGCCTACCATTGTGACGTGGGTTGTTCCGGCACCGCCGTCGCTGAAGATCGGATCTCCTGTCGGTCCTAAAGCTAATACTTTGTTACGGTTGACAGAAATATTCCCGGTTGCATCCCAAGTAAAGTCTTTGCCTCTGAACGGAGTACCGCTAAGGGTGATTTCAAGACCTTTGTTACGCATTTTTCCGATATTCTGCATAGCCTTTTCGAATCCGGTGATTGTCGGAATATCTACATCCATCAACAGGTCGGTAGTCTTACGGTAGTATAGGTCTAGAGACAAAGACAGACGGCTGTCCAAAACGGAGATTTCGAAACCGAGATCAGTCTGGCGTGTCTTTTCCCAAGTCAGGTCAGCGTTGGAGAAGCTCTTTTGGGCTGCACCGTTTACGATATTACCCGTACCCGTTCCCAATACATAGTTAGCATTTTCCATGATACCGATCGACGCATAATCACCGATATTATTGTTACCTGTGATACCGTAGCTTGCGCGGATCTTCATGTCCGACAGCCATTTTACATCTTTCAGAAAGTCTTCCTGAGACAGACGCCATGCTACTGATCCGGAAGGAAAATAACCGTAGCGGTTGTTTTTGCCGAAACGGGAAGAACCGTCCGCACGGATGGATGCGGTCAGGTAGTATTTGTTGTTATAACGATAGTTGACACGTGCCAGATAGGAGAGCAATGTCCAGGTCTTGCGTTCTGACTTGCTGCTTTTTACTGTTGCATTGTTGAGTGTCTGTATTTTATCATTCGGGAAATCGGAACCCGTAGCCTCTGTGTAGCGGTAGATGTTTTTCTGTGCAGTGACACCGGCAACAGCGTCGAGTTCGTGCTTACCCCACGATTCGAAATAAGTAATTGTATTTTCGTTCAGCCAGTTGATAACTTCGGTCGACTTCTCTGTCGCTTTTCTTTCCGTTGAAGGGAGAGGAGCCACGTTACCGTTATTAGGAATGGTTGCCGGACGGAAGTATTCGCCTCTGTATTCGCGGATATCGGCACCGATGGTAGATTTCAGTTTCAGGTTTTTCAACAAGGAAAGTTCGATATAACCGTTGCTGAACAGGCGGAGATCTGTGTCGTAGTTGTGGATATGTGTCAAGGCCACAGCATTCGGTACACCGGTCAATCCGTCGCTAGCGACGGCGTACATGGACTGTGAAGCCCATGTACCGTCTTCATTGTATACAGGTACTACGGGAGATGTCGCCAAAGCTGCATTGATGACACCGTCACTTGCCCAGTGACCTTGGGTTGTCTTGTTTGCGTTCATGTAAGTCGGAGCCAGATTGACACCCAGCTTCAACCAACTGTTCAGTTCGCTGTCGATTTTGGCTCTTGCCGAGAATCGTTCATAATCACTGTTGATAACGACACCTTGCTGGTTGAAATAGCCGGCAGAGAACATATATTTAGTCTTTTCATCGCCACCAGTTACTGTCAACTGGTAGTTTTGTACGGGGGAAGTGCGGAAAATTTCGTCTTGCCAATCCGTACCGGCACCTAAAGAGGCAATATAGGCGGCATCGTCGTAGATAGCCGGGTAACGATAACGGTTTCCGGACGGACGCATACTCAGCGGATCGCTAGCGGATGCTCCAGGAACCTTGCTGATGTAGTTGTTATTGAAGGCTTCCCGGCTGAATTCGACAAATTCCTGCGCGTTCATCAGGTCCATCTTCTTTGTTACGTTCTGGAAACCTGCATAGATATCCAAGCTTACGCTGACCTTGCCGGTCTTTCCCGACTTGGTTGTGACCAATACGACACCGTTGGCTGCACGCGAACCGTAGATCGCGGCTGCCGAAGCATCTTTCAATACTTCGATAGATTCGATATCATTCGGGTTGATCGCATTCAGGTTTTGTTCTCCCAGCGGATATCCGTCGACAACATACAACGGGGCGCTGGATGCCGTGATGGAGCCGGACCCGCGCACACGGATTGTGGCCGCTTGTCCCGGTTGCCCTCCGACTTGTTGTACCTGTACACCGGCCAGTTTTCCGGCCATAGCTTCTGTCGGATGCGACACTTTGAGGTCTTTCATCGAACTGCTGCTCAATTGTGAAACGGCTCCTGTCAAGTCTTTTTTCTTCATGACACCGTAGCCGACTACTACAACTTCGTCCAGTGCTTCGGAGTCTTCCTGGAGAGTAATATTAAAGGTGGTCTGATTCCCTACGCGTATTTCTTGTGGAGTAAATCCGATGTAGGAGATAACGAGGGTAGCGTTTGCGGGCACATTCTCAAGCATGAATTTACCATCCATGTCCGTAATGTTCCCGTTTGTCGTTCCTTTTACGATAATGTTGGCACCGGCTATAGGGCCGAGTGCGTCTTGTACGATTCCTGTGATGGTCTTTCCGTTTTGTTGCAAACGTGTAGGAACTGCCGAGTCCGATTTTCCCCGCAGGCTCGTTGCAGGGTCCGTGATGTAATTCTCATTTGCCAGAACACTGATGCTGGGCAAAAGAGAAAGCAGGCAAATTATTGCCATTTTGTTATTTTTCATGTTTACATGGTGATTTAAGTTACTACTAATAAGTTAACTATATAAATATTAAGAATAGCCGTGGTTATTCTCTATATGCAAAGATTCTTTGACTTCATGGTCCCATTGGATAACTGATTTAGGTTTATATTTATTAGATGCTGTTTATTCACGATCTCTGATTTCATTCAATATTCTGCAAATATAGATAAAGTTATTATTAAACAAAAAAAATTAACAGTTATTCTGGGCTATTCCGAATATAACTGTTAATTTATTCCAATTGTTTTTGCTTCTATCAGAAGCGGAAATACAATTTTCCACTGACATTATTTTCCGGTCCGTTTCCTCTGGCACGATGCGGTTGAGATTGAGGACCGAAATCTTCCGCTTTTCCGAATTTGGTTCCGACAGCCGGAATTGCATTCATGAAAGAGAGGTTTCCTTTTGGATAGTCGACAATCGTGTGGTTGCGTTTCGGATCGTATTGTTCTTGTACGGCTGGGGTAAAGAGATGCAAGGTGACATCTTCTTTTCCGCTGTAAACTTCGAATGGAGTGGGGCAATCGAGCTTCATCCCGTAGAATAAAGAATAGTATCCTTTGAATTCCGGATAGTCCCAACTTTCACCAGTGATAGTGTTGTTATACTTCTTTTCCCAGATATTCAGCGAACCGCCTTTCATCCGGTTGTTGTATACACGGTATGGTCCGTTGGCGAGCAAAGTGGCTCCGGCGATCTCTTTTTCTGGGAAATCGAACGTGATACCCGCCATCTTGACCATGTCCTGGGGGCGGTAATTGTAGTCCAGTTCTACGATGCCGGAAGGGAGCATGGTCCAAGTGAATGTGTAGACTGTATTTTTTCCGTTTCGGGACGTATAAGTGGCAATCAGTTGAGGATTTCCTTCCACTTGCTTATATTCTACTGATTTACAAATAATATCTTGATTGGATATCAGTACCGGCCCATTGTTCAACGGGATTGCTTTACCTCCGGAAGTGACTGACCGGAGCAGGCCGTTTTGTTTGTCGAACGTTACTTCCGTACCGGCAGCCGAAAAATACCAGTTATCGATGCTTTCTTTTACAGCCGGTGTGCTACCTTCCTGTGGCAGCAGACGGTTGGCAAGACGGTCGGGTGTGCCGATCTCGTAGCTCCAGGTAAATAACTCTTGGTTGTAACGGTCTTTTACCGTAACATATAGAAAGTCGTATTCCTGCCAGCCGGAGGGAAGTTCAAGTTGCAAATACCCTCTTTCTCCCGGACGGATATCAGGGGAAGCGATCTTGCCGGAAACCGATTGTATGGTCTTTTGCGCAAGCGAGTTGATTTTAGCCAGCCGGTATGTGTAGTTACAAGCGTTCGCATTTGTGAACGCATATCTGTTTTCTATTTCGAAACGACCATCCCATCCCGGTGTAAGATAGTGTTCCGGCAGATGGATAGGCGACCATATTTCTTTGATTGTAAAGAAGCTGCCTTCTTTTTCTCGATATGGTCCTACTATGCCATCGGCTCCGTGATCCTTGTCGGTATCGTAGAATCCGTTTTTATCTTCGCGAACAACTGCCTGGTCCGTAAAGTCCCAAAGGAACATTCCGGCTGAAAGCGGATTGGAAAGCATCAGGTCCCAGTAGTCGTCGAGTCCGGCTCCGTGTCCACCGTCGTATAATCCGTGCAGGATTTCTGTCGGCATGAAGATATCCCTTCCGTGGAACATATTGCCGATTCCAGAATTATATTTGATGTAATGTACTGTATTGATATTTCCCGATAACGCCCAGGGATGCAGGACAGCTCGTTTTTGCGGGTCATATTGTGGAAATAGCGGGTCGAGGTCAAAATTGAAGCCTCCCTCATTCCCGTTTGCCCAAAAAATGATAGACGGACGGTTGAGATCCCGTTTCAGCATTTCCCCAACTAGAATGGTCCCGACTTTCGTATCATAAGGAGGATATTGCCAGGCGCACAGTTCGTCGATCACATACATCCCCAGAGAGTCGCAAACTTCCAGGAAATGTTTGTCAGGTGGATAGTGTGACATGCGGACTGCATTCATGTTCATTTCTTTCATCAGCTTGACGTCGTTAATACTAAGCTGCTTGTTCGTCGTTCGTCCCGTAGTGGGCCAGTGAGAGTGGCGGTTCACCCCTTTAAAGCGCATTTTCACACCGTTGATATAGACACCGTCTTTCGGTTTCACTTCGACTGTGCGGAACCCGATCCGGTCGGTTACGGTATGCAGTACCTTGTCTTTCTGGCGAAGGGTGATTATGGCGGTGTACAGTTGTGGGTCTTCGGCTGACCAGGGTTTGATATTGTCGATCTTGCCAGAGAGGGATATTTTGCCTGTTTTTTCGTTTATGGGAGCAGATGTGATTTTCCCTATCGTCTGGTTCTGGACATCTTTGATCTCTATTTCTGCTTTTATGTCGGAAAGTTTCTTGTCTATAAATATATCTGCGTTCAGTTCGCCATGTTGCCGGGCATCGATCGCCGTATATTCGATGAAGTTGTTAGGAACAGCTTCGAGGTAAACCGGACGGAATATGCCTCCGAATACCCAAAAATCACATTGCCGTTCTGCTTCGTTGATACTGGTATTGGATGACATTTTGTTCACTTTGACTTCCAAAAGGTTTTCCTTGTTCATATGGACCAGTTTGGTTATCTCTCGCTTGAATCGGTAGAAAGCTCCCTGATGGGGAGTACCTGCCTGTTTTCCGTTTACCTTAATCTCCGTATCGGTCATGGAACCTTCGAAAACGATAAATATACGTTTGCCTTTCCATGTCGCCGGTACTTCGAATGTTGTTTTATACAATCCGGATTCGTCGGCTTTCGGCTTGTCATGTCCGTAATTGAAGGTTCCGTATCCTTCCATTTCCCAGCAGGAGGGAACCTTGATCTTATTCCATTCCCCGCTTTTCCTGCCACCGGTACAGAAGAAGTCCCATTCGACCGCATCGTCCGAGCCTTGTCCTGACAGGTATTTTACATCAGTGGTCTGCCCGCTTGCTAACAGGCTACCTAATAAAAATAAAAAAGAATAAAAACATTTCATTATATAGTAAGAATTAAAAGGTTATCTAAAAAATAGGGATGGTAATTGATGATTTATCCGTTACTTTTGGCTTGACCCAAAAGTAACAGATAAATCATCAATTATCGAATTACCACAGCGGATGCTGTTTCAGATTCGGATTTTTATCCGTTTCGTCCTGAGGCAAAGGTAATGAATAATATTTATCATCTACAGCTCTGCCCAAGCGCTCTGCCATGCAATGCTGCCGTTTCATGTCGAATAAGGAATGTCCTTCGGCTGCGAACTCCCAAGTACGTTCCTGTATGATTGCTTTCCGCAAATCTGTCTGTGAAATGGATGAAGGGATCGGATTGAGTCCGGCTCTTGCCCGTACCCGATTGATACCTGTCAGTGCATCTCCGATGCGATTCATTTCGCAATAGGCTTCGGACTGCATTAACAAAACATCTGCGTAGCGTATGATTTTTCTGTTGCAACTATAGTCTCCGGCCGAAGTTGATTGATTGTCGTTCGGATCAAGATATTTAGCAAAGTGGCAAAGAGGAAAAGAGGGTTCTGCTATATTATCCGGGTCATAAACATATTGTTTGCCATTATTTATATCGGTAAATTCTGTAACAAACGTAGTGGAGATTCGTTTGTCTTCCACTTCATATGATTTATAAAATTCCGGGGTAGAAATGAATGAAGACCATCCGTCCGTTTTTTTTATGTTATAACCACGCATTCCAGTTATGGCAGGTGAGTCGTTTCCATTGATGTTTGTTTGGAATTCGATATCAAAAATATACTCTTTTCCATGTTCGTTTGTCACGTCGAAAATTCGTCGGAAATTTTCTTCCAATCCATAACCAAAAGTCCCTTCATTATTAATAATATCAGTTGTTTGAGAAGCTGCCTTTTCCCAAAAACCGCTTTTGTTCCAAGGCCATCCGGCTTGTGTCAGGTAGACTTTTGCCAACATAGCCATTGCTGCACCTTTTGTTGCACGTCCGGCATTCGAATCTTCCCATTTTATCGGTAGAGCAGAACCTGCATACAATAAGTCTTCTTCAATTAAAGCCCAGGCTGCGTCATCTGTTCCTTGGTTGGAAGGAGCTTCATCATTTAAGTTGTCGGTTTCTCGGATGACAACAATATGGTCATAAAAGCGTATCAGATCAAAATAAGCTAAAGCGCGTAAGAATTTTGTTTGTCCGACAATCTGCTTTCTTACCTCTTCTGATTTGAATGTGATATTATCGATGTTCAGTAATAAATTGTTTGCACGCCGAATGGCAGAATAGGAGATTTGCCAAATGTTTTTACAAAAATCAGTGGTCGGTGTCCAAGTTAAATTGTCCATTTCTACACGCGAAGGAGCGCTTGCATTGGCATTGGCCGCTTCGCCGGGAAAATCAGCTCCCATCCAAATATAACGCCTATAGCTTTTTTCATCGGCAAATGTATTGTAGACAGCTGTCAGTGCAGCATTTGCATCGGCTTCCGTTTTGTAGAAATTGTCGGGTGTGATGAATTCATATGCTTCTTCATCCAGAAAGTTGCAAGAGGAAGAGGACACCAGTAATGCTAATCCGATTATATATTTATGTAGTTTCATATTCAATTCGTTTTAAATGATTAAAAACCAATGTTTACACCAAGAATGAAAGAGCGAGCAGTCGGGTAGGCATTGTAATCCACACCTAACTGAAGATTGCTTTGTCCTTGACTATTTACTTCTGGATTGTATCCGGAATAGCCGGTGATAGTCAGTAAATTCTGTGCGGTTGCATAAATACGTAAAGAACGAAGGAATGAAACTTTGGGGAATGTGTAACCTAAAGTGACATTTTGTATGCGTAAAAAGGAACCGTCCTCAATCAGATAGTCGGACTGTAACAAGTTTTGGTTTACTAACACGTGAGCACGCGGGTATTTACCGTTCGGGTTGTTGACAGTCCAACGGTCCTTCACTTCTGCCCGCTGATTACCCCATGCACTGACGATATTTGTTTCGGCACGTAATACATTATAAATGTCATTACCGACGGAACCATTGATATAAACAGATAAATCAAAATTCTTATAAGAGAAATTGTTGGTCCAACCAAAGATGAAATCCGGATTTGGGTCGCCAACGATCTGACGGTCTTCTCCAAAACTGATTTTGCCATCTCCATTCTTATCCACAAAACTCATATCTCCTATTTTGTCGAAGTTGGAATCTGCAACACGAGCAGCGTCTTGCCATTCTTTTTCCGTACGCATCACACCGTTTGTTTTCAACAAGTTCCATACACCGACTGGTAATCCTGGCTCAAGCCAGCTACCGTTTACTTTCAGGTGTCCGGAGATCGTACCTTGCTGGGTCGGGATATATCCGGGGATTTCCAGCACTTTATTTTTGTTGGTTGACCAGTTAAGCATGGTGTTCCATTTGAATGGACCTGTCAGAACATCGGCTGATAGACTTAGTTCAAGACCTTTGTTTTGCAAACTGCCAATATTTTTCAAAACAGTACCGAAACCAGTTGTCAATGGAACGGAAATGTTCCATAACAGATCGGTTGTCTTTTTATAGTAATAGTCTGCTGTGAAATTGATGCGATTGTTGAATACTCCCAAGTCGATCCCGATATCGGTGATGGCAGTGGTTTCCCATTTCAAATCAGGATTTGGCATGTTACCGGCACCGATACCAACACTAGTTACCCCTCCGATTGGGTATGTATATGTATTCATCTTTTCGGGAGACGAATAAGCCGGAATATTTTGGTTACCTGTCACACCCCAACTACCTCTGATTTTCAAATTGCTGATCCAATCAATATTTTTCATGAATTTTTCTTGATTGATACGCCATGCAGCGGCGAATGAGGGGAAGAATGCCCATTTGTTATTTGCACCAAATTTGGAGCTTCCATCGGCTCGTCCTGTTACAGTGAAAAGATATTTGTCCATTAGGACATAATTGATACGGCCGAAACCAGATAATAATGTGCTTTTACTCCTTCCGGTATTTGGTTTGTCCCATTGTGCACCGGCATCTAAATTGTTATATCCGTATACGTCACTGATAAAATCACGTGCAGTCATAGAACCGGTCTTGTTTTCTTCGTACAACAGAGAAGAACCGACCATGACATTCAGAGAGTGTTGGCCGATTTTTTTGATATAAGTCAATACGTTTTCATTTGAATAGGAACTACTTCTACGGCTTTGTTGTTCTGCAATGCCATTAGCATTGTAGCCTCTGTACGTCTCTTTCGGTTCGTACACTTCACGTGACGCGTTTGACATATCTGCTCCTCCACTGACTTTTAGTGTCAGTCCGTCGATGATGTGGAATGTCAGGTCGGCAGAAGCCAATATACGATCGATGGTCCCTTTATCTTGAAGATGTTTAACGTAGGGAACCGGATTCGGAACGGTAGAAGATCCTGGCAGATAGTTTAAACGGACGTATTCTCCAGTTGTCGGATCGTATATCGGAACTGTAGGCGGCATGACGAGTGATGCATTGATGATGGAAGTGTTTCCTCCTCCATCTCCGTTTTCACGCCCGGTATTGGCAAAAACACGGCTGATCGTAAGGCTGGTGGACAGGTCGACAACTTTAGAGATTTTCGTATCGATGTTGTTTCGCAAGGATACACGGTTGAAATCTTGATTTTTAACAACACCTTCTTGTCCAAAGTAACTTGCAACGACAGCAAATTTTGTGTTTTCGCTTCCTCCGTTTACTGAAACGTTGTGGCTATGTATAGGAGCAGTACGGAAAATTTGATCTTGCCAATCTGTCCCTTCGCCCAATTGACTCATTGCAGGATACAAAGGGTCAGAAGATGTATTTGAGTAATAAATGGGACGACCATCGGTTTCAGCTCCCTCGTTTACCATTTCAGCCCATTCTGTTGCGTTCATCATATCCAGTTTCTTGGCAACATGCTGAAAACCGACATAACCGTCATAAGTAACCGTCGTTTTCCCCTGTTTACCCCTTTTGGTCGTGATCAGGATAACGCCATTGGCTCCACGTGAACCATAGATGGAAGTGGCGGAAGCGTCTTTCAGGATTTCCATGCTTTCGATATCGCCAGGGTTCAAAGTCGCCAGCGGGTTCTGTCCGGCACCGGAACCACCGGCCGAACCGCCTGCCGTAACGGGATAACCGTCGATTACGTATAAAGGCTGGTTACCTGAAGTCAATGAGTTGCCGCCACGAATGCGAATATCGACAACACCGCCCGGAGAACCGGAAGTTGCCATAACCTGCACACCGGCCACTTTGCCTTGTAAGCCCTGGTCGAAAGATGAAATCGCCTGTTTCTGGATTACGTCCGACTTTACGGAGCCGACGGAACCCGTCAAGTCGCTTTTACGCATCACACCGTAGCCTACGACGACCACTTCATCCAACGCTTTTGTGTCTTCCGTTAGTTTGATCGTCAGCGATGATTTGTTTCCCACCGGCATATCCAGCGTGTTGAAACCGATATAGGAAATTTGCAACACGGCTTTCGGATTAACGGTGAGGGTGAACTGTCCGTTCATGTCGGTAATCGTACCGTTGGTCGTTCCTTTTTCTACGATATTGGCTCCGATGACCGGTTCGCCTGTCGCATCTTTTACGATACCGGTGATGGTTTGTCCTTTTTGTTGTAAACTGACCGGAGCGGCTTTTTCGTCTTTCGAGATGATGATCTGTCGGTCGGAGATGTAATAATGTGTGTCGGTTCCTTCGAATATCTGATCGAGAATCTTGCTTACCTGTTCTTTCCGTGCCTTGACGGATACTTTTCGGTTCAGGTCGACTGAGTTGTCCAGATAGAAAAAGATATATTCGCTCTCTTTCTCGATTTTATTAAATACTTCTTTCACCGTGAGGTTGTTCGATTCGATGGTGAAGAATGTCTCTTGCGAGTATGTCTCTGCTGCTAGGCAGAAATTCATACTCATCCACAAAAAAAGTAGACAAATACTAAACCTTGTGTTATTTTTCATATCGCTTGTAATGATTTAAGTTGGTAAAGAGTTTTTATAGTTCTCATCTTTGTGTGGGAAGGAAGTGTGTTCCCTTCCTGTGTCGTTGTGATTTAAGGATCCATACTGTATGGTTTTTAATGTTTGACTTTTATTTCTATACTCTCATATTTGTTTTCTATTTGAATCGGGGCCGCTTCTTTCAAGGCCTTCATCATTTCGTCCAGACTCTCTTTCAGGTCTAGTTTTCCGCTGCAGGACAATTTGTCGGCCGGCTCTTTGCAATAGATACGGACTCCGTAATAGCGGGAAAGCTTTTTCACGATTTCTTTGAGCGGCTGTTGGTGGAACTGGTAATATCCGTCTTTCCAAGCCACATAATCGTCGGTATCGACTGTTGTGATTTTCCCTTTATGTATTTTGCTGTCGTAGGAAAACATCTGGTTAGGAGCCAGGACATTCTTGCATTTGTCGAGGTTTACTTCAACTTTTCCACTGACTAGGACCACCTGCATATTCGCTTCGTTTTCATAGGCCGTGACATTGAATTGTGTTCCTAATACCTTTATATCCATCTGATGTGTTTTGACGATGAAAGGTTTTTGTTCATCCCGGCTGACGTGCAGGTATATTTCTCCTTCTGCGAATATTTCTCTTTTCTCTTTTGCGAATTTGACTGGATACACGACTTTCGAGCCGGAGTTTACCCAGAGCCGGGTCCCATCGGCGAATGTGATGGACGAACGCCGGCCGACAGGTACGATCAGTTGGTTAAATTCCTGTGCCTGTGCCGGATTGCCTTTTGGACTGAGGTCCACTTGTTTGGAGTTGACATTTACCTTTCCTTCCTTTTTATATTCGAGTTGGGTTTCCGTCCCGTCAATGGTCAGTTTCTCGTTGTTGGAAAGGACCAGTTGCACTTTTTCATTTGTACTGTCTGGTGCCGGATTGGCTTGGATGATTGCCAGATAGTCTGTTTCGGCATCTTTCGGCCGCAGGGTGGCATACCAGCCGATTGCTGATAACAAAAGAAGAGAGGCTACCGTGCTGATAGCAAGACGGATGAATTGTTTACGCTTCGCTTTTCTCTCTGTTTCTTTATTTTTTAATTCGATGCGTTGCCATAACGCATGTTCATCCTTGGCAGCCAAGGATGAACAATTTCTGTCTATTTTAATAGTGTGTAGGAAGAGACGGGCATTTTCGATCTCTTGGGATAATGCGGCACTTTTTATCTGAAGATCGCTCCAAAAAGCCCGGCTTTTTTCTGTCGGGTGTAATTCCGACTGAATGAAAAAGTCGTCGTTTAGCAGTTGGTCTGCACTGTATGTTGTATAGTCTTTATCCATTTTTCCGATGAGCATTCTATAATAAAGGACAAGGTCGCTTCCATTTTATACTCACCGGAAGTAAACTTTTTTTATTTTTCTTATTGGACGGAAATGGATAGGAGCAGGAGGAATACTTCCGCTGGCCCGTATAGGTCGCGTATTTTCTTTAGGGAGCGCTGGATAAGGTTTTGTGCGGACTGATAATTCATGTCCATCATGATGCAGATTTCATCGAAGCTAAGTTCTTGTATATAGCGATAGTAAATGATCTCTTTTTGGCGTGGAGTCAGTACATTCAGAATTTCCTGTATCTTCCTTTGTTGGTTGGTGTACAGTTCGTCCGTGACATATTGTTCTTCGACCGTTAGTCCGAGGGTAAAGGAAACAGTTTCATGATTGTAAGATGTGTAGCGGTCTTCTCGGTAAAGTGCATTGATCAGGCTATTCTTAAGGGAGACAAGTAAGTAGACTTTTATATTTTTAGGTGTGATCAGTTGTTTCCTGTTTTTGTATAATCCGGTAAAAACATCCTGGATGCAATCTTTTATAAGTTCCGTATCGGAGGTAAAGCTGTGTCCGTAACGGAACAGCATTTGTATGTAGACTTTGTATATCCAGCAATAAGCCTCATTATCGCCGGCTAGGAACTGACTCCATTTTATTTTGCTTTCATCTTCCTGCATAATTGTGCTGTATGGTCGCAAATATAATATTTTTGTTAGAATAACGGAAACTTACCGCAACTTCGTTAGGGCAACCTCACCAAAACCGTGGTTAAAAAAGCAGGTATTCCACTGGATTATAATCAGAAACAGTGCATAAAATCTCCTCAAACAAGGCAGATAAACAGCTCCACATCCCCGTTCCGGTTTCACGAAGATCCGGGTCTCCACCTCCTCCACACCCGGATCTCCCAT